>SWBY01010169.1_pt1 | contig 78860 bp, 78 predicted proteins | sample 4693071 | NCBI WGS metagenome assembly SWBY01 (sample SAMN10267273, study PRJNA491770) | bioreactor metagenome | isolation source: DHS bioreactor inoculated with marine methane seep sediment | place: Japan: Omine Ridge, Nankai Trough | collected 2006-05-06 | reverse complement strand
TTTTTTTGCTGCGCGCGCTGGCCGTCCAGGATATCGAAGAAGCCGAAAACCTCGGCTGCCTGGAACTGGCCGAGGAAGATCTGGCCTTATGCTCATTTGTCTGCCCGTCTAAACTGGAGTTCGCGCCGCTGCTGCGCCGAAACCTGGAAATGATCGAGGAAGAAATTTCAGGGAGTGCAAACGCATGAGTGAGAAACCCGGAAAACTCGGGGCGCTTTTCGGCCAGGGTGGAAAATGGCAGAAGCTGGGCCCGCTGTACGAGGCCGTGGACACTTTTCTGTATACGCCCGGCACCGTTACCACGGACGCCCCGCACGTGCGCGACGCCATGGACATGAAACGCATGATGGTCACGGTCATCGTGGCGCTGATACCGGTCGTGATCATGGCTTTGTACAATACCGGCCTGCAAGCCAACCTGGCGCTGCAACAGCAAAGCGCCGAATATGCCCCGGGCTGGCGCGGCGCCCTGCTGACTTTCATGGGCGCCGGCAGCGATCCGGCCAGCATGCTCGACAACATGCTGCTGGGCGCGCTGTATTTTTTGCCGGTCTATATCGTCACCGTGCTCGCGGGCGGCTTCTGGGAAGTGCTGTTCGCCTGCGTCAGGCAACAAACCATCAGCGAGGGGTTTCTGGTCACCAGCCTGCTGTTCGCGCTGATCCTGCCGCCATCCATACCCTGGTGGCAGGTCATGATCGGCATCTCGTTCGGCGTGGTGATCGGCAAGGAAATTTTCGGCGGCGTCGGCATGAACATACTGAACCCGGCCCTGGTCGGGCGCTGCTTCCTGTTTTTCTCCTATCCCAGAGAAATGACCGGCAATACCGTCTGGGTGCCGGTCGACGGCTACAGCCGGGCCACGCCCCTGGCGGAACTGCCCGATCCGGCGCTGGAGCTGTCGGTTTCCTGGCAGGACGCCTTCTATGGCTTAATGCCCGGCTCCATGGGCGAAACCTCGACATTGGCCTGCCTGATCGGTGCGCTCATTCTGATCGTCAGCCGCGTCGGCTCGTGGCGCATCATGGCCGGCGTCGTGCTGGGCATGGCCGGCCTGTCGCTGCTGTTCAATTACCTCGGCAGCGCGTCGAACCCGATGTTTCAGCTCACGCCGCAATGGCACCTGGTGCTGGGCGGATTCGCCTTCGGCACGGTTTACATGGCCACCGATCCGGTATCGGCCGCGCATTCCCTACCCGGCCAGTATGTTTACGGAATGCTGATCGGCGCCTTGACGGTATTGGTCAGGGTCATCAACCCCGGCTTCCCGGAGGGCATCATGCTGGCTATTTTATTCGGCAACGTGTTTGCGCCGACCATAGACAAGCTATTCGTCAGCCGGCATATCCGCAGACGGCAGCGGAGGCTCGATGCAAAAGGATAGCGTCCGGCATGCGTTGCAGATTGTATTGGGCGTTAGCCTGGTCTGCTCCCTGTTCGTGTCCGCCGCCGCGATATTGCTGCATGCCACGCAAAAGCATAACCAGCGCCTGGACAGGATCAGAAATATCCTGATCGTTGCCGATCTGTATGAGGAAGGCGCCGATCTTGATGCGATCTATGAACAAAAAATCGAGCCCTTGATGATAGACCTGCAGTCCGGAGAGATCGTCGACGAGGAAAAATTCGATGAAACGCTCAACCTCGAGACCTTCGATATTCAAGCGCTGGCTTTTGATCCCGATTACGGCGAAGCCATTCCGCCGGAATACGATCAGGCCCGGATAAAACAGCGACCCAAGTACATGGTCGTCTATCAGGTCAAGGACGGCCAACAGTTGCAAAAACTGGTCCTGCCTGTCTACGGCAAGGGGCTGTGGTCCACCCTTTACGGCTTTATCGCATTGGATAAGGATCTGCGCACGATCACCGGCATCACGTTCTACGAGCACAAGGAAACGCCGGGGCTGGGAGGCGAAGTCGATAACCCGCAATGGAAAAACAGCTGGGAGGGCAAGCAGGCATACGATGAGCAGGGCCGGGTTATTATCGAAGTCACGCGCGGCGAGATCGATCCGGCCTCAGACCAGGCCGACCATCAAGTCGCCAGCCTTTCCGGCGCGACCATAACCAGTCGCGGCGTCAATAATCTGGTCAGATACTGGCTGGGCGAACACGGATATAGCCCGTTTCTGGACAATCTCGAACAAGGGCAGATACCGGAAGATGTTGCCCGTAACAGCGGGCTGGAGTAAGCAATGCTGGAACATTACCTGAGCCTGTTTCTCACCGCCATTTTCATTGAAAATCTGGCCCTGGCTTTTTTTCTGGGCATGTGCACGTTTCTAGCCGTCTCCAAACGCATGGCGACCGCCATTGGACTAGGTATTGCCGTCATTGTCGTGCAATCGATCACCGTGCCGATCAATAATCTCATTTACCAGCATGTGCTCAAGGAAAACGCCCTGTCCTGGCTGGGACTGCACGGCGTCGACCTGACTTTTCTCGGGCTGTTGAGCTATATCGGCGTCATTGCCGCCATCGTGCAGATCCTGGAAATGTTTCTGGACAAATATATCCCCAGGCTCTACATCGCGCTCGGCATCTTCCTGCCGCTGATTACGGTCAATTGCGCCATTCTCGGCGGCAGCCTGTTCATGGTTGAGCGCAATTACAATTTCATGGAGAGCACCGTGTTCGGCCTGGGCACCGGCACGGGCTGGGCGCTGGCTATCATTGGGCTGGCCGGCATCCGCGAAAGAATGAAGTACAGCAATGTACCCGAAGGCCTCAGAGGGCTCGGCATAACCTTCATCACGGCCGGTTTGATGGCCATGGCCTTCATGCTGTTTTCCGGCATCGAGCTGTAGCCATGAAGACGAACCGTTCAGTCAATATGGGAGCGGCTTCAGCCGTCCAGTGTGAACCGGCATGAGCGATATCACCCTGATCATTATCAGCATGGCCCTGTTCACGTTGATCGTGCTGGTGCTGGCTGTTGTCGTGATGCTGGCCAAAGACCGGCTGGTCGCCAAAGGCAACGCCACGATCGATATCAACGATGATCCGGCGCTCAGCCTGTCCGTGCCGATGGGCGGCAAATTGCTGAATGCCCTGGCCGATAATGAGATCTATATTCCCTCCGCCTGCGGCGGCCAGGGCACCTGCGGTCAATGCAAGGTTGTGATCAAGGAAGGCGGCGGCGACCTCCTGGACACCGAACGGTCCAAACTCAACCGGCAACAGATCAGCGCCAACTACCGGCTGTCGTGCCAGATTTCCGTCAAGGGCGACATGAGCCTCGGCCTGCCGCCGGAACTGTTCGCGATTCGCAACTGGGACTGCACGGTGCGCTCCAACCGCAGCGTGGCGACCTTCATCAAGGAGCTGGTCCTGGAACTGCCGCCCGGCGAAGACATGGAATTTCGGGCCGGCGGCTATGTCCAGATCAACGTACCGCCCCATACCGTCAGGTACAGCGACTTCGACATCGACGAGCGGTTCCGGCCGGAATGGGACAAATACAACCTGTGGCAATATGTTTCCAAAGTCGACGAACCGGTCATGCGCGCCTACTCCATGGCCAACTATCCGGGCGAAAAAGGCATCATCATGCTGAACGTCCGCATCGCCTCGCCGCCGCCTTCCAAACCCGACGCCCCGCCCGGCAAAGTGTCATCCTATATCTACAACCTGAAACCCGGCGACAGGGTCAGCCTATCGGGTCCCTACGGCGAGTTCTTCGCCCGGGAGACCAATAACGAAATGATCTTCGTCGGAGGCGGTTCGGGCATGGCGCCCATGCGTTCGCATATCTTCGATCAGCTGGAACGCTTGCATAGCGGCCGGAAAATATCCTACTGGTATGGCGCCCGCAGTCTGGCCGAAGTATTTTACGCCGAAGACTTCGACCGGCTGGCGCAGGAGCATGACAACTTCGAGTGGGCCATCGGCCTGTCCAGTCCATTACCCGAAGACAACTGGACCGGCCCCGTCGGCTTCATTCACCAGATCCTGTACGATCAATATCTCAAAGACCACCCGGCTCCCGAAGACTGCGAGTATTACCTGTGCGGCCCGCCGATGATGATCGATGCCGTGGTCAATATGCTGATCAATCAGGGCGTCGATTCGAAGAATATTTTGTTTGATAAATTTTGAATTTTCAGGTGCCTCGGGGACGAATGCCAGCGGCAGATGCGCCTGCGGCCTGGCTGTTTTATGGGTATAGGCACGAATTCAACTTTACAGCCATCCGTTCGAAAGATTCGTACTACAACCTCAACAGCGTCTTCAGTACCTCGATATCCACCGGCTTGATCAGATGGTGATCGAATCCCTCCATGCGGGTACGCTCGCGGTCCTTCTTCTGTCCCCAACCGGTCAGCGCAATCAGTACCACATCCCGCAAGCAGGGTTGCTTCCGGATCCGCCGGGCTACCTCGTAGCCGTCCATCTCCGGCATGCCCAGATCCAACAGTATCATGGACGGCGTGAAGACCTTGAGAGTCTCCAGCGCCGTCCTCCCGTCATAAACGACCTGCACTTCGGCGCCCAGGGATTCCAGTAGCATGCCAAGGCTGTCGGCGGCGTCGCGGTTATCGTCCACCACCAGGATACGCTGAGGGGAGTGGTGCCCGGCAGACGAGTCTTGCGATGCCTTGGCATCGTCATGGTATTCAGCCACTAGCGGCAGATAGACGACAAAATCGCTGCCCTGGCCGGGACCTGCGCTATAAACCTCGATGCTGCCGCCGTGCATCTGCACCAGGCTGCGCGCCAGGGCCAGCCCTATACCCAGCCCCCCCTGAGCATGGCTGGCGCCTATATTGACCTGGGTAAACAGGTCGAATATCGAAAGCAGCGCCTCGGCAGGGATGCCGATACCTGTGTCCCGCACGCTCACCCTGGCGGTAGTGCCTTGTCTTCGTACCGAAAGATAAATGTCTCCGCCCGCCTTCATGTATTTCGCCGCATTGTTAAGCAGATTGGCGAATACTTGAGTGAGCCGCACCGGATCGGCGTTGAGAACCAATGGTTCATCGGGCAGGGAAACTGTCAGCTGGTGGCCGGTGGCTTCAATGAAGGGCAAGGTGCTCTCGACGGCACTGTCGATGATAGCGGACAATTCGAGGTATTCCCTCTTGAGTTCGATCTTGCCGCGACTGATGCGGGAAACATCCAGCAGGTCGTCCACCAGGCGCACCATGTGTTCGATCTGGCGGTCTATGACATCATGGCACCAGGCGAGCCGCTTTTCGTCCAGATCGGGCCGTTTCATAATCTGCACGGCATTGCTGAGCGGCGCTAAAGGATTGCGCAGTTCATGGGCCAGAATGGCCAGAAACTCGTCCTTTTGCCTATCCTTGTTTTGCAGGGCCTCTTGCGCCCGCATACGCTCGGCGATCTCGATTTCCAGCGCCATGTTGGCGCATTGAAGATCCGCTGTCCGCGCCCTGATCCGCGTCTCCAGTTCCTCATTGGCCTTGCGCAGGGATTCCTGTGCCTGCCGCAGTTCCGTCAGGTCCGTGACTACGATCGCGCAGCCAGCCTCGGGGGCTTCCAGCGGGGCCGGATTGATCGAAACCATCACGGGCACCCGGCTGCCGTCGGCACGGATCAGCGACAGATTGTCGCGGTGCGGCCTTTCCTCCGCTCTTGCCAGGAGCGAGGCAAAATCCGCCGCCTGATCCAGGGACCAAAAGCGTTCGAGGCCGGCACCGGTGATTCTACTCAGCGCCATGCCTGTCAGGTCCGCGAACCGCCGGTTGGCATAAAGAATCGTCCGGTCGGCGGCGACGATGAGGATCCCCTCGTTCAGCGTTTCGAACAAATGTCTGTAGATGGTATCGACCCCTTCCAGGGTATAAACCCGGTATTTGCCGTCGTGATTCACCACCACCGCGTCCACTGTGGCGGTATGGATGGCGTCCAGGGTTTCCTGCGCTTCCTCCAGGCGCAGCGTCAGGTCCTGGATTTTAAGTAGCAGCTCCTGCTGTGCCTCATTGCCGGATTTCACCGTTCTGCTCCGCTCTGGTGGAAGGCTTCGGACGCAGGTCCAGGCCCACGAGAATGCGCTCGCAATTAGAGAGATCGCCAATCAACTTGCGCAACGGGCGGGGAAGTTGCTTGACCAGGGTGGGAACGGCAACGATATTGTCGTCTTTCGCTCGCTCCGGTGACTGGTAAATGTCGACCACCTCCAGATCATAGCGCCCGACCAGCTCCTGCTCACATACCTGTCGGATATTGGCGATGGCCTGCACCGAGAGCGCCGTGGTACCGGCTACGTAAAGGCGTAGCAGATACTGTTGCTCTTTATTCAGGAGCGCGTCCTGAAATGCTTCGGTAGCGCTTTTGGCTTGCTCAGGGTGTTCGCTGACCTGCCCTGTCTTATCGCGCGGACTCATATTGTCCCCTTCCGTTGACGCAGATCCAGGCCTACCAATACTCGTTCGGTGTTCGATAGATCTCCGATGATCTTGCGCATCGGCTCAGGCAGATTGCGCACCAGCGTAGGGATAGCCAGGATCTGGTCGCCGGCGGCCAACTGCGGGTTTTCCAGCAAGTCGATCACCTCGACGCTATAACGGCCTTTCAGATACTCTTCGCAGATCCGTTTCAGGTTGGCGAACGCAGTCAGCGACTTGGGTGTCTGCCCGGCCACGTAGAGACGCAGCTTCCACATCTCTTCGCTATCTTCGGATTTATCTTCTGCTGTATGCTCGTGGTTGTCTGACATGGTTCGCTCTCCTCTACTTGTTGCCCGAAACGTCATCGCCATGGCGTATCCGGGCCATTTCTTCACGTTCGCTTGCCGCCCGGGTCTTCAGCTGTTGTGCCTGCGCGATCGCCAGATTGATCTCCGACTCCTCCGTCTCGAATTGCGCGCGCAGAGCATCAATCCGCGCTTCCAGAGCGGCACGCTTATGCGCCAGTTGACTGTGATGGTGCTTGATCTCCTGATCGCGCAGGATACGCTCCGCCTCTTCCCGCGCCTCCTGGGCGAAGCGGGCGGCGCCGGTCAATACTCCCGACGGACCGATGTAGACGTCGCGCAGGCGGATGCCCTGATCATTGATAAGGAACTCGCGTATCTGGTTGGAATGCGCCATGCCTCGCGACTTCACGACTTGAATGCCCCGATTGCGCTCTCCGCGGCTTTCGATGGTGCTGAGCATCAACCAGGTATCCATCACCGAGGAAATACCCACCTGGGTCTGTTCCAGCGCCCCCCCGCCGGAGGTCAGGCTGGTGAACACGGCACTGATCCGCCGGCTTTTCAACCAGTCGATCAGGCGGGCGAGCATCGCCTCGGACTCGGAGAGGGTACCCACGGATATCAGGTTGGTGACCGGATCGACCACCACCAGGCTGGGCTGAAATTCCTCCACCAGCTTGTGGATGCTGGCCAGATGCATCTCCAGACCATAAATTGTCGGCCGCACCGCATGGTAGCGCAGCAGCCCCTGCGCCACCCACGGCGCCAGATCGAGACTTACCGCGTGCATATTGCGGATGATCTGGTGAGGCGCTTCCTCGAACGGCAAATAGAGAACACGCTCGCCCCGGCGGCAGGACCCGTCCGCGAAAAATGCCGCGAAAGTGGTTTTGCCCGTGCCCGCCGTGCCGCTGAGCAGCACACTGCTGCCCCGGTATATGCCCATGCCGCCGAGCATGTTGTCGAGACGCTCGATGCCAGTGGAAATGCGGTCGTTGCAGACGGTATGCTCAAGGCTCATGGAGGTAATCGGCAGAATGGAGATCCCATCCTCGTCAATGAGGAACGGATATTCGTTGGTGCCATGGAGGGAACCTCGATACTTCAGCACGCGCAGGCGACGCGTGGAGATCTGGTTATAAATGCGATGGTCGAGCGTGATGACACAGTCGGAGACGTACTCCTCCATGCCATAGCGGGTCAGCGTCTCATGACCGCGCTCGGCGGTCATGATGGCGGTAACGCCGCAGGCCTTCAGCCAACGGAACAGACGGCGTAATTCCGCGCGCAGAATCCCCTCGTCAGGCAGACCGGCGAACAGCATTTCGATCGTATCGAGCACGACGCGTTTGGCGCCGATCGAGTCGATGGCGTAACCCAGCCGGACGAACAACCCCTCCAGGTCATATTCGCCCGTTTCCTCGATCTCGCTGCGCTCCAGGTGTATGTAATCGATGAGCATTTTCCCTTTGCCAACCAGTTCGTCCACGCGGAAGCCGAGCGAAGCCATGTTGCTGCTCAGTTCCTGGGCGGTTTCCTCGAAGGCCATAAAAACGCCCGGCTCATCGTAATCGATGATGCCGCGCACCAGGAATTCCATGGCCAGCAGCGTTTTGCCCGAACCCGGACCGCCCGCCACCAGCACGGTGCGCCCCTTGGGAAGGCCGCCATGGGTAATCTCATCCAGGCCGCGAATGCCCGAGGGAATCTTGGCGAGAGGTTGCTCCTGGAGATCGTCGGTTGTTTTTTCCGTCGTTAGGCTCATGTCTATTCATCTCTAACCTATCAAACTCATAAAATACGATCCTTTACGGATCCAGTCAGTTCCAAGAGAAACAACTGATCGCCAAAGGCGACAATTGCTTGCGGTTCGATGATGCTATTGATGCGGCCCGGCAGGCTCAAGATTGTGGGCGACGACTGGAATATTGCGTTGCGCCCGGATCTTTGCAACCGGACGGGACATGTTGCCTGCCGCGTCCGAAATGTTTTGCATGAATTAGATGTTCAGCCATCCCTGAACCGTTAGGGACGGGTTCGCAAATTCCGTCCTGCCCGAGATATCCCCATAGCGCTTGCCATACCCGTGGGGGGCGACTTCAGTCGCCGGAGGCATCATGCCATCATGGCCAGATTACGCCCGGTCCGGCCATCAAAAAGATGGATGTCCTGACGCTTCAACTGCAACCTGAGCGTCTGGCCTTTGCTTACCTTGAGCGACGGATCAAGGCGGCCTACGAACATCGTTGTGCCTTTTTCCGGCATGGCGCTCAGATGCGGCAGAATCAAATCCCATTTTTCCGACCAGGCGATATCGAAATAAACGAACAGCTCGGCGCCCAGCCATTCGACCACATCGATACGCGCCTCAAAGGCCAGATCATGCGAGTGTCCCTGTCCGGCCGAACTGACCGCTTCGGGACGGAAACCGGCGATGACCGGCCCGTCTCCAGGCCGGCTTTTTTCCAACCGGTCAGGCAGTACGGCTTCACCGAACGGCAGCGCCAGCCTCTTTCCTTCCAGTCGGGCCGGCACAAAGTTCATGCCCGGCGATCCGATAAAGCCGGCGACGAACAGATTGGCCGGCCTTTGATACAGCTCCCGGGGTGTGCCGACCTGCTGCACGACACCCTGGTTTAACACCGCCACGCGGTCGCCCAGCGTCATCGCCTCGGTCTGGTCATGAGTCACGTAAATCATCGTGGTACCGAGCCGCTTCTGCAGGCGGCCGATTTCGGCGCGCATCTGCACGCGCAATCGCGCGTCGAGGTTGGAAAGCGGCTCGTCCAGCAAAAACGCCACGGGGTTGCGCACCAGGGCGCGCCCCATGGCCACGCGCTGGCGCTGGCCGCCGGACAAGCTGGCCGGCTTGCGCTCCAGCAAGGTGGTCAGTTCCAGAAGTGCCGCGGCATCCCAGACTTTTCGGGTGATTTCCGCCTTGGAGAGACCCGCCAGCCGCAGCGGGAAACCGATATTCTCGCCCACCGTCATATGCGGATAAATCGCATAGCTCTGGAATACCATCGCCATATTGCGATTCTTGGGGTCCAGGTCATTGATGACCCGGCCGTCGACACGGATTTCCCCGGCACTGACCGAGTCCAGGCCGACGATCATGTTCAGCAGCGTCGATTTGCCGCAGCCGGACGGGCCGACCAGGATAAAGAATTCGCCGTCGTGGATCGTGAAACTGGTGTTCCTTAACACCCGCGTGCCGTCGGCAAACTGCTTGCTGACATTGTCGAGAACGATTTCGGCCATTGCTCCTCCTAGCCTTTGACCGCGCCGGCGGTGAGTCCGGCAACGATACGCCGTTGAAATAACAGCACGATGACGATGATCGGCACGGTCACGACCACCGAGGCCGCGGCGATCGATCCGGTCGGCTGCTCGAACTGCGAGCTGCCCGTGAAGAAGGCGATGGCCGCCGGCACCGTGCGCGCGTCATTCGTGGACGTCAGCGAGGTCGCGAACAGAAAGTCGTTCCAGGCGAAGATAAAAACCAGAATCGCGGCCGTAAACACGCCCGGCGCCGCCAACGGGGCAATGACATGGAAAAAGGCCTGAAACGGCGTCGCGCCGTCGACGCGCGCGGCCTTGTCCAGATCCCAGGGAATTTCGCGGAAGAACGCCGACAAGGTCCAGATGGCCAGCGGCAGGGTGAAGGTCATGTAAGGAATGATCAACCCGGCCCAAGTATCGTAAAGCCCTATGCCGCGCCAGAGATTGAACAAGGGGCCGATGATCGAAACGGGCGGAAACATCGAGATGGCCAGCACGCCCGCCAGCACCAGCTTTTTGCCGGCAAACCGCAGGCGCACGATGGCATAGGCGGCAAACATCGCCAGCAAGATCGACAGCCCGGTCGCCAGCAGCGCGATGCCGAAGGAGTTCCACAAGGCCGCCGGAAACTGGGCATCCTCGAACACGGCCCGGTAATTATCGAAACTGATGCGGGCCGGGATCAGGCGCCGGTCGTTCAGATCGGCGGGCCATTTCAGCGACAGCGACAGAATCCACAGCACCGGAATCAGGGCGTATCCCAGGACCAGCAGGCCAAAACCGCTCCAAAGCAGCGCCTCCAGCCGGTTTTGTCTGTTATCCATCGTCATTCTCCTTGCTGTCGCGTCAATGGCGTGCCGAAACCTTTAAGGAACAGCAAGGCGATAATCAGCACGCCGATAAAGATCAGCACCGACACGGCCGATCCCAGCCCCAGGTTGAGCCTCGCTATCAGCACGTTATAGCCGACCAGGGACACGGTTTCGGTATTCCCGGCGCCGCGCGTCTGCACGTACACGGTATCGAAAATGCGGAAGGCGTCCAGGGTCCGGAACAGCAGCGCGACCATGATCGTCGGTTTCATCAACGGCAGCGTAACGTGCACGAACCGCTGCCAGGCCGAGGCGCCGTCGACGCGGGCGGTGCTGATCAGATCCCGCGGAATCAGCGTCAGCCCGGCCAGCAGCAGCAACGCCATGAACGGCGTCGTTTTCCAGATTTCGGTAAAAATGATCACGAAGAAGGCCGACCAGCGTTCGGTCAGCCAGGCGTTGTCGAGATTCAGCAGCGCGTTGACGAAGCCCGTGGTCGGATCGAAGGCGAATTTCCAGGCCAGCGCCGACACGACCGTGATCATGCCGTAGGGAATCAGGATCACGGTCCGGATCGTGCGGCGGCCGAGCGTGGCCCTGAACATCAACAGCGCCAGCAGCATGCCCAGCACCAGTTCCACGGCCACCGAGCCGGCCGTGATGATCAACGTGTTCACCACTGATTTCCACCAGATTTCGGAGCTCAGCACGCTGACATAATTGTCCAGTCCGACGAATTGCCGGTGCTGCGGAAAGCGCAGGTCGTAGCGGAACAATGACAGCCAGAACGCATACAGAATCGGGTAGGCCGTGACCAGCAGCATCGCCGTCACGGCCGGCGCGCATAACAGCCAGGCCAGACGCCGTTCGGCATTGCCGCGCGCCTTCAAAACAAGCCCTCCGATTTCAGCGCCCGGCCGACCGCCTCGCGCAACCGGACCGCATCGGCGTCGGGATCGATGTCCTTGAGCGGGTGCAGCGTGTGGCTGATGGCCAGGGAAAGATCATAATAAAACGGCGTTCGGGGCCGCTGCACGGCATCTTGCAGCGTCGCCAGCAAGGTATCGGCCATGGGAAACCGCGCCCTGACTTCGGGCGTCTGATACAGTGCTTCGATGGTCGGCGGCAGACCGCCTTTTTGGGCGGCATTGATCTGATTGGGTTCCGAAGCCAGGCACCGGGCGGCCTCGAATGCCATGCCGGCATGCCGCGTATAGGCGCCGATGCCGAGGTTGATGCCGCCGATCGTTACCCGGCCCGGCAAGCCGGCCACAACCGCCGGCCAGCGCATCCATCCCATCTGCCCGGCGACGGCCGGCGCATTCTGGCGGGCGCTGGGCCAGACATAGGAATAGTTCACCATGAACACAGGCTTGCCGGTTTCGAAGGCCAGCCGGCTTTGGTCTTCCCGCGCCGTGGACAGCGCCGGATCGGCCGCGGGCGAATTGCCGATTCGTTTCAGCAGTTCAAGCGCCCGCCGGGTCGGCATCGGTTCCAGGGAGACTTCGGTATCGTCATGATCCAGCACGGCGCCGCCCGCCGAAGCCAGCAGCGAGATAAAGAACACCGTCAGGCCCTCGTAGCGCTGCCCCTGCACCTGTAGCGTGCCGGGCACGTCGAACGCCTCGGCGGCATCGATCAGCTCGTCCCAGGTAGCCGGCCTGTCCACCTTGTCCTTGCGGTACCAGAGCAGCTGGGCATTGGTCGTGAAAGGCACGGCCCAGAGCCGGCCCTGATACACGGCGCTTTTAACGGCGGCCGGCAGCATGCCCGTTATGGCCTCGGCCGCTTGTGCCTCACGCCAGGGCAGAATCCAGCCGGCCTGGGCGAATTCGGCTGTCCAGATGACGTCCATGCCGACGATATCGATATCCCGGTCCCGGGCCGCCAGGCGCCGGACCAGCTGCTCGCGCTGCTGATCGGCATCGGCCGGCAGCGGCGTGATCCTGATCCGGTAACGGCCATCGGCCCGTGCCGTGCACAGGCGAACGGCATCCCGAAAGGCGCCGGATTTTTCGTCGAACACATACCAGTTCAAAACCGGCGGCCCCGTTTCCTCACGTCCGGAACAGGCGCTTAACAGCAATGACAGCGCGATGGCTTGAAGCCACCAGATCATCAGTCTACGGTGTCGCATCCTCTCTCCATTCGGCAATAACGGCTGCAACCCATGAAATCAGCAAGCTAGCCCGGATATTTCATAATAACCACAGAGAACACGAAGAAAATCAAGTTGTTGCCATTTTCTTCCCATGACTTCATAAATTACTACGGAAACATAGGCAAATATTTGAATTGAAAAGCCTTCGTGTCCTTCGTGTTCTTCGTGGTGAAATATTCAGGCTAGAGCGGCAGCCGGATATTTGGATTCTTATGTATGAACTCTATCACATTTTCATAGGTTCAATTTGATGCCACGCATAAGCCTCTATGATTTTCGGATTAAATTTTCCTTAAATTCAAGTAAAAAAACAGACTCGCCGAAAAGCACCGATATCAACCGGCCAATCGCTAGAGCGCGTAATGTACTGGCGGGTCTATCCGTGACGCTACGGATAGCAATCCAGCCCAGAAAATGAATAATGGCCGCTATAACGGCGAAAATTCAACCCCAATAACTATCGCATCCAGTCGGGGTGCGGATCATCCGGCGCCCCGCGCGTATCCGGCCATGCGGTACGTTAGACCATGGGCCAACGATTTTCTAACTCAATAATCGCGCAACCATACAGTCAAAGAGGACATCAAGATGGCACAGGAACAGATAATCAATGGCGTAAACGTAGACCAGTTATTCAACACCATAGAACAGATTAAGGATAATCCCGAAATTGCCCAGTTCAAATTTCGTGCCGCCAATACCTGGGTCGACGGCACCCACAATCGTGCGACCGTCAAGGACTTCTATGGTGCTCTAAAGGAAGATGACTCGCGGGAACCATTGACTTTTGAGATAGACGAGCCCCCCGTTCTTTGCGGCCGGAACCTGGGCGCGAATCCCGTGGAATATCTGCTCGTGGCCCTGTCCGGGTGTCTGACGACCAGCCTTGTCGCACATGCGGCGGCTCGGGGCATCGAAATCAAAAAAGTGGCCTCCCGATACGAGGGCGACCTGGACCTTAGCGGCTTTCTGGGCATATCGGAAGAGGTTCCCGTCGGTTATAAGAATATCCGGGTGTACTTCAAAATCGAGGCGGATATTACCGAGGACCAGAAGGCGGAGCTCGTCAAGATGGCGCAAAAATATTCCCCGGTTTTCAACAGCATTGCCAAGCCGATACCGGTCTCCGTTCAGCTCGAAAAGTAATGAACATCCTGAACGGCATCGAGCGAAAAAATCCAGACCATCGTAGTGGCATAAATACGGAGGTTCCCATCTACCTCCAGCCCCGCCGGCCTCGTAATCTGTAAGCCTCGTTCAGTCGAAAAGAGCGCTCTTCATGAAACTGCAACTGATCAAGATCCGCGACACTCTGAGCGACTCGTTCTGGTTTCTGCCGGCGCTGATGGCGCTGCTCGCGACCGGCGCGGCGCTCGGCAGCGTCGCCATCGATCATGCCCTCGGCAGCGATTGGGTGCAAGACATGGGCTGGGTATGGTCAGGCGGAGCCGATGGCGCGCGCAGCGTTTTGTCGGTCGTCGCCGGCTCCATCATGACTGTGGTTTCCATTGTGTTTTCGCTGACCGTAACGACGCTGGCGCAGACGTCATCGCATTTCGGGCCGCGCGTGCTGCGCAATTTCACTTCCGACCGCGGCGTGCAATTCACGCTCGGCACGTATATCGCCACCTTTGTCTACTCACTGCTGGTGCTGCGAACCGTGCGCACGGAGCACTCGGTCGAGGAATCGGCCTTCGTGCCATATCTCTCGGTGAATATCGGCATGCTGCTGGCGCTGATATCGCTGGCGGTGCTGATCTATTTCATTCACCATGTCTCGCAGAGCATTCAGGCCGAAAAGCTGATCGCCGATGTCGGCAGGGAGTTTCAAAAATTGCTGCCGGTCCTGTTTCCCGAAGAAATCGGGCAGCCGCAAAGCGAGGATGCGAATCCGCTTCAATTGCCTGACGAAAGCCAATGGCAAACCGCGCATATTGTGGCAGCATCCGAGAACGGCTATTTACAGGGCGTGGATGACGATCAGCTGATGAGTCTGGCGACCAGACACGACCTGATACTGAAACTGGTCAAGCGCCCCGGCGCTTTTATAACCGGAGATGAACCGTTGTTGCGCGTGTTGCCGTCCTCGCACATGACCGATGACATCGAGGCCGATTTGCGTGCCTGCTTTAGCCTGGGCTCGCACCGCACGCCGTATCAGGACGCGCTGTATGTGGTGCAGCAGTTGGTTGAAATCGCGGCCCACGCCCTTTCGCCGGGCATTAACGAACCCTTTACCGCCCTGACCTGCATCGACTGGCTGGGCGCGTCGTTGCGCGGCGTGGCAAAACGCGAACTGCCAGTTCCCTTGCGCCAGGATGAAGACGGCCGGTTGCGCGTGATTGCCAGCGCGCTTGATTTCGAGGAATTGGTACACGCCGCTTTCGATCCGATTCGCCTTTACGGCGCCAGCAATCCCGATGTGATGCAGCGCCTGCTCGGAATCATGATCGAAATAGCGCCTGATCTGCACCGTGACCTGGACCGCATCGCGTTAATGCAGCACGCCCGGCTCATCGGCGAGGATGCCGCGCAAATCATCAACGAAACCGATCGGCGGCGCGTGGCCGATTGCCTGCAGAAGACCCTGCGCGCCCTGACAAAAAATCCTGCCAAGGAGGAATAAACCATGTTTTTCAATGATTGGACCGGCTTGCTGCGCGTCGTTATCGTCGGTATTCTGGCGTATCTGGCCCTGGTGTTTTTATTACGCATTTCAGGCAAGCGCACGCTGTCGAAGATGAACGCTTTCGACCTGATCGTGACGGTGGCGCTCGGCTCCACGCTGGCGACGGTGCTGTTGTCCAGAAACACCGCCCTCGCCGAGGGCATTGCCGCCTTCGCGCTATTGATCGGCCTGCAATACATCATCACGTGGCTGTCGGTACGCTCGCAGCGCGTGGCGAAGCTGGTCAAAGCCGAGCCGTCGCTGCTGTTTTCCGGCGGACACTTTCTTCATGGGGCACTACGACGCGAGCGCGTCACTGAAGACGAAGTCCGCGCCGCCGTGCGCTCGCAGGGCATGCCGAGCATGGAATCCGTCGCCGCCGTTATACTGGAAACCGACGGCAGCCTGACCGTCCTGCAAAGTCAGGAAGGTCAGGCGCTTACATCACTAAAAGGTGTCTCGCAGCGCGGCGAATGAGCGGCCCGGCCTTTCGACACGGCAGACTTTCACGGTTTTCTGCCCTTTGGAATCCAGCCTAATAATTGCCGGATTTTGCGTTCGGTAATAAAGGCCAGCGAAAACAGTTGGATAAAATTTTCAGCTTCAATCAGATCCAGACCGATATGTTCAGGCACCAGCTCTTTTCGCGTGCCGAACATGCGGTCCCAGATCGATAGAACAATGCCATAGTTACTGTCATGCTCCTTACGCAAGGTCGAATGATGCGCCCGATGCAGTGATGACGTAATAATGAATTGCGAAATCAGATCTTCCTTGGGCACCCGGATATTGGCATGATGGAAGAATATGAACAATAGCTCGATAATCTCGATGGACAACACTAAATAGGCATTGACGCCAATGACGACAACAAATATCGATTTATAGACGATTTCCAGCAATAAATCGATCACATGAAAGCGGAAGCCGGTGGACACATTAAAGCTCTTATCGCTGTGATGCACTTTATGAAACCGCCACAGCCACTCATATTTATGGCTCGCCACGTGCCAAAGGTAAATGGCCAGATCAAAAAAAGCGAAAGCCAATAACCATTTCAGCGGGCCATTTTCCATGCCGCTCAACAGCCCATAAGACGCAAACTGTTGCGCGACAAGAAACAGTGATGAGGCCCTTACTACCGTCAAAACCAGATTGTTAAACAGAAACGCCTTGGTATTGGTCACTATCGATTCTTTATAAGCCTTGGCGGAAAAGTGCCGGTAAGGTTTAATCTTCTCAACGACTAGCAACAAAACAAAAGCGAGGATAGCAAGACCAAACAAGGCTTCATTAAAAAGCAGGTCGCCGTCACCCTTGATATTTACCGCTGCATTCATAAATTCACCTTCATAAAAACGTCATGATTTGTTAGGCGTGGCGTTTAATAAACCGGTCAAGGCTTTGATTTCATTGTCTGCGTCAACCTGACTGGTTATATCGTACTGGACACCCAGATAGTAAATAACCCGCTGTTTTTTATCGAATAGCGGAATGATTTTTAAACGATTATGAAACAATGTGCCGTCTTTTTTATAGTTTCGTATGGTCACTTCAACAGCTTGATGATTTTTGATCGCTTCGGCAATTTGATAGCGCGCATCCTGATCTCTATCATCGCCTTGCAGGAATCGACAATTATGGCCGATGATCTCCGCCTGACTATAACCGGTTAAGCGTTCAAACGCCTTATTCGCATAAACGATCGGCATGTCATCCAGGTCCGGATCGGCCAACGTTATGCCGTTAACACATTCATCCAAAATAGCGGACAGCACTTGCGGAATAAGCCCGCTGTCTTTTTCAACGATAAAAACCATGATTAAACTCCAGTATTTCTGATAACAGCCAGTCGAGTTAGTTGCATTCGGCGGCGATTAAATTTTTGATATTCTCAACTGTGTTTTCCGCCCCATCTTCAATGGCGACCCGTATCAGTTTTTCAAACGGACGCATAAAAACTTCAAGTTCCCGTAATTCAAAGCGAAAGGTCAGGTGCGTAGGTTGTGCTTGTTCACCACTAGCCAGTAAATAGCTGTGCTTGTAGGGCGCGGTCAAGCCTTGAAAAATCAGTTTGATAAACGGTTGATAATCGGTGATTTCAAAAACCGACTCGACCTCCGCGCCGCTGTCCTTGCGTACTTGTTTGGCTTTGGCGCCGACAAAAACCTGTTTGCCGTCCAGGGGCTCAAATTCAACAACTTCTTGCGCCCATTTGGGATAGTTGTCGAAAAAATGCTCCCCGATGAACGAAAAAACATCGTGAATTGGCTTGTCGATTTCAATGCTGGCTTCGCCGGCGACCGGCCTGGATGAATCAAATGGAAACTTGATTCTCATGGAATTCCCCCTCACAACTGAGCGAATCGCTCAACTTAAATAATATTTTTACCTGAAAGCACCAATAACAACCTTATTAGACCGACTATGAGCATTGCTATTCATTACCAGTAACGAGTGCTACAGCGCATAATCAGTTCCGGGAATTCAGCATAAACAATCGCTGTTCTGATTATTACCTGATGTTATGCAGTAAGTTGAATTCAGATCGGTTTAGGAACGCGCATAAAATAACTTCCTCAAGTGCGCGGATGAATTTCCGGTGTAGGTGCGAATTCACTTGTGCCCTTCAGGGTATTCGCACAGTGCGAATAAGTTCGCACCTACAATTCCCTGATTTATTCTATGCCCATTACTTAGCTAAGCGCCGCTAGCGCGACGGTTTGATTTAATCGGGTTTCACGAAAAACATCCCTGTTTTTCGCCTTAACAGGCGACTATGTCGTGCTGCAAATCGGCTGTCCTGCCGATTTGTCCTGTACTCCTCGCTCTTGTGCCCCTTGCGGATATTCGACGAGAGTTGTGCTGCCATCGATGTATGGATAAAGGCTGATGGGATAAAAAAGCTGGCTCAGGAATGATAAACATTGAAAACAAAAAAAGGTGAAGTACTCGCCTTGTACTTCAACTTTCCTCTTAGGGTTTGGTCGTCAATAATGTCCCTGTTTAGACATAGGATGCGCCGACGCCAGGAGGCGCATCGTTCGCGAGCGATGCGCTTCACTGCGTCGCCTGGAGCGCCTGCTTTTGTTCAGCGCATCCTATGCAAGATTCCAGTTTCAGGAAGTCATTTTTAGCCAGATCCTTAACGAATGGATAAAACTTTATTCTCCAAATGGCCACCACCAGCGCTTTTGAGCGCCGGGCGCGTCGCCATTGGCTTTATCTTCGGTGCGCTGGCGGATGTTTTCCATTTGCTGCTGTCTTTGCTCCATGCCAGGCGCATCAGTTCTTTCCCTGATTTGTTGTTCGCTGCGCTCGCGGATTTGCTGCCCGCTACCCTGATCCTGATGAATTCTTTCCCGAATTTGTTGCTCCTGCCTTTCCTGGAATTTGTCAGTATCCTGCCGCAGATTGCCGCGCTGTTCTTCAAATCGCTTCTGCTGATCTTGCCCTCGTTCGCGCATTTGATTTTCCTGACGCTGGCGCAGTTGGTCAAAGCGTCCCTGCTGGGGACCGCCACCTGCTCCCACGCCTTGCCCGCCGCCCCTGCCGCCGCCACCGGCTCCGGCATGGCCAGGCACCGTCAACACCAAAGCCGAGACGATCAGTAATCCTTGAAGTATTTGTTTGTTGTGCATGGTTTTACCCCCTTGGTAAGCCAGGTTGATAAACCCGGCATTCAGAAACACCTTAGCCGGACTTCAGCAAAGAGCCGGCCCGACCAAGGGCTGTAAAAGTTGGTTAAACTAGTACTCAGTCAGTCTTGTTCTGGCGAGTAAAAAGTTGCAGAGCATTCATGGCATGCGAATAGTGCGAATACCCTAAAGGGCACAGGTGAATTCGCACCTACAGCTTATCCGCCATAATTAAATTGACTGAGTACTAGTGCTCAAATGGAACTGAATATATTCATTTATTACATGCCGGCTTCGTATTATTTGTTGATTAGGAACGGGAATGAAATAAGACCCGCAAATGAGGCAGGATTTCTGTTCCTATTCAACGACTTGTATGATTAAAACCAAGCAACTTAACGCGTTTTCATTAGAATAGGAATTCTAGTGAAAAAAGGCTGAGGTAGACCGACACGACTTAGGTGTATTTAATAACATCGTCATGCAGCAAAGATCGCTTCAGCCTACTTTTTAAAACTCGAACAGTTGTCAGGAACACGTTGTGATTCCGTATTTTACAAGAATGAGTGCTAAAGGTAATTATTATGTCAGACCCTATAGAGGTTCAATCAGCGCCTATCAAAAAATTGCAGATGATTGGTGTTGATGTTGCTAAACAAAAGCTTGATGTCTCTGTTGACGACAACACCGCTCTAACAATTGATAATCATGAAGAAAGCTTTAAAAACCTATTAAAAATCATCCCCGAGAATGGGTCGGCTTGTTTTGTGATGGAAGCGACAGGGGGGTATGAAAGAAAGTTAGTCGCCTTCCTGCAAGCCCGGGAAATCGCCGTTGCCGTCGTTAATCCCAAGCGGGTCAGAGATTATGCCAATGCTATGGGAGCCTATGCCAAAAATGACCGCATCGACGCCAATATGATCCGTCATTATGCACAAACGGCGTATGACAAAAAACGGCTGCAACTGCGCGAATCCCTCACTGAAGCCGCTCGGCGACGTGAAAGCCTGCTCAGGCGCCGCAACCAATTGGTGGGTCAAAGATCCATGGAAAAACAGCACCTGGAGTCGGCCACGGACAAAGACACGGTGCGGTCAATCAAGCGCATCATGAAACAGCTTGATAAGGAAATCGAAAAAATTGAAGCCATGATTCAGACGGATATTAATGCCGATGAGCATTTGAAAAAAAGTATGAAACAACTCCTTCAAGTGCCGGGATTGGGTGATGTGACAGTATTGACTCTGCTGACTCAATTGCCTGAACTGGGCAAGCTGTCCAATAAGGAAATCAGCGCGTTGGTGGGGCTTGCGCCTTATGCCAGGGATAGTGGCAAAAAAACAGGGCGAAGAGCGATATTTGGGGGGCGAACGCAGATACGATCAACGCTTTACATGGCGACCTTAAGCGCAACCCGTTTTAACAAGCCAATAAGACTATTTTATCAACGTCTGTTGGCCCAAGGTAAGCTAAAAAAAGTGGCCCTTGTTGCCTGTATGAGGAAATTGCTCACTATTCTCAATTCCATGGCAAAAACAGGCAGCGAGTGGAACCCTGATTTTGCCAATCAGGCTTGATTTTGAACACAGTTGCTGCATGGATGCAGGAGGTAGAGCAACGCATGGAGCAGTTGCCGAGGCGCGCAAACAGGCGCATAGCCAGCTATGTAACTGTTTGCGCAAAGCTTCCGCTCCTGCTCACGCCCCTTACCTACATCCCTGTAGGCAACGCCGAAGAGGGACGGAAAGACAAGTCAGTTGCGGGAATTATAAAATTCACGTTCCTTAGTTAATGATCAATAACGCAGCTAAAGGCCCGCGGCACAATTTAATAGCCGTTAATTCTCAGTCAACGGTTCTTAACTGGTGCTGAGCATCAGTATAAGCTAATTTACTATTGTAAGTTGTTACTGACTTGTTATTTTTTTGTTAGGGCTCCGGCATATCGCTTTGAACCCAATCAACAACCAGCCCATCGAACAGATCCGGACAACGGCTGAAACCGGCTGGCATAAGCGATGCCTAATCAGCGGAATTTGCGCGTTACCGCCTTGTCCAAGGGAGTAATTTTCCAGGGCCGGCTTGAGCGCTTGCGCGACAGCGCCAGCAACATGATTAAAACTCGAAAAGAGTGAACCCGACCGAACGGTCATGAAGAAAGGCTGGCAAACATGCGCCCGGCCGTGAAGGAAACCGATGGGACGTCGCCGTTCCGCGCGCCTGGGCCTGACAATCCGGGCACCGGTAGCCGCCCTTTCACGCCAAACGGTCTTTTGCCGCGAAACAGCGATGGAGGCAGGCTATGAAATTCAACCTTAGCGAAGCGACCGGCTCCGTGCAGGCGATGGTCAACGGCTTTATTGAAAGGCTGCCCTATTTCGCTATCGCTGTCGTTGTCTTTGTTATTTTTCTGTTCATCGGCAAGGGCATACGCGCGGCCGTGCGCGCCGTCACGCAGCGCAACCGCCGCCACTACAATCTGGGCCTGGTCATGGGCCGGCTCAGTTATGGCCTGATTATCTTCTTCGGCCTGCTCATTGCCCTGGTCATCGCCATTCCCGGCTTTACACCCGGCGAGCTCGTCAACATTCTGGGGCTGTCCAGCGTCGCCATCGGCTTTGCCTTTCGCGACATCCTGCAAAATTTTCTGGCCGGGATTCTGCTGCTGTTGGCCGAGCCCTTCCGCATCGGCGACCAGATCATCCTCAACGATTTCGAGGGCACGGTCGAGGACATCCAGACCCGCGCCACCTTCATCAAAACCTACGACGGGCGGCGTGTCGTGATTCCCAATTCCAATCTTTTCACCAACTCGGTCACGGTGAATACCGCCTACAAGAAGCGGCGCCTCCAGTATGACATCAACATCGGCTACGGCGACGACATCGCCCATGCCAAGCGTATCCTGCTCGACACCGTGCGCGAGATTCCCGAAGCGCTCGATTACCCGGAACCCGATGCGCTGGTCGTTAACCTGGCAGACAGCAGCGTCACTATCCGCTTACGCTGGTGGGTACAGCCGCCGCGCCGGTTCGAAAGCCTCAACGCCCTGGATGTTGTTCTGGAAAAGGTTGCCAACGCGCTGATATCCGAAGGCTTCGATCTGCCGTTCCCGACTCAGCAGATTCTTTTCCATGACCAGACCGAGGAATCCGACGGCGACCGTTCCCGCCAGCGCGAGGGCTGGCCGCCAGGCAAAGGCGAAATCCCGCGTCCGGCGCGCATCGTCGATGCCCTGCGTGATTTGAAAAAGGCCCGTTCAGCCGGACGGAACGGCAAGCCTCATGAAACGGATCAAAATCCGTGAAGCCCTGGCCGGTGCCTTGCCAGCACAGGATCAATCCGAACGGCGACTCCATGCGCAAAAATTGAATGGCTTGACCCCGGCTGAATACTTGGGGTAAAAATTCACGGATCTGGAGGCATCAGGTTGCGGGTGGCTCGAATTCACCAAACGCCTGCTATTACACAGTTTAGTGCGAATAAATTCGCACCTACGCGCGCACTGCCACTCAAGCGATGTGGTCAGTGTAAATTGAATAAAGATCGCTCTAACAATCTGTCGCCAGCGCGGCAAGCAGGATATAAGCGATCCCTGCGGAACATCAGGCAGAATAGGCGGCAAGATCCAGAGCATCAAGAGACACTCCTGTCAGCGCTGTGTCTCATGTGCCATGAACTGAGCTTCATTAAGCCCGTTTGTCGGGCAAGGTTTCAAGGCAACACTTGAATAATTGGCAGGCGACTGCCGAAGACGCATCCCTGGCCGCTTAGTTTAATGGTTAGCGGACAGCCGAATTACATTACGCTGAAATATATCGGAGAAAACAAATGATTACGGTTATCTGGGATACCTGGTTAAAGCCGGGTACGGAAGAACAAGGCCTCCGCCTCACGCGTCAGGTATGGTCGGACATGCGCCGCTTTGACGGTTATGTTTCGCACCGGCTTTTCATCGATCAGGACGAGCCGGGGCACATCATCGCCATCGCCGACTGGCGAAGCCGCGCGGACGCGGATGCCGTCCGGGAAAAATACCAGAATTCCGAAACCATCCGCCAGCTCATCGCGCTTCTCGCCCGCCCCCGGGAGCGCTGGATAACATGCGAGGACCAGGCATCATAAAACAAATCCGACATCTCAAGCCGCGGTACGCGCTTATGCAAAAAGGTGAACGACGATGTTGAAGACCCTGCGTTTTGTCAGTTTCCTGTTCACGGCGCTGGCGCTGGCTGTCGCGCTGGCTCACGCGCTGGAATTGCCGAACAAAATCACTCTGTCCCGCGAGGATTACCTGACCGTCCAGCAAATCTACCGGGGCTGGGCCCTGCTTGGCATTATTGAAATTGCCGCCCTGCTCTCTACCCTGGCTTTAGCGTTTAAGGTCTCACGTGATCCGAAAGTATTCGGTTTAACGCTGTCGGCCTTGCTTTGTATCGCGGCCGCCCTGGCCGTGTTCTTCCTGTTCACCTATCCGGCCAATCAGCAGACGGCCAACTGGACGCGCTTGCCCGGCAACTGGGCGGATCTCCGAAAACAGTGGGAATACTCCCATGCCACGCGCGCGGGCCTGTTTCTGATTGCCTTGAATTTACAAATTCTAACGGTTCTGCGGAGAAACGAATGAGCGATGCCATAGACAATTTATTCACCGACCGCATGAGCGCCGAAATCGAAGGCGATTTCGTCGTCTTCCTCATCGGCATGCGGATTAACAAGCCCTGGAAAGTGCGTAGCTGGTGGCCCGTGTTTTCCGCCATGCCGAAAATGATCAGGGAGCTTGAGGCCCACCCGGAACTCGGAATGCTGAACCACATCAGCGGCCTCCGCTTGAGCGTTCAGTACTGGCGCTCGTTCGACCAGCTGGAAGCCTATGCCCGAAGCAAAGACAACGCCCATCTTCCCGCCTGGAAAGCCTTTAATGAGTCGGTGAGCAAGAGTCGCGGCGACGTTGGCATATGGCACGAAACCTACCAGATAAGAGCCGGCGAATACGAGACCGCGTACAGCGGCATGCCCCGGTTCGGCCTGGGTGTTGCCGGTACGCTCGTGCCGGCCACGGGATATAGAGAGACTGCGCGTGGAAGACTGACGCTCAAGCAAAATACTGATACCTGACAAGCCGTTGGCGGCTTCAGGCCGGCTTGCCCTCCGGCATTTCGACGCCGCCGATAGTGTTTTTCGCAATACGCCACCGACGACTCAGCCAGATCACCCTCCCTTTCTCCCGCATGCAAGCATCGTGCGTCAGGTTGACAAAATCCGCACTTGGAAGTCACTCTATAAAGTTGTTGCAAGTAAATAAAAAACAAAAAAATTATGAAAGCAAAAAAGCATCCGAAAAACCGGCCATGGCATGCCCTGCCTGTCGAAGACGTTTATGAAGCTCTTTCCAGTTCCGAGCGGGGGTTAAGCGAGCAGGAAGCTGAACAACGCCTTAGCCGCCACGGCGCGAACAAGCTGACGGCAGCAAGAGGCCGCAGCCCGATCAGGCGCTTCCTCAGCCAGTTCCATAATGTACTGATTTATGTATTGCTGATTGCCGGCGCCATCACGGCGGCGATCGGGCACTGGATAGACAGCGGCGTGATTGTGGGCATGGTCCTGATTAATGCGTTCATCGACTACCAGAAAAATCCTTTCCGCCGCATCACATATCTATGGCTGCTTAACCAGTGGGCTGCCTGTGATTTTAGTTTTATGGAATGCAAGGGTCGAGGTTAGGTTCCCAAACCCTGCATTTCGAATGCGTTTCAGGCTGCATCAGGTTTTGGCACTGCTATTTTGACTGAACTCGCCGCTGAATCGAAACTCAAAATTTTATTTTTCAAGAATGCCTGTCTTGAACGAGAGCGCTATGAAACTCGCATCCGTCCATTATTAGCCGGAATTTGGCGAACATAGGCAATTCCCCAGGACACTGACCCGGCTGAAAAACATTAATCATGATAATCGAACAAATTTTATTTCATATTACGTCGATTAATCCGATGAAAAGCGAGGCTGGTGCCGTTAAATGCCATCCGTTTCTTGATCATGCCTGTCGCCCTGTTTCCGGCCCGACTCCTTATCGCTCCGTGAACGATTCATATAAAGTAATCCAAATCAAGGAGAACTGACATGAGTACAAAAACCGATTTTTCTTCTGTTGAATGGGAAGTTCTGCGGGATGCCCCTCATCTTGTCGTTCTTGCGGTCGCCGCTGCCGGTAGCAGCGGGATTTTCGGAAGCATCGCCGAGGCAATAGCACCGTCCGGGACTATTGTTGACGCCTTGAAAGGCAGCAACCAGCTATTACGTGAGGTTTGCGGAAAGGAGGAGGTGAAGGCATCGATCGAGTCAATCAAAGGCCTGGCAAAAACCGGGGACAGTTTTGCCGACATCCAGGCCGCCTATCGCAAGGAAGCAATCGCCAAATCACGAACCGCCCTCGACATTTTGCGGCAAAAAGGATCGCCTGAAGATATAGCCGCGTACAGGAATTTCCTCGTCACGCTCGGCGACAAGGTCGCCAGTGCCGCGAAAGAAGGCGACTTCCTGGGCTTCGGCGGCGAGCGGGTCAGCGAGCACGAGCGAAGCTTACTGGCCGAATTGGCCAAAGCGGTAGGCGCAGCACAGGCTTGACACGCATTCGACAGAAACCCGGCATTTCTACGGCACCAAATGCCGGGTTGTTCGCAAAGCGCCAACCCGGCTAACCTACAACAACAACGCCTTGATCTCCGGTATGCAGGAGCCGCAATTGGTGCCGGCTTTCAGGCAGCGGCCGACTTCCTGGTGGGTTTTCAGGCCTTTTTCGCGAATGGCCGCGCGCAGGGTTTTCTCGCCGACGTTAAAACAGGAGCAGACCACGGCGCCGGTATCGGGCGTGCCCAGGGGCGGCATGCCGGTCAGCAGCGCGGTTATTTCCTCCGGCGCCAGCTGCGGTTTGTTGAACAGGCCGGTCAGCCAGCTGCGCTCGGGCAGGCCGTTATCGGTCGAGACGAAAAACACGGTTTCCAGCTGGTTATCGACCGCCTGCGCCATTCGGTAACTGCCGGCGCCGGTATCCTGGAATTCCTGCCATTTTGCCGCCGTTCCGGCATCCCCCAGATGCTGGCGCAACCAGGCCGGCCAATCCTCCCCGGGAGTGGTATCGCCGGCCAGTTCGTAACGATAAAACTGCTTGCCCTTGATCTTGACCCAGTATTCCGGCCCGTCGATGGCCTGCTCGGCGCGGGACAGCATAAAGCCCTGCCAGCGCGGCTGCCAGGCCCGGATGCGGACCGGCGTATGCTTGCTTTCCGGCTGTTTGGAGACGGGATCGAGCGCCGGATTGATCAGCACGCCCATGCGCCCCTGGCTGGCGTATTGCCCGGTCCAGTGCATGGGCACAAAAACACTGCCCGGCTGCTGGCCGTCGCTGACCTGCACGCGCGCGATCATGGCGCCCCAGCGACTTTCCAGGCGCGCCAGGGATTTGTTCTCCAGGCCGTAGCGCCGCGCGTCGTCGGGATGCACCTCGACAAAAGGCTCGGGCCTGTGCTGATTTAACCGGGCGGCGATGGCGGTACGGGTCATGGTGTGCCATTGGTCGCGCAGGCGGCCGGTATTCAGGATCAGCGGGTAGTCCTGATCGGGCGGATTAACGGGCGCCCGGGGCGCAATGGCTATGAACCGGGCTTTGCCGGAATCGGTAAAAAACCGCCCATCCTCGAAAAGGCGCGCCCTGCCCTGCGCATGCGCCTGATTGACCGGCCATTGTATCGGCCGCAATTGTTCGTAGGCCGCGGGCTTTAGACCGGCCAGCGCGGAAATATCGAAATCGCGGCGCCCATGCTCGCAATCGTTTTCATAGCCGGACAAGGCCGCATGTTCACGGAAAATCTCGACCGCGCTCTGATAGGGAAACGCCTGCCCGAAGCCCATGCGCCGGGCAACCTGCGTGATAATCCACCAGTCCGGCCTGGCCTCGCCGGCGGGGTCCAGCAAGGCCCGCTGCCGCGAGATGCGGCGCTCGGAATTGGTCACGGTGCCGTCTTTCTCGCTCCAGCCCTGCGCGGGCAGCAGCACATGGGCGAAAGCGGCCGTGTCGGTCCGGGCCATGCAATCGGAGACCACGACCAGCGGGCAGCGCTGCAGCGCCCGCTTGACTTTGTCGGCATCGGGCAGGCTGACGACCGGATTGGTCGCCATGATCCATACCGCCTTGACCTTACCTTCGTCGATGGCATCGAACAGTTCGACGGCCGAATAGCCGGGCTTGCGCGCGATATTCGGACTGCCCCAGAAGCGCGCGACGCGTTCGATGTCCGCCGCGCTGGAAAAATCCATATGCGCGGCCAGCTGATGCGACAGGCCGCCCACTTCGCGCCCGCCCATCGCGTTCGGCTGGCCGGTCAGCGAAAAAGGCCCCATGCCGGGCCGGCCGATTCGGCCAGTGGCCAGATGGCAGTTGATGATCGCGTTGACTTTGTCGGTGCCGGACGAGGACTGGTTGACGCCCTGGCTGTACAGGCTCATGACTTTTTCATGGCCGGCAAACCAGCTGTAGAAGCGCCGTACATCGTCCGGATCGAGCCGGCAGCCGGCGGCCACCTGGTCGATGCCGGCCGCGGCAGCCCGCAGGGCGGAGGCGAAACCTTCGGTGTGCGCGTCGATATAGCGGTGGCTGATCGCATCCTGCTCATGCAGATAATGCAGCAGGCCGTTGAACAGCAAGGCGTCCGAGCCGCTGGCCAGCGGCAAATGCAGATCGGCGATATCGCAGGTGGCGGTGCGGCGCGGATCGATGACCACGACTTTTACCGCCGGGTTGGCTTCCCTGGCGGCGCGGATGCGCTGGAAACTGACCGGATGACACCAGGCCGCATTGGAGCCGACCAGTACGAACAGTTCGGCCTGTTCGTAATCGTCATAGCAGCCGGGCACGGTATCGGCGCCGAACGCGCGCTTATGACCCGCGACCGAGGACGACATGCACAACCGGCTGTTGGTGTCGATGTTGGCACTGCCGATAAAGCCTTTCATGAGCTTGTTGGCGACGTAGTAATCCTCGGTCAGCAGCTGGCCGGAGCCGTAGATGGCCACCGATTCCGGTCCGTATTTGGCTATCATGCCCAGAAACCCGCCGGCCACAAAGCCCAGCGCCTCGTCCCAACTGCTGTCGCGGCCCTGAATCCTGGGCTGCAGCAGCCTGTCCTTCAGTTCCAGCGTGTCGGCCAGCGCCGAGCCCTTGGAACAGAGCCGGCCGAAATTGGCCGGATGCTCCGGGTCGCCTTGAATCCGCACCTGCCGGGTCTGCGCGTTGACCTGCGCTTCAATGCCGCAACCGACGCCGCAATAAGGGCACGTGGTTTTTATCGTTTCCGTCGCCAGGGCATCCATCAACAGGCCTCCTTCAGGATTGGACGGTTGCCGTCGAGATAAGCCTTGCCGAAAATCAGTCCATCCCGGATGCCGGCGATATTTTCCTGCTGCTCCAGCAGTTCCTGATACCACAGCGCATCCACCGTGTCGCCGTAGAGCACGGCCCCGATGATGCGGTTGTCATCGATCACCAGCTTTTTATAGATGCCCAGTTCCGGGTTGGTAAACCGGATGCTGTCGCAACTGTCGTCGCCGGTAAAATCGCCGACCGAGAACAGGTTGATGCCGGTTACCTTGAGCTTGGTCGACGTCGGCAGCGTGACATAGCCGGCCATGCCGTGGGCGCTCAGATGATTGGCGCAGACTTTGGCCTGCTCGAACAGCGGCGCGACCAGGCCAAACGTGGCGCCGCGATGCTGAATGCATTCCCCGACCGCGTAAACGCTGGGATCGTAGGTTTGCAGCGTGTCGTTGACGACGATGCCGCGTTCGCAATAAAGGCCCGCCTCGCGCGCCAGCGTCATGTTCGGTTTCACGCCGATGGCCATGACGAACAGATCGCAGGGCAGTTCGCCGCCGTCCGCGAACAGCACGGCCCGGACATGCCCGTTGTCGTCGCCCAGCAAGCACTCGGTTTTCGCCGCCATCCTGAACCCGATGCCGCGCCGTTCCAGCTCCATTCGCAGCATCTCTCCCGCTTGACGATCCATCTGCCGGTTCAGCAATACGTCGCAGTTGTGAATGACAGTTACGTCCATGCCGCGCCGCGCCAAGCCGCTCGCCGCTTCCAGCCCCAACAGTCCGCCCCCCAGCACGACCGCTCTTTGCCGGCTGCGGCTGTAGTCCAGCATGGTGTTGACGTCGACAATATCGCGAAAGCTGATCACGCCTTCCAGGTCGTTGCCGGGTATATCGGCAATGATGGGCCTGGAGCCGGTGGCGATCAGCAGTCGGTCATATTCGGCGCAGGTGCCGTCCTTGGCGTAGACCCTGTTCAGGCCGCGCTCGATGCGCACCACGGCCTTATCCGGTCCGGCGTGCAGGCGGATGCCGTTGTCGGCGTACCACTGGCGGTCGTTGATGACGATCTCCTCGATGGTCTTTTCGCCGCACAGCACCGAGGACAGCAGGATGCGGTTGTAATTGCCGTATGGCTCGGCCCCGAACACGGTAATTTCATACTGGTCGGGCGCGGCGGACAGAAGTTCCTCCACGGTTTTCATGCCCGCCATGCCATTACCGATAACGACCAGTCGCTGTTTCTTGCTGTTCATAAGTGCTCCTGCTCCGGTCTCATCGATACGCGTTATAGTTCATTGTCCGATTCCGCCGGCAAACCGATACGGACCCTGCCGTCCTCGATGCGCACACCATAAACGGTTATGCCGACTTTTTCATCTTCCAGGCACACGCCGGTTTCCAGATTGAAATGCTGTTTGTACAGCGGCGAGGCAACCATCGGCTGGCCCTTGATGTCGCCGATCAGGCCGCGCGACAGCACGTTGGCGCGCCCGATCGGATCGTAGTTGCTGACCGCGTAAACGGCCGCCTTGTTTGGCTGATAAAAAACCGCCACCTGCCGCTGATCGGCAACCAGGGCGCAAACACCGGCATGCGGCTGCAAATCGTCAACACTGCAAATATCTACCCATTGAGTCATCATGCTATCTCCAGTAACTTAAAGTGTTTGCGTTCCTGTTCGTCGGCCGGCCGGATCTGGCCGCGCTCCTCGACGAACACGATGTTATCGTCTGCCTGATCGCTGTTGACGAAGTGGCGGAACCGTTTCAGCCGTTCCTCATCGGCCAGCGTGGCTTTCCATTCGCATTGATAAGTCTCCCTCACTCGACGCATTTGCTGCTCGAGATCCTCGCCCAAGCCCAGCCGGTCATCGATGATGACCGAGCGCAGATAGTCCAGGCCGCCTTCCATGTTTTCCAGCCACACCGATGTCCGTTGCAGACGGTCGGCGGTGCGTACATAAAAGATCAGGAAACGGTCGATGTATTTGATCAGCGTTTCCTTGTCGAGATTGGTCGCGAACAGATCGGCATGACGGGGCTTCATGCCGCCGTTGCCGCAGACATAGAGGTTCCAGCCGTTCTCGGTGGCGATGACGCCGACATCCTTGCCTTGCGCTTCGGCGCATTCGCGCGTGCAGCCCGAGACGGCGAATTTGATCTTGTGCGGCGAGCGCAAGCCCTTGTAGCGGTTTTCCAGCTCGATCGCCAGACCGACGCTGTCGCCGACGCCGTAACGGCACCAGGTGCTGCCGACGCAGGATTTGACCGTGCGCAGGGCTTTGCCGTAGGCATGGCCGGATTCGAAGCCGGCGGCGATCAGTTCGCTCCATATCGCCGGCAATTGGTCGACCCGTGCGCCTAGCAGGTCGACGCGCTGGCCGCCGGTGATTTTGGTATAGAGTTTGTACTTCTTGCCGACCTGTCCCAGCGCGATCAGCATGTCGGGGCTGATTTCCCCGCCGCTGATGCGTGGGACCACGGAATAAGTGCCGTCCTTTTGCATGTTGGCCAGGAAAATGTCGTTGGTATCCTGCAATCCCAGATGCTCCTGCTTCAAAACGTACTCATTCCAGTACGAAGCAAGAATATTGCCGACGGCCGGCTTACAGATATCGCAGCCGTCGCCTTGGCCGAATTGTTCCAGCAACTCGGCAAAAGTCCTGATCTGCTTGACCATTATCTGGTTGTACAGATCCTGTCGTGTATAGGGGAAATGCTCGCACAGGTGGTTGTTGACCTCGAAGCCCAGCTTGGTCAGCTCGCTGTCCACCACCGATTTCAGCAGAGCGCCGCAGCCGCCGCAGCCGGTTCCGGCCTTGGTTTCCGCTTTCAGCTGGTTGACGGTGGTGCATCCGGCCTGCACGGCCCCGCAGATTTGTTCCTTGGACACATTGTAGCAGGAGCAGATCTGGGCCGAAGCCGGCAGGAGATCGGGACCGAGCGCGGCAGGCGCCGCGGCGTCATGCGACAGGATCAGGGAATCGGGATTTTCCGGCAGGGTAATGCCGTTCAGGCAATATTGCAGCAAGGTATCGTAATCCGACGTGTCGCCGACCAGCACGGCGCCCAGCAGCTGCTTTCTGTCCTCGCTGACCACCAGACGCTTGTAGATTTCCCGGGCGCCGTCCTGATAGCTGTAAACCAGCGCACCCGGCGTATTGGCATGCGCGTCGCCGATGCTGCCCACATCCACGCCCATCAGCTTCAGTTTGGTGCTCATGTCGGCGCCGGTGAAGGCGGCGGCCTCGCCGGCCAGGTCGTCGATGACCGTGCGCGCCATCGCGTAACCGGGCGCGACCAAGCCGAAAATCGTGTCGTTCCAGAGCGCGCACTCGCCGATCGCATAAATGGATTCATCGGACGTGCGGCACTGGTCGTTTATCACGATGCCGCCCTTGACGCCCACGTCCAGGCCACAATCTCGGGCGATTTCGTCGCGCGGCCGGATGCCGGCTGAGAACAGCACGATATCGGTTTCGAGTTCGCCGCCGTCGGCGAAGGACATCTTGTTCACGCAGCGCTCGCCTTCCGTAATCATGCGGGTGTTGGTAGCGGTGTGGACAATCACGCCCAGCTCCTCGATTTTGCGCTTCAACAGCGCGCCGCCGGTTTCATCGAGCTGAACCGCCATCAGGCGCGGCGCGAACTCGATCACATGCGTCTCCAGCCCCAGATCCTTCAGCGCCTTGGCCGCTTCCAGCCCCAGCAGGCCTCCGCCGACCACGGTCCCGACTTTGGCGTTCTCGGCCGCGGCGGCAATGGCCTCGAGGTCATCAATGGTGCGGTAAACCAGGCACTGCGGCCGGCCGTTTCCCAGTATCGGCGGCACAAAGCAGTAGGAACCCGTCGCCAGCACCAGTTTGTCATAAGAAACAATTTCGCCTTTCGCCGAGGTGACGGTTTGATTGACTCTGTCGATTTTTACCGCTTTCTCGTTCAGATGCAGGCTGATGCCGTTCCGGTCAAAAAAGTCCCGATCCGCCAGAGCCAGATCTTCAGCTGATTTGCCCGAGAAAAAAGATGACAAATGAACACGGTCATAAGCCGGTCTCGGCTCCTCGCAAAAAGTAACGATGTCGTAAAGTTCCCTGGCCGGACTGTTCATCAGACCACTCAGAAAATACTGCCCAACCATACCGTTACCGATGACAACCAGTGTTTGTTTCATGCTCATGACCACCTCAATATCTCATGTGAATACGTGTATGCATGCAATCTGCAAGGGCTATGCCATGATATATAACACATTGATTCAACAGTGAATTACTGATTGTCTGGTTGCTAACGGCATGCGCAGGATACGCATAGCGTGCGCTACGCTGGTGCATGCCACGCCAATTAGGTGCGATTGCTCGTAAAATGAACAGGCAGGCAAGGGCAAACCCGTGTGTTCGCCCTTGCCCAACGGTTCACCTTTGGCCAGCGGTTCTCCGATAATTTATTGTGCACCCGAAACAGGGCGGACACGCAGGTCCGCCCCTACAATGCATCCGCCGACAACCGGCCGCCACAATCCTAAGACTGGCATAAAATCTGCTTATCATTGAATCGCCCCCCCCTTGAATTTTGGAACGCGAAGGTATCTATTAGATGACACCATTAATCGAAAAAAACGGCTTTATTCTGGTCGGCCATGATCCGATCGATTACGATCATGATGAATTCGTCATGCTGCTGAGCCGGCTGAATACCGCCGATAACAATGATTTCCCGGCCTTGTTTCAGGAATTGTTTGAACATACCGAGCAGCATTTTGAGCGAGAGAACCGGCTCATGGAACAATCGGCTTTTCCGGCGCAAACCGAACATAAAGGGGAACACCTGCGGGTTCTGGGCGAATTCAAGCAATTCAAGAAGCGGATCGATAAGGGCATGATCGCCTTCGGACGCTCGTTTGCCAGGGAGCGCCTGCCGCAATGGTTCGAACTGCATGTCACGACCATGGACAGCGCGCTGGCCGCGCACCTGAATACGCGGTCTCAAGGGTAAATCAAGGGTGGGGGCATGAACCAGTTTTTCTGCGCCGAGCTTGAGCTTATTGAAGCCTTTTACAGTGCCGCCGAAAGCGAACGGCTTTATCAACGTCTGCTGCGGGAACAAAATTGGCCCGATAACCGATACACCGTCGCCGGACGGCAATTTACCCTGCCCCGTTTGCAGACCTGGCATGCCGACCCGGGCATTGTCTACAGCTACAGTAACAACCTGCTGCAAACCCGGCCATGGACGCCGTTGTTATACGCTATCCGGGCAAAAATCGAGGACCGGCTGAATGACCGTTTCAATTCGGTTCTGGTTAATCTGTACCGGAACGGTGAGGATTATGTCGGCTGGCATGCGGATAATGAACCGGAACTGGGCGACCGCCCCTTTATCGCCTCATTGACTTTCGGCGCCGAGCGGCAGTTTGCCTTCCGTCATAAACAATCATTCGAACAGGGTCAGGTGTTATTGCGCAGCGGTTCATTATTAGTCATGCAGCCTGATTTCCAGCACCATTGGCTGCACAGCATTCCAATGCAGAAAAATGTCAGTCGGGAACGGATAAACCTGACCTTCCGTAAGGTGCTGGCGCCTTCCGGCCAGTGACAGGTTTACCGTGCTGCCGTTCGCGCGCCTGGTCGCATTTACGACAATATAAAGCCCTGTGTCGCCCGTGGAATGCAAGAAATACAACAAAGTGCCCGGCCTCTCGCCCTGCCTGATGGATGGTTTTCCAGGCAAGGTTCCTCGCCGGGACGCAGGCTTTAACCGGTTTCCGACTCATTTCCTCCCTAATAAACTTAGGTTCCGCTCAACAGCTGGCATCCTGTTTGCTAGGCACTTCAGTATGAATGAAACCATTATCATAACCACCGGACCGGACAACCTATCCCGCCAGGATGCGGGCATGGACGCCGGCCCTGCCAGTACCGGCGAAGCGGCGTTAGCGGATTATGTCGCCCGCTGGGCGGCGACCAATCCTCTGTCCCCCGAGCATGTGGATTGCGCCACGACGGTAATGCTCAAAATCCTCGACGGCAAATGCAAGATGAAGACGGAGGAAAAGATCATCATGACACTGCTTTATGATCAGGTGAAAACCCATCACGGCGAACGGCTGGGCGATGATCTGCATGAGCTGATCGCCCGCGCCCGCGACCAACTCACCGATGAGATGAAAAACTTTATTTATGAACAACGCGTTCTGGCGGAGACCATGATTTCCCGTCCCGTCATGAAAGGCTTCAAAACAATGATCCGGCAACGGGGGCTGTTCGAGGATGGAAAAATATAGAAAGGATCACCCTAAAAAATTCAAGCGCGTTTTTTACCTGACCACCCGGCGGCGCACGACCATCGTCACCCATCCGCCAAGGAGAATCACATGAACAACGAGTTACTGCCCTGGGATGAAGAGGCGCTTAAGCGCCTGGAAAAAATTCCCGTGTTCGTCCGCCACATGGCCAAGAGTAAAATCGAACAAGCCGCCAAGGCCGCCGGTGAAAGCACGGTCACCGTCGCATTCATGGATGCCAATAAAGCGAAACTGATGGGCTAGGCGCAATGGCGAACCTGAAACTCTATATGACCCCCGGTTCCTGCTCGACGGGCATCCATATCCTGATGGAAGAACTGGAGCTCATCTTCGAGGCTTATATCGTCAACCTGCCGGCCGGCGATCAATTCAAACCGGCCTACACGGCCATCAATCCCAAGTCCACGATCCCGACCCTGGTCAAACCCGACGGCACGGCCATCACTGAATTCTGTGCCATCGCCTACTGGCTGGCGCGCACCCATCCCAAGGCCAGGCTCATGCCGGGCGATGCGGACGGCGATACATTCGTGCTCGAAACCATGAACTACGTTGTCAGCGCCATTCACATGCAGGGCTTTACCCGTATTTTCACTACCGACCATTACGCCTTTAACGAAGCCGATATGGAACGCACCAAGGCCCAGGGCGAAACCATTGTCAAAAAAGGCTTTGCCATCATCGACAAGCAACTGGCGGGCAAAGCCTACGTAGCCGGCGAATTCTCCATCGCCGACGCCGCGCTCTTTTATTGCGAATTCTGGGCGGTACGCATCGGCATCAACCTGCCGGAACACTGCCTGGCCCATTACCGGCGCATGCTCAAGCGACGGGCGGTCAGACAGGTATTAATGGAGGAAGGCTATTCATCCTTGTTTCAATAGCGCCCCTGGCTTGCCTGCTTCACCCCTTACCCGTAACGGGTCCCGGCCGGCCATCGTGAAAAACGCCTGACATGCCCTGCCCGTGTACTGGAATGAATTATGAAAGAAACGGTAAAAAATATCTGGAGCCTGAATAAGGACCCCGCCATCAAGGCCATTCTCATCATGCTGCAGCATGAAGTCGGTCCGAACGGATTCATGCTGCTGGACGAAAGCCTCCTGAACGAAAAGGCGGTGCGTATCATATACCCGCCCACGCGCCGGGAGTTGTCCGCCTATGTTTACAGTTATGCCCAGCGCGAGAACCATTATGGCCTCGACCTGGAATTCCCCTACCTGATCGAAACCCGGGCTGACGACCAAAGCATCCGCCTCAACGACCTGACCGCTGAAGAAGTCTTGAAAAAAATGATCGACCATCTGGGAATCAGGCCGGTCAAAGCCAACCCGTCATGAACCGGTGCGCTGCATTCTGGCGACCGAGCCATTCAGCCCGCGCCGTTTTACGCCAACGCTCCAGGAGGATAGCTTTCCGGTGCACGGAGATTTTCCAACGTAGATGCGAATTCATTCGCACTATGAGCATAACCTCAGAGGCAAAAGCATTTAGACCGGGTTGAAGCTTTAGCGGAAGCCCGGCCTGGACGGGCCGAAATGCCGGGTTTACCAATCAGGACCAGCGCGGCTGATGATAAACGTTACCATAACTGATGTTACGCACGGGTGATTTCATCCCGTTTGCCGCGCCGAGCACCGCAGCTTTCGTCGAGAATAGCCCGAAGGGGCGCTTCATGGATGAAGCGCGTTGCCAAAGGGACAGGAGTCCCTTTTGGCAACCCGCGGCGAAAGCGAGGAGCACAGGATGCAAGCGGCAACCGGGCGGCCTTTTCTTTGGTTACTTTCTTTTGGCCGCGCAAAAGAAAGTAACTCGCCTTCGGGTGCGATAAACCCGATTAAATAAAACCGTCGCGCTAGCGACACTTTATTAAATCGATCTAACTTCTACTGGCCGCGTAACATCAGTTAAATAAGTATTCGTACGAATAAACTCCTCAGTGGCCTTTTGCTAGTATAACCACCGTCGAAGAGCAATAGCTCCCATGCTCTTCGACAATTTTGTCTCTACTTTATAAAGACCACCTCCCACCACCCCCCCACAATTTCTGGTGGTCTTTTTTTTTCTTTTTCTTCCCTATCCAGAAACCTTCCGCTCCAGGCTAGCGCTTGATCCTGTTCAGCAGTAAAAGCACCGCAGCCCCGGCAAAAAACGAAACCAGCAAGGCTCCCCAGGCGCTTTTATCCCAGTCCACCTCGTAGGAATCCGGTGTCACGGCCGCCGACAGGCCAGGAATGCTCGGCAGATCGCCGTCGCCGCCGTCCACTTTCAACTGCGCCTTCATGCCTTTTTCCATGTGCTGGGGCACTTCGCAATGAACCAGATAGGTCTTGCGCTGGCTGGGCACGATAAATGACGCCGTCTTCTCGCCCGGCCCGTAGATTTCCATCGTGAACATGCCTTGCGGATAGACATAGCCCGGCAGATCGTGAATCATGAACTGGTGCCGGATTTTGTCCTCGTTAATGAACGTGACGTTGATGCGCGAACAGGGCGGCGCTTCCCACTGCTGCTGGTCGAACGCATACATAATGCCGTTGAATTTCCTGGCATGCTTATGGCCGGCGCGGACCGTGATGTTGACGTCGCCGGCGATCTTCTGGCAGTCACGCGGCAACTTGTCGGTATTGCTGTTCATGATCATGCCGGTTTCGTCCATGATCATGCCATTGTGGTTCATGGCGGCCAGAGCGGGTTGGGCGCCGGCCAGCGCCATCCATAAAATCAATTGCTTGGCAAAACTCATTCCGCTGCTCCTTTCTTAAAGCCGCGCACGAGGTAGAACACCAGCGCGAACAGCAACCCGACCGTCAGGCCGAAGGCGGTGATTTTCAGATAATTCGGGGCCAGAGGACCGGCTTCGCCCAGCAGATGCGCAAATTCGCCCGTCGCCCACATCGGGGTTTCGCGCGCGTAGTAAGCGCTGGTGAAGAACTGATCGAAGGCGCCGTCATGCAGTTTCGGCATGCCCTGCCCGTCGATGTAATCGCGGTATACGACCAGGGAGATATTGCCGCCCGGCTCCACGCCGTCATTGGTCGTGCCGGTCTCGACATGATCGTGGAACATCCAGACGCCTTCGCCATCGTTGTGGAGACCGTCATTGGTCGTATCCAGCTTGATATCGACGCGCTGCGCCGATGAAATATCGACCACGTCGCGTATGACCTGCATGGCCTCGGGCTGTTTGATGCCGTCGTAATGCGTGACCGTGGCCTTATGGCCGTGGAAATGCAGCGCCACGGCCGAGTTCTGGGTATTGGCGACGCGCAACTTGATCTTTTCATTGGGCCCGGTAACGATCAGGTCGTCGCGCAGCGTGTACGGGAAGGCATGGCCGTTCAGCAGGAAATAGTTTTCCCGCGATTCGGTCATGTTGAATTCGCGGTTCATTTTTTTCTCGATCAGACGCGGATCGTTGGCTTCCTGGATGATTTTCGCCAGGCGCTTGTCGACGGACTGATAATGCAGGTCATATTCCTGATTGTATTCCTCCCTGACGCCGACCGACGGATGCCGCACGTGTCCCCCACCGATATTGAAGGTCTGCAGCCAGTTGTTCGGGCGATTCTCTTCCACGATGATCATACCGGCCATGCCCATCATGACGTGCTTGTCAGTCTGTACATGGCAGTGATAAAGCATGGTGCCGGTCGTCCGGGGCTTCAGTTCATACGTGTGGCTGTCGCCCGGGAACACGGCCATGTCGCCGCCGTGCGCGTCGCCGTCGTTTTCGCCGCCGTCCACCGTTCTCCAGGGGTGGTCGACGCCGTGCAAATGAATCGTGTGCGGGAAATAATGCGTGTTTTCCAGGGTGATATAGACCTGGTCGCCCTGCTCGACGCGAATCACCGGCGACGGCGCGCGCAGGAAATAATTGGCCTGATTGGAGCCGTAATGCTTCACGGCCATGTCGCTGGTCTTGGGCGCGAACACCCACAACCCCGGCTGCACGCCCGGCAGCACATCATAACCGGGGATCAGGAAGTCGCCGTCGGGCGATTTGCCGTTAAGCTCGATGACCTCCAGCTTGATGCGGATGATATCGGGGTCGCCGTCGCCGTCCAGGTCGTCGGTTTTGGTCAGCGCGTCTTCGGACAGATGCGTGTTCATCAAGGTTGGCATGGAAACGTTGTTGACGCCCTTGACGAAGGCGGCGATGTCGTACGGATTGTCGGGACTGCATGCCAGCGATTCGGCGATCTCGACGCCGTCGATAGTCTGGGCCTGGCGCCATTCGGGATGCTCGTCCTTGCAGGGCTTTTCAAAGCCGGCCGGTCTGGCCAGCCTGGACTGCGTGGAAGGGGAATTGAGATCGGCTTCTTCGAATTTGCCGGGTCGCAACCAAACTGCCAGGGGAATTAATAGAACAATCAGGAGAAGACTTAATAAACGTATGTATTTATTCTGCATTTTTAGACAACTGTACAGCAAGATTCAACTAAACGCGCCACTATACCGAAAATTTTCCGGCTGGGAAGCATTAGCCTGAATATTTCACCACTATCCGCCCCCGGATTCGCCTGAACTCCCTGTGGTTCATGAGGAGGGATTTACTTAAAATCGAACGGCATTATGCCGTCGAAAAAGAAATCATCAAAATCATCCGGCACTGATTTTTTTGGCATTTTATAGCTTTTCAGCCATGCTTTAAGCGCTGCAGGATCCTGAAAGGTTTCAATCTCTTTTCGAATGACCGCTATATCCGCCTGTAGCTTTTTAATATCCTGCACCAGCATTGCCATCAGTTGCCTGGGCGATAGAAGCGCATAGAAAGGCAGATCCAATTGCAATTTAAACGCCCCTTCAATTTGATCGATTTCCTGATCCAGCTCTGATAATTGTTCTTTCAGTATTTTGTTGAAATGCTTTAAACGGCTGTCGGCCATCCGGCTTAAGTGGGCCGGATCGATTTGCTCGATTTCCAGCTGCAATTCCAATAACTGCAATAAGTCTTTTTTGCCGTAAGCGGTATTGACGCGCTGCATCAACTCCGTTTTGCGGGCGCGTTCCTGTGCATCCGGCTCGCGGTCGGGATGCAGTGTGGCGACCAATTTCCGATAAACTTCCTGGACCGACTTGCTCGCCAATGCCTCTTCCTCTTTTTGGCGCGCTTGTTTTTCCAATTGCCTTTTGGTTTTTTTGCGCTGTTTAACCGGCTCCGCCGGTTGCTCTTTTGATTGGGCTTCCGCCTGCTCTTGCAGCTTTTCCTGTAAGTGGGCGTGGAATTTTTCCGGCGAACTGATATCGACGTCATCCCCCAAGTCTACATTGAACATATCTTCCGCCAGGCTTTTCATCAGTTCGCCAACCGCGGCTTCCGTCTCTTGATGAATGGTATCGTAATCATCGTCACTGTATTTATTGAACAAGGACTTCGGTTCATCGTTATTCAACTCGGGAATCAACTGCTCGCATACCTCGCAAATAAGCTGCTTCATTTTCAATTTGTCGGTTTTTTTAAACAGTGACTTACCGTAAAACTGATCCAATAACCGCACCCATTCCAGTTTCTGGTTATATAAGATCTCTACGGCAGGCTCGTATTCCTGCTCAACCTTTTGATAATACAAGGGAATGGTTTCTTTCCACTCGATCAGGCGCTTTTTCTGGCGATCAATCTTTTTGGTCAGGTTATTGAATTGTTTTTGGGCGGCGGATAAGGTGGTTTTCCCATCGGATTTTGTAGCAATGCGAACGATTTTGCTTTTAGGTTGAGTCATGGTGCAAATCTCATGATTGAGCGGATAGAAAATTGTAGGAAAAAATGAAGGTTATACTGGGATAGCCAAATTCCGACTCCAGAAAACGCACTGCAATGATGCATGGGGCGCTGCCCTCACACGGCAGCCGTTCGAACGTGAAAAACCAGGAATTTTACTACGTATCAATGAATTGATCCACGTCAGCGGATTTAAGGCCATGAATTAAGAATCAGACGCGCTTACCACTATAACTCCCGCTTGAACCGGCTTCTGCGCGCATCGCCATCCGCTCCCTGGAGCGGTTGAGGGATTACCGACAAATTGTTTCGAAAGCCACCACGCACGACCTCCAAAAATCTTCAAATCCATAATAAAATCAATGCATTATAAATAATAATCAGCATGGCATTTTACTTGCTTCCTAGGGAATTGCCGGATTGCCAGCCTCCTAATGGTGTCTATCCGGGCGTTTTTTTCCTGGTTAACGAGGTGTTGATATGTTCGAAGTCATACTATTATTTCTCGTCATGTTTTTAATTGCGGCATGCGCTTTTCTGCCTTTAGGTTACAGCATGCTACATTTTTCCAAATCCGCCGCCGGCAAATCCGGATCGGCGTCCGTTTCAAAGCCGAAAATCCCTGAGGACTCAATGCTCAGACGGCATTTTCTAACCCATCTGCAAAGTGAAATCGAAGCCGCTTTGTTTCCGCGTCCTAGCGACTCCACTTTGCAGCGCCATTACGATGCCCTGGTCGCCGCCGAACTGGAGAATCGTCTGGCCGCTTTAGCCGATTGAAATACAAACAGCCATGTCGGGTTGCACTGTATGCTTGCGGCTTTGGGCCGATTTCCGGCTCACGGCCGCGGCCTTTGCATCATTCCACCCTGCTACAACCAACCTAGCCTGAATATTTCACCACGAAGGACACGAAGTACACGAAGGCTTTTCAATTCAATTACTTGCAAATATTTCATAATGAGCTCATGAAGTTATCTGTGAGAAATGATAATGCCATGATTTTCTTCGTGTTCTTCGTGTTCTCTGTGGTTTCATGAAATATCCGGGCTAGTACTCAGTCAGCCTTGTTCTGACGAGTAAAATTTGCAGAGCATTCATAGCTTGCGAATAGTGCGAATGAATTCGCACCTACAATTTACCCGCCATAATTAAATTGACTGACTACTAGTACTCAGTCAACCTTGTTCTGACGAGTAAAATTTGCGGAGTATCCATAGCATGCGAATAGTGCGAATGAATTCGCACCTACAGTTTATCCGCCATAATTAAATTGACTGACTACTAGTACCCAGCTTCCGAAATATATCCGATAACCTATACGAGCAAAGGCTTGCCAATGTAAGTCCAGAGAAACGGCTTTGCCAAGGTCTCGTTGAAGAATTCAATAAAAGCCAGGATACGCTGATTCAAAATTTCAGTTGAAGCAAAGCTACCTCGTTTGAGAAACCGGCGGCTCAGGATCCCGAACCAGATTTCGACCTGGTTGAGCCATGAGCAATGTTTTGGGGTATACACAAAACGGATACGCTGCCCGGTGTCTTGCAAGAACTCTGCGCGAGAGCCCATATTGAGCAGAATACCGGACTTGCCTTTCTCACCCAGTGCTGTTTTACGCCACACAATCCGGCCACGCATTCCACCAGTGAGGCCGATTTATGAGTATTGAGCTGGCAAAGTTGGCTATCACTGTCTGCGTCCCATGTCAGGTGCACTCGAACTCGTGCAGTTCCAGCTTACCTTGCAGTTCTTACGCGAATATCCGCATCGAAGACGGCAAAGCCGGGACATCAGCCGTTTCGATGCCTTAGAAGTCGAACGCAAGACGCTCGATGTCCGGCGGCGGTTGCTGGAGTTCACCGATGAACGCGATTTTCTGATCAAGCGCATTCAGGACATGCGTCCGTGGGGCGATTTCGTTTTTTCGCCGCTGCATGAAATGGGCAATCTCCGCTTCTGGTTCTATGTAGTGCCGCACCGCGATATGCCCAAAGTGGCGGAACTGGGGCTGCCCTATGAGATCGTCAAAAAGGATAACCGTAATAGTTATGTCGTGGTCATTTCCGAAAACGAGCCTGAAGGCATGCCCGTCAATCGCACGCATATAGGCTACCAGCCCCGGCATGTCCTGGAGGCTCTCCTTGAAGACGTGGAACTGGCTATCGAGGATGTGCAAGCGGAACGCGCCTATTTGACCCGCTGGTATACACTGCTCAAGGACAATATCGCCATACTGGAAGATCAGGCCGCATTGACAGCCGCGCTGAATCAGACTTACACGCGCCACGAAATGTTCGGGTTACGCGGCTGGGTGCCGCAGAATCGCCTCCCGCAACTTGCCGATTATGCGCGCCGCCATCGGGTGCATATTGATACCCGGGAAGCAGAGCCTGATGACAACCCGCCGACTTGTATGGAGAATCCATCCTGGCTTTCGGCCGGCGAGGATCTGGTCAATTTCTACATGACACCGGGTTACCGTACCTGGGACCCTTCTCCAGTCGTATTCATCTCTTTCGCACTGTTTTTCGCGATGATTCTGGCCGATGCCGGCTATGCGCTGCTGCTGGGCATTCTGCTGCTCTTTTTTTGGCGCAAGATGGGTGCTTCGCGGGCAGGAAGACGCTTTCGGCCACCTTAGGACCCGGCCTGCTTGGGCAAGTTTTCGACGGCTTGTTGAACCCTTTGCATGTGCTGGCGAAAAAATATGGCTTTTATCTGCCGCGCGGCGTTTCTGTTTCGCCGCTGGACACCGATAAAAAGTGGCAGTTCACGCCGGAAATAGAAATTGGGGGGACATTGCCTCCCGGCGGGGTCCTGGGATCGGTACCGGAAGGCCCTTTCAAGCATAAGATCATGATTCCTTTCAATGAGGCGGGGCCAGTCAAGGTAACATGGATCCGTGGAGACAGTTTCAGCATCGATGAGGTTGTCGCACGCTATCAAACGTCTGCCGGAAAGGAGCGGGAATTAACCCTGGCCCAACGCTGGCCAATCCGGCGGCCGATCCCGGAAAACCTGCTACGCAAGCGCTATGTCGAACGGCAGTTTCCGGCCATACCGCTGACTACGGCAACCCGTATCATCGATACTTTTTTTCCCATCGCCCAAGGCGGCACCGGTTGTATTCCGGGGCCATTCGGCGCCGGTAAAACGGTCCTGCAAAGTCTGATCGCGCGTTACTCCAGCGTCGACATCGTGATTATCGTCGCTTGCGGCGAACGTGCCGGCGAGGTCGTCGAAACCATTCACGAATATCCAGAAACGGCTGATCCCCGTACCGGCGGAACGTTGATGGACCGGGCGATCATTATCTGCAACACGTCTTCGATGCCGGTCACGGCGCGCGAGGCCTCCATCTATACCGGCATCACCCTCGGGGAATACTTCCGGCAAATGGGCTATCACGTCCTGCTCATTGCCGACTCGACCTCGCGCTGGGCGCAAGCAATACGTGAGACATCAGGCAGGATGGAGGAAATTCCGGGCGAGAAAGCGTTTCCGGCCTATCTCGATTCGGCCATTAAAAATCTTTATGAGCGCGCCGGCGTTATCCGTTGCACCGATGGTACCACCGGCACGCTGACATTGATCGGTACGGTTTCTCCGGCGGGCGGCAATTTCGAGGAACCCGTGACACAATCCACTTTGAGCACCGTCAAAACTTTTCTCGGTCTGTCCGCCGACCGCGCCTATAAACGCTTTTATCCGGCCATCGATCCATTGCTGTCGTGGTCGCGGTATCTGGATCAGTTGGCGCCGTGGTTCAAGAAAGAACTCGATGCGCAATGGGTTGACGACGTTAAGGACATGATGGCCTTACTGGAGCGCGGCGATGGCATTTATCAAATCATGCAGGTTACCGGCGAAGAAGGCATTTCCCTGGAAGATTTCATCGAGTGGCAAAAATCGGTGCTTTTAGACATGGCCTATCTGCAGCAAGACGCCTTTGACGAAGTGGATGCCAACATGCCGCGCGAGCGGCAATTGGCCAGTTTCCGCTTATTGAAAAAGCTGTTGACGACTGAATTTAAATTTCAGGACAAAGAGGCCGCGCGCGATTTTTTTACCCGAATTACCGGGCTTTATAAAAACTGGAATTACAGCCGTGCGGATTCACCGGATTATGAACGATACATGACGGAAATCGAGCAGCTTGCCGGGCAATATCAATCGCTCCACCTCATGCCTTAAATTAGTGCAATTCTCTGTTCTATAGAACCGTATTCTGTCCAAATAGCTGGAGATATTCTCAATTAAGCCAGATGGACGGCATTGCGGCTACTGTGACTTTTGTCTACTGGATTAGGATGTAGTGGAACGATATGTTCAAAACAATGGAAGCAATTGATTTTAGATTATCACCTTATCCTCATACTGTAGTAGCATACGCCGCGAGCAATAGAGGTCTAAATCTTACTGTCTCTCTATAAATCACTGATCCATTATCAAACGATTGAACTCTTGACGCTGATTTCAGATGCTAGGGTCTGAGTGATAGCAACGCTGAACAAGAACATTGAAAGTAAGGCTCAAATTGGATGTGCCCGAAGTGTTTGTAAAACTTCAGATTCGATCACGTCTGTCATGAAAAATAATTAAGCGAAAAAAGTGTTATGAGATTTGTCGTTTCTTATCCCCAAACCAACTGGGATTATGTCAAGTTTAGATTAAACCGCATCATCAGAGGCAAAGACCGATCCAATGATGTTTTCAGAGGTTTACCCGGCGGAAAACTGGAGTTATTCGAGCATACTGGCGAATTAGGCGGCATAAAATATCTGGGTGAAATATCGCCTGTGAAGCCGTTTGGGATGCAGTATGTCTCGGGGGAAGGTTTATATTTCATAACAGGTTTACCTTGTAGCGAAGACGGCGTACCGGGAGACGAGCATATCGCCAGGCTCAATGACAAAGGCGAGATCGATTTGGAAATTCGTAGCCCTTATATGACCCAGGTACGTTCGTTGCGCAGGACCGAGCGGGGGTTATTGATCACGGCAAGTGGCGTTGATGCCCTGCTGGAATTTGATTTAACAGGCCAATTGGTCTGGTCCTGGTGGGCCACCGAACATAGCTATGACACAGCCTATGGCGGCGGAAAGCGCCTTATCGACAAGCAAATGGACCATCGCTTCAAGAATTATCCCGGTCGTCTGCAAACAACTCATTTAAATTCCGCCATCGTCGACCCCTATGATGAAAGCAAAATACTGACCATACTGTTCTATCAAGGCAAAGTGATCCGCATTGATAGAAAAACCCTGGAGCATGAAGTTGTCATTAGTAACTTAAACGGAGCGCATCACATCCGGCCTCATTCAGGTGGATATATGTTATCCAATTCGCGCAGAGGGGAAGTACTTTTATATGATGAAAACTTCAACTTGACGCGCCGCATTCCCGGCACGAGCCGCTTTTTTCCTGTTAAATGGGTGCAGGATGCGATTGAAACGCCTTTTGGAACCCATCTTATCGCCGATTGCAATACCTTTAATTTGCGCGAGCGCGACAAGAAAGGTCGAGAGAAGATCTACAATACACGAATGCCGAATCGAGTGTTTCAAATCGAGTGGGTCGACGATCATTTTAATTTCGCTACCTGATATAAAAAATGCGCGTTTTAGTTATCGCACCCTCCTGGGTAGGCGACATGGTGATGGCGCAGAGTTTATTCATCACCCTCAAACGACAGTACCCGGACTGCCAAATTGATGTGATCGCTCCTTTGGCAACGATCCCTTTACTGGATTATATGCCCGAAGTGTCATTGGGCATTGAAATGACAGTCAAACGCGGTAAGTTGGGATTGCTGACCCGCATCAAATCCGGGCTGAATCTACGCGATCATTATTATGATCAAGCAATAGTATTGCCAAATACCTGGAAGTCGGCGTTGACGCCATTTTTTGCTCGCATCCCCCAGCGAACAGGCTATGTTGGAGAATGTCGCTGGGGATTGCTCAATGACGCACGTCTGCTGGATAAAACCAAACTGACTAAGACCGTTCAGCGTTTTGTCGCCTTGGCGACTATGTCGAAAGCTGATGCGGAGGATTTTCCTAAGCCTGTTTTTAAAGTTGATCCGGAACGTCAGAATCAGGTCATTCAAAAATATCACTTGTCGAAAGACCGTAAAATTGCCGCCTTATGTCCGGGCGCGGAGTATGGAGAGGCAAAACGCTGGCCAATCAGTCATTATGCTGAAGTTGCACGTCAACTAATAGACTATGGCTGGCAAGTCTGGCTTTTGGGTTCCGGCAAAGATCAGGCTGTGACTGATCAGATCAATCAATTGACGGACGGCGCTTGTCTGGATTTTGCCGGCAAGACAAGTCTGGGCGAAGCCGTTGATTTATTGTCGCTGGTTGAGGTGGCCGTCAGTAACGATTCCGGTTTGATGCATGTTGCCAGCGCCTTAAATAAAAAAGTGCTTGCAATCTACGGATCTTCAGATCCCAACTTTACGCCGCCACTTAATGACAAAGCCAGAATATTTTATTCCGCTCTTGAATGTTCCCCTTGTTTCAAAAGGATCTGCCCTTTAGGGCATACGGCCTGTCTAACCGACATTAACCCCAGTTCCGTTATTTCAGAATTAACAGATTCTTGAGTTTTGCATCGGTGCCTGCATTAGCCTGGGCCAAAACCGGAGACCAGTTATATTTTATTCTTTATCTTTAAATAGTGTCGGTGCCGGTTTTGTGCGTCGTTTTGATCATTTTTTCCTGACTGACGCGAGGGCTATGGCGCGGCCACTATCTCAGGCGATAACAGTTTGATATCCAGCTCAAAATCCATTTTGATGCGACGTACAACCGATTCAGCTTCTTTTTGGTTTTTGAAGGGGCCGGCGATCACTTGATAAGAGCCGTCTGTTTCAACTTTTCGCGCCGGGATTGGCGGACCTTGATGATTGAGCATCGCCACCAGTTGTTGCGCCTGCACCTCGTTGTCTAAGTCGGCGACTAAAATCGCCCAGTCGCTGTCGGTCAATGCTGAAACCACTGGCGCCCCGTAGAAATGCTCAGGATGCTCCAATTCAGGCGCACTCGCGACCAGTTCCGGTAAGCCCGGACTGGCCATCAGGATCGGGGTGGGGATGCCGTCGGCGCGTTGCAGGATGCGGTCGACTTTTTCCCAATCGATAGCTGCGTTTTGCTTAGTGCCGATTTGCTTCAGGTCATTGATCAATTTCTTTTTCAGCTTAGGCTTTTGCCTGGCCCATTTTTCCAGCGGCTCATGGGCTTCCAGGTAAAGCCTGTCCCCGTCCCATGCCGTCATATAAGGCTGGTGTATGATGCGCACCGGCATCCCGACCGGTCTTTTTTTGAACAGCACTTCAATGTCTTCGGGGTAAAGGCGCACACAACCGTGGCTGACTTGCAGACCGACGCCATAGGGCTTGTTGGTGCCATGGATCAGGTAGCGTTTAAAGCCTAGCAGTAGCGCATATTTGCCGAGGGGATTGTCGGGGCCAGGGGGCACTGCTTCGGGCAGCGGATCGCCTTTTGCCGCGTGTTCGCGGCGAATGGACTCCGGAACCATCCATGTTGGGTTGGCTGTTTTTGCGACGATAGTGGTTTGCCCTAATGGCGTATTCCAGTTTTGGCGGCCAATGCCGATCGGGTAGGTAAACACGGTGTCCGGCTGTTTCGGGGGATAATAAAACATCCGCATGTTCGCCAAATTGAGCACGATGCCTTTGCGCGGCACATCGGGCAGGATGAACTGCAACGGCAGCAGCACGCGTGCGCCTGCTTTAGGCGTCCAAGGAGGTATAGCGGGATTGGCGATGGCGATCTCGTTATAGCCCAGGCCGAAATGCCGGGCGATGTCGGGCAAGGTATCTCCATCGCGCGCACTGATCATGGCAAGACTGCCAACGATGCTGTGGTCTTTGTCGATAGCGAATTTGCGGGTGGCGATGTCGGCAAGTTTCGGCTGACGGCCGGAAAGTTTCGGCTGGCGCTCGTCTACCACATCCGGCAGGGAGGCTATAATAGGCGGTGAAAAGTCTATATAAGCAGGCTCAATCTGGCAACCGCCGAGCAAACCGACGGCCAGCAGCACGAAAGGCAAAGCTATTCCCGTATGTGACAGGCCGACCGTTGTTTTTTTCAATGTCTTCACTTCGTCTAAGCACACTACGCGGTAGCTTTTCAGGATGAAGTTAGCGTGGAGCAATACAGAAGTAATAACACCGCATTCTGTAACGCCCCACGCAGGTTATTCGTTATTCAGGCATCAAAGGAAGTGTAGAACCAATTTTCACGTCGCTAATAGCTTGCAAAATGTTTTCTATTTACAGAAAACGTGCAGCAATGGTTTTTATGTTGCTTTTGCGATTTTGCCATAATATTTTTCAAGCAGTGCCGTGCGCTTTTTGCGGAAATCAAACATACGCTTGACCAGTTTGTCTGCTTCAGCACCCTTAATGTTGTCAATCTTAGCCGCATAATCACTGATGGCTGCTAGACGCTCGTCATTTAACTGTTTCAATTCAGTGTCATAACGATAGTATTGATCCAGAAACTTTCCTTCATGTTCTGGAGGCAGTTTCATCGCTTTCTTGATAACGTCCAATTTCTCCATACGCAGACTGAAACGGAACATATCCAGTGTCTTTCCTTCATCAGCCGTTGCTGCAGTTGCGGCTGCTTCTTCCACAGCTTTGTCATGAGCTTCGACGGGTGTAGCTGTTTCTGCTTGTGTAGTATTTATCGCAGGAAGATTAACGGCGACAATAGCGCAAATAAAGGCCAGATGTTTATATTTCATTGGCTACTCCTTAATAATGAATTGAGGATATGTTTATTCAGCGTTGAATATTTGCCAATAAATCACATCGAAGTTGACCACGTAAATTAACCCGAGTTCGAGAAAGCAGACAGGATTTTGTAAAAACAGGAAACCATAGGTTCTGACATCATATAAGCATGGTTTCAAGTTGTTTCGTTCTGGCTCGGATTGTTTTGGCCAGTGGGCCTAAATTTGCGCCTAGTACTCAGTCAATTTAATTATGGCGGGTAAATTGTAGGTGCGAATTTATTTATGCCCTTCAGGGTATTCGCACTATTCGCAGGCTATGAATACTCTGCAAATTTTACTCGTCAGAACAAGACTGACTGAGTACTAGGGTACAAGCTCAGTAGTCATACCAATTGCTAAATTAACGAAATTTAGTTCATGCTTGCTTAACAATTCAAATGTAAGAAGGACAAAGTCATGACCACCCAAGAGAAAAAAACAAAATAGTCCCAATACACATAATCCTTCCTCATCAAAAAATAAATTTATTAACGAAATACTGGAAACTAAAGCAACGGACTATCGAATCGATAATATTTATGACATTTTTTGCACAACGGAGAAACGATATGAAAAACAATATGAAACTTATAAAAGGCACGATACTGGCAGTGAGCATGCTGTTGACAGGACAGGCGCTGGCAGCTTTTACGGCCGCGGATGCAAAAAAACTGGAAACGGATGCATCAGCGGCCGTAGCACGATTCCAGAGTGAGACCCAGGGAGCAGAGACGTTGTTTAATAACGCTAAGGGTATTCTCGTCTGCCCAGAGATTACCAAGGGCGGCTTCATTATAGGCGTTGAGGGCGGAAAATGCGTGATGCAGATCGGGGGAAAGCCAGTTGGATATTACACCAACCGTGCCGGGAAGTTCGGTTTCCTAGCCGGTATACAGTGGTATTCACTGATTCTGGTTTTCAACGACCAAGCGACTCTTGACCTTTTCCGGACCGGCAAACGTGACTTTGAGATCGGTGCCGATATTTCCGTAGTGGTGGGTAAAGTAGGAGCTGGCGGTTCACTGGATACCACCAATCTTCAAAGTCCTATTGTTTCATTCGTCTTCGGTGAGAAGGGCCTGATGGGAGATTTATCGATAGAAGGGGCGTCCTTCAAGAAACTTGAGGTTGAATAAGAACCCATTTAGCTATACATGGCCTCTTACTAAAAGGGTTTGAAGTCCAGCGGTACAAAAACCGCTAAGCCAAAATATTGCTCATCTAAGTACAGGGCAAAAATCTCAAAGCCCAAAGAAAGTCGGCAAATCGCATGGAGAAATACTGCGGAGAAAGTCGAGTCCGTGCCGGAAGATAGACTTCTGTTTCGTGCGTGATCGGGTAGGCATCCCGCTTGATATGGCTACACTAAACCGGACACACAATTTAAAATAAAGTGAACAGAGAACGTGTGCCCAAAATGAATCAAGAAAAACAAAAAATCTATAGTGCGGAATTCAGAGCGTCAGCCGTTAAACTGGCGGACGAGTCGGACTAGTCGATTGTCCAGACTGCCAAGGATCTCGGTATCAATGTCAATACGTTGCATACCTGGATCAGCAAATACAGCCGGCCCAAAACCAGCGATAAAGCGGTACGCACTGACGAGCACCTTTACGATGAAATTAAGTTACCTCCGGTATAGCCGGAGGCTTATTGGATTACGCCCGCCCTCAAAGGGCTCTTATTGCGGCCAAGCCGCCACTCACATCCAGCTTGATTGCTCAAAATAGTCATCCTGGCTTTCTTGATGCCGGATATATTCTCTAACAACGACTTCATCCAAACCCACCGTTGAAACGAAATACCCCCGTGCCCAAAAGTGTTCGCCATTGAAATTTCTCTGTCGTCCCTTAAATTTCCTGGCAACGGCAATTGCGCTCTTCCCTTTCAAATAGCCGACTGCGCTCGATACAGCTATTTTAGGCGGAATACTTAGTGCTTATCCGTAAATAATATTCGGTTGGTTTTGTAGTTTGATCTTACGAAAAACGATGACAGCGGCAGCCAGCATCAACAGCCCTAGATAACTCCGATCCATTTTCTCATAGCGGACCAATATTTTCCGGAACCGATTGAACCAGGAGTGACAGACTTCAACCACCCAACGTTTCGGCTTGAACTCAGGGTTCTTGGCTTTTTCTTCAATCTCTTCACCTCGAGGCCGAATATGGGGAATATAGTTTCTATCCCGCACATCCTGTTTTGCCTGTTCACCGATATAAGCCGCATCCAGGCAAAGATGTTGTTTTTTACTGTCTTCGCCATCCGGACGATCGATGATAATGCCATCCAAGGTTGCCGCCAGCAGTTTGACATCATGGGTATTGGCGCCGCTGATAACGATAGAGAGCGGCACACCTTTCTGATCCGTCAGAAGACTGCGCTTGCTGCCTTTTTTCCCCCGATCCGTCGGGTTTCTGCCAACAGATTCCAATGCCAAAGGCGCTTTCACCATCGCCCCATCAAGGCTCTGCCATTCCCAGGCAATGCCTTCCATTTCATCGTATTCCAGCAGACCCTTTTGCCATAAGTGCTCAAATAAACCGGCGGCCTCCCAGTCAAGAAAATACTGATGAACCGAACTGCTGCTCCCGAATTCACTTTTCGGCAGGGCTTTCCATTGACAACCCGTTCGTAACACATACAAGATCCCTTCAAAAACTTTCCTGGGTGCCTGCGGCTTTCTTCCGCCTCCGGCTTTGCGCTGATAGGTTTTGCTGGGATCTCGCTGCGGCTTGGGTATCAACGGCTCTACACGTGCCCAGAAATCATCGGAAACTTTCCAACTGGCTAATCTTTTCAAACTATTACGATTTTTTACGCGTTAAAAAATCGTAATTCTTCCATACACAAATTCCTTTTAGCAATTTATTTACGGATAAGTTCTTAAACACATATGAACAGGGTCTCTCATCAAATGCCCTTCTAAAATTTCAATGCCTTTTTGCTTCGCCAGCTCATGCAGAATATCACCCAAATATTTTCTTAAACTGCATAGATGACTTTCTTCCTTTTCTTCGGAATGAATACAACGTGGTATTTACAATCCCGTCGCGTATGCGACAGACTTTTATAGTCTTTCATAGTTCTTTTCCTTCAAATTTCTTGGTCGAAATTTAACGGTAAGAAAAACTGCCGTATCGGTAAAACCTATGAGAGTCTCCCCGGCATAGCCGGGGGTTTACCTAATGATTAATTAGTATTATTTTTCCGTGTCCTCTGTGCTCTCGGCAACTGCTCCTGCGTTGCCTACAGGGATGTAGGTACTTAGCGTGAGCAGGAGCAGTTTTCGACCTACCTCCCGCATAATCCCCATGGATGGGGTGAATGCAGAGAAATGACGGGATCATTTCCTGTCCATGCGGTCGTCTGTTGTAAATCATTTTTTTAACCTGGCAGGGATAATACATTCACACTCTCGTACCCTACTGTATTTTTCAGGCAGGCTTGTCAATAACAAAACTCAATGTTCACAACAGTCGTTACTTTCAAGTAACGACTGATTGCTCTAAACAGCCAAGCGCTCAAGTCTGAACGTACGTAATAAGCTCCTGTTTATGTCATCTTTCCTGCAATCCCCCGATATTTTTGTCGCATTTGTCGTATAACCGACATTAATTTGTGGTTTTATCGCCACCTTGCCGGCGTTATTTTCCCCATTGATAAAAAGGTTTTTCTACCCCGTCAATCCGGTATGAATATTGCAATAGCATTGCGGAGCAGTGTCGGCGGGGGAGTCATGCCGGTCACCGCGCTGGATAAAAACAGGCACTGAAGAACGTCCACGAACCGCCGCCGGCCGTGCGTTCATCGAGTAGCCGGATAACAACGCCAGGAGTTCCTGAATGAATGAAACCTTTTACGATGTCATGCGCAGGCAGGGCATCACGCGCCGCAGTTTTCTCAAGTTCTGCAGCCTGACCGCTGCTTCGTTAGGGCTTTCTCCCGCTTTCGCTCCCAAAATCGCGCAGGCGATGGAGACCAAGCCGCGCATTCCGGTGCTGTGGCTGCATGGCCTGGAATGTACCTGTTGTTCGGAATCCTTTATCCGTTCCGGCCATCCCCTGGCCAAGGACGTGATCCTGTCGATGCTGTCGCTGGATTACGACGACACCATCATGGCGGCCGCCGGGCATAACGCCGAAGCCATCGTCGCCGAGATCGTGGAAAAATACAAAGGCAACTACATCCTGGCCGTGGAAGGCAATCCGCCGCTGGCCGAGGACGGCATGTACTGCATCATCGGCGGCAAGCCGTTCGTCGAGCAGCTGAAATATGCCGCTGAAAGCTGCAAGGCCATCATCTCCTGGGGCTCCTGCGCATCGTGGGGTTGCGTGCAGGCCGCCAAACCCAACCCGACCCGGGCGACGCCGGTGCACAAAGTGCCGGGTCTGGCCGACAAGCCGATTATCAAAGTCCCCGGCTGCCCGCCGATTGCCGAAGTCATGACCGCCGTCGTGGCGTACTTGCTGACTTTCGACAAGCTGCCGACGCTGGACAAGCAAGGCCGGCCGCAGATGTTCTACAGCCAGCGCATTCACGACAAATGCTATAGAAGGCCGCATTTCGACGCCGGCCAGTTCGTCGAACACTGGGACGACGAAGCCGCGCGCCAGGGCCACTGCCTGTACAAAATGGGCTGCAAGGGGCCGACCACCTACAACGCCTGCTCGACGGTGCGCTGGAACGAAGGCACGTCATTTCCGATCCAGGCCGGCCACGGCTGCATCGGCTGCTCCGAAGACGGTTTCTGGGATAAAGGCAGCTTCTACGAGCGCCTCACCGACATCAACCAATTCGGCATCGAAGCCAACGCCGATGCCGTCGGCGGCACCGCGGCGGCCGTGGTCGGCGCCAGCATTGCCGCGCATGCGGGCCTTACGGCATTGAAACGGGCCAGACAATCAGGAGCTGAACAACAATGACAGTCAGAAACACCCCCAACGGCTTCCATCTGAACGATGCCGGCCGCCGCGTCGTGGTCGATCCGGTCACGCGCATCGAAGGCCACATGCGCTGCGAAGTCAATATCGACGACGACAACATCATCCGCAACGCCGTCTCCAGCGGCACCATGTGGCGCGGCCTGGAAGTGATCCTGAAAGGCCGCGACCCGCGCGACGCCTGGGCCTTCGTGCAGCGCATCTGCGGCGTCTGCACCGGCACCCATGCCCTGACTTCGGTGCGCGCGGTGGAAGATGCGCTGAAGATCAAAATTCCCGAAAACGCCAATTCGATCCGCAACCTGATGCAACTCAGCCTGCAGGTGCAGGACCATCTGGTGCATTTTTATCATCTGCATGCGCTGGACTGGGTCAACCCGGTCAATGCGCTGAAGGCCGATCCGGCCGCGACTTCGGCGCTGCAGCAATCGATTTCGCCGCACAATCCCAAATCCTCGCCCGGCTATTTCCGCGACACGCAGAATCGTCTGCTGAAGTTCGTCGAATCCGGCCAGTTGGGCCCGTTCAAGAACGGCTACTGGACCAATCCGGCTTATCTGTTGCCGCCGGAAGCCGACTTGATGGCGGTGACCCATTATCTGGAAGCGCTGGATTTTCAAAAAGACATCATGAAAATCCGCACCGTCTTCGGCGGCAAGGACCCGCATCCGAACTGGCTGGTCGGCGGCGTGCCGTGCGCGATCAACATCGACGGCGTCGGCGCCAACGGCGCGATCAACATGGAGCGGCTGAATCTGGTCTCGTCGCTTATCGACCGCACCATCGATTTTATCGATCAGGTCTACATCCCCGATTTGCTGGCCATCGCCCAGTTCTACAAAGGCTGGCTGTACGGCGGCGGCATTTCCGGTCAAAGCCTGCTGTCCTACGGCGACATCCCCGACAACGCCAACGACTACTCGGCGGCCAACCTGCTGATGCCGCGCGGCGCCATCATCAACGGCGACCTGTCCAAAGTCCATGAAGTGGATTTGACCGATCCCGAGCAGATCAAGGAATTCGTGCCGCATTCCTGGTACAAATACCCGGACGAGTCGCTGGGCCTGCATCCGTGGGACGGCGTCACCGAACCCAATTACCGCATAGGGCCAAAAACCAAGGGCAGCCGCACCCACATCGAGGAACTGGACGAGTCCGCCAAGTACTCCTGGATCAAGGCCCCGCGCTGGCGCGGCCATGCGATGGAAGTCGGTCCCTTGGCGCGCTATGTGATCGGCTATGCGCAAGGCGACAAGGAAATCACCGAGCAGATCGATTTCGTCCTGAAAACCCTGGACGTGCCGGTCACGGCCCTGTTTTCGACACTGGGCAGAACCGCGGCCCGCAGCCTGGAAGCGCAATGGGCGGCCGGCAAGATGCGCTATTTCATGGACAAGATGATCGCCAACATCAAGGCCGGCGATCTGGCCACGGCCAATGTCGAGCGCTGGGACCCGGAAACCTGGCCGGACAGCGTCAAGGGCGTCGGCTTTACCGAAGCGCCGCGCGGCGCCTTGGGCCATTGGCTGAAAATCGAGAACACCAAAATCGCTAATTACCAGTGCGTGGTGCCGACCACCTGGAACGGTTCTCCGCGCGATGAACAAGGCAACATCGGCGCTTTCGAGGCGGCCTTGATGAACACCAGGGTCGAGCGTCCCGAGGAACCGGTGGAAATCCTGCGCACCCTGCACAGTTTCGATCCCTGCCTGGCTTGCTCCACGCATATCATCAGCCCAGAAGGCACCGAATTAACCCACGTCAAAGTTCGCTGAGGAGCCTGATTATGAAAAGAATTATATTGACCGCCGGTCTTATCGCGTTTTCCCAAGCCGCATCGGCGCATACCGGCCTGCTGCCGACCGACGGTTTCAGCGACGGTTTCCAGCACCCGTTTCTGGGCCTGGACCATTTCCTGGTCATGCTGGGCCTGGGGTTATGGGCGAGCAGCCAACGCCGTTTGCTCTGCAAGCAAGCGATAGGATTGTTTTTATTATTCATGGTGATAGGGGCGCTACTGGGTTTAAGCGGGATTGGTTTCGCTTATGTCGAAACGGCTATTTTGGTCTCGCTATTGCCGGTTGGCATAGCGCTGAGTTTTCCAATAGTTCCCACGCTCCGGCGTGGAAATTCAGTCTGCAACGCTCCAGCGTTGCGGGTGCGGGACGCTGGAGCGTCTGTCACGGCATTCCCACGCCGGAGCGTGGGAACGATAAAACATGGCTCGCAGAAACCAGGAAGATTTAGTCAGGCAATCATCTTAACGTCGATTGCAATCTTTGCCGCCATGCACGGACTGGCGCACGGCAGCGAAATGCCGGCAGCCGCTTCGGCCTATGCTTATATCGCCGGAATTGTCTCGGGCACGGCGGTTTTGCATTTTTCCGGATTAGCTTTGGGCTTGCTCTTCAAGCGCATCAATGCGGCCGGCTTGATACGCGTCTATGGCACCCTGACCGGCCTGATCGGTGCCTGGCTGTTGCTCGCGTAAGGAATCCGCCATGACTCAACCTGCATCTTCCACTCAAGCCGTTTATGTCTACGAAAAACCGGTACGGCTATGGCACGGCCTGAACGCCTTAGGTATCGTCGCCCTGACCGTCACCGGCTACCTGATCGCCTCGCCGCCCGCGTCAGTGAGCGGCGAGGCGTCCGATCACTTCCTGATGGGCACTATCCGGTTCGTGCATTTCGCCGCCGGCTACCTGTTGGCGATCGGCCTGCTGTTCCGGTTGTACTGGGCCTATGCCGGCAACGAACATGCCCGGCAAATCTTCCTGCCGCCGTTGTTGAACCGGCGTTTCTGGCAAGGCGTCGGCCATGAAATCCTGTGGTATGCCCTGCTCGTCAAGGAACCGCGCAAATACACCGGCCACAATCCATTGGCGTTGCTGGCCATGCATTTCGCCTTCGTCTGGGGCACGCTGTTCATGATAATCACCGGCTTTGCGCTGTACGGCGAAGGCACCGGGCAAGGCAGCTGGCAATACGCGCTGTTCAGCAGCTGGGTGCTGCCGATTTTCGGCGACAGCCAGAGCCTGCACAGCTGGCACCATCTGGTCATGTGGCTTATCGTGTGCTTCGTGCTGATCCACGTTTACGTCGCCATGCGCGAGGACAGGCTGTCCCGCCAGAGCATTCTGTCGACGATGGCGACCGGCTGGCGCACCTTCAAGGACGATAAGCCGCTGGACGACATCCATTGACCATGAACATTTTACTGCTAGGCATAGGCAACGTGCTGTGGGCCGACGAAGGCTTCGGCGTTCGCGTGATCGAACATCTGCAAAAAAACTACCGATTCCCCGACCGGGTCAAGGTCATGGACGGCGGCACCCAGGGCGTTTACCTGGTCGAACACGTACAGGACGCCGATGTATTGGTCGTATTCGATGCCGTCGATTACGGTCTGCCGCCCGGCACGCTGAAGCGGGTCGAAAACGATGACGTGCCGCATTTTCTCGGCGCCAAAAAGATGAGCCTGCATCAAACCGGATTTCAGGAAGTGCTGGCGATGGCACAGATGCTGGGCGATTATCCCCGGCACCTGCTGCTGATCGGCGTACAGCCTGAGGAACTGGACGACTACGGCGGCAGCCTACGGCCGTCGGTCAAGGCGCAGATTCAACCGGCGATCGACATGGCGCTCGATTTTCTGAAGGCTTTCGGCATTACGGCCGAAACAACCTGCACGGATGGCGATCTGGCCGACCCGGTGCTGGACATGCAACGCTACGAACAGGAACGCCCCCCGGCAGACCAGGCCTGCCGCGTCGGCGACGAACGCATTCTGCTGTCCGATGCATTTGAGGTGCGCCCGCCGCAACCCGCGGACGAAAACACATTGCAGGTCGATGTCGATTACCGGGGAAAATACTGATGTGTATCGGCATCCCCATGCAGATCATCGAGCCGCGCGGCGAATCGGCGCTCTGCGTTCATAACGGCCGGGAAAGCCTGATCGACATGATGCTGGTCGGCCCGCAGCCGGCCGGCACCTGGCTGCTGGTGTTTCTCGACACCGCGCGTGAAGTGCTCAGCGAACAGAAAGCCCGGCAAATCGCCGATGCGCTGGAAGCCGTGCATCTGGCGATGCAGGGCGAGAGCCGGATAGATCATTTATTTGCCGATCTGGTCGACAGGGAACCCCAATTACCGGAGTTTTTAAAATCATGACATCGCCGCTGATTACCCAATTGCAAACCCGGCACGGCTTTCCTTTGTTGGATGCGGACAGTTACGATCATTTCGTTTACGGCAACGACAGCGTGGTGCTGTTTTTTTGTAACGATCCCGTTCAGTTTCCGGAAAGCAACGATGTCGCGGTGATCCTGCCGGAATTGGTCAAGGCATTCAGCGGCCGGCTGCAGGCTGCGGTCATCGGCCGATCCATAGAGCGGGTGTTACAGGCAAGATTCCGCTTTACCGGCTGGCCGTCGCTGGTGTTTTTGCGTAACGGCGAGTATTTAGGCGCCATCACCGGCATCAAGGACTGGCAGGAATATAGGCAGGAAACCGCGCGGATTCTGGCCGCCACGCCCGGCGAGCCGCCCGTTTTCGATCTGGACAAAGTCTGCGGGGCACGTTGAATTTTTAACCCGCCACCGAAATCAATAAACCTGAAACTATGAACTCAATCTCCCTCCCAATTTTCGGCCAGGGCAGCCAGCCCCCGGAAGAAGACGGCGTCGAGCTGGACTACCTGCAAATGCCGCAGGAAATGGCGACCTACCGCATGCCGCAGGTTTCGGCGGAATTAAACGCGGCGGATCTGGCGCAGGCCAAAATCGCCTTGCGGCAACTGGAACAGAATCTGGCTGCATTTCCTTCAGTTTCCGAAGCTATTGACCTGACCAGGCTGAATCAGCCCAACCGGCAATTCATCAACGATCTGCTGGGCGAAGGCGAAGTCAGCCTGATCTGTTCCGGCAGGCAGGACATCCGCATTCAGGAATCGGTGCTGGCCGGCGTCTGGCGCCTGCAACAGCTCGACGGCCGACAACAGATCGTCGCCGATACGGTGGAAGTCGGCATTATTCCGCAGCACGCAGTTCAATCGGCTTTCAACGGCGCGGCCGGCCAAATCGACACGCATTGGACGGCACTGCCGGAAGGCGTGATGAATGCGCCACCGCTGCTGGCCGAACTCAATGCCAAGATCGCCGAATACCGGCCAGGCGGCGAGGCGCATATCATCAACTTGAGCCTGCTGCCGCAGACCGAACAGGATCTGGCGTTCCTGGAGCAGCGGCTGGGCCGGGGCCCGGTAACGATACTGTCCCGAGGCTACGGCAACTGCCGGATCACCGCGACCGGCACCCGTTTCGTCTGGTGGGTGCGGTATTTCAATTCCCAGGACACCCTGATTCTCAACACCCTGGAAGTCAGCGATGTGCCCAGCGTGGCCTGCGCCTCGCCGGAAGACATAGCAGACAGCCGTGAGCGCCTGCAGGAAATACTGAAGGTGTATTCATGAGCACCGCCTTTTTTGCCGGCGCCTTTGGCGGCGATGCTTCCGGATTGCCGCAGGAGACCCGGCTGGAATGCAAAATCTGCTGGCATGTCTATGATCCGGCAGATGGCGACGAGATCTGGCAAATACCGCCCGGCACGGCTTTTTCGCACTTGCCCGAACACTGGAGCTGCCCGCAGTGCGGCGCGCCCAAACAGGATTTTCTGGTGCTGGACGACTGAACATGCAGTGGCGGAATGTCGAACAAATCAGCTGTGCGCTGGAGACAGTATTCAACGGCGTTCTGGAAACACGCATGCGCGGTGTGCCGATTATCAACCCCGCGCTTTCGGTGCAGGCCATCGGTTTCAATCCTTTTAACGGAGACTGGCCGGGCGTGCTGATTACACCTTGGTTCATGAACCTGCTGTTGTTGCCGGGACCGGACAGCCAGTGGCGTGAACAGCCGCCCGGCGGCAAATTCCAGCAGTCTTTCCCGTATGGCACATTCGAGTTTACGCTGGCCCACGAAGCACAATTAGGGACTTATGCGCTGTGTTCGCTGTTCTCGCCGATGTTTCAGTTCGAGAATCAGTCAGACGCTCTGGCTGCGGCGCAAGCCGCATTGCAAGGCTTGCTGACCGTCCCGGCGGCGCGCGCCGTCAGCCGGCGGGACCTGCTGCGCGGCGCTTTCGGAAGCCGTTGAGCGATGCCGGCCGGTGCTATTCGCATCGAACTGTATCACCGCGCCGGACGCGTGATGGAAGCGCGCGTCGTCTCCGCCCGGCCCGAAGCGGCGCGGGCATTGCTCGGCAAAACACTAGAACAAGTCCTGTCCAGCGTGCCGCTGCTGTTTACGCTGTGCGGCAATGCCCAAGCCTACGCCGCCCTGCTGGCCTGCCGCGCCGCAATGGGCATGGCTGCCGACCCCGAAGCCGATGCAGCCCGCGACCTGCTGGTGCAGCAGGAAACCCTGCGCGAGCACGCCTGGAGGATTTTGCTGGACTGGCCGGGCCTGGTCGGCCTGGAACCGGATAAAAAAGCCGTGGCGGCGCTGCTGAAATTCGATGCGCTTTTCAAGCGGCATCTGTTTCAAGATGGCGAGGCCTACAGGCTCGACAGCCGGCTCGACATCGATGCCATGCCGTTTACGCGGCTGACGGCCGAATTGGAAGCGCTGATCGACGCCGCAATTTTTAAAGGCCGGCTTGCCGGTTTTCGGACGATAACCAACGAAACGCAGTTGCGCGACTGGCTGCGGCAAAACGATGCGCTGCCGGCCAGCCTGCTGAGCGATCTGTATAACCGGAACTGGACGGCAATCGGACAAAACGACATTGCCTGCCTGCCCGAACTTGAGGCGGAGGCTTTAAACCGACAGATGCGGAATGAGGATTTGACTGCGTTCTGCCGGACGCCGCGCTGGCTGGGCCGCTGCTTTGAATCGACGCCATTGGCGCGGCAACGGTCGCATCCACTCATCGCCGGATTGCAAAACCGTTACGGCAACAGTCTGATGGTGCGTTTCCTGGCTCGTTTACTGGAAGTGGCGGCGATACCGAGGCGGTTAAGCCGGTTTGACGGACAAAAAGCCATGTCTGCGATCGCCCCGAATGCTGACGGCATCGGTCTGGCCCAGGTTCAGGCCGCGCGCGGCCTGTTGATTCATCGTCTGGAACTGCGGCATGGGCGGGTGTATGATTACCGGATCGTTGCGCCCACGGAATGGAATTTCCATCCCGAAGGCGCCGTCGCCCAAGGCTTGAAGCGCTTGGAAGCCGAAGATCCGAACGCGCTGCGACGGCAGGCGGAACTATTGATCAACGCCGTGGACCCATGCGTACGATACAATTTAACGCTGACGGACAGCGATAGCGAGACAAAAAATTATGCATGAGATGTCGTTATGCGAAAGCGTATTACAGATACTGGAACAACAGGCGGACACCCAGCAATACCGCAAAGTCAAAACGGTCTGGCTGGAAATCGGCGCCTTGGCCGGCGTCGAGATCGAGGCGCTGCGTTTCAGTTTCGATGTTGTCGTACAAGGCTCGCTGGCCGACCAGGCCCGCCTTGAAATCATCGAAGTGCCGGGCCAGGCCTGGTGTCTGCCGTGCGGGCGTAACGTGGCCGTGCAGCAGTTATACGATCAATGCCCGCGCTGCGGCAGTCATCAGTTGCAGGTCAACGGCGGCGATCAAATGCGAATCAAAGAACTGGAGGTAGAATAATGTGCGGCGTATGCGGCTGCGGCGAGGGCCATTCCCACTCGCACGATCATGACCATTCCCATCATCACGACCACGAACACGGCGCGGCGCACGCTCACGCACCGGATTTGAGCCCGGCGCGCATGGTGCGGATCGAACAGGACATTCTGGCCAAGAACAATCGTTATGCCGCGGAAAACCGCCGCTATTTCAATGAGCGCGGCATGCTGGCGCTGAATCTGGTCTCCAGCCCCGGCTCCGGCAAGACCTCGCTGCTGACCGAAACCATCGCCCGGCTGAAAGACGACACCGGCATCGCGGTGATCGAAGGCGACCAGCAAACCGCCCGCGACGCCGAACGCATCCGCGCCACCGGCGTGCAGGCGGTGCAGATCAATACCGGCAAAGGCTGCCATCTCGATGCGCACCGCGTCGGGCATGCGCTGGAAAGCCTGCAGCCGGACAGCCATAGCCTGTTGTTCATCGAAAACGTCGGCAATCTGGTCTGCCCTTCGTCGTTCGATCTGGGCGAGGCGCACAAGGTGGTGATCCTGTCGGTCACCGAAGGCGAGGACAAACCGATCAAATACCCCGACATGTTCCATGCCGCCGACCTGATGATTTTGAACAAGACCGACCTGCTGCCGTATCTGGACTTCGACAGCGAACAATGCATCCGCTACGCGAAACAGGTCAATCCGCGCATCAAGGTCCTGTCGCTGTCGGCCAGAACCGGCGAAGGCATGGACAACTGGCTGCGCTGGCTGAAGGCCGAACTGGAACTGCAGCGCATCGCCTATGCTTAATGATCGCTACCGTAGGGTACGCAGCGCGTACCTTCTGGATTTTGATCGAGCAATTTGAAGCCGGTACGCAATGCGTACCCTACGTCTGAGGAAATCGAAAGTTATGTGCCTGGCTCTGCCCGCTCAAATCATCGCCATCGATCCCGATTCGGGGATGGCGACCGCCTCGGTCGACAACGTCAAGGTCGAAGTGTCGCTGGCCCTCGTCGATGATGTCGAGGTCGGCGACTACGTACTGGTGCATGTCGGTTATGCGCTGAACAAAATCGACGAGGACGAAGCCCTGAAAACGCTGGCCTTGTTCGCCGAAGCCGGATTCACGTCAAAGCCATGAAATACATCAGCGAATTCAGGCAACAGGACCTCGCCCGCCAATTAGCCCGGGCCATCGCGCAAACCGTCGATCCCGGCCGCCGTTACCGGCTGATGGAGTTCTGCGGCGGCCATACCCATGCCATTTTCCGCTACGGCGTGCAGGACCTGATGCCGGCCAATGTCGAATTCATCCACGGTCCCGGCTGCCCGGTCTGCGTTTTGCCGACCGGACGCATCGACAACGCCATCCAGCTGGCCGAACGGCATGAGGTGATACTCTGCACCTATGCCGACCTGATGCGCGTGCCGGCCACCGGCCGCAACAGCCTGCTGAAAGCCAAGGCCGGCGGCTGCGACATCCGCATGGTTTATTCCACGCAGGACGTCCTGAAAATCGCCCGCGACAATCCGGATCGCCCCGTGGTGTTCTTCGCCATCGGCTTCGAAACCACCACGCCGCCGACCGCCGTCGCCATCAGGCAGGCGCAGGCCGAACGGCTGGCCAATTTTTCGGTGTTCTGCAACCACGTGCTGACGCCCGCCGCAATGCTGGCGATACTGGACGCGCCGCAGCCGGTTTCTATCGATGCCTTTCTCGGACCTTCCCACGTCAGCACGATCATCGGCAGCCAGGCCTATGAGCCGTTCGCCGAGCACCATGCCAAACCCATCGTTATCGCCGGCTTCGAACCCTTGGACGTGATGCAGTCGGCACTGATGCTGATCCGACAGCTGAACGAAGGCCGGCACGAGGTCGAAAACGAATACAGCCGCGCCGTCACCCGGCAAGGCAATGTGAAAGCGCAAGCGCTGATGCGGGAAGTGTTCGAGTTGCGGCCGCAATTCGAATGGCGCGGCCTGGGCCTGATTCCTGACAGCGCGTTGAAGCTGAAACCCGACTACGCCGACTTCGACGCCGAACAGCGTTTCAGCCTGCCTGCCATTCAGGCATCCGACGTCAAAGGCTGCGAATGCCCGGCGATCCTGCGCGGCGCGAAAAAGCCGCAGGATTGCAAATTGCTGGGCACGGTCTGCACGCCGGAAAATCCCATGGGGTCGTGCATGGTGTCGTCGGAGGGAGCTTGTGCGGCCTATTGGTCATATGGACGGTTGAGTCGTAGGTCGGGTTAGCGCAGCGTAACCCGACATTTGCCGCTTGATATGTCGGGTTACGCTGCGCTTTTATGCCCTTTATGGTAAACCCGACCTACACGACTACCTTTATCAAGTTACTTTGCAATACGGGAATCCATTCAATGCCCAAACCCTACACTTCATCCCTTAACCTGACAACCGGCAAAGTCGACCTGAGCCACGGCGGCGGCGGACGGGCGATGGCCCAACTGATCGACGAGCTGTTCATCAGGCATTTCGATAACGACCTGCTGCGGCAGCGCAACGATCAGGCGCTGTTTGCCATACCGGCAGGACGGCTGGTGATCAGCACCGACGGCCATGTGATTTCGCCGCTGTTTTTTCCGGGCGGCGATATCGGCTCGCTGGCGGTGCACGGCACCGTCAATGACGTGTCGATGTCCGGCGCGCGGCCATTGTATCTGGCGGCCGGGTTCATCCTGGAAGAAGGATTGCCGCTGGCCGATCTGGAAAAAATCGTCATCAGTATGGCAACTGCTGCCCGCCAGGCCAACACGCCTGTCGTCACCGGCGATACCAAGGTGGTGGAGCGCGGCAAGGGCGACGGCGTTTTCATCACTACGACCGGCGTAGGCATCGTGCCGAAAGGCGTCGCCATTTCCGGCGACCGCGCGCGGCCGGGCTGCGCGGTTCTGGTCAGCGGCTCGATCGGCGATCACGGCGTCGCCATCATGGCCGGACGGGAAAACCTGCAATTCGGCACCAGCATCGTCTCCGACTCCGCCGCGCTGAACGGTCTGGTCGCCGAGATGGTGGCGATCGCGCCGGACGCCATTCATTGCCTGCGCGACCCGACCCGCGGCGGCCTGGCGACGGCCCTGAACGAACTGGCCCGGCAATCCGGGGTCGGCATGATCGTCGACGAGACGCGGATTCCTGTAAAAACCGAAGTCAAAGCCGCCTGCGAAATTCTCGGCCTGGACCCGCTGTATGTCGCCAACGAGGGCAAACTGGTGTGCATCTGCGCTCCCGATGCCGCTGAGCGCCTGCTGGCGTTGATGCGGCGGCATCCCTTGGGCCGTGACGCCGCAATCATCGGCGAAGTCGTCGACGATCCGCACGGCTTCGTGCAGATGACCACGGCTTTCGGCGGCAGGCGCATCGTCGACTGGCCGGTCGGCGAGCAGTTGCCGCGCATCTGCTGATGGCCGGCAAGGCGATCCGGGCGCGCGGCGTGGTCCAGGGCGTCGGCTTCCGGCCGGCGATCTGGCATCTGGCCCGGCTGCACCGGCTGACCGGTGCAGTCTGGAACGACGCCGAGGGGGTAATGATCCATGCCTTCGGCAGCGACGAAGACATCGACGCCTTCATCCGGCACATACCGCTGCAACTGCCGCCGCTGGCCCGGCTCGACAGCCTGGAGGCGCAGGATTTAAACGCACCGCCGGATCACGAATTCCGCATCGTTGCCAGCCGCGAAAACCACGGCGCCCAAACCCCGATCGCCGCCGACGCCGCCACCTGCCCTGATTGCCTGGCCGAAATCGCCGATCCCGCCAATCGCCGCTACCGCTATCCGTTCACCAATTGCACGCACTGCGGCCCGCGGCTGTCCATCATCCGGGGCGTGCCTTATGACCGCTGCCGCACCAGCATGGCGGAGTTTGCGATGTGCCCGCGATGCCGGCATGAATATGACGACCCAAACGACCGCCGCTTCCACGCCCAGGCCAATTGCTGTCCCGACTGCGGCCCCAGGCTGTGGCTGGAGAATGGCGACAGGGAAACCTGGCATTGCGATGATCCGGTCACACAAGCGGCCGAACTGATTCGGCAGGGGTTTATCGTCGCCGTCAAGGGCCTGGGCGGCTTTCATCTGGCCTGCAATGCCGCCGATCCGGACGCCGTTGCGCGGCTTCGGCAACGCAAGCGGCGCCATGCCAAACCGTTCGCCCTGATGGCCCGCGATACGGACATGATCGCCCGCCACGCCCGACTGGACGAACAGGAAAGCCGGGCTCTGCATAACAAAGCCGCGCCTATCGTGCTGCTGGCCGCGCACGGCATGACACTGGCGCCCGGCATTGCGCCGGACGACGACAAGCTGGGCTTCATGCTGCCCTACACGCCGTTGCACAGTCTGCTGATGCAGGCGCTGGACGCGCCCATCGTGCTGACCTCCGGCAATGTCAGCGACGAACCGCAATGCACGGACAACGATGAAGCCCGGGAAAAGCTGGCCGGCATCGCCGATTACTGGTTGCTGCACGACCGGGCCATCGTCAACCGGCTGGACGATTCGGTGGCGAGGCTGATGGACGGCAGCATCCGGCTGCTGCGGCGGGCGCGCGGTTACAGTCCGGAGACGCTGCCCCTGCCGGCGGGCTTCGAAGCGGCCGATAACATTCTGGCCATGGGCGCGGAATTGAAAAACAGTTTCTGTCTGCTGAAGAACGGCCAGGCTATCGTTTCCCAGCACATCGGCGACCTGGAAAACGCCGCCGTGCAGCACGATTACCGCAATGCCATTGCGCTGTACCGGCGGTTATTCGGCTTCACGCCCAGACGCATCGCCGTCGATCTGCATCCAGACTATCTGTCCACGCAATACGGGCAAGCCTTGGCAGCAACAGAACCAGCGGAGTTAGTCGACTTGCAGCATCATCATGCCCATCTGGCCGCCTGTCTGGCCGAGCATGGCGCACCGTTGAACACCGAGCCGGTGCTGGGCGCGATCTTCGACGGTTCAGGATTGGGTGATGACGGCACACTATGGGGCGGCGAATTCTTGCTGGCCGATTACCGACACTGCACCCGGCTCGGCCATTTCCAGCCCATCGCCCTGCCCGGCGGCGCCCAGGCCATGCGCGAGCCCTGGCGCAACGCTTACGCGCAACTGCTGCATTATTTCGACTGGCCGATGCTGCGGCAGGAATTCGGCGGGCTGAACATCATCACATTGCTGACCGGCAAGCCGCTGGATACGCTGGCGACGATGATTGCCAGACAGCTCAACTCGCCGCCCAGCAGTTCCTGCGGCCGCTGGTTCGACGCCTTTGCCGCCGCGCTGGACCTGCATGCCGAACAGGTCCATTACGAAGGCCAGGCCGCGATTGCGCTGGAAACGCTGGCAACGCCGCTGTTCGCCGATGAACGGCCCTACCCGCAAGCCTGGACAGTCGATAACGACGGCGGCCTGCAGGTATTAAGCTGGCACGGCTTATGGCGCGCCGTGCTGGCCGATCTCCAATGCAGCACCGATAAAGCCCGCATCGCCGCCCGCATCCATCACAGCCTGATTGCCGCGACCGTCGAACGGCTGAACCGGCTCTGCCGTCAGACCGGCGCCGACTGTATCGTGCTCAGCGGCGGCGTATTCCAGAATCGGCTGCTGCTGGAAGCCGTATCCCGGCAATTGCGGCAGGCCGGCAAGACCGTCCTGTCGCCGCAGCGCTATCCGATGAACGACGGCGGTCTGGCATTGGGACAGACGGTGGTTGCCGCTGCGCGAAGTATTTAACCTGGATATTTCATTACGAACGATCGCATGGCTGCAGGAAGTAGAGCAACGCAGGAGCAGCGTAGCGGTGTGCCGAGAGGAGCAAATATCTGTCCCTGGGGTCGTTTGTATCCTCTGTGCTCTCTGTGTTCTCTGTGGTTTTATGAAATTTTCGGGCTATCCTAAAGCAGACGATCTCCGGGCGTAAAACTCGCGGCATTCCCGCTCCCGGCCGCGCACGACGCGCTTGCCCTGCAGCGGGCCTTTAGTTTCGGTGACGACCGTGTATTGCCCTTCATGATGCTGGTCGTCGTAGAAGTAAATGACCACCCAGTCCTTGATCCGGTTGAGTTGGTGGGCGCGCGAGGTGTTCGAGTACAAGGCCGTGAAATGCCAGCCGTTGCGGGTTTTGTGCATGATCGGCAGCCAGGCTTGGCCGGACGGGTTGAAGCGTTTGGGCGCGATTTTGGGCAGTTCTTCCTCATCGGCTTTGGTCAGGTAAAGATAGTCGATTTCCAGCAATAATTCGATCGGCACCTCGACAGTCGGCGCCTGCGTTTTTTTACGCGGGCGTCGATAGCCCAAAATGCGATCCAGCCAGACCTGGATCATTTCGGTTTTGTTCCGGCTAAAGCCCGGCACGGCCGCGAGCCGCCCGTCATGCGAGGCCATTTCCAGCTCTTCCAGCGTATCGATATGCAGCGTTTCCAGCAAGCGATGCGCCAGGGTCGGGCCGATGCCCGGAATCTGCTCGAACAGTTCGATGGGATCATGGCCGGTTTTCAGGCTGTCCAGCCGGCTCATGCGCCCTGTGGAGACGTATTCGCAGATCGAGCGGGCAATGCCGGAGCCGATGCCGGGCAGTTCGGTCAGGCCGTCGATGCCCTCCTGTTCGACGATCTCGGATATCGGCCGGTCGAGCTCGTCAACCGTGACCGCGGCCCGCAAATAGGCGGTCGAACGGAACGGATTGGCGCCCTGATCCTCAAGCAATCGGGCAATTTCCCGCAATTTGTCGGAAACTTCTTTATTGATCATAAAGCGGTCCTCGCGCCCATTATGGCCTGTGACCCGCAATCGGCTCGCTAAGTTCTGGTCGTTTCGGGACTGGATAAATTTTTTAGCGCTCTGTTAAACGAGCCGAGGGCTTACGATGTCAGATGGGGGCGTTCGCAAGCAAATTTTTCGCCTGGCGTCCGCAAATAATAAAATACAATGACTCTCCCATCATTTCACAGCGAGGAACAGATAATGGCCAACAGGCAATCCCCCACGATAGCGAATCCCTCCGTTATCGTTCCGGTCAATCCGGCCATCGAGAACTACCTGCTCAGCCTCACCGGCCCTACCGATCACCCGGTATTGGCCGAAATGGAAGAGTATGCAAGGCAGCATAATTTCCCCATCGTCGATCGTCTGGTGGGTATTTTTCTGGAAACGCTGGCGAAAAGCATCGGTGCCCGGCGCGTATTCGAGTTCGGCAGCGGTTACGGTTATTCGGCTTACTGGTTCGCGCGCGCGGTCGGTCCTGAAGGCACCGTGATCTGCAGCGACGGCGATGCCATCAATCTGCGAAAAGCGGGGGACTATCTCAGCGCCGCCGGATTATGGGACAGGGTCGATTTTCATACCGGATCGGCACAGGACATCTTCGCTCAAACCGAAGGACTGTTTGACATCTGCTACAACGATGTCGATAAAGGCGATTATCCGGAGGTCTGGAGAATGGCCCGAGACCGCGTCCGCCCCGGCGGTTTGTATATTGCCGATAATGTGCTCTGGCACGGCCGCGTGGCGGCGGAAAACTTTGTCGATATTGTGCCGGGCTGGACCGAGGCGATACTGGAACACAATCTGTTGATCTTTAACGATCCCGATTTTGACAGTTTTATCAACCCGACGCGGGACGGCGTGATTGTCGCGCGTAAAAAAACAGCCTGACAGCAATACAAGTGCCGCCGGCTGTTCATTCATGGTTTTGCATGGCTTTGGACAGCTGCCGCATTTGCCCGGCATCCAGCCACTTCTTGCACCAGACGTTCAGCGCCCGCGCATCGCCCTGCATCAGCTTAAACTCTTGCCGGGCCAGTCCGGGCTGTTCCGTGGGCCACCAGGAATGCGCCTCCAGCTGTCTTTGCAGATAATCGCGCGCGGCTTCATAACTGGACTCGGTTATTTTGGAATTGCGTGTCGCCATCTTGATCACCCGTTTATGCTGATTATGGACTGGACAGATTTTATGACTATTGGAAACTCAAAAAACCATCAAGTTCCTGATTAATAACAGTTGATTTAAACCACTAACACTGCTTTATCCCACCTCTTTGAAACATCATGCCGACAAATTTATTAACTACCGCGATTTTATTCTGATGCGCATCCCATTAGCCTACCTCAGTATCATTTTAATTTGGGCCACTACACCGCTGGCGATCAAATGGAGCGGCGAAGGGCCGGGGTTTTTGTTCGGCGTGGCCGGCCGCATGAGCATCGGAATTGTCTGTGTAATAACGCTGCTGTTAATGCTGCGGCAACGTCTGGCCTGGCACGGCAAGGCGCTGCTGACTTATCTGGCTGTGGCCCTGCAAATCTACGGCGCCATGCTGTCGGTTTACTGGGCTGCGCAGTTCATTCCTTCCGGCTGGATATCGGTGATATTCGGCTTGTCGCCGCTGATCACGGCGCTGCTGTCGGCGCTCTGGCTGAAAGAACGCAGCCTGTCGCCGGGCAAATTGTTGTCTTATGGACTAGGCGTTGGCGGTCTGGCGGTCATGTTCGGTTCGGCCTTGCAATTCGGCCCGGAGGCGGTGCTGGGTATCGCCGGCGTACTGGTGGCCGCCGGCCTGCAATCGGCCAGTGCCGTTTGGGTGCAGCGCATCCACGCGCAACTGCCGGCTTTGTCACAGGTCGCCGGCGGTTTGCTGCTGGCGGTGCCGGCCTATTGGCTGACCTGGTGGCTGGCCGATGGGCAATGGCCGGTTTCCTTGCCGCTTGCCAGTTTGGCCTCGATTATCTATTTAGGCGTTATCGCGACCACTATCGGCTTCGTGCTTTATTACTATGTGCTGGCCCATCTGGCCGCTACGCGCGTGGCCTTGATTACCCTGCTCTCGCCGGTACTGGCACTGATGCTTGGCCATACGGTCAATCATGAACCGCTGACCATGAAAATCGTTTCCGGTACGGCGCTGATACTGGCGGCGCTGGTTTTGCATGAGTTTTTCGACAGGATGACGAATTATTTCGTCCGGAAAACCAGTGCCAGGACAAGGCGGCGCTTGCGGCCCTTGGATTGATGCGCATTGCGAACCTCTTCCGGGCGAAACTATTTTGCCGCCGGCCTGTCTTCTTTTTAATTCATGTTTGGTTTGTGAACTTTGGAACGGGAATGAAATAAGACCCGCAATTGAGGCAGGATTTCTGTTCATTTTCAAGGCGCGCAAACAGGCGCATAGCAAGCTATGTAACTGTTTGCGCAACGCCGAAGAGGGACAGAAAGACAAGTCAGTTGCGGGAGTTATAAAATTCACGTTCCTTAACAGGAGAGGCTGAAATGAAAATGTCAAAAATCGACAAAGTACTGGTAGGTGAAGCTCTTGTAGGTGAAGGCAATGAATTGGCGCATGTCGACCTGATCATGGGGCCGCGCGGCAGCGCCGCCGAAACGGCGTTCTGCATTACACTGACTAATCAGAAGCGCGGGGATAACGCTTTATTGGCGCTGGTGGCGCCCAATCTGATGGCCAAGCCCAATACGGTCATGTTCAATAAAGTCGAAATCAAAAACGAGAAACAGGCCACGCAAATGTTCGGTCCGGCCGAGCGCGGCGTCGCCAAGGCGGTTGCCGACAGCGTTAAAACGGGCGTCATACCGCTGGAGGAAGCCAACGATATTTTTATCTGTGTCGGCGTTTTTATCCACTGGGAAGCCGAGGACAATAATAAAATCCAGGACTGGAATTACGAGGCCACGATGCTGGCGATCAAGCGCGCCGTTGAGGGCACGCCGACAGCCGAGGAAGTGATCCGTCAGGAAGATGTCGCCCATCATCCGCTGGCAGCGCACGATTAATCACTGCCATCAAGCATTTGATGACTGCTGTCTCATCTCATCAATTCAAGGCATAAAACCGCGAACGACTGCCTGGACGGGAACTGATTCAGTCATTGCCCGGCATAAACACTTTCCTTGGGGCTTATGCATACGGTAGGGAAAGTCGCCCGCAGGTCATGGCGCCTGTATCCAGACAGTTCTGTTCGTTCGAGGCAAATATCCCCAGGCTAGCGCATGACAGCCGTTATAAGGCGGGTTTATTGACGATATTCAGTTTATCGGATTCGATGCCGATCAAAAAATCGCCCTTCAGCAGTCCCACCAGTTCCCTGCCCGCCATGCTGAAGCGCCAGCCGTGCAGTAACGAGCACTCGTCGTCATCGTTGAATAGCAGTACTTCCAGGTCTTTGCGTGTGGCAAGAATGGCTGGATTCAGCGAGTTCTCTTCGGCCCTGACCCGAACCAGCGCCGTCAAAATATCCAGTATGGCTTCCTGCTGCTGCGTTTTCCGGGCGGGTCTGCCTTTTTCGTGCAACGGAACGGGCGGGCGTTGCCTGGCGTCGTTGATCAACTGGCACAGCACCTTTCCGTATCGGTTGACGGTGCGCTCGTTAATGCCGCGCACTTCGGCCAGGGCGCTGACGGTACCGGGCTGAAGCTTGGCCAGTTCAAGCAACATATCATCGCGCATCAGCCAGCTTCTGGGCCTGTCTTCAACCTGCGCGGTACGTTCGCGCCATTCACACAGTACCTGGACAATCGACAGCTGCCGACCTGTCAATTTGTTTTTACCCTTGACCTTTAACCAGGCTTTTTCCGGTGACACCAGGTAGAGTTCGGGATTCTTCAATAGCTCAAAATCGCTTTTCAGCCAGTCGAAACGGCCAAGCTCCTGAAGCTTCTGGCGCATGATCAGATAGACCTGACACAAATAAATCACGTCATCGGCCGCATAGCGCAACTGCTCCTCGCTTAACGGCCGTACGGTCCAGTCGGTGCGCGTATGCGCTTTGCTGAGGTTGATATTGAGAAAGCTGGACACCAGCATGGCATAACCGGGATTATCCTGAAAGCCCAGCAAAGGCGCGGCTATTTGGGTATCGAAAATCGGCTCGGGGATGCTGCCTCTTAATTGAAAGAAGATCTCCAGGTCCTGTCTGCAGGAATGGAAGACCTTGATAATGGCGGGATTGTACAATGCGTCGAAAAGTTCGCTTAAATCGGGCAGCGCGATGGGATCGACGCAGGCCACCCATTCGGGCGTGGCAATCTGCAACAGGCAGAACTTTGGAAAGTAGGTTTTTTCTCTCAAAAACTCGGTATCCAGCGCCAGCCAGGGTTCTGTCAAGATTTGCCGGCACAACGCACTTAGCTTTTCCGGCGTATCAATATATTGAATAGTAGTCATAATTATCACAATAACAGTTTTTTTATTTTTAACCTACCTCGGTCATGAATTTGATCGAACTGCATCTGATAGGTTGATGGTAAAATCGTTTTATTTAGAGTGTGTCTATATGAAATACCGCATTATTCCCGTCACGGCCTTTCAGCAAAACTGCTCCCTGCTGATCTGCGAGCGAACCGGCAAGGCCGCTGTCGTTGACCCGGGAGGTGATGTCGACCTGATTCTGGACGCCATCGAGCAGGAACAGGTGATGCTGGAATCCATTCTGCTGACGCATGGCCATCTCGATCACATTGGCGGCACTTATGAACTGGCCTCTTCCTTTAGTATTCCCATTGTCGGCCCTCACCGCGACGACCAGTTCTGGATTGATGCCATTGCGGCCCAATGCCGGACCTTCGGCTTTCCTGCCTGCCATAAGTTCAAACCGACACGCTGGCTGGTGCACGGCGATAAGGTCACAGTCGGGGAAGAAACGCTAGAGGTATTGCATTGTCCGGGACATACGCCCGGCCATGTGGTTTTTTATCACCGTCAGTCGCAACTGGCGATTGTGGGTGATGTCTTGTTTAAAGGCTCAATCGGACGGACCGATTTTCCTAAAGGCGATTTTCATACATTGATCAGTTCCATAAAAAATAATTTATGGCCTTTGGGCGAACAGGTCGCGTTCATTCCCGGCCACGGCCCGATGTCTACCTTTGGCGAGGAAATGCGCCGCAATCCTTATGTCGGTGTTTAGCCTACGATGCCCGACAGGTCGGTGCCCTGATTATCCAATTGCGCGGAACGCTGCCGCCCGCGCCGAAAATTGCCTTTTCCACGTTTTTTACTGCGCGCTTTTATACGCGTTATGTTCAATTTTTGCTGATTGATTTCCACTGTTTTCAGGTGTTGAAAGATATCCGGCGGCATGCCGGCCGGCAATTCGATAATGGTATAGACACCATGAATATCGACTCTGTTGATATTATTCTTATCAACGCCGGATTCTTCAACCAGAACCTTTCTGATTTCTTCTACCGTGACATGATGGGTTCGGCCTATGTCCAGGCGATAGCGTATCATTTTGATAGGCGGCAGACTGGGTGACGGCGGCGGTTTGATGGCCGGCTTTTGTTCCTCCCATAAACCAATGGACGATATAGTCGCCGCCGACTGGTTTAAATAAACCAAAGCCGCGGCGCAATCCAAAATATCCGCATCCAGTTCAGCGGCTATTTCCTTGATGACGGCACGATGGGCCTCCAGGTTCTGGCTGCTTAAAATCTGCCGCAAACGTTTTGTCAACGGTTCGGCTTGGCTGACCGCTTCAGCCGTTACACTATTCCTGTCATTCATCCTGTTTTACGATCGATCGCTGTTAACCGCACTACTTTAGAGTCTATCCTGGTAAATTTCCACAAATGCTTCATCACGCAGCCTGCGCATCCAAAGTTCGGTTTCTTCTTCAATTTTACGTTTGCGTATGGCTTCCCTGACCTGATTCTTTTTGTACTCGTCGCTATTATCCTTGTTTTCCCTATCCTGAACCTGAATTAAATGCCAGCCGAACTGTGTCTGCACGGGCTCGCTGATTTCATTGGTAGCCAGTTGCTCCATGGCGTCTTCGAACGGCTTTACCAAATCGCCGGGGCCGACCCAGTCGAGACTACCGCCTTTTAATGCCGATCCTTTGTCGTCGGAGTGGGCGCGCGCCAACGCTGCAAAATCCTCGCCGTTTGCCAGCCGCTCTTTCAAGGCCAGCAAGCGTTTTCTTGCCTCGGCATCATCGATCAGCTCATTGGTTTTGATCAGGATATGCCGGACTTTGGTTTTAGTGACGATATGCTGCTCCGAACCTTTTTGTTCGAGCAATTTCACAATATGAAAACCGCTCGGGCTGCGAATGGGGTCGGCGATATCGCCCGGATTCATGTCCCCGACCTCACTAGCAAACATGGTCGGTATATCGCCCTTGGTGCGCCAGCCCAGATCGCCGCCTTTCAAGGCATTGGCATCATCTGAATAGCTCATCGCCGCCTGCGCGAAATCGCCGCCCGCGCGCAGTTTTTCAACCAGCTCATTGGCTTTGGCCCAGGCTTTTTGTATTTCCTGCGCCGACGCGGCTTCTTGAACGGCAATCAGGATATGGCCAAGATGATACTGAGTCGCCTCCTCGCCAATCTTGCCCTGGGTTTCCAGGTAGTGTTCAACCTCTCTGTCGGTCACTTTGATGCGCCCGCCAATTTCCCGTCCGCGCAACTGGTTGATAATAATCTCATTACGCATGGTATCCAAAAAACCCTGGTAGCTGATGCCCTGACTTTCCAGCTCGGCCCGAAACTCCCGGGCAGTCATATTATTTCTTCGCATAATCTCAGTCGCCTGGCTGTTCAGCATTTCCTCGGTCACCGTGATGCCGGCTCTCTCAGCCATCTGACGTTGCAGCATATCGATAATCATTCTTTCCAGCACCTGCTTGCGCAGGATATAACTCGGCGGCACAACGGCATTATTGGCCTCGATTCGCTGCACGACAGCCGCGACTTCCCGCTCCAGTTCACGGTCAAGAATCACGTCATCTTCAACGACAGCAACAATTTTATCCAGCACTTCCGCATGCACTGCGCCAAAAGCGCTGAAAAATAAACTACAAAGCAGTACAGGTACAATCAATTTTTTCATATTTTTTTGAAAAATTATTTCGTCGGTTTCCGGTAACCATAAATATTCTCTTCAAAGAACTCATCCAGTTTTTCTCCCACACCGGTCAAGCCTTTAAGCTCTATTTGGAAAAATACGCCGGTCTGGCTTTCGCCTTCCGGATCGAGATTAGCGAAATCGACATTAGAGATAGCGGTATCGCCAAACACATTAAGGACGGCAGTGTTCACCCAGCGCCGGCCGATCACGCGGAAACGCCAGCAGCAGTTCTCTTTTTCAAAGCCGAAAAAGCTTTCCCGCGTGGCATTATTGAGCAAGGAGTACTGCCAGCGCCCCACCGCATACCAGTTGTTGTATATGGGCCAATGGAATGAAATATCGCTTTGGATAATATCATTGCGCCGGTCAGGGAAAGTCACGACCGTATTTTTTCTATACCGGTAACCGATATTGATAATTTCACCGGGATGATTAATATAATGCAGCATGACATCACCTCGGACGATGTCATTGACATCCGGGCTCCATTGTAGACCGCTGTCAACCGATAAATGATCCGTTAACCGGACATTTAGTTCACTCACCAGGTTGGAAAAACGGCTGGTTTCAAGCGGCCGGTTAACTGTGCATAACGGTGAGTAATAGCTGCCGCATAAACCGACTTCCCTATCCCGGAAATAGAAAATCTCACCGATATCGAATCTGAGTCTTTCCCTGCCGGTCTCAGAATCGACCAGACGCGAAGTAAGGGCGGCCGTGATCTGGTTTGCATCCTGTACCCTGTCGTTGCCGCTGAAGCGGTTTTCCCTGAACAAACTGCTGAAGTTGAAATCATAGAGCGAGGTATCGAACAACGGTATGTCGTCCTGATCGTCTTTGGGAATATACAGGTAGAATAACCTCGGCTCTATCGTATGCCTGAAGGAATTCTCGCCAAAGTCGAATTCACGCTCAAAAAACAGGCCGCCGTCGACGGATGCGATAGGCAGGGTTCTGGAAATGGAATCCGGTTGCCCTAAATTTCTTGTTTCCTGCTTGCTTAACAGGTATTGGGTATGCTGCAGGGAAAATTTCGGCCTTAAAAAAGCACCGGCCGTTTCCAGCGGGAAACTGACTGATGGCTTGACATTGATCCTCTGGCCATTTACCAGATGATCATGCTGAAAATTGACATATTCAGTGTTCATGGCAGCATCGAGCGGCATGAAATCGAAGCTGTGGTTCAGATTCAAAATACTTTGCGGCAATCTCCGATAAGGGCGGTTTTGCGGCCGTATTGCCTTGTCAATCGCCTGATAATTCTCAACCCGGTTAATAAATGAAACGCCCTTGTTGACATAACTGACATTCGCCTGGCTGTGCAAATAGCTTAAATTAGTCAGGCTCAGCGCATTTCCAAGGTCATTGAAATAGTCCTTATCAGATACATAACTGAGATCCAGATATGAACTGATATGCGGCGTGAACCGGGTGCTGTTTAAAATCTTGGCAAAATACCGTGATTGATCCCGCAACCTGTCGTCGGGCATGAATTCGAGATTTAACTTGCCTTCTGTCATCTTGGTCAGATAACGAAACTCGCCGCCCAGTAAAATGCCTCTTTTTGACAGGTAACGAGGTCTTAAAGTCGCATCGTAGTTAGGGGCGATATTCCAGTAGTAAGGCACGGATACATTGAATCCCCCGCGTTGCGTATTGCCGAAAGAAGGCGCCAGGAAACCGGACAACCTTCTGTCATCGATAGGAAACGAAAGATAAGGCGAATAGAATACAGGCGTGCCTTTAAACTCCAGCCAGGCATTTCTGGCCGAGCCCTGGCCGGTTATATCATTCAGTTTCAATTCGGAGGCATGGACCACCCAATCCTGGTTGCCGGGACGACAGCTGGTATAGGCGACCTCTTTATAGCGGGACAGGGTCTTGCTGTCGCGGTAAACGACTTGCGCCCGCCCTCTGATCGGTGCCGCCGGCGCTATAAACATCGTATCCCTCAGCCTGCCCTGATCAGTGGCCAAATTAAGTACGGCCGTATCGCTGTACAAGGCCAGTTCATCTTCGCTGTAATAAACATCGCCCTGCAGATCGAGCGTTTCCGAAACCGTATCATAATTAGCCATATCCGACAGAATGTGCTGATCGGCACGATTAATTTGGACATTGCCGAAATAGCTGCTGATTTCGGTATCGAAAAGTTCCGAATAGTCCGACCGAACCTCCAGCGGCGAAGTCTCCCGCAAGTGTTTTTCCGGCACAAACGTCGGCGATACCGGGGTATCCACCATGCAATTTTCCCACGGATCATATTTCAACTGCGAGTGCAAGGTGGTAAAGATTTGTTCCTGTTGCCAATCAAATGCCGGATCCAGCAGCAGCCCCGGTTTAGTCTCATCCGTGGCAACAATCTGCGCCTGGCCTTTCGGATCATTACCCTCCAGCTTGCAACTCCAGTTCTGGTTTTCCTCACCGGGCGCGCAACTCCATCCCGGACGCCGCTGTGCTTTTGCAACGCTGACGGTTTTGGTGCTTCCCAGATCAACCGGAACCGGTTCATTCGGATCGATAACGACGGGGCGTTTGACAACTACCCGCCGCTTATCTTCAGGATCGACTACAACCGGTGTTTCGTTTTCCACTACCTCAGTGGCGGCTGACTCGAGGTCTTCTACAGGTTTGGCCAAAACCGGTTCGGTCTCTTCAACAGGCTCGGGAACTGCTGGCTGTGCGGCTTGAACAGGTTCAGGAACAACCGGTGGCTGCGTTTCTTCAACCGGTGCGGGTTGAGTTGCCGCTTGTGCCTCATCGGTTTTCCCGGCTGGCTTCGCTTCGCCAACGCAAACCCACTCCTTGCTGTCCTTGTTTTGCTCGCAATTCCAAACTGCTTCATTGGCAAAACCGAGAGATGCGTAAAAAGAGGGTAAGAAAACCAGAAATAAGCGGCGCCGCATAGAGGATAGAAGTTTAGTAGCTTAAAGAATCACAAATCGATAAAATGCTGAATTCAGCATTTTA
>SWBY01010186.1_pt1 | contig 79913 bp, 81 predicted proteins | sample 4693071 | NCBI WGS metagenome assembly SWBY01 (sample SAMN10267273, study PRJNA491770) | bioreactor metagenome | isolation source: DHS bioreactor inoculated with marine methane seep sediment | place: Japan: Omine Ridge, Nankai Trough | collected 2006-05-06 | reverse complement strand
GGGGGGGGGATAGCATCTATTGAGCGGTTTACCCATACGTATTGATAAACTTTAATCGAACCGGACCAGGATGAGGTGGTCATCTGTGCTGGCCAAGCCGTTTGAGTGTCGTTTGGGCACTGGAATGGCAGGCTGGTTACAGGATTTGCCAGCTCTGCAGTGCCGTTCTGCAAACGGTGTCGTTGAGTTCTGACAAGGAGAGCAGGAATGTCACGGAAACCGGTGCGGTCTATTGGTTCTCTATGATTAAGGGCATGTCAATCGACAGGAACGACAACAAGGATGTCTGTCTGCGCTGCTTCCTTCTCCAGGACGCAGAACTGACCGGGCGTGTCCTACAAGTTGGATTGCGGGTTATAGAGCGTACCCTGCGGGAGCAATGTCCTGATGCACCACCTTCGGCCAGACACGGCGGTGTAACCTATATCCATCGTTTTGGCTCGGCGCTCAATGCCCACCTGCATTTCCATAGCTGCATGATTGATGGACTTTTCGCTCAAACAGAAGAGGGATTGCAGTTCTACGAAGCCACTGGACTCAGCGGTGAAGTTATTCAGCAAGCCCAGGAGAAGATATGAAAGCGGGTACTGCGTCTGTTCGTTCGGCGTGGATTGCTCTGTCCAGATGATGCGCAACAGATGCAAACATGGCAGAACAGACATCTGGATGCCTCTTTGCATCGATCTGGGCCATGCTGCTTGCCAGGATTTATGAGATCAATCCGCTGGTCTGCCCAAGGTGCGGCGGTGAAATGAGGATTATTGCCTTCGTCACCGAACTGGAACCTGTCGGGCGTATCTTGCGGCATATCGGGGAGCCGGATTGTGCGCCAGAGGTCTCACCTGCCCGTGGTCCACCGGAATTTTATCTGGAGCTGGATCAGTGTCAGAGATGGGGTGTTGATGCAGTGGATCCGGCTCCAGAATTCGAGTATGACCAGACGGTGAACTGGTAGGTAATCTCACCCGTCGTGCAAAAAACGCAGGTACTTCTTGACCTGTATTGGGACACTTGTACACCAGACTTGGTCTGACGGGATATTGGGGTGGATTTTCATCGTTATACCGACAATGGGCAGGGAAAGAAGTGCTTTGCGCTCGCCAAAATCCATGTGGAGGTTACACGATGCCTTGTTGGGTGCATTGAGATAGGTTGATTTTATGGGTTGGAATTCCTATCCTTCACTCAAAACAGATAGAATGACTGCTCTATGAAAAAATAGCGTACAACCAACGCAGATAGGAAGGCTTCTTCCAACATAAAAACACCATGGAAAGATATACTGACACCCACAAGAAATTCATTATTCTGGCAACGCCGAGAAGCGGTACACATATGCTTCGAAGCACACTACTCTCCCATCCCAATGTGGTTGTGCATGGCGAGATGTTCAACCCAGGCGCAATAGCATATTTTCCATACGGCCTTGAGGAAGAGCCGGAGAAGATCCTTCGTAACCATATTTACCGCCCTTACGTGAGCGATATTCAGGCGGTAGGTTTTCCTATACATGATCTGCAGTTTTTTGCCCCGCAAAACAAGCATTGGGCGAATGTCTGGAATGTACTGTCCGGCATAGACGACTTGTTGGTCATCAATCTGCAACGAAGAAATTTGGCCGAGCAGTTTGTTTCCAATATTAAGGCGCATCTGTCGGGACAGTGGTGGCTGTATTACAGAAAACCTCCCCAGCGACAGCAAAAGCAGGTCTATTGCAAGCCCGACAAGATGATGGAATATTTTTCTGCGCTGGAGAAACGGCAGGAGGAAATCGAACCAAAATTTTCCAAACATGAACAGATAACTGTCCATTACGAGGATTTACTCTCCGATTTTCACCCCGAGATGCAGCGGATCCAGAAATTTATCGGGGCTGAGCCGATGCAACTGCTGCCCAGAACAACAAAACAGGATGTCAGACCGCTGCGAGACAGGATTACAAATTACCAGGAGCTGAAGGACCATTTCTCGGACACCCCATATTCCGTTTTTTTTAGCTGAAACGCCGGATATGTTTTCGCATGCCGGCGCAAGTGGATATCTTGAAATCCAGTGTAGCCGGATTTTCCTTAAAACCCGGTTATGATGAGTAACGGGAGTCCATGATTGCCTTCAACGATTTAAAAAGGCCTTAGCCATGGCTTTGTGGAACATCTGCTTTTGCTCCAGATACGATGCACGGGCCCTGTTTCCAAGAATCCGGCGCTGCTCAACTGAGAGAGACAACAACTGATCTACCACCTGCTCAAGATCTCGTCTGTCCACAATGTTCTTGTTCACCAAACTCCCCTGCTGCACCTCTCTCACGCGAGCCAGATAGCCCATTTCCTATGTTACTAGGCGATTCATAGGTTCAGCATCCGTGGTAATGACCACGGCACCGGTGGACTTGGCCTCATTAATGTAGTGTCCGAACCCCTCGGTGGTACTCGGGCAAAGATGTAATCCGTGGCTATTGGCCAAAGCTAGTAACTCATCCCGCTCGACCTTGCGTGAAATGACGCTGATATTACCCTGCCGCATCGTGAAGGGGATGTTCAAGAAGCGAACATCATTCAGGTAATTCAGTACCAGAAGCGGTGGATAGTCAGGATTGGCAAACCAAGTGTCTAGCACCCCTCTGTCTGCTTTTGGTGGGACGTGCCACGAATATGAGTGAACCTTGTGAAATCCTGCGCCACATTCCGTTTGATATCTTCAGAAGTCCACCTGTTAAAAGAAGCTCTTAAATCGCCAGAGTGAGAAGAGAACATGGCATACCGGGAAGCTCAGTGGCTTTTGACGGCGTTGTCTTTTCTCCTCACTTCAGCTTACTCCTTCTAACATCTAGAAGGGCTACCTCCTTTATATGACGGGCAAGCGCTGCTACGGCGGGCCAATGGCAGATACGCCACCCTCGACCAGTGCGCCTGGGAGTCACTGCTAGCAGTCTGTCGGACTGGTGCAATAAGCTCAGCGCATTGCGCCTACACTATCGCCAGGATATCTGGCAGAATCTTTTCGAACTTGTCTACCAGCCACGGATCGAACTGGGCTTCCCTGCCATTCTGAATGAAGGTCACTGCAGAACTTATTGGCCACGCAGGTTTGTAGCAACGCTCACTGATCAGGGCATCGAATACATCGGCGATCGAGACGATACGCGTGTATAGCGGGATATCCTTCCCCTTGAGACCGAAGGGATAGCCCGACCCATCCCAGTGTTCGTGATGGGTAAGGGCAACGGTCCGGGCCACTTCCCTTAGTTCCGAATGCCAGCCGGACAGAAGTTCATAGCCCATTTGAGCGTGCCTGTTGATCAGGAGTCGTTCCTGCCTACTCAGTTTTCCCGGTGTGCAGAGTACAGTCTCGGGCAACTCCTGTTTTCCAATATCATGATAGAACGCGGACCAACCAAGCTGCTGTAGTTCGTCTCTCGACAATCCCATGGTCCTGCCCAGGCAGTAACTGTGGTGACTCGTTCGAATGCCATGCGCCGGGTCGAATGGCGCCCTGGCGCCAACTACATCCCCAGCAGAACGCACGAGCAAAGAGATGTTCTCCCTACCAACTCGGTTACGGCCACGCTGCCTCTGCACCAGATCCTCTGTTGCCAGGCAGGAAACCATTGAAGATTCAGCTGCCATCGGTCTGTACCTGCTGTCATCGAGGCGGAACGTTCTGAAGTTGACTGATATCCGCCTTCACTTACAGGGTTGCATCAACCATGCCATGAGGCTGTTTTCCCATATTGAGACAGTAAATTGATGGAAAAAGGGAATGGGCGTCTCTATTCAGGAATTCGCTTCCAAGAGACCAGAGGAGAAAGTCACCAATGTGGCAATTTATTGCCACCGCGACAAAAAGACGCGCAACCTATTGAATAACTTTCGATTCACGGGATGATCGAAAAGTCAGAATATGCGTAGTTTTATCAATGCCATCCTGGACGGTACCTCTGCGGTCATGTTTTCCGGTGAAACGGCAATAGGGAAATATCCAGTCAAGGCGGTACCGACTACATCCGGGTTATGACTGTGGAGTAGAACATGGAGTCAAATCCCCTTGTGGACAGGTCATCCACCGGGGAGCCTCCTAGGAGCTGTTATCTCTTCCCGATCTCCTCAATCCGCATCCGCCACTCAGCCGGTCCGGTCTGGTGTACGGATGTGCCCTTGCTATCTACCGCTACCATCACCGGCATATCTTCCACCACGAATTCGCGGATTGCCTCCATGCCCAGATCCTCGAACGCCACAATGCGGGCGGAGCGGATCGCCTTGGATACCAGATAGGCGGCACCACCAACCGCCATCAGGTATGCGGCGCCATGCTGTTTGATCGATTCTATGGTAGCGGGACCACGTTCGGCCTTACCTACCATGCCGATAAGGCCCATATCCGACAGCATCATATCGGTGAACTTGTCCATGCGGGTTGAGGTGGTGGGTCCGGCCGGGCCGACAACCTCATCTCTTACTGGATCCACCGGACCTACGTAGTAGATGAAGCGGTTATTGAAGTCCACGCCATCCGGTAGTGGCTCGCCCTTCTCCTGTAGTTCCTGAATGCGCTTGTGAGCGGCATCCCGTCCGGTAAGCAGTTTGCCGGAGAGCAGGATGCTCTCACCCGGTTGCCAGCTGGCTATCTCTTCCTTGGTAATCGTGTCCAGATTGACCCGCCGGGCGTTGCTGCCTCCCTCCAGAGAGATCTCTGGCCAGACTTCCATACTGGGTGGTTGCAGGTCGACCGGTCCGCTTCCATCCAGAGTGAACTCAATGTGCCTAGTGGCGGCGCAGTTAGGGATCATTGCGACTGGCAGGGATGCGGCGTGGGTTGGATAGTCATTGATCTTTACGTCCAGAACCGTGGTCAGCCCACCCAGCCCCTGGGCGCCAATACCCAGGGCATTTACCTTTTCAAACAGTTCTAGTCGTAGCTCTTCAGTCCGGTTTGTTGGGCCTCTGGCCTGAAGCTCGTGGATATCAATGTGTTCCATCAGGGACTCTTTGGCCAACAGCATGGCCTTTTCGGCAGATCCACCGATACCTATGCCGAGCATGCCGGGTGGACACCAGCCAGCACCCATCTTCGGGACGGTTTCCAGTACCCAGTCCACCAGGCTGCTGGATGGATTGAGTACGGTAAATTTCGACTTGTTTTCCGAGCCGCCGCCCTTGGCCGCCAGTTTGATTGAGAGCTTGTTGCCCGGGACGATTCTGCTGTGGATTACCGCGGGGGTGTTGTCTTTGGTGTTTTTACGTGCCCCGGCAGGGTCGGAGACGATGGAGGCTCGCAGTACGTTATCCGGGTTGTTATAACCACGGCGCACCCCTTCATTTATCATATCCTCCAGAGCCATATCACCTTTAAATGTAAGGTCCATGCCGACTTCCAGGAAGACCACCACCATGCCTGTATCCTGACAGATCGGGCGCTTGCCCTCTGCGCACATCCTGGAGTTGACCAGGATTTGGGCCATGGCATCCTTGGCGGCTGGGGATTGTTCCATCTCCCAGGCCTTGGTCAGGGCCTTGATATAGTCCGCAGGATGGTAGTAGGAGATGTATTGCAGTCCGTCGGCAATACTCTGGATCAGGTCTTCTTGGCGTATTGTAGTCATAGTTTGGTTACCGATGTTGTTTGTTGGTGGTGCCCCCCATGCGCTTGAGGTTCCATGGCACGCTCTTTCTCAAATAGAGTAGATGGTATTATACTCAAAGGATTGGCCATAGAAACGGCATAGTAGTATTTATGTTGGGCTGGTTTTTATGTTCAATCCATGCGTGCTTGCACGCATATCTCAGATCTGGAACAGCGGCGGATATTGATGGATGAGTCAGATAAAAAAGATGAGAACTGGCCCAAGGTAAGCGTTAGCGGACTGGAGGCGGATATCGCATATTTCGATGCTCGCCTATCCATGCTTGAGGGCAGCTCTGCCACCACTACCCATCAAGAGGCCCAGGCCAGAGCCTACCAGGCGCTGGAGTCTACCCTCATCGGGATGCTGCTGAAACTGCGTCTGCAGTCTGGCAGCGGAGCCAGACATATTCAGGATCTAAAACCGGATGCGGATAAAGACTAGGCGCTTAGCTCGTTTACCTTCCTTTCGGCAGCAACCCAATCATCCAGCTGGTAATCCCCTTGGTGGCCGCGTTGTTGCGAAAGAAAATAGGCTTCGGTACGGATCATCTCGATTCGTTCCTCTCCAGAGACCCTGTTCGCCGGTTTTGCTGAGGACCGGGCTGGTTTGGTTCTCGCGCTAACCGTTTTTGTTTTGGCTCTTACTGCTGGCTTCTTGATCGGCCCTTTCTTGGTTTCCGGTTTGTTTTTGCTCACCTTGCTTGCTTTCTTGGTCTTTGAATTCTCAGTAGCCATGTTGGTCAAAACTCCATGATCAGTAAATGGTTATAAGGTTGGATGTGCAGTTTGCCTAACTCCTTAGGATACATCCTGTTTATTACAACTATATTTTGATCCCAACAAATATGTCGGGTCGACTTCCACTATCTAGATTTAGCCCAGATACCAAAACCGTGCTGTTTTGCACTCTGCATAGCCTGCGAGTATAGACCATTATCTTTAAGAGTTTGAAAATCCGGTTTGTGTATGGCGAGCCCCACCTGGACCAGCCGCAGGTTGATATCTGTGTCTCCCAATAACACCTTTCCCAGGGGATGACCCCAGCGATTTCTTATACGATATACGATAGTTACCGGACGCCCGGCAACCAGGGTTGAAAGCCGCTTTCTGGCGGCGCGTCCCATCTTTGTTTTCAGCGCTGGCACCCGGATCCCCAGTAGCTGAACCTCAAGATGCTGGTTGTCAGTGGTTGTTAGTACCAGTTTATCTCCGCTGATGATTCTGGAGGGGCGCCCGGATATGGTCTCAGCGTTAGCTGTCTGAGCGAACAGCAAAAGGAGCAGTGGTGCGGTTATGAAGCAAAATTTCATTCGGTTTGGAGACCCTCTTTCTATTTGTGGTCGACCAGAGCGGCTAATGGATTCCACCCTGTAGCTATTGATGCTAGACCAGGCATAAAGGTTCACGGTCGGAACGCACATCGGTGGTGTTTGGTACTAGATGTAGTTTGCAAAAATGGCACCCCCGACACGATTCGAACGTGTGACCTCACCCTTAGGAGGGGTGCGCTCTATCCAGCTGAGCTACGGGGGCATTTGTATATGACCTTAAATGGTGGAGCCGAGGAGGATCGAACTCCCGACCTTCGCGTTGCGAACGCGACGCTCTCCCAGCTGAGCTACGGCCCCAAAAACAGCTCTATTCTATCACCGGATGGCGATCTGCCGCCAATATTTAGCATTGCAACCGGGTGCCGTTTGTTAGTGAGCGATAGATCGCCGTATGGGGTGTGGCCGATCAGGCCTTGGTGTGTAGATTATTTGATTTGGTGAAGGTGGTCTCGCCTTCCTGGCTGTAGGTGCCGGTCAGGTTCTCTTTACCTGACAGGATATCCAAGGCCTGTTTTACTCTACGTTGGCCGATGGTGATAATCCCACCATTGATATCATTTTGTTTTTGCAATTTAAGTGTGACCGACCTTAATCTATCCCACTGAGCTCGCAGTTCAGAGTTAAACTCCACCCCCGCGATGGCCTCCTCTGTTCCGGAGTTATCCGTAGCTATCCCCAGTTTAAGTAAAAATCCGTTGCGTTTAGTCAGAAGCTGTTCCATCAGACGCATCTGTTGGATCTTTTTGTCGCTGATGGGTTTTATTTTATCCGGGTCGCCGTCGGTCAAGGCCTCATATTCAAGCAGCAACAGTTTGTGCATGGACTCGGCCGCAGCCAGTTCCTGTTTGATTAGGCCGGACAGGGTCTGCTCCTGTGTTGAAGTGAATTGCATGTATGATCCTACTGCGAGAAGCTCTTTTCAATCTCGATAAGGTTCGTAGCAGCATCGGCTTCACTTAATTCCAGGGTGCCAGTGGCCAGGGCCCGCTGTACATCCGACACTCTCTGTACGTCCACAACTGGCAGATCAGAAATTCTGGTCTCAAGTTCGCGTAGTTGCGTGGCGGACGAGGTCAGACTGACCGTATCGCCCCCGCCGGAACCAGAGGATTTTGCGGGCGTTTTTTGGCTACTGTTGTGTGTAGCGCTTACATTGTTTTTATCTCCGGATTCCTGAATGGGTTTTCCGGATACACCACCGATTTCAATTGTCATAATGCACCTGTGTAATGGACTCTACCTACACCGACTTTATCGGCAGTTCTTGCTCGGACTTTAATAAAAGTTGCCAACCTGTTCAAACTCTAGGAGCCTATGATCATCTTGGATACAAATTCGGCTCATCAGTGAATTAATCGTTGGTTCCTTTACATCGCCACTTCAACTACGCCAGGGGCGATGACTCTGGCATCCAACTCTCTTTTAGAACTTTCGTTCCTGACTCTGATCAGTTCACCCATGCTTCCGTTTTGCAAAGCCTTGCCTGCCATGCGTACTTGTAAGACCTTGTTACTGGACAAGATGGTAACGCGGCTGTTGCGTTTAACGGCATTAGGAGTGTCAAGCTGTGAGGGTGTGACCACCTGATCACGGCGCAGCCGTTGCCGAAGTTTTTTTCCGATGACTAACTTTGTTTGTTCAAGGTAGCCGCGATGCAGGCGGGCTAAATCTCTCTGTTTCAAAATTATATCATCCGGCCTGATAATGGCGCCACGAGGAAGGCCGTTCCTGGCCACTACCACTTCTGCCATTACTTTGACGTTTATCGGCACGAACAGACTCCATGGGTTTTCGCCGTTACACCTGACCCCAACGGTTATCTTCCCCATACGGCGCTTGCCCTGAGGGGTGAAAGTTTCTAGTGGTAATCCACATTTTGTAAGACGCAAGCGGTTGTCCAGCTTGCCAACAGTTATCTCTGGTGGTGACAGGTAGTCAGTGTCTTGATCCAGTATATGCTGGCGAGCCGCATGCATGATGCTGTCATGGGATTGGATCTCCCCTGCAACAAGCTGCACTGGTGCCAGCGCAAGCATAAGCATAAGCAGCAGGGCCATGGTGGGTAATTTGTGCTCTTGAGTCTCTTTGTGGAAATCAATATTCATAGTATTTAATCTTTTGCCCGTTCTCTTTGGAAATAAGCAGCAAGTTACATGCCAGTGATCTGCCGGTTGCCCCCAAGTGGTGGATTTGGCAATAAATCGCCCGTAACACGTGTAGACCCAATGCAGATGGCTGGTGTTGAAATGACTAATATAGTGTCAGCCCCGGCAAGGTTTCGCCGGTTAAAGGAATGGTATTGAGTGCCGCTATATCCTGGGAGAACAATGGCTGGTATTTTGGACGGCGTTGATCAACGCACCCAATTGGCAAGGACCGGGCATTGGAAGATCGGTATATTATCCTCCATACTTCACAGAAGTGGGGTATGCAACCGGGCGATGGTGGAATAGGTTGGTGCTAATGAGTTTCTTGCCAAGTTTGAACCGGATGTGGCAAAGACCGTACAGGACCGCCTTCCGGCCCACATGGCCAAGTAAGGCGGATATCGTGATCGTATTTTATAGATATAACAACTGGATCAGATAGTAGTGAATCGACATTTGCTCGGACCAGGGGACTACGAAGCCTTCCAGACATACTTGCAGGGTGCATGCGGTATTGTGCTGGGACATGGTAAGGAGTATCTGGTCACCAGTCGTCTCGCAGGTCTGATGCGGACCAACGGCATTACCTCAGTGGGTGAACTTCTGAAACGGGTAAAAGCCGGAGGTAGCCAAGGACTCCAGGTCAGCGTCATCGATGCAATGACCACCAACGAAACCTTCTGGTTTCGCGATATGCCGCATTTCCAGATGCTCTCAGATATTGTCTTTCCCGAGGTGGAATCCAAACCTGGAAGATCGATGCGAATCTGGTCTGCCGCCTGTTCCTCCGGTCAGGAGTCTTACAATCTAAGTATGACAGCGCAGCAGTATATTTCCGCACATCCTGGATGCCTCTCTGGTGGTGTTGAGATTCTTGGAACCGATATTTCAAATAGAATTCTGGAAGAAGCCAAAAAAGGTGTTTATTGCGGGCTGTCCGCTTCTCGCGGTCTGGGTGCAGAGCAGCGGGAAAGATATTTCATATCCCGTGATGACTGTCTGGAAGTGCGCCCGGAGATCCGCCGCCGAGTCTCGTTTCGTAGTCAAAACATAACTGAGAACTATTCGCTGTTGGGTCGCTTCGATGTGATCTTCTGCCGCAATGTGCTGATCTATTTCTCCGCAGAGAAGAAGTCAGACATTATAGAGCGCATGGCGCGTGCACTAAATTCAAGAGGCTATCTGTTTCTCGGCTCCACCGAGTCGCTGAGTTCCCACTCCAACCTGTTCGAGATGGTTAACCACGGCGGTGGTATTGCCTATCGCTTGAAGTAGGGCCTATACAGGCTCTATTCCATTCCACATCTTTAATTCCCCCGGTCGGATTTTCCTTGCCGCTTTGGCGGATGCAGCTTGCCGCATCAGCTTGGGCTGACCCTGTTTACCCCTCCAATTGTCGCAGTGGTAGGGGCAGGCGCTGTCTCCAGTGGAAATAAGAAATGCATAGTAAATTCAATAAGATATACGAGTGTATCCGGCTGCTTCCCCAGTCCTGCATAGTATGTTTATCCATGTTTGGCACGAAGCCTGCTCTATGGTGATTAAGAGATTACCTTTGGAGTAGACAACAGTGAAACTTGATCAGGTATTTGGAATCCATGAGCAGGCCCTCAAACTCAGGGGCAAGCGGGCCGAGGTGTTGGCGGGGAATATCGCCAATGCAGACACCCCAGGCTATAAGGCCAGAGACTTTGATTTCCATAGCCTGTTGCAACAGCAGGTGGGTAGCACTCAAAGGATGAAGACTACCAACCCCAGGCATATCCAAGTTGACGCTGGAATAGTCTCGCCAAGTCAGATGGGATACCGGGTGCCAAGTCAGCCCAGCCTAGACGGCAACACAGTTGATTCCCAACTAGAGCATACTGCTTTTGCCAGCAATGCTATCGAATATCAGGCCAGTCTGCGGTTTATCTCAGGCCAGATCCAATCCTTAAGAAAAGCGATCACGGGGCAATAATCATGTCAATGTTCAAGATCTTCGATACAGCGGCTTCTGGCATGAGTGCGCAGAGTCTGCGCCTAAATCTGGTGGCCAGCAATATGGCTAATGTCGACGCAGTCAGCAGTAGTGTCGGTGAGACCTATCGTGCTCGTCAGCCGGTATTCAGGGCCATCCTTAACCAGATGAACCCGAATGATCCGGCAGTCGGAGTGCGGATGCAGGGTGTGGTCGAGAGTCAAGCCCCCTTGCAGATGGAATATGCCCCGGATCATCCGATGGCAAATGATGACGGTTACATATTCCGTCCGAATGTAAACATGGTTGAGGAGATGGCAAATATGATGTCTGCCTCGCGCTCATACCAAAGTAACGTCGAAGTGGTTAATACGGCAAAACAGCTTATGTCTGTAACCCTGCGTATGGGTGAATAAATCGCCGGGAGCGATTTTTCGCGACCGAAGGGCGAAGCCCAGGGATGGGCCAAGCAATAAGGAGAGAATAATGAGCGCAATAACGAATGAAACTGAAGCCTATTCAGCCCTCGGCCTAGGCAAACAGACTGATAAAACAACCAGAAATTCCCTGGCGTTGGAGGATTTTATGGAGCTGATGGTTACCGAGTTGACCCATCAAGACCCCTTTAAGCCCATGGAGAATTCAGAGCTGGCGAGTCAGATCTCGCAGTTTGCCACGGTCTCGGGTATTGATGAGCTGAACGACTCATTTTCCGGTCTTTCCGACTCCCTGATATCTAATCAAACCTTGCAGGCGGCAAATCTGGTTGGGCGTGATGTACTTGCCCCAATCAGCACCGGCTATCTGGCCAGTGGCGGCAGTGTTGACGGTATGGTTGGGCTTTACTCCGCAGCCAGCAATGTGGTGGTTCAGGTGACCGATAGTTCCGGGGCCCTGGTGCGAGAGTTGAATCTTGGGACCCAGGCCAAAGGTGAGGTCTCCTTTAGTTGGGACGGTATAACTAATGATGGAACCCATGCCCCTCCTGGACAGTATCAGATCACCGCCCAGGCCACCGAGAATGGCGAATCTATCGTGCCATACACCCTGATCAAGGCCAAGGTTATCAGCGTGAGCCTGGGTGGATCCGGGCAGGAGATGGCCCTGAATCTGGAAGGGCTTGGACCAATATCTTTCAATGATGTGGCAGAAATCCACTGATTGATCTTCAAAGAGGAGAGTACAAATGCCTTTTCGTATAGCACTCAGCGGTCTAGAAGCCGCAACAACCGACCTGCAAGTAACAGGTCATAACATTGCCAACTCATCCACCAATGGATTCAAAGAATCTCGAGCTGAGTTTGCAGATATCTACGCTAACTCAGTACAGGATGTAAGTACTACCTCTGCTGGCCGTGGTGTACGCGTTACCCGGGTGGCCCAGCAGTTTAGCCAAGGCAATATCGACTTTACTGCAAACAACCTGGATCTGGCCGTAAACGGCGAAGGGTTCTTTGTGATGGAAGATGCCAGTGGCAATATCTCCTACACCCGTGCCGGCGCGTTCAACGCCGATCGTGACGGTTTTGTGGTGGATCACGCCGACAAAATGTTACAGGTATTTGCCCCAAACGGTACCGGTGGATTCAACACCGGATCTACCACTGATCTTCAGCTTCCGCTGTTATCCGGTACACCAGCAGCAACCACAGCCGTGACCGCTTCGCTGAATCTGGACCCAACCGACGTTGCGACGCTTCCTGCCGTTGCCTTCGATTCGGCCCAGCCGAGCAGCTACGATAACGCCACCTCCACCACGGTGTATGATTCGCTTGGTGTGGCCCACACCATGACCATGTACTATCGTGAGTCCACCACCAACAACAGCTGGTTGGTATGGAGCACGGTCCTGGATACTAATGGGACCGAACTGGTATTGACTCCTGCTGCGGGGTCAACCACAGCAGCACCTGCCTCTGTAGGCTATCCGGCAGCTCAGGTGAATTTTGGAACCAATGGAGTGCTTACTACCGGTTCTGGAAGTATCGATGCTACTGGTAATCTGGCATACGCCGCATTGGTCATGCCGGCTAGTGGCGCCAATAACCTGACCCTTGCCTTTGACTACAGCGATACCACCCAGTACGGCAGTGACTTTGCGGTCAACGATCTGACCCAGGACGGCTATGCCCCCGGCCGGTTAAGCGGTGTGGATATCGATAATAGCGGCATAGTGTTCGCCCGCTATACCAATGGGCAGTCAGATCCTCTGGGTATGATAGCCTTGGCCAAGTTTAACAACCAGCAGGGGCTGCGCCAGTTGGGGGACACCAGCTGGGCGGAGACCTTCAGCTCTGGTGATGTGCAGATGGGGCAGCCTGGCACTTCCAGTCTGGGTCTGATCCAGTCCGGCGGTCTGGAGAACTCCAATGTGGATATCTCTGAGCAGCTGGTGAACCTGATTACCGCGCAGCGGAACTTTCAAGCCAATGCCCAGGTTATCACCACGGCCGACACCATCACTCAGACCATCATCAATATCAGGTAACTGGATGGGAGATTAAAGGACCGGACCTGATCCTTTAATCTCTACCCGCCGAACCAGGGAGACCAAAATGGACAGAATGCTATATGTAGCTATGAGTGGCGCCAAGGAGACCCTCCTGGCCCAGGCCACCAACAGCAACAATCTGGCCAATGCAAGTACCACCGGATTTTTGGCCGATCTGCAACAGTTTCGCAGCATGCCGGTATTTGGAGATGGTTATCCCACCCGGGTCTATGCCCTGAGCGAACGTCCGGCCACCGATTTTCATTCCGGCTCCATCGTTCAGACCGGGCGTGAACTGGATGTGGCACTGAACGGAAAGGGTTGGATCGCGGTCCAGGCCCCGGATGGCAGTGAGGCCTATACCCGACGCGGCGACCTGAAACTGGACGTAAATGGCCTGCTTACCACCGGCAATGGCTTGCCAGTTTCCGGCAACGGTGGGCCGATTGCCATCCCTCCGGCCGAGAAGATAGACATCGCCCCGGACGGGACTATCTCCATTCGACCTTTGGGGCAGGGGGTAAATGAGCTTGCCATAGTGGATCAGATCAAGATGGTTAATCCGCCAATCACCGATCTGGAGAAGGGCATGGACGGCCTGATGCGGCTTAAACCGGGCGCCACCGCCGAGCCGGACGCCTCGCTACAGCTGGTTAGCGGCACCTTGGAGAGCAGTAACGTCAATGTGGTTGATTCGATGGTGGATATGATCCAACTGGCACGCCGGTTTGAGATCCAGGTAAAGATGATGAAGGCGGCAGAAGAGATGGAACAGGGCTCCACCAGCATCATGCGATTTGGTTAATTGAACAGTGGCAGAGATATTGCTTAATCACTCTATAGACAAAGCCAACATAGATAAAAGGCAAAGGAAAAGATTATGTACCCGGCACTCTGGATAGCAAAAACAGGATTGGATGCACAGCAGACCCAGATGTCTGTCATTGCCAACAATCTGGCCAACGTAAAGACCACCGGCTTTAAGCGGGATCGGGCCGTGTTCGCGGATCTGATCTATCAGAACGTCAGGCAGGTTGGCGCCCAGTCATCCCAGGATACGCAACTCCCATCTGGCCTGGCCTTGGGTACCGGTGTGCGCACTGTGGCAACCCAAAAGTTGCATACCCAGGGAAATATCATGCAGACCGGTAACGCGTTTGATGTGGCGATCCAGGGGCGGGGCTTTTTTCAGGTCCTGCATCCGGATGGTTCCCTCGTCTACACCCGGGATGGCTCCTTTGGAATGGATGCAGACGGACAGATGGTCACTGCCAACGGCTACGCCTTTGAACCGGCCATTACCGTACCAGCCAATACCCTGAGCATGACCATCGGTTCCGATGGTGTGGTTTCAGCGCTGGTCTCAGGAAGTACCACGCCGACCACCATAGGCAATATAGAGTTGGCCGATTTTATCAACCCTACCGGCCTGGAGGCTATTGGTGACAACCTGTTCCGGGAGTCGGCTGCAAGTGGTTCACCCCTGACCTCAACCCCAGGTCAGGATGGCCTGGGCACGGTTATCCAGGGTTCACTGGAGAGTTCCAACGTCAATGTGGTGGAAGAGCTGGTCAACATGATTGAGACCCAGCGTGCCTACGAGATGAATTCCAAGGCCATCTCCACTACCGATGAAATGCTGTCTTACATAAGTAACCAGCTCTGATGTGAATAACAGTTGATGATCAAGGCAATGACATGAACACTAAACTTGGACTCTTATTGGTAATCGTGGCGACCACGTTTGTTGTCGGCTGCAATACGCCGCCGAAGCGCGATCCTGACTATGCTGCCGTCCGGCCAATCTCACCGCCACCGGCACCGGAAGGTACTGGTTCAATCTATAAGACCGGTTACTCTAACTTCTGGTTTGAGAATATCCGGGCACGTCGGGTCGGCGATATGCTGACGATAAAACTGATTGAGCAGACGGATGCCACCAAATCTGCCGACACAGAGGTGGACAAGACAAACAATACGAGTATTACAAATCCGACAATTCTTGGAAGTACTCCCCAGTTTGATACGCCTAGCGTCATTCCCCTGGCCAGCAATAAGAACAACAACCTTGGCGCTAGCCTGCAGTCCAGTCATGCCTTTGATGGTGAAGCTGAAAGCTCCCAGAGCAACAAGCTGACCGGTGATATTACAGTGACCGTGGTAGAGGTGCTGCCCAATGGCTACCTGATGGTGCGGGGTGAAAAACGTATCGGCATCAACCAGGGCAACGAGTACATCAAGCTGTCCGGTATTGTCCGTCCTACAGATATTGATGCCACAAATACCGTTGAGTCGACCCGTCTGGCCGATCCAACCATCATCTACGTGGGGGATGGGCCGGTTGCCGACTCCAACATCATGGGCTGGTTAGCCAAGTTCTTTATCAGCACCATTATGCCCTTTTAGGAGATTATCATGTGCCAACGTGATAGACAGCAGATCAACATACAGAAACAGATGGCTAGATACCTCTCGATGTTTCTGGTTGCCAGCATGGTCCTGACCATTGGGCTGTTTGCACCAATCACACAGGCGGCGCGGATCAAGGATCTTGCTTCAATCGCAGGGGTACGCAGTAACCAGCTGATTGGCTACGGCCTGGTGGTTGGTCTCAATGGCAGCGGCGATAAGGTCAACTCATCCCCATTTACCGAGCAGAGCCTTAGAAGCATGCTTACCCAGCTCGGGATAGTGGTGCCGACCAGCACCAAGCTGAATCCCAAGAATGTTGCAGCGGTAACCATTCATGCGGATCTGCCGGCATTTGCCAAACCCGGCCAGAAGATTGATGTGACAGTGTCATCTATCGGCGATGCCAAGAGCCTGCGTGGCGGCAGCCTGCTGATGACGCCGTTGAAGGGTGCAGATGGCAAGGTGTATGCGATTGCCCAGGGCAGTCTGATTGTGGGCGGCCTTAGTGCCTCCGGTGCGGATGGTTCCAGTATTACCATCAATATCCCTAGTGTTGGACGCATTCCCAATGGCGCCAGTGTAGAGCGCATGGTGGTAACCCCGTTTAGCAAGAACAACTTTCTGGTGCTGAATCTGCATCGAAGTGACTTCACCACCGCGCGTCGGGTGGTGGATAGTATCAATCTGGCCATCGGACCGGATGCCGCCAAGGCGGTGGACTCAACCTCCATTCGGGTGGATTCCCCTATTGATCCGGCCCAACGGGTGAGTTTTGTATCTCTGATCGAGAATCTGGAGGTTAATCCGGGGGCAGCGCCAGCCCGGGTGGTAGTGAATTCGCGCACCGGAACCGTGGTCATCAGCAGTGAGGTGCGGGTATCACCGGCGGCAGTCTCCCATGGCAACCTGACGGTAACCATCAGCGAGGACCAGCAGGTATCTCAGCCTGGTGCATTCTCCGCAGGCACTACTGCGGTGGTTCCCAGCACCCAGGTAGATGTGCAAGAGGGCGGCAGCCGCATGTTCCTGTTCAATACCGGTGTAACGCTTGATCAGGTGGTTCGTGCGGTCAATCAGGTTGGGGCATCTCCCAGTGATCTGGTTGCCATCCTGGAGGCGCTAAAACAGGCTGGATCTCTGCGGGCCCAGTTGATAGTTATCTAATGTCATGAACAACGTATCTGCATCCATTTACACCGACTTCCAGGGTGTTGCCGAGCTCAAGGCCAAGGCACGGGCCGATGCCAAGGGCTCTCTGGATCAGGTTGCTCGCCAGTTTGAATCCCTGTTTACCCAGATGATGCTCAAGAGCATGCGCCAGGCAGGACTGGGTGAGGGGCTGATGGATAACGATCAGACCAAATTCTACCAAGAGATGTACGACCAGCAGATTTCTGTACATCTTTCTGAGGGCAGAGGCATAGGCTTGGCTGAGGTGATAAAGAGCCAGCTTGGTGGTTCTGAGGCTGCAAACGACAGCCAGCCAGTAAACAACTTCAGCGCATATCGCGACGAGGTCATAAGTATGCTGGACCAGTGGTCCGGGCCGCCTATCTCTTTCCAGGATGGAAAGCCGATCATTGCCATGGGACCGACTGCGGCCACAGAGCAGGGCTCGGTTACACGGTTACCGCAGGTCTCCACTAAAAAGCCTGAATCCAGACCGTCGGCAGCCATTACCACCGATCCAAAGACCTGGAACAAGCAGGACTTCGTTGAGCAGCTCTGGCCCTGGGCGCGTGAGGCGGCGGAAAAACTGGGGTTGGCTCCGGGAGCACTGCTGGCTCAGGCCGCTCTTGAGACCGGTTGGGGCAGGCACATCATGCCATCAGGCAAAGGTGGTAGTGCCAACAATCTGTTTGGCATAAAGACCGGTAGGCGCTGGAAGGGTGAAAGCGTGAATATAGGTACCCTGGAGTACGAGCAGGGCGTGGCCGTCAGGAAAAAGGATAGATTCCGCTCTTACGCCTCACTTGGCGACAGTTTCAACGATTATGTGGATTTTTTGCGCTCAAACCCAAGATATTCCAAGGCCTTGGACAGTACCGCAGACAGCAAGCAATTTTTCAAACAGCTGCAGAAGGCAGGATATGCAACGGATCCGCGCTATGCGAAGAAGTTGACCATGGTACTGGAGAGCAAAGAGATGCAGATGGCGTTGCAACGGCTTAAGGATGGTGGCATGGGGCCGCTATAACGGATATGGGATCCATAATGGGCTCAGGAGGCTGTGTATGACCCTTCTGATCCGGGTCTCAAACAGTAGGTGAAGAGATGGCAGATATACTTAACATAGGCAGTTCAGCCTTGCAGGCGTATCAACGTTCGTTGACTACGATTGGGCATAATATAGCCAATTCGGAGACCGAGGGCTACAGCCGCCAGCGGGTTGATTACGCCACCCGTATCCCATCTCAGTTGGGGGATTCCTGGCTGGGTTCAGGCGTCAAGGTTACTCAAGTAGAGCGCCAGTACGATCAGTTTCTGGCCGGTTCGGTTCGATCCAGCCTATCGGCAACCACCCATATGGAGACCTACTATACCAATGCCAGCAGGCTGGATAATCTGCTGGCAGATGCGGATACCGGGTTGGATCCATCGATACAGGATATGTTTAGCGCCATTCAGACGGTGGCGGATGATCCCACCTCTATAGCCGCGCGTAATGTGCTACTGGCTGAGACCCGGTCGATGGTTGATCGTTTTCACGGTCTTAATTCCCAGATAGATGAATCCCGCCGTCAACTCAATAACGAGTTGAGTAGTAACGTCAGTGAGATCAACAGCTTGGCGCAGAATCTGGCTGATGTTAACGCCCAGATTATAAGTTCAACCGGATCGCCCAATGATCTTCTGGATCAGCGTGATCTGCTGTTGAATAAGATGTCTGAACTGGTGGGTATTAGCACGGTCGAGCAGGCTGACGGCGCCATCAATGTGTTTGCCGGCAAAGGGCAGGCTTTGGTTATTGGCAGCGTTGCGGCCACCCTGTCCACGGCCATAGGCACCGATGGCAGCAATTTGGAGATTCAATATTCAAGTGGTGGCGGAAGCCAGGAAATCACAGACTATTTAACCGGTGGCTCGGTCGGTGGACTTTTGTCCTTTCGCTCGGAGATCCTGGATGCCAGCCAGAATAAGCTCGGGCTGGTTGCCCTGGGGATTGTTGATGAGCTGAATACCCAGCACCAGCTTGGTATGGATCTGGATGGGAATCTAGGTGGTCTGATGTTCGATGCCCCCCAGACGGCCCAGGGTGTGGTGGTCCAGGGTGCTGCCGCAACTGGCACCGTGGCCTTTGCCTATTCCGATATCTCGGATCTAACGGATAGCGATTACCAACTGGTGTATAACGGTGGTACCAGCTATACACTGACACGACTTTCAGATGACACCACCTTTAGCCTGGATACGGCAATACCCGCCTCCCTGACCAATGACGGCTTTACCCTGACCCTGGGCGGTGCCCCGGCGGCGGGGGAGACTACCACTATAAGGCCAACCCGGGTTGCGTCCAGGGATATCGAAATGAACCTTACGGATGGGCGCGAGTTAGCAGCGGCTGCTCCGATTGTGACCGGTGCTTCCATCAACAACACCGGAACTACCGGCGCGATCTCTGCTGGCACGGTTGTGGATACCGCCAACGCAGCATTCCAGACCACGGCCGGCGCGTTGACTCCGCCGATTTTAATCCGTTTTACTTCCGCCACAACCTATAGTGTTTTCGCTAACCCCCCCGGAGCAGCACTGGAGGCCGGCATAACCTATGTGCCTGGTGCTGAAGTGTTCGGGGGAGGGCCGCCAGCCTCTTCGTCTTCTCTTGATTACGGATACAGAATTCAGATAACCGGTGCCCCCGCCACCGGGGATGAGTTTACCGTCGGTTATAACACCGGCGGCATTGGAGACAATCGCAATGCCTTGGCCTTGGGGCAGATACAGACAACCAACGTCCTTCAGGGTGATTCTGCCAATGGACTTACTGCAACCTCCACCCTGCAGGGGACCTATGCCCAGCTGATCGCGGATGTGGGTACCAAAACCAATGTTTCGGAAGGTAACTATTCGTCCCAAAAAGCGCTGTTGGATTTCAACCAGGCATCATATTCCTCAGTGTCCGGGGTAAATCTGGATGAAGAGGCGGCAAATTTGATTCGGTTTCAACAGGCCTATCAAGCGGCAGCCCAGATTATAGCTGTGTCCAATACGCTGTTTGACTCACTGCTTGGTGCCATCAGGAGATAATTATGCTTAGGGTTTCCACTAAAATGATGGCGGATCAAGCGGTTAACTCGATGCTGGAGCAGCAGACCAGGATGAGTAAGACCCAAATGCAGATCTCATCCGGACGGCGCATCCTTACCCCATCGGACGATCCAACCGGATCGGTAAGGGTGGTGGATCTGAAGGGTGCAATCGCAAGAGTGGAGATGTATCAAGCAAATTCTGATCGTGCCAGCTCCAGGCTGGAGCAGGAGGAGAGTATCCTGATGGGGGTGACCAACCTGTTACAACGCACCTACCAGTTGGCGCTTCAAGGTAACAATTTGGCCGTATTGTCTGCATCTGATACCAGGGCCATTGCTTACGAGATCAGGCAGTTAGTGGATGAGCTTGAGGCGCAGGCTAATTCCAAGGACGCTGGCGGGGACTATATCTTTGCTGGCTACAAGAGTGGCACCAAGCCGTTCACCCGCACAGCTGCTGATACCTATACCTACAGCGGTGATCAGGGGCAGAGGAAATTGCAGATTGGAGCAGATCGCACCATTGCGGATGGAGATAACGGCTTTGATCTGTTTATGAATGTGGATACCGGTCCGTATGCAACAGTCACCGGGGTTGCGGCTACCGGCTTTGGTGCAATTGCCGACGGCGATCTGACTATCAACGGAATCAGTGTCGGGGGGATTCCGGCCGCAGCCAGTGCTGACGAAAGGGCCACCCAGATCAGAGATGCGATCAACGGTATATCCGACATAACAGGCGTGAATGCAGATTTAGCCACATCCAGCACCTTAACCCTCTCCTCCAGCGCCGGGGATGTGGCCGTGGTTGCCGCATCTACCGCAGACACTGGGCTGACAACCGGCACCACGCTAGCCACAACCGGGACCCGCAATATCTTTGAGACCATGCTGGAACTGGCTACAACCCTGGAGGCCAATGATTCGGTGGATCGCTACCTGAATGACATACAGGAGGCGATGGGTAAGGTGACAGACATCCACTCTACGGTCGGTGCCAGGATGAACGCGATTGATGAGCAGTATGAGATGAATGCTGATATCAAGCTGGCCCTGGAATCTCACCTGTCGGATGTAGAAGATCTGGATTATACCGAGGCCATAAGCCGCCTCAACCGGCAGTCCCTTGCTCTACAGGCAGCGCAGAAGGCCTATGCGAAGGTGCAGGGGCTATCTCTATTCAACTATATCTAGAACAGATTTCTATTGTCTGCCAATCTCTCCGGTAATCTGGTAAAGACAACATCTGTAGAAAATCAGAGTGTTGGCCCAATAAAAAACCGGGAATTTAATTCGCCGATACTACTGTTTTTGGTTGTTGAGACCTCCTTGTTACCTGCTTGATGCAGAAAGTCAGGAACCTTCTTCCCCAAGGTTATCCGCCACACCATCTCTATCAGTAATAATCAAATAAAAACATACGGTTATGTAGTTTTATTGCTATTGCTCTCTGCCTGGAGGTGCGCTTGTTGATTACTAAAGTTTGCATTACCACTGCCGCTACAATTACCGGAGGCGGTAAATACCAGAATACATTCAGGTATATCCGCCAAATATCAACCTGACCCCAAGGGCATTAAACATACATTCAAATGTCGGGGTATTAGGAGAAGCAAAAATGGCAATGGTAATCAACACAAATATTATGTCCCTGAACACTCAGCGTCAGTTGAGTCAATCAGGCAGCTCTGTTGCAACAGCAATGGCGCGCCTGTCTTCAGGTCTGCGAATCAACAGTGCGAAAGACGACGCTGCCGGTCTCGCTATCTCTGACCGGATGACATCACAGATAAATGGTCTGAACCAGGCGGTGCGTAACGCCAACGATGGCATCTCCCTGTCCCAGACCGCTGAAGGTGCCATGGGTGAGAGTACCAACCTGCTGCAACGTATGCGTACCCTGGCTATCCAGTCAGCTAATGCTAGCAACAGCGCGAGCGACCGTTCAGCACTACAGTCTGAGGTCAATCAGTTACAGTCTGAGATCAGTCGTATCGCCAACACCACGACATTTAACTCCATTAATATTCTGGATGGTACGTTTGGTACTCAGAGTTTCCAGGTTGGATCGAGTGCAAACGAAACCATCGCGGTATCTATTGCCGGGGCGGATACGGATGATCTTGGTAATAATTCCTATACCTTGGATACTGATACTGCCTCCGAAGGTACAGGATCAATATCTGCAGTTTTTGCTAATGCTGGTGCGGCCGCTGCTGCGCACCCTGTAGAAGCGCAGACCCTCAGTATTAACTACTCAGGTGGTTCGCAGGCTGTTGCTGTCGGGGATGCTGTTAGTGCAAAGGGCGTCGCAACTGCCATTAATGCAGAAACGACTACCACCGGTGTTTCTGCAACCGCAAGCACTTCAGTTACTATGGATGCAGTCAGTGCAGCCGGGACGGTCTCTTTCACCTTGGCAAACAGCAGTGGTGGCTCGGCAGCTATTTCAGCCGCTATTAGCACGACTGACTTTAGCAATCTTGCAGATGCCATCAATGCAGAGAGCGGTAAAACCGGAATTACTGCGGAGATAGGTGCTAGCCTCACGACCCTAGTCTTGACCCATAGTGGCGGTGAGGACATCAATTTTCAAGAGTTTAGGCATTCAACTGTAGATGCCACAATAACCATTGATGATCCAAGTGCAAATGCAATCGTGCTGATATCAGGTGGTGCTGCAGATGCAGCTACAACTTCGGATAATGCGACTGCTGTTGGAACCGTGGTTATGAACTCGAATGATGCGTTTTCAGTTTCATCGAGCCTAGCTAATACCGCTGGTAGTGTTGTGGCGGCAGCTGCCGATGTTTCAGTAGGTTCAAGTGAACAGGATGTCAACTCTATTGATATCAGCACTGTTGTTGGCTCAAATAATGCGTTAGCAATCATTGATTCTGCCCTTTCGCAGATCTCAGGTATGCGGGCGGACCTTGGTGCTATCCAGAACCGTATGGAGTCAACCATCGCTAACCTATCCGGCATTTCGGAGAACGTATCCGCTGCTCGTTCACGGATTATGGATGCTGACTTTGCAGCTGAGACTGCAGCTCTAACCAGAGCGCAGATCCTGCAGCAGGCAGGTGTGGCAATGTTGGCTCAAGCTAATGCGGCTCCTCAAAATGTACTCTCACTACTCCAGTAGGACTATAGCTGGCACTCCCGGGGGTAACCCCGGGAGTGTAAACCACTCAAGGAAAGGTGAATGACATGGCAATTGAAAATATCAATAGACCAGGTCTTCTGCCGGAGTCAACAGGCACCAGACCACAACAGGTAAAGTCTTCCGGTACTCAGGAAGTATCATCGGTGAAAGTGGCTGATTTGCAGCAAGACCTGATTTTGGGGGGGGGGTCTGCCGCGACTAGCAGTGTTTCACTTCCCGCTAAAAATCAGATTAATGATGAAGTTGTTAATGAGATGAACCAGGCTATGCTGGGCGTTCGCCGTGAGCTTAAATTTAGTATTGATGAAGATAGCGGTCGTGCTGTAGTCCAGGTGTGGGATAGCGAAACAGGAGATATGATCAGGCAATTGCCATCCGATGAGGTGTTGGCTGTTTCCAGACATATCCGTGAAGTACTTGAAGCTTCCCAGTCCAGTCCTGGTAGTGACCTTAAAGCCGGTAAGGCTGTAGGGGTTATTTTTCAGACAACGGCCTGACGATTAAAGTTGGATCATTGGCCTGAATGTTGCATTTATTCAAACTGGCGGTTCCCCAGATTTGGGGCGCCCAACCAGGAATGCTTCTAATATAGAATGTAGTAACCACCAAATATAGATGTTGGTGGATCGGTGAAAAAAGTGATGGTGGTGATGAGATGGCAACTATAACAGCGCTAGGAATAGGTTCAGGACTGGATGCCAACTCCATTGTGGCGCAGTTGATGCAGCTGGAGCAACGGCCGCTGATCAATCTCCAAGTGAAGGAGGCGGGTTATTATGCGGATCTAAGTGCTTTGGGTCAGCTGCGTAGCGCAGTCTCATCCTTTAAAGATGCAGCGGACGCACTGAAGTCCGCATCTGATTTTGATGTTTTTACGGCAACTTCTGCCGATACGGCAATATTTACCGCCTCTGCCGACAGTTCTGCCGCAGATGGCACATTCGATATCCAGGTTCAGAGCCTGGCTCAAGCACAGAAACAGGGCTCAACTTCATTCTCAGACTCTGACACCACCACAGTTGGAACCGCAGGCGACGTGGTTGAGATTACCGTAGGCTCTGACTCTTTTAGCGTCGAGATCGGTGGAAAGACCCTAGATGAAATAGCCTCCGCCATAAATGATGCGGCGGACAACCTAGGTGTCACCGCTAGTGTGATACAAGAAGATTCCAGTAACTATTATCTGACGCTGACCAGTGATGATTCCGGAACGGCCAATGCCATGACCCTCGCGTTTGAGGATAGTGGCGGTTCGCCCATCGCAGATCCATTAGGGATGGCTCAGTTACCAGGTGGGGGTGCGGCTGATGCGACGATATTGGTGGACAACACCTACACCATTACCCGCAGCACTAACACCATCACTGATGCGATTGATGGCGTAAGCATCACATTATTGGATACCAGCGCCTCTGCCGTGAAACTAAATGTAGCCCATAACAGTGGTGCGGTGACCAATGCAATCCAGGGATTGGCGGACGCCTATAACAGCCTTCAGTCCACTATATCTGAACTAGGCACCGGGCAACTTTCTGGAGACAGTACCTTGCGTACTCTGCAGAATCAGGTGCGCTCGGTGGTCAATACTGCTCCTTCTGGATTGACCGGCGACTTTTCCTATCTGTTTGATATTGGAATTGAGTTCGAGAAAGATGGAACCATGTCTGTTGATAGCGCTGTCCTGAACGATGCGGTGTCAACTAACCTGTCATCGGTTGCCGAACTGTTTTCCGATGATGATCAGGGAGTTGCTTTTCGTCTGAGTGATTTGCTGGATAATATACTGGACGATCAAGGCCTTATAGATGCGGAAGAAACCGGGCTTAACGCTCAGATCGACAGTTCCCAGGACGCACAGGAAAGATGGGGGTTGCGTCTGGTACAAATAGAGGCAAGGTACCGTGCGCAATATGCAGCGCTGGATATCTTGATGTCGAATATGTCGGCTACAAGTACCTTTTTGGATCAACAGCTGGAAATTTTATCTAACCTACTACCAAGCAACAGAAAATAATTAATTGAGGATTTATTGATGAGCCCTATGCTTAAACGCGGATTGAACCAATATGGAAAGGTGGCCGTTGGATCAGAGACATCATTTGCCTCACCGTACCGGCTGATTCAGATGCTGATGGAGGGGGCGTTAGACAAGATCGCGTTTGCTAAAGGGCAGATCGAGCGTAAAGATTATGCTGAGAAGGGGCGCAATATCACCTGGGCCATATCCATCATACAGGGGCTAAGCGCAAGTCTGAATGTAGAGTCAGGCGGAGAGATTGCAGCTAATCTGGAAGGACTTTACGACTACATGGTAAGGCGTCTGCTGGTGGCGAACAAAGATAATGATGCCGCGATTCTGGAAGAGGTGGCATCGCTCCTGAAGGAGGTCAAAAGCGCTTGGGATGCCATGCCAAGTGAGGTGAAACAGGTGTCACCGAAAGAATTGGATACAAGTGTAGGTTGATGTGACTGAGGATCAGGTTGTCACCAGCCTAACCAAGATAATAGATCTCTCCAGTTCCATGTTGGGTAACGCCCGCGATGGGGAGTGGGATCAGGTGCAACAGCTGGAGCAGCAGCGACAACAGCTTTTCACTCAGACATTTCCCCTGGACAAAGATTCCATCACCGACGCTGCCGCCCTAACCGCACAGATTCAGAAGATCGTCGATCTGGATAAAGAGACTATGCAATTTGCCGTAAAGGGCCGAAAAGAGTTCACCGGCCTGATGGGTAAATTAGCCACTGGCCGCCAGGCAGTTGCCGTTTATCAGAAAAACAGAGATAGGTAATCAGATGTTCCTCAACTAGGGCATACTGGATAGCAGTAGTTCAATAACAAATTTACTTCCGAAGTAGGCAAGGGCCAGTACCACAAAGCCCACCAGGGTCCAGGTCAGGGCCTTTTGGCCGCGCCAGCCAAATCTGAAACGCCCCCAAAGCAATGTGCCAAAAACCAGCCAGGCGGTGATGGATAGAAAGGTCTTGTGTACCATGCGCTGGGCGAAGATGTCATCCAGAAAGACAAAGCCGCTGATAAGTGCAAACGTGAGCAGGATGAAGCCAAGACCGATCATCTCAAACAGCAGGGTCTCCATGGTCTGGAGTGGTGGTAGGGCGCGGATAAAGCCGCCTGGGTGACGATTTCGCAGGTGATGATCCTGGATTGAAAGCAGTATCGCCTGTACGCTGGCTAGGGTAAACAGGCTGTAGGCCAACAAGGAGATTAGTACATGCACACTCAGGCCCCAGGCTGAGCCAGGTGACAGGAAATGGGTTGTTGGATAATAGAGTTCCAGTGCTACGGCCAATATCCCCATTGGTAGTAGCACGATGCCGAGATTTTCTACCGGTTTGGTAAGTGATGAGGACATTAGTAGCAGCAGGATGATCCACATAACCAGGGATATCGCATTAAAGAAACCCAGGTTTATTCCACTGTCCATAAGTATATTCTGGGACAGGACAGAGGTATGCAGTATTACACCTACCAGTCCCAGTCCAATACCAGTGTTACGGGATGGTTTCTCACTCCCCTGGTTCCAGAACAGTCTGATGCCGATAAATAGTCCTGCGGCGGCGTAACAGGCGATGGTCAGAAATGCTGCGATAGTTGTGCTCATGATTGGTGGATAATCGCATACAAGACCGCCGGGTGTGAAGGGTTTACGTCAAGGTGTTTTGTATTCGACCGGATTATTTTCCCTAATTGTTATGCTCTGCCTCCATATTGTGTTGGTGCGTGATTACTAACTTGGCAGAGTAGAGGCTATAATGGTCGGTCTATTGGATATCCCGAATAGTAGGATTATATAGAGTTATGTTTGACAATCTGACAGAAAGACTTGGTGGAGTACTGGACCGACTGCGCGGGCAGGGGCGACTCTCCGAAGATAATATCAAAGACACCATGCGTGAAGTGCGCATGGCGCTGCTGGAGGCGGATGTCGCCCTGCCAGTGGTAAAGGCCTTTGTGGAGCAGGTGCGGGAGAAGGCGCTGGGTGAAGGGGTGATGAAGAGCCTCACTCCGGGCCAGGTTCTGATCAAGCTGGTCAACGATGAGCTGGTGCGGGTTATGGGGGAGGCCAACGAGTCCCTGAATCTTGCAGCACAACCCCCGGCCGTAATCCTGATGGCAGGCCTGCAGGGTTCGGGTAAAACCACAAGCGTGGCCAAGCTGGCACGCTGGTTGAAACAGACGCAAAAGAAGTCCGTCATGGTGGCTAGTTGCGACGTTTACCGTCCCGCAGCCATTGATCAACTCAATACCCTGGCTAGCGAAGTTGGGGCGGAATTTTTCCCCAGCAGCGGGGAGCAGAATCCTCTGGATATTGCCCGCAATGCTCTGGATCAGGCACGTAAGAAATTTCAGGATGTATTGATTATAGATACCGCTGGTCGTCTTCACGTGGATGAGGAGATGATGGGTGAGATCAAGGCCCTGCATGCCGCAATCAATCCAGTTGAGACCCTGTTCGTGGTGGACAGTATGACTGGTCAGGATGCGGCCAATACGGCTAAGGCATTCGATCAGGCCCTGCCGCTCACCGGTGTAATCCTCACCAAGACCGATGGTGATGCCCGCGGCGGCGCTGCCTTGTCTATTCGCCAGATTACCGGCAAGCCGATCAAGTTCCTCGGTGTGGGTGAAAAGACCACGGCCCTGGAGCCATTTCACCCTGATCGAGTTGCTTCAAGGATACTGGGGATGGGCGATGTGCTCTCTCTGGTGGAAGAGGTTTCTGCGAAGGTCGATCATAAAAAAGCCGAAAAACTGGCCAAGAAGCTGCAAACAGGGAAAGGTTTTGATCTGAATGATTTTAAGGAGCAGATGGAACAGATGTCCCAGATGGGTGGTTTGAGCGCCCTGATGGATAAGATGCCGGGGATGGGTAAGATACCTGATCAGGTGAAGAACCAGGTAAATGATAAAGAAGTGGTGAAGTTGATCGCTATCATCCAATCCATGACTCCACAGGAAAAGCGCTTTCCTGCGGTGATAAAGGGCTCGCGTAAACGTCGCATAGCCGCCGGGGCTGGTACCCAGGTGCAGGATATCAACAAGATGTTGAAACAGTTTACCCAGATGCAGAAGATGATGAAAAAGATGAAGGGTGGCGGTATGGCCAAGATGATGCGCGGATTCAAGGGTGGTATGGGTGGCCCCGGGGGTCCAGGTGGACTTCCCTTTCAATAAGGCGGTAATGCCGTCAGAACAGGGGTAGCATGGCTATCTGGATATCTTGAGTTGGAAGCGGCATATTTGGGTAAATTGATCGACAAAAGGGCTTCACATTCCAGAAAAATAGCGTAGAATGCCCGGTTTACTTGCTTCTGGCCGGTGTGGCTGGGTGCGTGTTCAGAATTAACTTAAGGGTGTGGCATGGTAACAATTCGTCTTGCAAGGACTGGCGCTAAAAAACGTCCGTTCTATCATATAGTGGTAGCTGATAGCCGCCGTGCTCGTGGTGGGCGTTATATCGAACGTGTTGGTTTTTTTAACCCTATCGCTCTCGGCGGCGAAGAGCGTATTCGTGTCGAACTAGAGCGAATAGATCACTGGATCTCACAGGGTGCTCAGCCCAGCGAACGCGTAGCTTCGCTGTTAAAGGATCAAGCCAAGTCTGCCTAATTGGTATATGCGGACACTAGAGTATTAAGTGCTTGGTTTTGATGGTTGGACTAATTGGATTACTAAAGGGCTGTCTCTGTGAGTGCAGCAGCTAGCTCAAGGTTTGTAACCCTGGGTCGGATATCCGGTCTGTATGGAGTTAAGGGATGGGTGAAGGTGCATTCACATACCTCGCCACTGACCAATATTCTGGATTATACAAACTGGTATTTGGACATCGACGGTAGTTGGCAGGTTTTTCAACTGCAAACCGGTAGGGCTCATGGTAAAGGGATTGTTGCCAAGCTGGTTGATGTGGATGACAGAGATCAGGCCGCGAGCCTGGTTCATATGGACATAGCCGTAACGCGCGATCAGTTGCCGGATACGGATAAGGGCGGTTACTACTGGACTGATCTTGAAGGTCTTATGGTCCGCACTATTGATGGATTAGATTTAGGTAGATTGGATCGCCTGTTCGAAACCGGGTCGAACGATGTGATGGTGGTGGAGGGTGAGCGTAAAAGACTTATTCCCTATATCGATGTCGATGTAGTAAAGAGTGTGGATCTTGCCGCTGGAGTGATAACGGTAGATTGGGATCCTGAATTTTAGAGGGAAGATGGTATGCGCTTCGACGTAGTGACTCTCTTCCCGGAAATGCTTCAGGCCATGATAGGTGATGGCGTCACCGGACGGGCATTTGACAAGGGATTGGCGCAACTGGCTGTATGGAATCCCAGGGATTATGCCAAGGATGTGCATCGCACCGTGGATGACCGACCCTATGGTGGTGGTCCAGGAATGGTTATGAAGGTGGGGCCATTACAGGCTGCCATTGAAGATGCCAGGAAGGTAGCGGCTCCGAATACCAAGGTGGCTTATCTTAGTCCCCAGGGGCAACGGATAGACCAGTCGGTGGTGAAAGAGCTGGCGCAGCGGGATGGCATGATTTTGATTGCTGGACGCTATGAAGGGATCGATGAGAGGATTATTGATCGTTATGTCGATGAAGAGTGGTCGATAGGCGATTATGTTTTAAGCGGCGGGGAACTTCCGGCGCTGGTGTTGATGGACGCTGTGTTGAGACTGTTGCCCGGAGTACTTGGGGACGCCGATTCAGCAGAGCAGGATTCTTACACAGATGGCCTGCTGGATTGCCCGCACTATACGCGGCCCGAGCTGATCGAAAATATGCTGGTGCCGGATGTGCTGAAAAGTGGCAATCATGAATCCATCCGCCGCTGGCGGCTTAAACAGTCGCTGGGACGTACATGGTTGCGTAGGCCTGATCTGTTAGAGGGCCGGGTGTTGACCAAAGAAGAGCAGTTTTTACTCGAACAATTTATTGAGGCGCACAAAGGCGTCAGTTGAGATACAGGAGCAATACGACCATGAGCAAGATCATCGAGGCCATTGAAGCCGAACAGATGAGCCGCGAGGTTCCGGAGTTTGGTCCTGGAGATACCGTGGTCGTCCAGGTAAAGGTAATAGAGGGCACCCGCGAGCGTCTGCAGGCATTTGAAGGCGTAGTAATCGCAAAACGTAATCGCGGACTGAATTCTGCTTTTACCGTGCGCAAGATATCCCATGGCGAGGGTGTGGAGCGTACCTTCCAAACCTACAGCCAAATGATAAAAGATATCACTGTAACTCGGCGCGGTGATGTATCTCGTGCCAAACTCTACTACCTGCGTGGTCTAACCGGCAGGGCTGCTCGTATTAAAGAGAAGATCTAGTTTCGCCCTAAGTTATTTCTTGAATGCAAAAGGCCACTCAACATCAGTTGAGTGGCCTTTTTAATCTATGAGGGTTCAATTCCCCGCAGCTTGCTGCGAATATTGTCATTCCGGCGAAGGCCGGAATCCAGAGAAGTGACCACCATTGGTGGATATGGATCCCGGCCTTCGCCGGGATGACGTGATGATGTTAATACCCCGTCCGCTTGCGGCGGGGATCGTTATTGCGGTTGTCTAACAAAATTGCGTTGTCGAGTGGATCTTGACGATCTTTTTCTGGGCATACGCCATTGAGTCGAGGTGACCGGTTTGGAAATAAGCAACCACTACTCTTAAACTCGATATTGGCAGACTGCCATAGAATGGCAGTCTCAATACAACTATGACTGCTATTTGTCTCTCTTGATAAATTTGTACAGCCCTGCTGCCGCAGCACCACTAGCAAGTAATGCCATCGTGGTTGGTTCAGGTATTGGGGCTGCCTGTGCCAGTGCAAGCCCTGGGAACATGGCGATGATAAGTAGAGCTAATTTTTGCATGATGCCTCCGTACAGAAAATATTGCTAGCCCAGAAATATAGAGCTTATCAGTATCGTATTATGTCGTGCAATATATGATCCAATAAAATAAAGTGCATAAATATCAAGGAGTAATGAAAATTATTATTGCGACGAAAGGGAATTTCGATCATATGTGTAAAAAATACTGACGCTTCGTAATGCGCTTATATATTTCCGTATTGTTTCCTGCCGGGTGACGCACTAGAGTAATATGCTTAGATCTTTCTCTGGATTAAGCGTATGGCTCTAACCTTTTATTGGCATGACTATGAGACATGGGGTACAGACCCTAGGCGGGACTGGCCAGCCCAGTTTGCAGGTATTCGAACCGATGCGGAACTCAATGTCATTGGCAAGCCTCTGGTCCATTACTGCAAGCCATCGAACGATATGTTGCCCCATCCAGAGGCATGTCTGGTAACCGGCATCACACCACAGAAGGCGTCGACGGAGGGGGTGTGTGAGGCAGAGTTTTTTGCTGCAATCCACCGGGAGATCGCGTTGCCCGGAACCTGCACGGTGGGATATAACAATATCCGCTTCGACGATGAATTCACTCGTTATGGTCTTTATCGGAATTTTTTTGATCCATACGCTCGAGAGTGGCAGAACGGCAATTCACGCTGGGATATTATCGATATCGTGCGCCTGACCAGGGCTCTGCGACCAGAGGGTATAGAGTGGCCAATCAAGGAAGATGGTGTAACCAGCTTTCGTCTGGAAGAGCTGACTAAGGCAAATGCCATTGAACACACTGCGGCCCACGATGCTCTGTCAGATGTCTATGCAACCATAGCCATGGCGCGTCTGATAAGGCAGCAGCAACCGCGTCTATTTGATTATCTACTGAAGCTACGTAATAAACGCATGGTGGCGGAACAGTTGAATTCTGTGACCAAGAATCCGGTGTTGCATGTCTCTTCAAAATACCCGGCGAAGGATGGTTGTATCGCCATGGTGGTGCCGCTGACAAATCACCCAGTTAATCGCAATGCGGTCATTGTTTATGATCTGCGCTGTGATCCGTCCCCCTTGATTGAGTTGGGGGTAGAGGAGATCAAGCAGCGGGTGTTTACCTCAAGGGCTGATTTGCCAGAAGGCGTGGAACGCATTCCACTGAAAGAGGTACACATAAACAAGTGTCCGGTGGTGGTTCCGATGAATACACTTACCGATGCTGCAGCGGCAGAGTGGCAGATTGATGTTGCTGTAGCTGAGCGGCATCTTGAGATGATTCGTACAGCATCTCTGGATAGCAAGATTCAGCAGGTGTACACCGGGCGTGAGTTTGATCCTATAGCCGACCCGGATCAGGCTTTGTATGGCGGAGGATTTTTCTCTGATGCGGATCGACGTAACATGGAATGCGTGCGTGCAACGCCGGTTTCCGATCTGGCAGCACTGGATATATCTTTTGAAGATGCGCGTCTGCCTGAGATGTTATTCAGGTATCGCGCACGTAACTGGCCGGATACGCTCTCGGTCGATGAGAAGAGTCGCTGGGACATTTTTCGGATGGATCGCCTGACCAATCCACAGGCGGATGCTGGTGTTACTCTGGACAGATACCGATCTCAACTGGCGCAGATGATGGTTGATCCGGAGTTAGATCAACACCAGCGGGAGGTTCTGTCAGAACTGTGTGACTGGCCGGACCAGATTATCTGACAGTGCTGCAACAGTTTGTTTAGATCAATCTTTGGTCCACTCCTCCAGGGCGGCGATGATGCTCTTTGCCTGATCCTTGCTGGAGATATTGAATTTTGATTTTGGCATATATTCGCCATTGCGTTTCTGGTAGCGACGTATGGTGTATTTGTCCGGTCCGTACTCTTCCTTGGAACGGTTCCAATCCTGATAGCGGTAGATGACTGTTGACCAAGCACCCTTGGTCAGGACCTGCTTATCCAGTTCTTTTACCACTTCGATACCGTCTTCGGTGTAGCTGATAGTCAGCTCGTCAACACTGGATGCCATAGTTTATATCCTTTATCTCTGAATAATCGTGATGCCGTGAACCTACTGCCTGGTTGACTGTTGGTTGCGTGGCCGGTGTTTGTTAACGTTTTGTCCGGGTATTGCCTGGGTTAATTGGCTCGGAAGTTACCAGAACATTGGGTCCAGGTCACGGCTTTTACTTTGATATTGCACCATTTTTGATCAACAAGCGGATTATGGAATCGTCTTTGATCTGGTTTGCCAGTTGTAGCGGTGTCTGTCCTGAACCATCTTTCTGATTAACGTCAGCTCCACGGGCTATGAGGAGTTTTACCAACACCCTGTTGCCCTGGCCAATCGCTGCAAGCAGTGGGGTGAGTCCATTGACGGAAACGTGATTTATGTTGGCGCCCTTAAGGAGCAGAAAATTGATTACATCTCGGTCTGCTATGTTATTGCGTACGCTGTCTTCCAGGAGTTGATCAGGATTAAACTTGGCCCCATTCTGGATTATAAGTCCAGCCGCCTGGGTGCGGCCTGACATGATGGCGGTATGTAGGGGCGAGTTACCTTTGTGGTCTTTGCTGTCGATGTCAGCGCCATGCTTGAGCAGCAGCTCAATGACAATCTGCCTTCCATGTTGAGCTGCTACGTGGAGCGGTGTCTGCCCATTTGGTCCTGCCTGGTTGATATCTGTATTCCAGAAGATATGACGCTCAATCTGGTTTATATCACCGCGTTGTAGAGCTAGATGAAGGCCTATGGTTGGACGGTCTGGATCGGAGCATCCTGCGAGGGCAAGCAATGCCAACAGCAGGCACGGCAGGAATTTTCTCATAGTTATGTGATCAAGGAACTGCATCAAGGTTAATATAGGGGCGCGGGAGTTGGAACGCAAGGTTGCATCGCGTAGCGGAGATTATAGAGGCGTGCTAGGGTAGAACCATGTTAACGAAAATACTGTTTACGGCTCTGATTATCCTAGGGGCGATAATCTATATAAGGGTGCGGTCGAGGAAGCGTGCGCTTGCCCCTATGGCCCCGCCACTGCCTCGACCGGTCACTCCAGAAAGACCCAGGCTCGCTTATTATCTCGCGCTTGGGTTGCTTCTCATCATGCTCTCCGGTACCGGGTATTATCTGTTTCAGATGTGGTTTGATGACTCACGCATAATTAGCGTACGGGTTATAAATTCGAACACCGGTTCGGTTACCAGCTATGAGGTGCGCAAGGGGGATGTGGTTGCCGGTAAGAGTACGTTTCATACCGTGGATGGCAGGACTGTAACTCTAGCTGCTGTGGAGCGACTGGAGATGGGCGGGGATCAGTAACTCGTCCCTAGTTAATGAGGTATTCGGTCAGGTAGGCGCCATTTCCAGTAGGGCTGAAACATTCATCGAGGCAGATCCGGCCTGAGCTCTCAATGCCTGGTGACCATCTGCCCCTATTTGTTCGCCAATATCTGTAGCCAGGAGGCGAGCCTGTTCAGGGTTGGAGATAGAGTCTTCCTCGGATGTGATTGGTGCTTGCTCCTGACTATAGATCTGGTTTGCACGCTCCACATCAACAGAGCTTCCCTCTACTGCGCGCGTATCCTGACTGGCTGTTGTTGGATTGCCAGCTCCCGACCCTGTGGTCTCGGATCGTTCTGCTGTCTTTTTTTCAGGAACCGATGTGCGGGTGCCATCCGACGGCAGGATTTTGTCATTGGAAATAGGTGTTGTCACTTGGATCTCTCCTGTTGAGCCGGTAATTTGACGTTTTGTTACCGATATCTGATTGTTATGATCTGTGCAGCAAATAACGGGCCAAATTCGATCTGTTCCCGGCTTAACACATATCTATCTAAGGAGAATAGCAGATTTTCGTCTACAGTTACTGTATTAGATTAGATATGTAATGTAATATTGCGCGGTTACTGGTAAAAGTACATAGCTGTCGTCGGCGTTGTTCAGCCGCAAGCGGGTAGATACAAATGCCTGTAGCTCCTGACTGGGGTTGGACCTAATAAGAATATTTGCCTGATTTGGACACAGCAAATGGACGAACTCAAATCCATCTTCGAAGCGCTCCATCTCAGTTCATTAGACTGGGAGTTGACTCTGCGCGGTATCCTGCAGTTTGTGTTGTTGGTTATGTCCGCTATCTTCTCTGGTTCAGAAACCGCACTTTTTTCCCTTAGCCGTATTGATTTGCAGAAACTAAGAAATGAGCGCGGTCAGCACTCTGAGCATATCCATGCCATGCTGGACGAACCGCGCAGGTTGATCATCTCCATTCTTTGTGGGAACGAGCTGGTCAATATTGCCTCGGCGGTAAATATGACAGCCATCTTAATGTTGTTATTTGGGCGGCAGGATGTGGGTTGGATCAGCATCCTTATCATGGCGCCAATGCTGCTTCTGATCGGCGAGGTTACGCCCAAGACAATCGCGGTCAGTCTTCCGATAAAGTTTGCCACCCGGATAACGGTGCGCATACTCCCGCGCTGGATTGTATTTATTACTCCGCTACGTGAGGCGGTCAGGGCTGTGTCGGACAGGATTACCACCTATATAGTTGGAGATGCTGTGAGTCGGGAGAACCTGCTGCAACCGGACGAGTTGCGTACTCTGCTGGAAGAGGGAGAAGAGACTGGTATTATCGACGCCACTGAGCGTGTCCTCATCGATAATCTACTGGAGGCATCGGAGACAGATATTTCCCGTATTATGACCCCAAGTCCTAGTGTTAGATTTCTGGATGCCAGCCTGCCAGTACCGGAACTGATTGACCGGTTTCGCAAGCTTCGCCATCCTCGGGTGCCTGTCTACCAGGGTAACTGGGATAATGTCATCGGTTTTGTCCACTCTGAGACCATCCTGAAGCTGACCCGTGGCGGCGGCGATATCGAAAACGTGACCCTGGATATGATAATAAAGTTGGCTCATTTCGTTCCACCTACTAAAAAAGTGGATGAGATGTTCGATTATTTTCAGGAGCACAATACCAGGGCTGCAATCATCCTCGGTGAATATGGCGAGGTGCTGGGCATAGTAACCATGAAGGATGTGCTTACCTTTATCTTTGGTGAGATATCCGGTCGCATGGAAGGTCAGGAGTATTACAAGGAACAGGATGAAAACAGCTACACCGTTCCCGGAGATATGCGTCTGGCGGATTTCTATAACCTGACTAACTTCGATATAGAAGATCCGGTTATGGCGACCATCGGTGGTGTTGCATTCAGGCTGTTTGATCGCATGCCAGCCGAGGGAGATAAGGTTTTGTACGAAGGCTATGAATTTACCGCAAAGGAGTTAAGTGGTCTCAGGATAAGTAAGGTACGAGTATGCAAGCTGTCCGAAGGTAAACCAAACGCCGAAGAAGATTCGGGTGCTGATGAGGAGATATCTGCGACCGAAGGTGCGTCGGGGCTGATCGAACATCAGGCCAATTCGGATGAATCAGTTGCGGCTACAGAACAGGAGAAGAGAGATGGATTGGATTCTTGAATTTCTCCTGATCCTATTATTGCTGATCCTGAAAGGTTTTTTCTCAGGGTCGGAGATTGCTATGGTGAACTCCGACAAGCTGAAGCTGCGGCACAAGGCAAAGATCGGTGACCGTGGTGCCGGCCTGGTTCTGAAGCTGTTCAAAAAGCCGGACATTATTTTAGGTACGACCCTAGTTGGGACCAACCTGACAACGGTTACCATATCCACCCTTGGGGCCCTGATCTTCATTGATCTGTTTGGGGCGTCCGGAGATCTTATCTCAGTGCTGGTATTAACCCCCATACTCCTGATTGCGGGGGAGGTGGTGCCAAAGAGTGTGTTTCAGCAGAATGCAGATACTATAGTAACCAAGATCATATATGCTCTGCGTTTCTTCTCCTATCTGTTCTATCCGGTGATCTTTATCTTCAGTCGTGTTGCGCGCTTGGCTACTCGCATAGTCGGTGGAGGGGCTCAGCCACAAAATATGTTTATCACCCGTGAGGAGCTGCGTGTACTGCTTGATGTCACCGAGACCGCAGCTTCTCCTTCAACCATCGACCGCAAACGCATTCGCCGCATTATCCGGTTTGCGGATACCACCGTGGGTGAGGCTATGATTCCTCTGGCTGACGTGGTTGGCTTTAATGAGATCCGTGATATGGAAGAGGCGGCACGCCGGGTGATAAAACACGGGTACAACAGATTGCCGGTGTATGGCGGGAATATCACCAACGTGAAGGGCGTGCTTACTCTGAATACCTGGGATTTGATGCGGTCTGATTTGATGGATCTGCCGGTATCAGAGTTTATAAGCCCAGCTCTCTATCTGTCGCCTAAACAGACGCTAGACCGGGCATTGCCTCAACTTCAGGCCAGGAATGATCACCTGGCCATAGTGGTTGATGAGTTTGGTTCTGCCGTTGGGATCCTCACCATGGAAGACATATTTGAAGAGGTCGTGGGTGAAATTGATGTCGGCTACGACTTTGATGAGTATCACCCCAAACGCAAGATCTACATTGAGCATGAGAGCGAGAATTCACACCTCATGAGTGGTCGTACTCCCATCTCTGAGGCTAATGATATTCTGCATGTTCACTTTCCGGTGGAGGAGGCCCATACCATTGGTGGGTTGATAGTCAGCAGGATACGAAACATCCCGGTTGAGGGAGTCTCAATTGAAGAGCAGGGGTATAGGCTGACCGTACTGGAGGCTGATTCCAGATGTGTGGTAAAGGTGAGAGTAGAACGTATCTAGTCAACTTTGTATTCCCCAACCCCCCTCTATTTTTTCTGATATCCACTCCGGCTGTTTTTCACTTTGATTAGTACGCAACTTTCCTTGTTGGCAGCAAATATTATTATTTGAGCTATCTTAGTTGGATGGAGGGCGAATTTATGGCGGACAAAACCAAGAAAAGACCGATTCTAGTCCCGGTTGATTTTTCTTCTCACTCGGAGGAGGCTCTATTAAAGGCGTGTGAGTTTGCTGAGGGGTTAAAATCCCCCATTGTGGTACTGCATGTGGTGCATGATCCCGGCGATATGCCCAGTTACTATTCCATGCTTACTAAGCGTAAAAAGTTACAGCGTGTCGAGGATATTGCCGCCGAGATGTTTGAAGGGTTTGTGGGATCTGTAAAGAAAAAATATCCAGATAATAAGACGCTGAAAAAAGTAAAAACTACGATGGTAAAAGGGCTTCCAGTCACACGAATATTGCAGGTTGCTGAGAAGATAGATGCCTCAATGGTGGTTGTGGGCAGCCTTGGCAGAACCGGACTTGATCGCGTGTTGCTCGGGTCAAAGGCAGAGCAGGTAGCGCGTTTGTGTCCGGTGCCGGTGACTATCGTAAAAACGCATAGCTCATAATCAGGAATCTTGTATGTCATTCAGTAATTACTTTCAAAGCTCTAAACCAGGAGGCAAAGTTGGCTTCATTTTGTTGTTAGGGCTTGTCGTGGCATTTTTTGCTTCTTCGGCATTTGCAGCGGGTAGCACTTCATCTCAAATGGAGTGGAGTGCTATGGCGATGCAGATGTTTGGCGGTCTTGCTCTGTTTCTCTTCGGTATGGAACAGATGGCAGAAGCGCTTAAGGCCGTTGCTGGCGAGCGAATGAAAACCATACTGGCAAAACTTACAGCCAACAGGTTTGCTGGGGCGGTAACCGGCGCGTTTGTCACCGCGATTATCCAGTCATCATCTGTCACTACCGTTTTGGTGGTTGGCTTTATTACAGCTGGCCTGATGTCTATGTCTCAGTCTATAGGCATTATTATGGGGGCCAATGTTGGTACCACCATAACTGCCCAGATTGTTGCGTTTAAAGTAACAAAGTTTGCCATGTTGATGATAGGCGTAGGTTTCGGCATGTTATTTATCTCCAAAGAGGAGAAGATTAAGCAGTATGGCGAGATGATCATGGGGCTGGGAATGGTGTTTTTTGGCATGAGTGTAATGAGCGATGCCATGCAGCCACTTCGCACTTTTCAACCATTTCTTGATTTCATGATTCATATGGAGAATCCCTTGATAGGGATTTTGATTGCAGCAGTATTCACTGGGATGATTCAGTCCTCTTCTGCAACTACCGGTATAGTGATTGTCATGGCTAGCCAGGGATTGATTACCTTGCCCGCAGGTATTGCCTTGGCCTTCGGAGCCAATATTGGTACCTGCGTAACGGCAATGCTGGCTTCAATAGGAAAACCAGTAGAGGCGCTAAGGGCAGCGATGGTGCATGTGATCTTCAACGTTAGCGGTGTCGTTTTATGGGTAATGTTTATCCCGTATCTGGCTGATGTCGTGGTTGCATTTTCTCCATCGCATCCAGAATTAAGCGGTATCGATCGGTTGGGCGCAGAAACACCACGTCAGATAGCGAATGCGCATACCATTTTTAACATTTCCAATACAGTAATCTTTATCTGGTTTACCACCCAGATGGGGCGCTTTGTAGAGTGGATGATTCCTGACCGTTCCCTGGAGGAGGAAGGTCTGATCGTGCGTTCGAAATACCTGGATGAAGAATTGTTGTCAACTCCATCTCTGGCACTCGACCGAGTGCGTCTGGAGGTGTTGCACATGGGTGAAATAATAGACGTTATGCTGGATAAGATACTGCCGGCAATACTTGGTGGAAACATGCAGACATTGGTATCTATTAGAGCCTTGGATGATCAGGTGGACGCTCTTTACGGGCAGATTGTCGAGTATATGGGCAAGATCAGCAAAAATAGCCTTACGGATGTGCAGACAGCATCTTTTATGAAGCTGATGGAAGCTGTTTCCGATTTGGAGAATATTGGAGATACGGTTGAAACAAATCTGGTGACACTAGGGATTGATCGCGTCAACACAGGGGTATCTATAAGCAAACCAACTAAAGATGTTATTACCGGATTTCATCAGGTGGTTACCAATGCTGTTAGGTCAGCAGTTCAGGCCGTTTCCCAAAATAATGAGGAGGTGGCGCGTGGAGTAATTGATATGAAAAATGAAATAACTACGCTTGCTAACTCGGCTGCAATACATCAGGCGCAGCGTTTAGTGGCGGATGAACCAAATCGTATCGCTGCCTATACCATCGAAATGGATATTATTGAGAAACAAAAACGCATTTACTATTTTGCCAAGCGCATGGCAAAGTCTGTATCAACTGAAGGTGTTGAAATATAGGTGATAGTCTGTTTTCAACGTAGCAGTTAGCAGCGCGTTCCATGTTAAATGCACTTGTTCCTGTGTTTGTCTTGATTTTGCTGGGGGGAGGGCTTAGGTACCTTGAGTTTCCAGGAGTGGAGTTCTGGAGAGGTGCAGAACGCATAACCTACTATCTATTATTCCCGGCCTTACTGTTTCTAAAGTTGAGTCTGACCGTAACAGCAGAGCTGTCGCTGCATGGGTTGGTAGTGTTGCTGATAAGTATGCTTCTGATTGCATCTTTGATAATTATATCCGTCGGTTACGTCTTCAAAATATCCGGAGCAACATTTACCTCTCTCTATCAGGGTGGAATTCGTTTCAATACCTATGTTGGCTATGGTTAGCATGTCCTTGGTGTTACACATGTAAAGTTGATATGGTTGTATCTTGGGCAGGGTGTTTTGTCTCTGAGAAAGTTCGACTGAATTCATGCTCTATCATAGACATGCTTATGTCAAATGTACTCCTGAGTCTGTTTATGTATTCTGAACCTTGGGTGTGGAATCTACCGCTCGTGATATTCTCGGCTTGTTGTAGGAGTTTGGTTAGTTGAAACATTCCGAGGCTGATGGTCGCGCCTTTGAGGGCGTGCGCCACCTCTTTAAATTCTCTAAGGTCTTCGTTTTTGTCGGCTTGAGTCATCTTGTCTAACGCGAAATTGCCGTAGTTGTTCATGCTTTGATAAAGTTGCATTAAAAAGTTATTGTCTGGCGCCATGCAGATTATCTGGTCGAGTGTATTCGTATCAATTGGTCCGGAGATATTGCTGTTTTCAGTCTGTGTAGTTATATCTTCAGTTGGCACGTGAGCTGTTTCTTGGTGTGTAACCATGTTGATTGCATTAATCAGCGCTTTGGATGAGATTGGCTTAGTGAGGAAGTGTTCTATTCCTGCATCCTTGCACTGTTTGCGTGCCTCTACCGTGGCATTGGCAGTTAACATTATGAATGGTATAGGGTCGTCTCCCTGGTGGTGTATGGAGTATGTCTTGTAGGTATCAATGCCGCCTAAAGTTGGCATGTGCATGTCAATTATTACCAGGTCGTAGTCCTTATGTTTCAAGGCATCCAGTGCCTGTTCCCCGTTAACAACCAGATGGTGATGGTGGCCGTTCTTATCAAGAATTCGACCGAGGACCATGCCGTTGACTGGATTGTCCTCTGCAATCAGGATGTTAAGCTGTCTGGAGTTAACTATTACCTTGCTGTTGGTTTGGGCCTCGCTCTCGTAATGGCTATTCAAGCGTGAAGCGTAGAGGGCATGGATAAACAGTTGCTTGTCCAGAGGCTCGGTCAAAAGATAAATCTGCTGATTGAGATTAGGCTGTGGTGCATCCTGTTCAAACTCAGGTCGGATCATAAGTATCAGCTTGTCTGAATGTTTGGGGTTGGTCGCAATAGAATTGATTTGTTCAGCAAGCATGTGTGTATGTGTTAGCCCGTCCAGCAGGATCATTTCGTAGTCATCAGGCCTGTGGTCAAGGATCTGCTTGGCCTTTTGTATGCAGTCAACATCCCAAATATTTATATTACACTCACGCATGTAATTGGTGGCATTGGTTTGGTTAGATACGGTGTTTGATATCCTCAATACTCGCGTATTGGCAAGTGTTGGATTGTTGGCGTGACTTGTATCGGAATTTTGGATAATCAGTGGCAGGTCAAACCAGAAGTTTGAGCCAACATCCGGCGTGCTGTTTACGCCGATGTTTCCGCCCATCAGCTCTACCAGTTGTTTGGCAATGGCCATCCCCAGACCGCTGCCACCATAACGTCTGGTTGTGCTTTCGTCCGCCTGGGAGAATTTTTCAAATATCCTTTCTTGAGTATCATGCGGGATTCCAATACCGGTATCTGTGACTTCAAATCTAACCATTACCTTGGGTCCGTAAGATTGAAGCAGGCTGCATTTCAGCATGATGCTGCCTTTTTCGGTGAACTTTACTGCATTGCCAAGAAGGTTGATCAATACCTGGCGCAGGTGCGTGGGATCGCCGTTAAGATAAAATGGAATGTTGATGTCTATATGTTTGGATAAGCTAAGCCCTTTGCTGCGTGCCTGTGGAGAGAAGATGTTTATGCTGCTATTTATCAGTTGGTATAGATCGAAATCCACAGATTCGGTTTCCATCCTCCCGGCCTCAATCCTGGATATGTCCAGGATATCCTCAATCAGCCTGATCAGGGTCTTGCCTGAGTCCTTGATTGTAGCCACGTACTCTTTTTCTTCTACCCCAAGATTGCAGGTCTCAAGTAGCTCGCCAGTGCCAATGATTCCATTCAGAGGGGTGCGGATCTCATGACTCATGCGGGCCAGAAATTCACTTTTGGCCAGGTTGGCCTGTTCCGCCCTATGTCGTTCTGTCTGCATGCGTCTGATCAGGGTTGCTAAATATCCAGGTAATACAATAAGAGTTATAAGTAAGCCTATCCCCATGTTCGTATTCTGTTGCCAAAATGAATTAACCTGAATGACTATTGAAAATCCAATTATTGAAAGCAGAGCGGACAGATAGAGGTATCTCTCTCCGTAGCGAAAGCCATTGCCGAATATGACCCATAGGTAGACGCCAAACCAGGGAGCGCCTATTTCCCCTAACATGCCATAAAGTATGGACAGAGTGGTGGTATCAGCAACTATTCCTAATATACGTCTAGATATCGATGTTTGGGGCCAAACAATGATTGAAACAAAGATAACAATTGAAATGAAGGTGGAAGCTGGAATGACAATACTTTGAAATAATATTTGATTTGGTGATGGATTATCGAGTGGATTTATTGCAAACAGGTAAGAGATAAACATCACCAGAATGATTAACCTTAACCCCGCCTGCTCGTGCTCGCTATCGGAACGATTATTCAATCGTTCACTGATATAGGTCCAAGAACGGACAATATACGCAACAGGGTTGATATTCATTATTAGCTAATAGCCTGATTCTTATTGTTTGAGTTTGTTGTTACATCCGCCCTGGAAAGGCGTTAGTAACCAACATAGTGCCTGTCATGGTAAACCCGATGTATTACTGGATTCACTAAAGTGAGGCCCATTAATAAACAAGGTATCTGCTATGGTTTATCGGTAGTGGAAGGATGTCAAGGGAATCTATGTACTGACTTGCGTGCTATTTTGACGGTTAGCGATGAATGCTAATTTGCAGCATTGATCAGATAGCTACGGCTCATCCAGATCCAGATGAGTGATATCTGGGATGGGATAGGGCTCAACCTCTTTTTTGTAATCCTCCAATGTGCCACTGTGTGCGGGACTAATAGTTAGACCATTAGTGTCTATTTGCGGTGGTTCCGGGGTTGGTGATTCATCAATAATGCTTCCTGCGGATGCAAGGGATAGATGGTCTATTTCCGGTAGTGGCTGTGGGATAATTGTTGGCGCGCAGTCGATAAGACTACCGGTATTTGGTGGCAGTAGGGTGAGTTCTTCTGAGGTGTCAGGGTGAGCTTCATTTGCGTCGATGTTTTCTTTGCTATCCGTTGCAACATTCGATGGTTTGATCTCAATCAGTGCGCCAACCTTGCGCAATGTGACCCGGTATTTTGTAGCGGTCTCTTCGTCAACGCCTGATCTTATCTTGACTGGCGTGCCGGAAAACAGCTTTTTCAGCTGGTTGTGGTCCGCCTTGAATAGTCTGCCTACCTGAATTCTGGTCTCTGCTGGATCATTGCCGTCTAATATTTGGCCTGAGAAATATATGTCGTACGTTTGAGTCAGCATGATGCTCTCCAGTTATTGACTTATCCTGAGTTATTGCCTGGTGTTGGTACTAGTATGAAGCTTCGAGATGGCCTCATCGATTGCCCGGTCCACATAATAAGAGAATAGCCCAAGGGTATTGATGCCAACTATTCGTTCGGTCAGTTCCTTACCGTCCGGTCCAAGAAATAGCAGGGTTGGGGTGACTTTTACCCCGTAGGTGCTGGCAATGACTGAACTGTTCTTCATCTTACCATCGAATCCGCGTATCACGATTGATCGATCAACTATCAGTTCACGTATTATTATCCGGTCATCATAGTCGCCACTGATGATCATCGGTTCAAGTATCTCACGCTTGATTCGGGCGCAGTATGTACACCCTTTTCTAGACACCAATAATAGGAGCGGTTTTTTTGTCTGTCCAGACTTTTCACCGTCCAGTGCCAGATCGCCGGTCACGATTAGTTTATGGGAGCTACCGTTGGCATATGCTGCGGACGCCATGCAGGCAATAATCAGCAGAAGTATAATGGGGTGAAAGATCTTGCTCATGACTATAGTTCGGCTGTTATGTCCTTTATCCATGTTGCGCTCGTTGCCTTATTTTCTGTTGATAGTGTGATTTCATTGCCTGCTCGAACTCATCATTCGATCTATATCGGTAACCGAATACCGGCTGCCAAATATCATGCCCCTCCATGCAGAGATAGAAGAACACCTCTTCATGCCACTGTTGTGAGAAGCTTGTGTATGCGTGGCTGAAGAGTTCCAGTTTGGTTGTCGGCGGGTAAGAGATCTTTCCCGCTGCCTCTACCATTGGCATCTTCAGAATCTTAGTGTGAAAGTCCCGTTCCCGTATCTTTTTCATTACCGGTTTTATAAACGTCAGGGTGCCGAGAGAAATCATTGCTACTTCCGCTGGGTCAAACAACTGCTGCACCTTTTGGTACATCTGGTAATAATCCTGACGCCAATCCTGGTAATGGATTATGGGGTGGAAGTGGAACCCAATCAGCGTACCTTTGTCGGCGATCTTTCTGGCCGCCTCCAGACGTTTCTCCAAGGATGCGGTTCCATGTTCTTCATGCTGAATGATGCTCTGGGTGTTGAGAGACCAGGTGCATATGATATTGGCAGGAATCTCTACCTTGGTGAGGTGGGTGATGTTGGCGGACTTGGTCTTGAGCTCTAATATTACATTGGGGTTTGACTCAGCGAACTGGATCAGTGCGTCCAGCATCTTGTGGTTGTTTCCCCACATCAGGGAGTCTGAAGACTGGCCGGTGCCGATGTGATAGATCTTGTCCGGGTCCAGTTTCAGTCTGGATAGTTTCACCGCAAAATCGCTATCGAAGATTACCTGGTTGTCATGATAGAACGACTGAATGCTGCAATAGCTGCAATCAAAGCCGCAGTTCTCTACTGCGTCCAGGGTGAGGAGGTTACAGCAGCGAGTCTTCTCTGAGGCGACAGGGCAGTAGCCCAGTCCGATCCTCTCTTTGGGAACGGTTACAGCAGTAGGCTTGGTGGTTGCCATCGGTTCAGATAGTTGCGCCGGATAGCGATTGGGCTCAGCTTTTAGTTCCAGCCACTTGTTGGTGAGTTGCTGTAGCAGAGCCTTTTTCTTCTCTCTACCACTTTTTCCCCCCGCATCCAGTTCAGACCAGATGTCTAGGATAGATGACTCATTCCATCGGTTGAGATCCAGGGCTACCTCGGTGAACTGTCGCAACTCCTGCAGGGTAAAACGGTATACAGAGGCAGTCTCGCGAGTAAACATCTGTTGTTCAGCCGGTAGGTGCTGAAACGAGGTCTGTCCGGTAATGCTGGAAAATTTCTCTGCGTAGGGCTTGGAGTTGGACATGTGTCTTCAGAAATAGCTGCGGTGGGCTTTTATTGTCCCGACATCCGCTGCTCTATGCAATAAATAGCTGGGGCTGAATCTGTGAAGTTGGTTCTATCCTACTCTGTTAACTCATAGAAACGCACGCTCGCATCATCACTGGTGGTGGAGACGTAGCGGCCGTTGGGGGATATGGCGATGGCGACCCCGCACAGATCGTGGGATTGAAAATGTTTAATGGTCTTGCCGCTGGTCGGGTCCAAAAACAGCACGGCGCTGTCGGTCTGACGGCTTATGGATGCCAGATAGTCACCCTTTGGTCCAAATCTAATTTCATTGATTATCCCTCTATGCTCGGTGTTTAGCTTCTGCATCTTGCCGTCTGGGATACTCCAGCGATACAGGTGGAACCAGGCCCCGGCGTAGAGGTATTTGCTATCGGGTGAGAATACCAGGGTTCTGGCATCTGTCCCCGGATCGGTAAGACGTTTTGGCTTGTGATCCTTATGCCAGAGCCATACCTCGCCGTCCTCGCCGCTGGACGCCATCCAGTTGCTTTCGTGGTGCGCTGCAACCGCGCGAATGGCATCACTGTGTTTGGCGGTCTTGGTTATGAGGGTAAAGTCGGACAGACGCCACTGGCGGACTGCGCCATCCTCGTGGCCGGTCAGAATCCAGTCCTGCTGTTCATCTGCGATCAGGTGTCTTATGGGGGACTCTGTGGTGACAGATCTGATCTCCCTGCCATTGATATCCCATTCGACGATCCGGCCATCGTATCCCCCGGAAATCAGTTTGTTATCGTCCTTGAGAAACAGAATGCCGTTGACCGAGCCCCGGTGGGCCTGCCATTTGCGCACATGGGCCCCGTCAGGCATATGCCAGAGGCGGATATTTCCACTCCAGCCTCCGCTGGCAGCCAGATCGGAACTGTTGGAGAATGCCAGAGTGCTGCCGCCACTATGAGCATCCTCAATTATTACCTTGGCAGGTTGTCGCGGGATATTACTGATACAGGAAGTAACAAACAGACAGATCAATATATAAGATGTGATGCGGACTGATTTCATAATCAAGGCATATCCATATGAGCGGCTCGGTCAGAATCTGGATGGCTGATGTGTGATAGACTTTCAATCTACCTATCAAACTCGATGTAGGTCAAGCTAAAACGTCTTGTTAAATCAATAAATGAAACGAATACATATAGATATCAAGGTGTTGCTGCTGCTGACGGGGTTTGTTTTTCAGGGGCATCTGCAGGCTGACACGGTTCTAAATTCAAGCTCTACTGCGACAAGTGGCGGTGTTTATGCGGCCGATGATAAGGCCCAGAGGGAGATGGCGATTGATCGTTTGCGCCAGGATGTAGCCAGGGGTAAGGCCGAGAAAGAGGCCATCAGTGATCAAAACAGTGAGCTACATTCCAGGATGAAGGAACTTGAATCCAAAATATTGGAATTGAGGAAACAAGCGCTGGATCAGAATGATGCTATCTCCAAGCCAGAGGTGAGGTGAGGGATGGTCATTCCAGCTCATTTGGATCATTTTAAGTAGGAATAACTAGGTATGGCGAGAATTACTGATACGATGGCAGCTGATCACAGACGCTGTGATCAGCTGTTTGCACAGGCTGAGGAAACTGTCTCTAAGTCAAACTGGGATGCTGGAAGTGCTCAGTTCAACCAGTTTCATGCGGCGATGGAACATCACTTCTCGATGGAGGAGGATGTGTTGTTTCCAACCTTTGAACAGGCAACTGGACAGACCGCGGGTCCGACCCAGATGATGCGGATGGAGCATACACAGATGCGCCAGCTGTTTTCCGATATGGCGCAAGCGGTAGAAAATAGGGACAAGGATGGCTACCTGGGGTTGTCTGAAACCTTGATGATGATAATGCAACAGCACAATATGAAAGAAGAGCAGATGCTCTACCCCATGACCGATAACGCCTTTGGTGGCAGCGCCGATGAGGTCATTGAGAAGATGCAGTCGATATGAACCTGTGGGCCGTCTGATATGGAACATTGTATTGATGTTAGTATGCTGGAGCCATGTGAGCCGATGGAGCGGATACTGGCGGGAATCGAGCAGTTGACCGAGGGTGATTATCTAAAGGTGGTACATCGCCGCGAGCCTCATCCCATCTACCCAATGCTGGAGAAGGCTGGATTCGCCTGGCGTATTGAGTCCGGCGGGCCGTCCGAGTTTCAGCTGTTTATCTGGCGTCAGGATGATCAGGTTGCAGCGGATGCGGTTGTCAGCCAGTTAGGCTAGCAAAGCAGTATGCTTAATACCGCAAATCTATCTCTGGACCAGGCGCCGCCAATATCCATCCCATTTCGTTTTTTTCTTACCGCACCGTTTTTCGGAATTGCCGCAGCACTGCTGATGATATGGTATGGCCCCGAGGTGTTGACCTCACGCTGGTCGCCTCAAACATTGGCCTTGACCCATCTTCTGACCATCGGGTTTCTGGCGCTGGTGATGTGTGGTGCCCTACTGCAGATGTTACCGGTACTGGCAGGGATTGCTGTGCCCAAGGTGGTGCTGGTGGGTGGTCTGGCTTATGCGCTGATCTCTGTTGGCACGCTTGGACTGGTTGTTGGATTTTTGACCGGTTCACAGTTCTGGTTCAAGTTTGCTGTGGTCTATCTGGGGGCGGGTTTTTCAGTCTACATCCTGGCTGTGGTGGTGGCGTTGTGGCGGGTGAAGACGGCCAATGCCACGGTTACCGGGATGCGCATGGCGCTGCTGGCACTGATTGTCACGCTAATGCTTGGGATCATCCTGGCGGCTGGCCTTGCTGGTTGGGGCACCCTTAATTATCCCGTGTTGTTTACGGATATCCACCTAACCTGGGGCATATTGGGGTGGGTGGCTTTACTACTGATGGGGGCTTCCTTTCAGGTAGTTCCCATGTTTCAGATAACCCCTGAGTACCCACAATGGATGAGACTCTATTTGCCTCGGTTGCTCCTGATAGGGCTGGCCGTTTGGACCATGCTTTATGTTACTGCGATTACAGACCGGTCAGCATTAAGCTGGTCGCTGGCCTGTCTTATCATCCTGCTCGCTGGCTATATCCTGTTTGCTGTTACCACCCTTAGATTGCAACAGAAACGGCTGCGTAAGATTGTAGATGTAACCCTGATGTTTTGGCGTATCGGGATAAGTGGAATCCCGGTGAGTTTTCTGGTCTGGATCAGCGCCAGGCTGTTTCCATCTTTGAGCACGGTTGTTGATATGGATCTGTTATTGGGGGTGTGTATGCTGTTCGGTTCGGCTATCCCTCTGATGAATGGGATGCTCTACAAGATTGTGCCATTCCTCTCCTGGTTCCATCTGCAGAATCGGCAGTTGGCAACCATGTGCGTGACCGTTCAGGTCCCGAACATGAAACAGTTTCTTCCTGACAGGGCCTCCAGGCGACAGTTCTGGGTCTATCTGTCGGCTCTGGTTTACACCCTGGCTGCGGTATTTGCGCCGATCTGGCTGGTTCGTCCCGCTGGCGTGTTGCTGACAGTGTCATTCGCCCTGTTGGGATACAACCTGTTACGGGTTGTGGTGCGTTACCGCGAGGTTAACCGGGAGCTGTTGGCTGCTTCTGCCTCGCCACCCGCGTGACAAGGCAGTGTAAGCCCTCAGGCGTTACCCTTGCCCTTCATTGCAATCTCTCGCTCTCGAGCAAAGTCCAACATCCTTTGGACCGGTCGAACCGCCTGTTGGCATAGCTCCGGTTCGATCACGATCTCCTGTCCGCCGGTTTCCAACACCTGGACCAGATTGTGCAAGGAGTTCATCCCCATCCAGGGGCAGTGAGCGCAGCTTACACAAGTCGCTCCTTCGCCTGCGGTTGGAGCTTCAATCAGCAGCTTATCCGGTGCCATCTGCTGCATTTTGTGGAAGATACCGCCATCGGTTGCCACGATGAACTCTCTGTTTTTCATGCTGGCAACGGCGTTAATCAGGGCGGTGGTTGAGCCGACCACATCTGCCTGCTCGATAATATTTTCCGGTGATTCCGGGTGTACCAGAACCGCTGCATCTGGGTGTAGTCGATGCAGACGCTCCAGGGCTACTGCCTTGAATTCTTCGTGTACCACACAGGAACCGGGCCACAACAGCATCTCCACCCCGGTTATCTTCTGGACATAACGACCGAGATGTTGATCCGGTCCCCACAGTACCTTTTCGCCCTTGGCGGCTAGATGCTGAATGATGGGCAGGGCTATGCCGGAGGTCACAACCCAGTCAGACCTGGCCTTAACCTCGGCGCTGGTGTTGGCATAGACCACTACCGTGTGGTCGGGATGGGCATCGCAGAAGTCGGAGAATTTGTCGGCCGGACAGCCCTCGTCCAGTGAGCAGGTGGCCTTTAGGTCCGGCATCAGGATACGTTTTTCCGGATTCAGGATCTTGGCCGTTTCGCCCATGAAGCGTACCCCGCACACCACCAGGGTTTGGGCGTCCTGCTCTGATCCGAAGCGGGCCATCTCCAGAGAGTCGGCGACGCAACCGCCAGATTCTTCGGCCAGCTCCTGCAAATCAGAATCAGTGTAGTAATGGGCTACAAGTACCGCGTTTTGCTGTTGCAACAGGCGCTTTATCCGATCCTTTAGCGCCTGCTTTTCATTTCCGGTAAGAGTTGGCCACTCAGGATGCGGTGGCACATTTACTGCGTCTATGGATATCTCTTCAGCTATCTGGATTTGGCTCATAGTGGTTCTCTTAGAAACTGGGATCTCATTTGATCAATTATACTCTGTTACGGCCTGTCGTCCGATAGAGACGTGCCGGACGATGGTTTCCATCGCTCCGCTGTTCGCCGGTCTCTTCAATTAGTCCGGTCCTGGTTATCTGTTTCCTGAAGTTTCTCTTATCCATCTTGTGGTTGCGGATAATCTCATAGACCCGTTGCGCCTCACCCAAGGTAAAGGTCTCCGGCAGAAGTCGCAACGCAATGGTCGAGTAATCCAGTTTGGATACAACACGTTTATGGGCCATTTTAACAATTTCAGCGTGGTCAAATGCCAGGGTTGGCAGCTCATCAAGACCAAACCATGCCGCACTCACCGCATCGCTGGCTGGCTGCGGCGAATTGCCGGAAGCGGGAACCAGGGCGTAATAAGCGACGCTTACTACCCGTTCTCTTGGGTCGCGCTTAGGTTGGCCGAAGGTGTACAGCTGTTCCAGGTAAAGGTCACTCAGCCCGGTCTCTTCCCTCAGTTCACGTCTTGCACACTGTTCCAAGTCTTCCTCCGACTCGAGGAAACCACCGGGGATTGCCCAAAACCCTTTATACGGATCTTGACCCCGTTCTATCAATAATAGTTTTAGTTTATTGCTGGAAATGGTAAATACCACCACGTCGGATGTGACCGCGGGGTGGGGGTATTCGTAGCAGTATTCTTTGCCATCCATCTTCACCATATTGGCTATAAGTGTACTATCAACACTAACTAAAATGCTACCTACATCTCATATTGGTTAAGTAACATGCAGGATAGGTTGATACACACAGGAAGAGGCTAAAGAATAACAAGAGTTGGCCGCTAAGCCTTGTAATCTAGCGCCATTGTGACGTTGGGTGTTAGTAAGTATAAAAATGCCATGGTTTTGTTGTGAATGTGATTTTATGAGTCTTCTTTACTTGGGATTTCTGATATCTCAATGGTTTCTGTTTTATTTCGCAGTTAATAAGCCTGCCGACTGCGGTGAGCAAGAGAATTAAAATGACCGAACGCACTCCTGAAAATGTAAGGAATGAGATTCTAGAGATAAAACATCTGCCGCCTCTTTCAATTACGGCCAACCGGCTGTTGGGAGCGATCGGAAACCCGGATATTGAGATCGAAGATCTGGCAGATATCATCAACCAAGATCCTGGGTTGATGGCACGTATCATCGGCTTGGCCAACGCGGCCTATTTCGGACAGAAAAACCCAATTACTACCGTACAGGACGCCATAATACGTGTTCTCGGGATAAATATGGTTAAAAGCATGGCCCTGAGTATATCTGTCAGCGGGGCATTTCAGGCCAATAGCTGTTCCGGATTTAGTACAAAAGAGTACTGGTTTAATGCAATTGGTTGCGCGACTCTGTCGAGAATGATGGCGCTACGCATACCGGCGGGGCAGCGGCCTGATCCAGACAAGGTGTACTTGAGTGGTCTTCTGCATAATCTTGGACATCTGGTGTTAGCGCACGTGTTTCCTTCTAAGCTCTCACATGTGTTGTCGATAAAGATAGATGATCAGAATGTTAATCTTGAGGCTCTGCAACGGGAATATTTGGGGGTTGACTGGGTGTCTGCCGGGGAGTGGTTGGTAAACCGTTGGCACCTTCCCGGTTTTGTGGGGGAGGTGATGAGATCAGTAGCTGATGGCGATGATGCATCTCAGGACAAGTATGACACTACCCTGATACGTTGCGCGGTTAAGTGGTTAGCTGGCCATTCTGAGACTGAATCAGAACGGCACCCGTTGAAGCAATGCCACGGGCTTGAATCAATTCCAGGCTTGGATGCTGATGCGCTTGATTTGATTGAGGAAAAGTTTCTTGATCAGTGTGAAGAGCTTCATGCTTTGGCCGCTTGTCTATAGACTGTACTACTTTAAGCCGATTGTTGATTCGGTATGCCCATCTTGAACTGGCATCTGATGTAAATTCCTATCATTCTGTTATATGCTTACGGACTCATGACTATCCCTAATATGATTTCCAGTGTATGTTCGCTGGCTTCTTTGGATATCAACTGGGTAGTGGAGCTTTGAGTATCTATGGCTGATTCAATTGGAGTATTCAAATTGGTAGTAGCGATTTCGTCGCGCGCCCTGTTTGATCTGGACTAATCACATACAGTTTTTGAAGCGGAAGGGATCGATGCCTACTGCAAGTACCAGATAGAGCATGAGGATGAGGTCCTGCAACCGGGCGTGGCCTTCCCTCTGGTAAAAAAACTGCTTGCAATGAATACCCTGTTTTCCGGAAATGCTGCTGTTGAGGTCATCCTGCTATCAAGAAATAGTGCCGACACCGGTTTGCGAATATTCAATTCTATCGATCACCACGGGCTTGCGATATCCAGAGCTGCATTCAGTGGTGGGGCCAATCCATACGAGTATATATCGGCAATGGGGGCCCATCTGTTTCTCTCCGCTGACCACAATGACGTACGCAAGGCCCTTGAATCAGGCATAGCTGCGGCCACTATACTCCGATCAAATACGGATCAGGCGCAGAATTCGTCTGATCAGCTTAGGATAGCGTTTGATGGCGATGCGGTTATCTTTTCGGATGAGGCGGAACGGGTTTACAAGAGTCAGGGTCTGGAGGCATTTACTGCCAGTGAAAAGGCTGCTGCTCGTAAGCCATTGTCAAGCGGACCGTTTAAGGTGTTTTTATCTGCGTTGCACCAGATGCAGATAGCGGCCCCACCTGAGTCTTCCCCGATAAGAACGGCCTTAGTAACAGCCAGGGCGGCGCCAGCGCATGAACGCGTTATTCGGACGCTCAGGGCATGGGATATTCGTATTGATGAAGCCTTCTTTCTTGGGGGGATGAACAAGAGTGAGTTTTTGCGATCATTTAATGCAGATATCTTTTTTGATGACCAGGCCGGCCATTGTGAGTCGGCCAGGCAGCATGTGCCAACCGGGCATGTGCCCCATGGAGTTTCCAATAGTTAGGGAACCTCTGGTCCAGTGGTTCTTTACTATTGAACCACGCTGGTGTCGTAGGTGATGGTATCGGAAGGTTTTTGCATGAAATATCCCTGTATATAATTTATACCTACCGTCCACAATACAGCCAGACTGTTAGCATCCTCCACGCCCATGGCTATGCTTTTTATATTGAAGGACTGTACGGATCTATTTATTTCACTAAGTTGATCCTGTTTCGCCTGGCTTTGGCATAGGCCGTTAGTCAATGATAGATCGAGCTTCACATAGTCAATAGGCATATGCTTTAACAAAAGCTCGTTCTTTGGAGTAAGACCAAATCGGTCAACCGCTATTTGGCAGCGGATCTTCTTCAGGCCGCCGATAAGTTTCTTGGCGTTTTGGGTATGGGATCGTATATCTGCCTCATGTAGCTGGAAGATAATCCAGGCGCCTTTGGCATTAAGTTCTCGCAAGCAGTCACAGATCCATAAAAGCAGGGTCTCATCCTGTATGCCAGATTCAGAGATGTTGATAAAAAACTTGGTCTTGTGTCCCTGGTTTCTTTGGTTCGACAGTTCTGTTATGGCATTTTTTATTACCCATCTATCTATCTTTGACATCAGGTTTGCTTGTTCCGCCTGCCCCATAAAATCAGCCGGTAGTATTTCCGCATGGTTCTCATCCAGTAGCCTGGTTAGTACGGCATAATGTTCCCTGGTGTCTCCCTGGAGGCTTACAATTGGTTGATATACCAGCTTAAATGTATCTTTCTCTAACGCGTCTTCAATTAGGCGTATAATTTTTGCGCCAGCCTCTGCCGTAATCGATATATTGTCCGTTAGATGTTCGGCGCTACCTGATTCATTATTGTCACTCCCATAACGCTGTAGCATCTCATCTTCGTTATATGAGAAAAAGATGTTGCCACCCTCTCCGCGAGCTGCTTCACAGGCATTGTAGGCCTGATTAATGAGTTCCTGGCTTGATTTGTTGTCGGACGTTAAATAACTGATTCCTATGCTGCATGTTGGCTGGATGCCATCATCAACTTGGAATTCATGTTTTTCAATGGTAGATCTGATGTGTTCGGCATATGGCTCTGCCTCAAGCAGCTTGGACTTTTTGCTTAGGATTACAAAAGTATGGTCTCCAAATCTGGACAGTAGGTCGCCTTCATCAATCGTTTCGCTAAGTGTGTTGGCAATCTCTTTTAGCAGGTTGTCGCCGCTGACAACTCCGACTGTTGTTCTTATCTTCTGGAAGTTGTCGATTAGTATATAGTTTAAGGCGTAACCGCCGTTGGTATTATTTTCATCAGAAGTGATCTCACTCAACCTGTCCATCAGATAGCGTCTGTTAAACAGATCGGTCTGAGTGTCATGAGTCGCCAGTTGCTGGATCTTTTCTTCCAGTTCGGAGTCCAGTGATTGATCGCGTATGATTATCTGGGTGCACGGCTCACCATCAATGCTGGCTGGCGAGAACTCAAGTTGCGCCTTGAATATTTTTGCATCGCTGCTTTGACAGTTGGTGTCTAGTTTCGTACTGCCGGAGTTGTTGTCTAAAGAGCGTAAAAAGTCTTTGAAGGCTTGGAGGTCCTGTGGCGCGATCATGTCCAATATGGGCAGGCCCTCTATATCATCCATTTCTACATAGCCAAACATGTCCAGATAACCTTTGTTTGCATGTATGTACATTCCTTCATGCACATAGGCTATGGCATCTCTCGAACTTTCTACTAAGGTGTTGCAACGCTGTTCAGACTCATCCAATCTTTTTTTGATCTGCGTCAGCTCCCTTCTTGTTTGCAGATCTTCATACTCTCGAGCTACCACAATCTGGAGGTGATCTAAGTCTTCCTTGGAGACTACATCACGAGCTCCAGCACGCATGGCCTCCAACAGTGGTTCCAGTTCCTGATCTTCAGGATATATGACGATTACCGGTGTGCCTTTACTCCTGGAGTTGCATACCGACATGGCGTGACTGGGAGAGATGTTAGCGGCACCGCAGGTGTATAGGATTATATCGATATTGTTATTGTCGAGCGCCTCAATCAGCTTATCTTCTCTATCCAGGCGTTTCGAGTGTACTGCTATGCCGGTATTGCGCAGGGCGTTGACATACGCCTCGGTGTCATTTGGTGATTCATCCAGAATTAAAAGACTGATGGTTTTTTCAGGACGCAGCTTGTTATTCATTGATTCCGTGCTCGATGCTGAGGATGTTGTATGACCCTTCTGCGCAAAATCGCATATGATTTAGGTGCCGTAAATTGAGGTCATTGTACTAGGCATACAGATTAATAACACGACATTGTACGATATTACATAGTGTTAACCTAAGGTTGCAATATTGGCTGTGTTATTTCGATACCACTGTTCCAGTTTAAGGGTAAGAAACCCACGGTTGACCTGGGCGTTCATGCTCGCTCTAGCCTGAGTTTACCCGATTGTCATCCACATCCAGATAGGTATATTCAAACTGGTTGAATGTCCCGGTTGACTCCAGTAGTCTGACGAGTTTTGCTGGCCTTTTTCTTACGTCATCATCAATCTGAATTTGCTCTCCAACTTGTATATTCATAACCGGCATGATCAGGCAGGCTGGACGGTTTGACACCGTAAGTTTTGGCAATAAAATACATTTATGGCTGCTGGGGCCGTGATGTTTATCGCCGACAATGTGAGCTAATATAGCCACAGACGCGGGAGATATTATCTCCAGACCCATTTGCAGACCAACGCCTGGCATGTGTTTAAGCCAACGTGCAATGCCTATACTGAATTGGGAGCGATCACTCGCCGACTGAACGCCTATCAGTTCCCCGACCCGTATTTTTGGAGGATCATCACCGGTCCAGTTGATGCAGTACCCACCCGCGCTCTCATTGAAGGTCTTACACGAGAAGGTAGAACTATCTTTCTCTAGTATTTGGGTCGTCCAGGCCGGAGCCCCATCATCTCTGATAACGGTATCCGGTGAGTCCTTGGGGTAGAGGACTACTTCATCTACAGGATGGTCGAGTGGCACTATTTGCAGGCTATCGTCGCCTGCTGAAAAATAGCTGTCGAGGAAGGAGGAGTCCTTAAGGTCTGTCTCATCATCATTGCTTTTTTCCCCTTGATGCTCGTTGACACCCGCATCATTGTTAATCTTGTTGCTGGTTATGTGGGAGTGCACGGCAGAAATGCCAATGGCGATATCCAGTTCAAAATGCAGCTTTGTGCGGCTAAACCCTCTTTTTGGCTCATATGTCAGCGAGTTAATTACCTTGCGCAATAGCGGCGCAGTTACCTGCATCTTCTTGGTGAAGATTGCGCCTTGAGTATTTTCACTGAATATCGACTTTAGCTCACTTCGCAAGTGTTGAATAAGTTGTTGAGCATCAACTAAACGACAGCGATTATTCAACTCATTTGTCTGTAAGGATATATGTATAGGTGGATCATCGCTTTCCGTTCTTATGAAAAAATGGCCTTCATTCTCACCTTGCGACTGCGGGGTTGATAGTCTGATGTGCTCGGCCCAATCTGGTAATTTCTGGTATAGGTGTGCCGTCTCCTGCTGGCGTAACTGGAATGGAGATGCCAGTGCCAGAAGGATTATGCGTTTATAGATATCTTCAATAGAGGATGTAGCGCCAATGTTTCCGCTGTTATCGCCAATTTGAATTTTGGCAACATTGTTTTGTTCTGCGAAGAGAAAAAGATGGTGTATCTCTCGCCAGGTTTCTTCGGGATACGGGTTGTATACAATTGTAGAATAATAGAGCACCTTCGATAGATAGTGCATTGCTTGATGCAAGGAGATGATTATCAATTTTTGTTTGAATTTTTCATAATGGTTCGAGACCATTTTTTCGATAATTATCTTGTAGGAGGTTGCTAGTTCAGAATGTAATTCGCGGCAGAGGATAACAACTTTGTGGTTCTTGGCCGGAAGTGGTAAAGGAGAATCAAGGTAATATTTTTTCAGGCTTGATGTTACATACTCCACTAATGGCCGGAATATTTTGATGATCTTGATGCGCTGAATATTCTGTATCTCAATGCGATTGAATTCAACTAACGCCTTGAATATTTGTTTTGATGACTCACCGGTATTCGCTATGGGTAAACTGGATGCCCATGCCTCAACCTCCTTCAAGTCCAGGAAGAATGATTCTGGTGGAGCTGGTGTCCTCTCAGGTAGTTTGAGCAAGAGAGGATAAGCATTATTCATAATACCGTAGTATCCGCGCTGATTTATTTAATTTGGTATTTGCGCAGGTCATATGCCATGTTGTTATATGAGCTGCTGAGTCTCTGTATGCCGTTGCCCATTGTTTATATAATTTACTCTTCAGCTAGATGCTACTACATAACCCCTTAAATTCCAGCAATAAATCAAACAAAAATTTTGACAGGCCGTGGTCAGGATAATAATAGCTTGGATTTAGCCCCAGCCCTCTCATATACCAGCTTAGGGACCAGATAGCCGGGTAGCATTGCCTGTAGCTGGAGATGGATTGATGTTGCCTCCTTGGCGCTAAGCTCGAAGTGGGTGGTCCCCAGAGCATGGTCCAGCATATGTAGGTAATAAGGTAATATCCCGATGGAAAATAATCGGTTGCTAAGGTTGTAGAGTGTCGCTGGATTATCGTTTATGCCACGGAGAAGGACTGATTGGTTGAGAAGGGTAATGCCGGCTTGTTTTAGCTGCCGCATTGTCTGTGACACGCTCTCATCCAACTCATTGGCATGGTTGCTGTGGATAACCAAAATAGTCTGAAATCTGCTGGTCGACAGCAAATTAATGATCTCCGGCGTGACCCTCTCAGGCAGTATTACAGGTATGCGGCTATGGATGCGCAGGCGCTGTATATGTCCTATCTTTTCCAGCCTAAGTACCAGACTTTTCAGGGCGGCATCGCTCAATATAAGTGGATCGCCTCCACTTAGTATCACCTCGGTTATATCCCGGTTTGCTTGCAGGTATTCCAGCGCCTGGTGCAGATTGTCGCTACAGGCGTTGGAGTCGGAGTAGGGGAAATTGCGCCGAAAACAGTATCTGCAATGGATCGCACAAGCACCAGTTGTAATCAGCAGGGCTCGGCTGCTGTACTTATGCAACACGCCTGGAGCCACGGTTGCGTCTGCATCACCCACCGGGTCACAGCTATAACCATGTTTAGTATGCAACTCCTCAGTGCGGGGCATAACCTGTAGCAACAGCGGGTCTTTGTGATTGCCTTTTTCCATCCTGTCGGCAAAGCCGCGTGGCGCCAGCATGGAAAATTTCGTGTTCAATCCCTGGCCTGAATGGAAGATAGCCGGATCAATCTGTAGATAATGGGCCAGTTCGTCCGGTTGTCTAAAGGCATTTATCAGTGATTGGTGCCAAGATGGGATGGTTCGGGTTATCATATGCGGTTTCAAACAGTTGTTTTTTGGGGATGACATGGCAAGTTACAGCACCAACGAGTTCAAGGGTGGTCTGAAGATTATGCTCGACGGCGATCCTTGCGCAATTATTGAAAATGAATTTGTAAAACCTGGCAAGGGCCAGGCGTTTAATCGGGTAAAGATCCGTAACCTTAAAACTGGACGTGTAATTGAACGCACCTTTAAGTCTGGAGAATCCGTAGAGTCTGCTGATGTCCTAGAGGTAGAGTTACAATATCTCTACAACGATGGCGAATTCTGGCATTTTATGGATCCTGAGACGTTTGAGCAACTTTCCGCAGATGCCAAGGCAATTGGAGATAACTCCAAGTGGCTCAAAGAGCAGGATCACTGTACCGTCACATTGTGGAATGACAATCCTATTATTGTTGATGTGCCGAATTTTGTGGTGCTTACCATTACCGAGACGGATCCCGGTCTGAAGGGAGACACCTCCGGCAGCGGCGGTAAGCCCGCCACTCTGGAGACCGGTGCTGTGGTGCGGATTCCACTGTTTGTGCAGATCGGAGAGGCAATCAAGGTGGATACCCGTACCGGTACGTACGTCTCCCGCGCCAAAGAGTGATTTGTTGCTAACGTGAGTGGACGGCTGCCATGGGCTCCGGTTGCGAGCCTCGCGATGCAGAAGGCTAGAGCCAAGTTGTTTACGGATATCCGTGATTACTTTCGGAATGCGGGTGTTATGGAAGTGGATACCCCTATATGTTCGGCCCATGCCACCACAGACCCGGCAGTGGAGAGTTTTTCCACAAGTTATACCGGGCCTGGAGCGCCCAGAGGCAAGCGCCTCTATCTACACACCTCGCCCGAGTTCCCGATGAAACGGCTTTTGACTGCCGGTAGTGGACCTATCTATCAGATCTGCAAGGTGTTTCGCAATGGTGAGTCCGGACGCTGGCACAATCCGGAATTTACCCTGTTGGAGTGGTATCGGCCAGGTTTCGACCATCACCAACTGATGGATGAGGTGGTAGATCTGATCAACGGCCTGTTACCAGAGCCTCTGCCGGTGGAGCGGGTCAGCTACAGGGAGTTGTTTCAACGCCGCCTGGGTTTTGATCCACACCAATCCTCCAGCAGTGAACTTCGTGCACACGCGGTAAGGCGTGGCATCTCCGGGGCTGAAACCATGGATATGCAGGATAGTGACGGATGGTTGGATCTGCTGATGACACACTGCATAGAGCCACACCTGGGGCAGGGCGGATTGTGTTTTGTCTATGACTACCCGGCCACTCAGGCATCCCTGGCCCGGATCAGCCCCGGCGATCACCCGGTCGCCGAGAGATTCGAGCTGTATATGGACGGGATTGAATTGGCCAATGGATTTCATGAATTAACTTGCGGGTTGGAACAGAGAAGGCGTTTTGAATCCGATCTGGAACAGCGCCGGGCGAGAGGAGTCAAACATGTACCAATGGACGAGTATTTACTGGCCGCACTGGATGCTGGACTTCCAGACTGCTCCGGTGTTGCCCTCGGGATTGATAGACTATTGATGCGATTGACCGGTGCTAGTCATATTCGAGATGTACTTGCCTTTCCTCTGGAACGGGCATAGTCACACAGATATATTTAACAATTATTTTTGCTGAGTTATGTAGATATGAATAAGAAAACTGAGTGTAGGCCAGAGCAGCATCATGTGGCCGTACTGGGCGCCAGTACCAAACCTCAACGCTACTCTAACCAGGCTGTGCGCCTACTGTTAGAGCATGGATACAAGGTAACCCCGGTCCATCCTAAGTTTGACCAGATCGAAGGACTGCAGGTGGCGAAGTCGGTGCAGGCTATAAACGGGCCAGTAGATACACTCACTCTCTACGTGGGGCCAGAGCGGATACAGCCGATGATTGACGACATCCTGGAGCTGGCGCCTGGGCGCGTCATATGCAACCCAGGTACCGAGTCAAAGGAACTGCAAGACAGACTCGACGCAGCAAACATCCCATGGCAAGAGGCCTGCACCCTGGTATTGCTACATCTGGACGGATTTTAGATCCGTTAGGGTTTAGCTACCTGCTTTTTTGTGGATAGATCTCAGGGACAAATGTTTGGTCAGAGAATGGCGGTCTCATGTATCCAGAGCTGTCCTCGCGCTTTGGAAGCTCGATTGGTTCAGGTGTCAGGTCTTCATATGGAATCATACTCAGCAGGTGCGCAATACAATTCAGACGTGCATGCTTTTTAACATCTGACTTAACTACATACCAAGGCGCCTGTTTTATATCTGTATGTGCGAACATCCTATCCTTGGCCTTGGAGTACTCGATCCAGCGTGATCTTGATTCCAGATCCATCGGGCTTAGTTTCCAGCGCTTGTGCGGCTCTTCCAGTCTGCTCTGAAAACGCTTTTCCTGCTCCTCATCCGATACCGAAAACCAGTATTTGATCAGGATGATGCCGGAACGCACCAGCATCCTCTCAAATTCAGGGCAGGAGCGCAGAAACTCACTGTATTCATCTTCACTACAGAAACCCATTACCCGCTCCACGCCAGCGCGGTTGTACCAGCTGCGATCAAACAGCACCATCTCGCCAGCAGCTGGCAGGTGAGCGGCGTAGCGTTGAAAATACCACTGGGTTGTTTCACGTTCGGTGGGTGCGGGTAGGGCAACAACTCGGGCGATGCGTGAACTGAGATGTTGGGTAATGCGTTTGATAACCCCGCCCTTGCCGGCAGCATCACGTCCCTCAAATATAACCACTACCTTGAGGCCTCTCTGTTTTATCCACTCATGGAGCTTTACCATTTCCAGTTGCAATCTGAATAGCTCTTTTTCATAAACAGTGTTTTTTATCTTCTGTACCATGGAGGCCATTTCTGGCTCATCTTGAGGATTCTTCTGAGGTTTGGTGTTTTTAGACATTGCTTGCTCCAAAGATAACTTGATGCGAAAAGTATAAACAAAGTTGTTGTGTTTGCTGTCTCAGTTGAATATTCATGGCTGGTTAAGAGGTGATGCTACTTAACTCCAGAGATGCAACAGCTACTGCGTATAGGCTTTGCTACTTGGCTTTTTAGGCGGCAACCTGCATTCGGGCCGAGGATTCCAGGTTTTACATAGGTCCATGCTACACAGCTTGAGCTTGAGTTGCATGCGTCGCTGCATAGTTGAGGTATAGCCTTTTCCAGATGTATGGTTTCAATATCCGATCCGGGGCGGTCGGTATTAAGCTCCTTTGCTGGTCTGGTGAGTGAATTTGTAGTGGAGCTACAGCCTGACATGAACAACAGAACAAGTACAATCGGCACAACGATTATTGTTCTTTTGAGAAGTCTGGCATGAATCATTCAAGGCCCCTTTGGCTCCAGTCTGTAGTTCTAAGTGTGCTCTGGTTTTATTAGCCAATACGATAGTAACGTCAACATCGATATTAGTATATTTTTATCTTTATTGTCGAAGGTGCAGCAGGTTTCCAATAAAGCAGAAACCTTAATCACGCGAGATGCTACCTCTGGGTTTGAGCAAGCAGGTAGGGTCATAGGAGTTTTTCGATCAGGTCACCAAAGCCCCATATCAACGTGCCGGTAATAAGCATCAGCAAACCAGATCGTTCGTTGGTCCAGGCGATATCTTCATTAAAACGTGACTCATGCAGGGTCTGCTGTCTATCTTCTTGTGCCCAGTCTCGGTTTAAAGCACTGGAAAGGTTTAGCTGGCGTAGCTTCATTATTTGTATGTGTTCAAAGATTTGGCTGGATGTGAGGATGATGCCAATGATCACAACAAGTGAACCGCAACGGGAAAACCAGGACCAATCATTTTGACTCAGACTGACCATGCAGCCTGATGTTAGGATTACGCCTGCAATGGCGTAGGCCTTCAGGGTTTTGTGTTTGCGATTCATCTTGATCGGCCTTTTGGCATATCACATAAATTGCGTAGAAGTTATAGCAATTATAGCGAGCTAATCCGATTTCTGCGTCTCTGCCATAGGCCAAGTAAGATTGTGAGCAGAATGGGAGGTAGTGCAAACCAACCCTTGGCAGGTTGCTTTAGTTTCTGCTTGTATCCAGTTATGCGCTTGGCAAACCCCGGCTCCAGTCCGATGTTTTCTGCTGGACTCATAAAGCCAATATCCAGAATCTTCAGACCATCTGTGCTGGCTTCGGTGATGAACCCTAAACTGCTGAGCCGATCTGTCGCCGGGGCGTCAGGTGTAGGCATAATTATGTTTCTGATAGACATGTTTCCATTCTCATCTTCAACCTCAACACTCAGTCGCAACGGATCACCGGGCTGCAACTGGGCCAATGTCTGGTGTAATTCTGTGGCTGGACGCAGTTGGTAAGGCGGGAATACCTGATCGCGCCAGAAGTCTGGACGGAACAAAGAGAATGCGGCAAGCAGGAGAAATAGGCTTTCCCACCAGCGATTACGGGTAATAAACCAGCCTTGGGTGGCAGACGCAAACATAAACATGGCGGCCAGACCGGTGAGTGCTACCAGGATAAAATGTCCAAAACTATCTACACCTATCATCAATAGTTCGGTATTGAAGATAAACATAAAAGGCAGGATTGCAGTACGGATGTCGTAGTAGAAGGATTGGATGCCGGTCTTTATCGGATCGGCGCCGGAAATTCCAGATGCCGCATATGCAGCCAGACCAACCGGTGGCGTGTCATCGGCCAGGATGCCGAAATAGAACACAAACATATGTATCGCCACCAATGGTATCTCAAGCCCATTGGCTGAGGAAAATTGCGCTATAACCGGTGCCATCAAGGTGGATACTACGATGTAATTTGCGGTGGTGGGCAGCCCCATCCCCAGCACCATGCAGACCAGTGCTGTAAGCAGAAACATCAATATGACCGACCCGTATGAGAGTGTTTCAATCAACTCGCCCAATACCTGTCCTATGCCGGTCAGACTAACCGTTCCCACAACTATGCCCGCGGTTGCTGTGGCTACCCCGATCCCGATCATATTACGGGCACCGTTTTGCAGGCTGACAATCAGATCGGTAAATCCTTCATTCCAACTGTTGTGCGTTGACTGTCGGGAGAAGATGTGGCGCAGGGGTTTCTGGGTGAGGAGTATCACTATCATCAGCATGGTGGCATAGAATACCGACAGGGCAGGGGATAGTCGCAGCACCATTAGACACCACACCAGAACCACGATGGGCAATAGAAAGTGCAGTCCTCCACGCAGGGCCTGGCTGGCGTTGGGTATATGTTCTGGATCAAACCCATCCGCTAGTGAGTTGCGTGCCTCCCAGGCCAGAAGGCCAAGATAGATGCCGGCTAACATGGTGCCATTGACATACAGCGAGAGATCACCGAACAGTCTGGTTGTCGCCTCCAGAATCTGCCAGGTCAGAAAGATGCAGATTATGATGCCGGATAGGCCAAATCCCCAGCGCAGCAGGCGCAGTTTCAACGGCGCCAGATCAGGCCGTTGCAGTCCCTGCATATCCGCCTTGATGGCCTCCAGATGTACCAGATACAACAGGGCAAGATAACTCAAGACCGCAGGCAGAAATGCATGTTTTATCACCTCCAAATAGGTGATGTTCAGATACTCCACCATCAGGAATGCCGCAGCTCCCATCACCGGCGGCATGATCTGTCCATTGGTGGAGGCCGCAACCTCAATTGCCCCTGCCCGATAAGCCGGGAAACCAACCTTCTTCATCAGCGGGATGGTGAAGGTGCCGGTGGTTACCACATTGGCGATGGATGAACCGGATATCATCCCGGTCAATCCAGATGCCAGTACAGCAGCCTTGGCCGGACCGCCGCGCATGTGTCCCACCAGGGAGAAGGCGACGCGAATGAAATAGGCGCCGCCACCGGCCTGTTCCAGCATGCTGCCAAACAGGACGAACAGAAATACGAAACCAGCTGAGACCCCAACCGGAACACCGAACACCCCCTCCGTGGTGAGCCATTGATGGGATGCAACTCGGTCCAGTGATGCCCCTTTATGGGCTAATACATCCGGTAGCCAAGGGCCGGCGAAGGTATAGAAAAGAAATAGGGTGGCAATAATGGTTAGAGGCCAACCCAGGGCGCGACGTGTGGCCTCCAGCAGTAACGTGACTCCGACAACCGCTATAACGACATCCACACCGGTTGGCGATCCGGAGCGTGCTGCCAGATCGTCATAAAAAAAGAAAAGATACAGGGCGCAAGCGGTAGCGCACATGGCCAGCAGCCAGTCCCAGATTGGTATCTTGTGGCTGATTATTCCCCGATGCCAGGGAAATGAAAGATAGGCCAGGAACAGGGCCAGCGCCAGATGGATGAAGCGGGTCTCTGCGTTGTTGAATACACCAAATCCCAATGTGTAGGGTAGTGGTGACGCCACCCAGAGTTGGAACAGTGACCAGAATACTGCAGTGGAAAGAAGAGCTGTTTTTGCCAGACCGCCGGGTTGTCGTCCACCATGCTCGGCGGCCTCGACGACCTCGGGTATCAATGGAATGTTGTTGGCGTTAGTAGAGATAAATTCTTCCTTCGTTAGCACAAAGTATACATGATCAATTTATATGTCGCTTGCAGAGTAAACTGAAGTGATGTGGCCATCAGATGCAGCCATAAAAAAGGCGGACCACACTTGGTCCGCCTTTGGGTTTGACGTAACTAGTTACTTGTTTTCCCGGTTATCGATCAGATCTTCCACCACGTTTGGATCTGCCAGGGTTGAGGTGTCGCCCAGGCTCTCCAGTTCATTGGCGGCAACCTTGCGCAGAATGCGACGCATGATCTTACCGGAACGGGTCTTGGGTAGGCCAGGTGACCATTGAATGATGTTAACCTTGGCGAATGGGCCAATCTCTTTTCGCACCAGACCAACCAAATCTTTCTTCAGTTGATCGGTGCCTTCTGTGCCCGCCATTAATGTCACATAGGCGTAGATGCCCTGGCCGGTGATCTCATGGGGATAACCCACAACAGCGGCTTCGGCTACCAGATTATGCAATACCAGCGCGGATTCAATCTCAGCGGTACCCAGACGATGGCCGGAGACATTGAGTACATCGTCAACGCGACCGGTAATCCACCAGTAGCCGTCATCATCACAACGGGCGCCGTCACCGGTGGTGTAGAAGCCGGGGTACATCCTAAAGTAGGTGTCTACAAAGCGTTGGTGATCACCATAAAGTGTTCGCATCATGCCCGGCCATGGTTGTTTGATCACCAGGTTGCCTGAGGCTGGGCAATCCAGCTCATTACCCTGATCATCCATCAGTGCTGGCAGTACACCGAGGAATGGTTTGGAGGCTGATCCCGGCTTCAGTTTGTGGGCGCCGGGCATGGGGGTGATCATATGGCCACCGGTTTCCGTCTGCCACCAGGTATCAACGATGGGGCAGCGGGCGTCACCTACCACGTTGTAGTACCACTCCCAGGCCTCGGGGTTGATTGGCTCACCTACCGTGCCCAGCAGACGCAGAGAACTGCGGGATGTTTTCTTTACCGGGTCGTTGCCGGCACTCATCAGTGCGCGGATAGCGGTGGGGGCGGTGTAAAAGGTGGCTACCTGATGCTTGTCACACACCTCCCAGAAACGAGAGACAGTTGGGTAGGTGGGAATGCCCTCAAACATCATGGTGATGGCGCCGTTGGCCAGTGGGCCATAGACGATGTAGGTATGGCCAGTTACCCAGCCTACGTCAGCAGTACACCAGTAGACCTCGCCATCCTTATAATCAAAGGTTAGTTTGTGGGTGATGGCCGCTTGCAGCATATAGCCACCGGTGGTGTGTAGTACTCCCTTGGGTTTGCCGGTGGAGCCGGATGTGTAGAGGATGAATAGGGGGTCTTCCGCGTCCATCTCTTCCGGTGGGCAGTCGCTGGAGGCGGTGGCCAGGGCATTGTGATACCAAACATCGCGCCCTTCGCTCCACTCTATGGGGTCTCCGCCACGCTTAACCACAACGCAGGTGTGAACATGTGGGCAATCTGCTAGAGCCGTGTCGACGTTTGACTTGAGTGGCACCAGTTTGCCGCCGCGTACCGACTGGTCAGCGGTGATGACGGTTTGACAGTCTGAGTCGAGGACGCGGTCGCGCAGGGCGTCTGGAGAGAAGCCGCCAAATACCACGGAGTGCACTGCACCAATTCTGGCGCAGGCCAGCATTGCCACTGCGGCCTCCGGTACCATCGGCATGTAGATGGATACGCGATCACCTTTCTTCACTCCGCGATCCTTGAGTACATTGGAGAATTTGCACACCTCTTCATGCAATTCGCGATAGGTGATCTTCTTGTCTACATTTGGATCGTCGCTTTCCCAGATTATTGCCACCTGGTCGCCACGGGTATCCAGGTGTCTATCCAGGCAGTTATATGCGGCATTCAGTTTGCCGCCATCAAACCACTTGATGTAGACGTCGCCCTCGAAACTCCAGTCGGTAACCCTATCCCATGGCTTGGACCAGGTCAGATATTTTTCAGCTTGTTCACCCCAGAAGTCATCCGGGTCATCGATCGAGCGTTGATACATCTCGAGATATTGTTGTTCTGAAATATTGGCCTGGGCCGCAAAATCTGCGCGGACTGGATAGACTTTCTCTTCGGACATGTTGTGCCTCCTAAAGCGGTAGGGTGTATCGATCGTAGCTACGGCTTAAGCCGTGTTTATCCTCTATGGCAGTGATTGACTGCCAACAATGTTCTTAATCTTTCACCCGTTTTGTGGTGGGGTGAGCAAGTATTTCAAACATCCGGTATGGTCCCATGTTGTCAGAACAGATCGGCACTGAATTCATCGCGGAGAGAATCCTGCAATCTCTTCACTGCCCGCATTGCCATTCTCAGGCTGCCTCTGGTCTGTGGTGTAAGTTCCTCCGGGTTGATTGATTTATCCAATTTCTCACCTCTTTCAGCCTGCTGAATCTGGTGAGTGAGAAGCATGTCCAGCAGTTCCTCGTATGCCTCGCTAACTGATTCGCGCATATCGTTGGATATCTTTCCTGTTCGAAGCAGGGCGGTGAGGCGGTCTGTGGTGTTCTGTACGGCAACGCCTTGTTGCAGGGCAAATATCCTCGCCGCATCCGCGATTATGCGCAGGCCGTTGCGTTTTATATCTATTACCTCGATCGTTTTACTATCTGCCGAGCCAGCGGCAATGGTTTTAGTGGTGATAAGGCGGTTGAACATACCGATTGCAGGTGCCCCTTCGGCATCGTGTTCCACCATCATCTGCAATAGCTTGGGGTTACGTTTGATCTCTGAGAGCAGATGTCGGCGCAGCTCGGATGTCAGTCTGTCATCTCCGTACAGGGTGTCAAAGTCAAACAGGATATTTGACCAGCGCGCACTCTTTTCACTGGGCTGCTCGATGATGTTTGTGATCTGTCTCTTCCACTGGCTGAGGCTCTTCTGGTACATGGGGTTTCTTGCCATGATCTCACCTGGGCAGAGAAAGTAGCCTGCACGGTCGAGATTTTTGTTCATGCGTTTACAGAATTGCCCAAACCAGGCTTTGGCCTCCTCGGTTTCAGCTTCCGGGCAGTCCTGAATGATAATGCCGTTATCCTGATCCGGGTCCAGCATCATCTCCTTGCGACCACCTGAGCCCATGATCAGGATGGCAAATCCGCAGGGAGGTTCGCCATGGCCCTTGGATTCCATCCATTCCAACGTGAGTTCAATCGAGCGGCGCTGCAACGCCAGATGGGTATCACTCAGATAACGCACTGCTGCACTGGGGCGATGATGTTCACCCTGAGCATCCGCCGCAGTCTCTTTCAGCAGGCTGAACAGGGTCTGTAGTTCCTTGGTACTGGCGGCCTGGGGGATTTGAGTCATCAGGGCGCTGGGGCGAGAGATGAGTCGGCGCAGGATGTCTGTGACTGAGACGATACCAATGGGTTGGCCCTGTTCCAGGATGATCAGTTGTTTTGCGTTGGTTTGGCGGAGTGCCTCTTCCGCCTCCCAAATGGGGGTGTCCGGGTCCAGGGATACAGCAGACTGACAGGCATCGTCCAGGATTATGTCTGTGGCCAGCGCACCTTTTTCCAGTAGTGCCCTAGCCAGTCCTGGAAAGGTGAGGACGCCTATCATATGACCATCGTCTGCCGTCACTACCAGACTCCCAATCTTGCGCTCCCTCATTAACTGGAATGCTTCCAGCAGGGATGCGTCCTTGGTGCAGGTGGCAACGGGTGACTTCATGATATTGCTTACAGGTTGCGCCAGTACGCCGGAATTGATTCCGCGTTCCCGGCTGCGTTCTCTCAACTTGTTGGCAATTATCCGGTTTAGGGCATCGAACAGGGATGGGTAGTCCCGCTCAAGCTGGTGGAAATCAGTTGCGGGTATTTCCAGGACCTGGGTTGCAGTTGTGGCTATTGCAGATGAGGCATAGGTGGCATTGTCCAGGTAGTTTGCCAGCCCAATAAACTCCCCGGGCGGTACGTCATCCTCCAGTCCTGTCTTTCTGCGTAGACGCATGTTTCCAAGATATGGGATAAATATTGTGTTTTTATACTCGTCGCCCGGACGGAACAGAACCTCGCCAGGATTCATTTTGTGAACTGTAGACTTTTCAATCAATGCGTTGAGCGCAGCATGATCGACGCCGCTGAAGGTTTGAGTGCCGGACAGCATTTCCAGAATGGATGCCTGGCCAGTTCCTTTGTTACTCACCGCCACACTCCTTCAAGCTGGTTAGAGATGATTGCCGGAGTTTTTGTTGTGTCCGATAGTAAAAAACTGTTAACTTAGTCGTGGTCGCACAGGCAGCGCATGATCCAGTCATGGTTGAGTATGATTGATGATTAGCGACCGCCAGTTGCATGATTAATTTTCTCGTACTTAGATAACAGGGTATCCAATGATTGATTGGGTGTTTTTAATAATAACCGGTGCTGTTGCTTTCCACTCTTTGACTCACCGCAATGAAGATGGCGAAAATGACATTGGTCATATGTTGTTTGGTTCTATAGCCATGCTGTTTTTTATGCGGGTTCTTCTGGTCGACATCCTAAAGGTTTTTTAATAACCTAATTCTAGGCTTGGTTAATCCATCTGGTAAGGACGCTGTTTAGCATCCTGTTCCGGTACTCTGAGTAGCTGTTCAGACTCTGGCTTTGCCAGCTGTTCCTGTAGATAGTTTGCGCGGTCCTGAATCGTTGGTGGCTTATCCGGCTGTTTGCGTAGAAATCTGGTAAGTAGCCCCGGACCCTCGGTGGTTTCTGGTGCAAGTTTCAGGGCCATTTCATAGTCAGCCAAGGCACCCTTATAGTCCCCCAAGCGATCACGTAAGATGCCTCGATTGGCATAGGTGACGCCAAAATCCGGCTCCAGCCTGATCGCATGGTCATAGATATTTTGCGCCAAGTCATTTTTTCCCATCTGCATCAGGGCTTGGGCCTTACCACGCATGGCGTAGACGTTGTCTGGGTTGTCCTTGAGTAGTGATTCATACTCTCTTAGAGCATCTTCATTCCGACCATCTTCCAGGTGTTTGGCCGCCGCCTGTACTGAGTGCGCTCCAGGGACGCCTTCCTCCAGGAATCCGTCATATAGGCTAAAGCCGACATAGATCAGGGTGATGGCAATTGCGACTCTTACCAGTGTTTTGTATAGCTTCTCATCCATTTGGGATACCAAGTAATTGCAGGTTAAAGAACCAGGAGAAGATGGTTACCAGTAGAACAGCAATGAATTTTGCTCTGTTCTTCTGCCCGTTCATCCCTTCTATTGATAGTTCATGCTCCTGCTTTTTTTGCAGACGCCTGATGCTGACGGTCCAGATCAGTTTGTAGACCGGATAAAAAAGCAGTAGCGCCAGCACTGCAACTGAAATGTAAAAATATAAACTCATGTGGTTATCGCCGGTAAGTTGTCAGTCGTGAGTGGCTAGTGTAAATGGATTGCTTATTCCTGGCCACTTACGGCTGATGGCTCAAAATTCGTGCAAAAAAATGGGGGAGGGAAAACCCTCCCCCACTGTTACCATTCCTTCAATTAAGGTGCGTCGGTATCCAGATGGATATCACCGATATCCTCGTGGAGTGCCTCTACCTCTTTATTCGGAATTGTGGACATTTCCATCTTGTAGGCCAGGAACCACATCATGCCTACACCGAGAATCCACCACAGCAACTGCCAGGTCCAGATCGACGGCATACCGAACAGCCAGGTGCTGGCGTCGGTTGGGTTACCGAAGATGGTGTTACCGAGAACGGCGCCAGGGCCGATGCCGATAAGGAACCACAGCAAGGTAATGATCCAGGCGACAGGTACCAGACCCTTCTTCTCAGGAGAGAGGGTGGCATGTTCGCGCAGGAAGTTGTGGAAGGTCATACGGTGTTCCATATCATCATCGTTCTGGGTCATCGCGGAAATGATGACGGCCAGACCAAGGTTGAACAGGATGCCCCAGCCAGCGGAGTGGATGGTCATTGGCCAACGTCCCCAAGGCATGAACTGAGAGCCGATGCTCTCGGTCAGGGTTACCGCGATCAGACCGGCGATCAGACCGATGGTGATACCCTGGCGGGTCAGGAACGGCCACCAGCAGACCGCGATCAGGGCCGGCCACATCTGGAAGCCGTAGGCCACGGCCAGACCACCCAGCAGCACCAGAGCGTCGGTAGCGGTGGTTGCCACCACCAGGGCCGCCATTACGATGATGACAACGCCAATACGACCCCAGAACTTCTGCTGGGCATGTGTAGCATTAGGCATCACGAAACGCTTCAGCAGGTCACGGGTCAACATGCCACCGGCGGTGGACATGTAGGCCGCGCCGGTGGACTGCATAGCAGCCAGGGCGCAGACGGAGAGCAGACCTACCAGCCACGGGGCGGTATCGCTCAGCAGATAGATCAGCTGCGGAACCAGCATGCCCTGCTTACCGGCGGACGCCATGATGTCTTTACCCTGCAGACCAGCACTCATCACATTGTTTACCAACTCAGGGTGTTTGGCCATGAATGCAGTATCAGCACCCAGGAAGTGAGAGCCGAGACCCTGCATGGCGGTGAAGAACATCAGGATGAAACCGATAGCAAAGGAGGATGCCCATACCTGTTGCGGGGCAAATGGAGCTGGGTTCTTGTTGCCGTAGGCCCACATGGAGAAGGCTGGGGCAGACTGAATACCCATCAGGGCAAACATATAGGTCAGAACCATGATGCCGGTCCAGGCTCCACCAACCGGGGCGCTAGCCGTACCCAAACCTGCGCCAAACTGGATTACCCCAGGAATAGCGATATAGGCTGAGTAACCGTCTGGCGTGGTCTTGCCGAACAAGGCCTTACCGTCCGGACCGATCTCGGTCAGGGCTGCAATACGCTCGTTCAAGGCAGCAAAACCGCCAACCTCATTCATGGCGATGATGCCGATCACGACAATACCGCCGGCAAGCAGGATGGCCTGGACCGAGTCCACATAGGCCACGGCACGCAGACCGCCGGATGCCACGTAGATGATAACCACTATGGAGAGCAGCCACATGCCGACGTCGACGCCCAGCATGCCGTCGGTCAGCACGTTGAACAGGAAGCCGGATGCACGCAACTGAATACCCAGGTAGGGCACGGAGAAGATCAGTGCTACCAGTACCACCAGTACGCGGATGGCGTCAGACTTGAAATAGTAAGACATCATCTCGCCTGGGGTGATAAACCCGAAGCGTTTACCCAGCATCCACTGACGTTTCAGGAACATGACGCCGGTAAATGGGATGGTAATGGCATAGAAGGACGCGTATGCGTACTGAAAACCATCACGGTAGATGAGACCCGGGTGACCCATGAAGGTCCAACCGGAAAATGAGGTCGCCGTTGCTGCGAGGATAAAAACCCACAGCGAGATTGAACGACCGGCTACGAAGTAGTCGCTTGCTGTTCTGGCGGATAGTGCACCTTTGATACCCCAAAAGATACAGTATGACCAGTACAGCGCAACGAATACGAACAACCAGACTACTTTAGGGTCCATGTGTCGAATTCCCCCTTATGATAAGTTTGTTTTTGACGGATTGTCGGTTTACGTTTTGGACGCATATCCGAAACCGGGATTTGCGGCCTAAACTGTAAGAGACTGCAAAGAGACTACCTGCGAAATGTGTGCCAATTACAGAATTGTTTAAAAAACAGAGTGATACGGTTGCGGTCAGAGGTCAGGATACCAGCAAGTGTTACCCTGGGTAACATGCGGTGGGTGGAAAGGTAACAAATCGGATGAGGGGTGAGGGGGCAGGGCCGAGGAAGACCGTCCTGACTACTCGGTCCTTGGTCTTCGGAAAAAGTGAAAAATGGGGTGGAGGGAATAAAATATGACCCCTCCGTACCCTGCCCAATCTTCAATGTCAGTCAATGACTCCAAACGACACTGAAGAGACATTTGCCAGAAATCAAAAGTACCTCAGAAAACACCGTTTCCGATTTCCACCCATTATGCTTTGGTGGGCTTTTTGTATCAGGTAATTCAAATTAGGTAAACCACCGCCTCAGGCGGTGAGATTCGACAAGGCTCTGCCGTTCCAGCGTGCGGCGCTGGGAAAGAGTGCTATTGATAGGTTTTTGTTACGGAGCAGCCTGGTTCGCCTCCCACAGTGGAATTGATGGAGTTTTAGGTGTTTTGGCCCTTTTCAGGGGCCTTCGTCAAACTACCCGCTTTGCAGGTAGTAGATGATTGGGGGCAGACAACGATTTAAGCAGCGCCACAGCATTTTCTATAACACTGAAACCTTGGTCTGTCCCCTGTTGTTCCGCGCTTCGCTTTGTAACGCCGGTTATGGCAGAGTTGTATTTCATAGGGGTTGACCGAGGTATAACATGAGTTATACTTTTAATCATGAAAACTGCAATATCAATCCCTGATCCGATATTCCAAGCTGCTGAAGGTCTTGCTCAGCGCTTAGGGGTCTCCAGAAGTCAGTTATACGCAAAAGCCGTTGCTGAATATACTGAATCCCATAAAAACCGAAAGGTTACCGAGGCATTAAATAATATATATGGAATTGAGTCCTCCGGCCTTGATAATGAATTAAATACAATGCAATCAAAATCTGTTCCTAAGGAAGAGTGGTAGTGAAAAGGGGTGAAGTGTGGTGGGCAGCTTTAGATGAGCCAATCGGCGCGGAGCCAGGGTATAGAAGGCCGGTTATTATTGTGTCTTCAAATGAATTTAATAAAAGCAAAATCAGCACTGTTCTAGTTGCTATAGTCACATCCAATCTTCGTCTGGCTGATGCACCAGGTAATTTTCTAGTCTCAAAAAAAGAATCAGGTCTTTCTAAAGAATCAGTAGTTAATGTCTCTCAGGTGTTAACTTTAGATAAATCATTTTTAACAAAGCAGTCAGGTAAGCTGCCATTAAAAAAGATCACCGCATTAAATGAAGGGTTGAGGCTTGTATTGGCAATTTAAAATATAAGGAAAAAAACCGGGTTAGAGAGCAATTGTTTCTAATATACTAATCAAACACCAGATACCCGCGCGCTTTATGAACTTCCGTTTCTGGTACCTAGTGTAGTGTAACGAAACCTTTGTTCTGACCCCACCGCCCTATGGTTCGGTGCCGCCGGATTACAAAATAACGGTCCTTGCATCTTATCCGTAGCCAGCCTGTTCACCGAAACAAAATCAATCGTCTATTTAGGAACGCCTTTCCTCGAGCAGCCCATTTCTTCTTGATTCTGCTATTTGGCAGGAGATATGAGATAATAAATATCAACCCTTTTCTAAGCGCCCTGTCATTGACTGGCAGGGCGTTTTTATTTATGTACGGTATGCCGCATACACAGGGACGTGTAGGAGCGGAGACCTTTGGAATAGCACCTTGATCTCTACAGCCAACCTCACTATGCAATTCGGGGCCAAGCCCCTGTTTGAAAACGTTTCTGCCAAATTTGGTAACGGTAACCGCTACGGCCTCATCGGTGCCAATGGTTGTGGAAAATCCACCTTCATGAAGATTCTGGGTGGTGACATGGATGCCACCTCCGGCACTTTCAGCATCGCCCCCAACGAACGCCTGGGTAAACTGCGTCAGGATCAATTCGCCTTTGAGGAGCAGACGGTGCTGGACACCGTCATCATGGGCCATGCTGAGCTATGGACGATCAAACAGGAGCGTGACCGTATCTACTCACTCCCGGAGATGAGTGAGGAAGAGGGCATGCGGGTCGCCCACTTGGAGGTGGAGTTCGCCGAACTGGACGGCTATACCGCCGAATCGAGGGCAGGAGAACTCCTGCTGGGGCTCGATATCCCATTGGAACAGCACAGCGGCCCCATGAGCGCCGTCGCCCCCGGCTGGAAGCTACGGGTACTCCTGGCACAGGCGCTATTCGCTAACCCCGACATCATGCTGCTGGACGAGCCCACCAACAACCTCGATATCAACACCATCCGCTGGTTGGAAGGCGAGCTGAATAAACGCAACAGCACCATGATCATCATCTCCCATGACCGCCACTTTCTGAACAGCGTCTGCACCCACATGGCTGATCTGGATTACGGTGAGCTGAGGATCTATCCTGGAAACTATGATGAGTACATGACCGCCGCCACCCAGATCCGCGAGCGCATGTATGCCGACAACGCCAAGAAGAAGGCCAAGATCGCCGAATTGCAGACCTTCGTCAGCCGTTTCTCCGCCAACGCCTCCAAGGCGAAACAGGCTACCTCCCGCGCCAGACAGATTGAGAAGATCCAACTGGATGAGATCAAGCCCTCCAGCCGGGCCAATCCATATATCCGCTTTAACCAGGAGAAAAAGCTATTTCGCCTGGCACTGGAGCTAGAGAGCCTAACCAAAGGCTTTGAGAATGAACCGCTGTTTAGCGGGCTTGACCTAACGATTGAAGTAGGTGAGCGAGTCGCCATCATCGGCCCCAACGGCATCGGCAAGACTACTCTGCTGCGCACTCTGGTGGGTGACCTAACCCCCGACGACGGCGTGGTTAAATGGTCGGAAAACAGCCAGGTCGGCTACTATGCCCAGGACCATTCAGCAGATTTCAACAGCAACACGAACCTGTACGACTGGATGAGCCAGTGGGGACAGGAGAGCGATGATGAGCAGGCCATTCGCCGCACTCTGGGACGGCTACTCTTCTCCCAGGACGAGATCAATAAGCAGGTCAACGTCCTCTCAGGTGGTGAACAGGGACGCATGCTGTTTGGCAAACTGATGCTACAGCTACCCAACATCCTGGTGATGGATGAGCCGACCAACCACATGGATATGGAGACCATTGAGTCGCTCAATCTGGCATTGGAAAATTTCCCTGGTACCATCCTCTTCGTGAGTCATGACCGTGAGTTCGTTTCATCACTGGCGACCCGAATCATCGAGCTGACACCCAACGGCATCATCAACTTCAGTGGCAGCTATGATGATTACCTGCACAGCCAAGGGCTGGAAACCGACAGCAACAGCAAGGCATCATAACCATCCGTAACTAGAGGTAGATGCGAGTAAATGGGGACAGATTGCCCCTCATTATCATGTAAGGTCGCTATGAAAATTCCAAAACGAATCCAACCCTTGGTTGACGACAGCTTGGTGGATGAAGTCATCCGCTCTCTGATGAGCGGCAAAGAGGCCGCCGTCTATCTAGTGCGCTGCGGCAACGATATCCGCTGCGCCAAGGTCTACAAGGAAGCGAACAAGCGCAGCTTCAAACAGGCCGCACAATACCAAGAGGGCCGCAAAGTGCGTAATAGCCGCCGTGCCCGAGCTATGAACAAAGGCTCCAAGTTCGGCCGTAGTCAGCAAGAGCAAGTCTGGCAGACAGCTGAAGTGGATGCGCTCTATCGTCTAGCCAATGCAGGCGTGCGAGTCCCCCAACCCTACGGCTGTTTTGACGGAGTCCTGCTGATGGAGTTGATAACCGATCATGAGGGTCAAGTAGCGCCGCGCCTGAATGATGTTTCCATGTCCGCTGAAGACGCGCGGGAAGGCCATGCGGTCCTCATGCAATACGTGATGCGCATGCTGTGTGCCGGGCTGGTGCACGGCGACCTGTCAGAATTCAATGTGTTGATGGATGAACACGGACCGGTGATTATCGACCTGCCTCAAGCTGTGGATGCGGCGGCCAATAACCACGCCCAGTGGATGTTGGAGCGGGACGTTAACACGATAACCACCTACTACAGCCAGTACGCCCCCGAATTGCTAGGCAGCCAATACGCCAAAGAGATTTGGGCGCTGTACGAAAACGGGAAATTACACCCTGAGGTCGAGCTAACTGGCCACTTTGAGGAAAAAGACGAAACTGCTGATGTAGATGTGGTACTGCAAGAAATCAAAGCGGCCGTTGCCGAAGAACAAGCCCGCCAAGAACGCCTGCGCGGGCAAATGGGAGAAGACCGCGTTTTCTATTGATATTCGAGGGATTTAACCTCTTTCATTTAAAAAATGAGGTCGTCCCAATAATAGTTGAAGCACGGAGAATCATGCCTCGGTCATCTCATCCGCGGACAACTCGGTCAGGCCCTCCTCCTGGGCTTCCGACTCGTTTGCTTTAGCTTTCAACTCCCGCTTTTCTTCCTTCTTCTGTTTCTTGGCGATATCTCTCTGCCGTTTGGCAAACGCATAGTTGGGCTTGGCCATTTACAATCCTCTTCAGTTGAACTCATGGTGAACGCTGGCTATTAGTGTAACTACTTTTGCCATGGATTGTTTGTTAGAAAAGAAAGGTAATCGGGAAGAAATGAGATGGAGGGATTATTTAGAGCCTGCTCAGCCAAGGGCTGGAGGCCGAAACCAACAGCAAGGCATCATAACCATCTGTAGCCAGCTGGCCAGGGACACTTATAGTTGAGTGGATACAGGGCCAAAGACCCTGGACTCTTATCCATCAGAGAAAACCCCGCCACTGAGAGCGGGGTCTACTATCAAGCATCACTTTTTAACAATCAGGCAGCTTTCCTGCGGGTAGAAAAACCCATTAGACCAACAATACCAGAAACAAAAAGCCAGGCAGCAGCAGGAATAGGCACTGCAGACACATTTACTCCAGCTAAAGCATAGTCATTGTCAACATTATCTTGTACATCAGCGGTAGATTTAGCTGTAAACAGGATTTTTGTAGCCATCATACGTGCTATTACAGAACCGGCATATCCACCTTTGCCAGATCCTTGTGTTGCATCGACTGTAATGAGGGGGGTTCCGCCCTTGCCAACAGGCGCCATTCCGGAACGGTGATTCAGGATTTTTTGAGTTCCTGGAGTGCCTTGAGTCCCTTTTTACGTTGTCTATGAACGATCGCTATCTCCTCTTTCAATTTCTTGCACTGCTTAATATCTTTTTCATCGGCCAGGCTCTCCTTAAGGCTGCCTTCACGTTCTCTAAGGGCCTTTATCACCTTTTTGATGCAGGCTTTCCGGCTGGCGCACTCACGTTTATCAACGTTGAGGTACTCTGTCATTTTATTCAGGTATTTTTTAATCTTCACAGCAAACTCCCTACGTGATTCAGGATGGTGTTAATCACTCCATTTCACCCTTGACGAGTTCCTCAATATCATCTTCGTCAAGTGCAACCGCTCGTTCGGCATCACTGATCATCGGATCATGCTCGCCAAACAAGATCGTTCCCATATCGATGAGATTGCGCGCCACATCGTAAGCATAGCTACTGTCATTCATCAGTGAAGTAGCCATCTCGGCAGAGATAAGGTCTTCCCGAATCAGTTTATCGATCACGCCGTTGACTGTTGCATCATGCTTCTTCATTTTAACCTTTAACAGATCGAGCGAAAGAACCGTCTCTTTTTCTTCTGTTTGCCGGCGCATGTTGTCCAGTTTTCTCATCACCTTTCCCAACTGGGCACGGATAGTGTTGTACTCACGTCGAATTTGCGGGTTCTCAGAGGCAATGTACTGGGAGAGGTTTTTTTGCAGATGCTTGATGTCCTTGAGGGCCTCAACAATGTTACGTGCGGACTGCCGAAGATCGTACAACTGCTCACTGAACTCTGACGGCATGGTCAGCTGGGAGCGACTGATAAATTCAATGATGGCACTGTAAAGCACCTTGACCTTGCGCTCATACTGGTCATCGATATCAAAGGCCACAACCTTACCGGGACGCTGCACCAGTTCATCCAGATCCTGCTCGGAAAGGATCTCCTCGGGGCGCAGGTTAAGCCCATGGGCCATCACCTCGAAGGCGTTGTCATAGAGGTGCTGGGTCTCCTTGCGGACCGCCTCGAAGACAGCCTCAGGGAATTCCATTACCGCATCGTTGAGATACAAGGGCTGCACAGTGTCCACCGGCTCTTTCACGAAGATCCGGTTGAGGAAGTCGACCAGGTAGTTGATGAAGGGGATCATCAATACGACACCCAGCAGATTGAATATGGTGTGGAACACAGCTAGCTTGAGGGTGTAGTCATCCGCCGCGATCCCGACGGCAGCACTGATCGTGTCAACCACCGCAACCAATTGATGGATTGCCAGAATGGCCACCAGACCGGTAACGAGGTTGAACACCAGATGGGCAGCGGCCAGCCGTTTACCCTCGATATTGGCGCTCATTGCGCCAATGATCGCGGTTATGGTGGTACCGATATTGGCCCCGATCGCCAGTGCCAGGGCATTGTCATAGGTGATCTGCTGGGCGGCAAGCGCGGTGATAATGAGCACCAGAGTGGCATGACTCGATTGCATGATCACGGTGGCTGCCAGGCCAATCAGGCTGAACAGCATCAGACCCGCAAAACCGGGTACTGCATAGGCCGCCAGATCAAGGGTATCCTTGAAGGCGTCAAAGCCCTCCTTCATGTGATGGATACCGAGGAAGAGAAAACCCAACCCGGCCAATATGTAACCGATACCTTTCCATGAACGGGATTTCTGAAAGATCAGAATCACGCCAAA
>SWBY01010173.1_pt1 | contig 81282 bp, 71 predicted proteins | sample 4693071 | NCBI WGS metagenome assembly SWBY01 (sample SAMN10267273, study PRJNA491770) | bioreactor metagenome | isolation source: DHS bioreactor inoculated with marine methane seep sediment | place: Japan: Omine Ridge, Nankai Trough | collected 2006-05-06 | reverse complement strand
AAAAAACAGGATATTGAAGGATTCGGTCGGCTTCAGCGCGCTCAGCAAGCGGATCATCAGCTGTTTGGCGGTATCGAGCGGAAAACCGAACATCGACCCGGACACGTCCACCACGAACAGGTATTCACGGTTCATGATCTGTTCGGATTGCACGCGGGCGGGCGGTTCGGCCATCATCAGAAAATAGTTGTCCGCGCCCTGGCTGTAGGTCATCAGGCCGGAGACGATCTGCTCGTCCTGCAGGCGAAAGCGCAGAATGAAATCCCGGTTGCCAGGCTGTGTTTCGGAACCGGCCAGACTGATGGTCGCAGACTTGTCGCTTTGCCAGCGGGTTTCGATTTTATGCTGAACCGATTGCAGATCCTTGATGGCGATCGGGCTGTCGATGGCCAGATTGATGCGGGTTTCGGTCGCCGCCGGGTTACGGCCATTGGCATCCTTGGCGTAAGGGTTGGCGATCCAGGCGGCATCGCGCGCCACCTGCAACGGGTCGCTGCCATAGCGCGGCCCGACCACGGTCGGGTACACCAGCTCGTAAACGCCTTGTTCGGGAACCAGCAGTTCGCTGTAGGTGAGCGCCAGCTCCACGTCGTCGCCCGGCATGATGTTGGCGACATCCATCATGAACACGTTCGGGCGCTGCTGGGTCATCAGCGCGGCGCGCTTGCCTTCCTGCTGCGCCTGGGCGAACAACTGTTTCGCCTGCTGCTTTTCCTCGATTTTGGCCTTGACGATACGCTCGCCGATTTTCATGGTCAGGCCATGCACGGCGGCATGCGTGGAACCCGGAAACACATAGCGGGCATTGATCGCGCGCTGGCCGTCATTGCGGTAATGCTGGGTGACGGTCACCTCGGCAATCGGGCCGTTGATGCGGATATCGGCATGGCTGGCCTTTAACGGCAGCATATCGGTGGCGGGGTCACCGTCCGGTATCCATAGTCTGGGCGCCAGGCTTTCGGCGCAGTCGTCGCAAATCGTCTCCGCCTGGCTGCCGGCGGCGATGCAGAACAGCAGGATGATAATTGATAAGTGTTTGAACATGGTCTTTCCTCGTCATCTGTGGTTTAGGATGAAACGAGTATAAAAACCGAATGCGGGGCTTTTATGCGATGAACATGTGTTTTTGATGGGGAATGTGTGTGCGGGTTAATACCGTGCTCGATGTAGGGGCGAATTCACTTGTGCCCTTTAGGGTATTCGCCCAAGGCGACTAAAGTCGCCTCTACAAATGCTGCCGGGCGCATACGATGAAATCATGGAACAGCGAATGAGTGCGGTGACGTTCGGTGTTGCTGACTTGAGCCGCTAGAGACGATTCTACGAGCAGGGACCGGGCTGGGCTATCGATGCGGCAGAAGGCCAGGTCATATTCCTTCGATAAAGGGAGGTGCTTCTCTTTTAGCGAGTTGTCAACTACACTTGACTCATGCTCAGAGTGAACCGAACGGTATCGAAGGCGGAAGCTTATCGATGGTCGAGGGCTGCTGTCCACTGCGGTCTGGCAGGCGATCGCCTGTTGTGCTACACGCGCTTGGAAGTGCGGCGGCGGAACATGGAAACAGGTCTGTCCTGCGGGAAAGGCTATTGCAACATCGGCTAATAGGGCAGCCAAGATAAGGAAAATGGGTAGCGTTCCCTTTTTTCATCGGTGACATTGTGTCATCCGGCACTTATACAATTTCAGCAACGGACTACGAGCTTTTTATCGCGAATGCAAGGAGATACACCTGACTAAAACCAGCTAATTGCAGTGGACAAGCCGACTGCGTCCAACTCAAATATTATTCTAACAATGCCAACCAAATAAGGACTTCCATGGCCAATAGTATTGTATATCAAATGATCAATGAATTTGCCGCCCGCAAGGGTGTAGGCGCATTTCCTCGTTGCGAACGAGAAAGAATCGTGGACCAATTGCGTGATCGCGTAGCCAAGCCATCAAAAATATATCAAGGAAGGAGCAGTTTATGTGGTCCGGCTTCATTTCTGTATGCCATTGCAACGGATAAGCCGCACGTTTATGTGAAATACATCATTGATTTATACGAACAAGGCGAAGCAGCCATCGGCAATTTAAGAATAAAACCAGGCGCGGCTTGCAAAAACTACGACGTTCCTAAAGCTCTTATACAAGAAATAGACTGGATAGGGCTTGCGAGCCTGAGAGACTCGACAAATTCCGTTTTCGACTATCAAACAGTGGATGACCAGTTCGCCGGGATAACTTTACCAGACCATTTGCAGGAATGGTTTATAAAGAGCGGGTACACCCAGGTCTATAACAGAACCAATTTAATCTTCGACAAGAACCTGTATACACTTCTTCAAGCGCACCAGAAACGGCAAAGCGGATACGTCATTTGTCTATTGATCGGCGCCAACTTACTTTCGGGCTATCCTAAAGGCAAAGTGCCCGCCGACCATTGGGTCGTACTAAATTCTGATATTCAGATCGATGGCTGTCCCGCAATCAGTTGGTTGCCACTAGGCGCCAAAGTGGATGATGACGAGACCGTGTATGACAAAAAAATCGATTTCAAAGTGTACACTTGGGGTCAAGCCGATTATCCAGTCAATAAGAAAAGGAAAGACGTCACCGTGGGCGAGTTCCTGGACTATTTTTATGGTTACGTATCGGCAAAGCTCAGCTAAGGACGGATTTATGAAAAGACTGGTTATGCTGATTTTGCTGAATTTCATGGTTGCGTGCACGCTCAGGTCGGCATCAGATGCAAAGCCGAAATTGCTCGATGTTGTTTTTTCCAAGGCGTTTCCGAGTGCCTCGTTTAACAAGGTAGAGTTTTCAAAAGACGGAAAGTCCATACTGGCTGTACCTTATTCTGGCGCGGTTTATGTGGTTGACAGCGAAGATTTCTCAATGAAAACTCTGGAGCTAGAAGGAACCTTGGCAGAGGCAGGATTTATTCCCAATGGAAATGAAGTCTTCACAGCCGATCTTTATGGATTTGCACAAATATGGGATTCAAATTTAAAGAAACGTTTCAGTTACAAGTTTCCAGAAAGTGGGAAGCTGGCTAGCGTCAGCGAGGGTTCGAAATACATAGCGTATGGCGGTTATTTGTACGACACATCCGCCAATAAGCTCCTGGCAGAGCCGGTTGACCATGTTGATCAGAGCGCACTGCAATTTCACGGTAGCGACTATGTATTGTCCGCAGGGTATTGGGATCAATTCGTGATCATAAGAAATCTGACTGACGATACCCGTACGCTTTGGAGAACCGATGACAGGATAACCGCAGCAGTTGCCGTTGATGATTTTATCGTGGCAGGCACTGACGATGGTAACTGTTATGTTTGGACCATGCCGGGAGACAAACCTGTGCGCACAATTACAGGTTGGGGGAGAATTTACTTAATGGCTAAACACCCTAATGAGCCCATATTTGCAATCAGCCGGGAAGACAGCGCAACCGTCTACTCGCTCAGACCCTTTAAGAGATTGCTTGATATAGATGCGAGCGACTTGATACAGTCCCTCACCCTCTCAGAGAATGGCATCATTGCCCTCGGAGAAAGCAATGGAACCATTCAGATGTGGGATATCAACAAGAAAGCGCTGATTGGAACGTACAGAGTTGATAACGACCCCATTTACGGTCTAGCCATCGATCCCAAGACATCCAACTTAGCCGCTGGCACTTATTTCGGCAAATTATTATTGTTGAAAGCGAACAGGGAAAGCCATGGGGGGACTCCTTAAACTGAATATTTCATCACGAAGACCAAAAGTAAGCGCCTCTAGGCGACACGGAGTACATGAAGTTTTTTAAATTCAGTTCTTTACACGGTGTTTCAATAAAATCATGACGTTGCAAGGAGAAAAATGGCAACCCCTGTTTTTCTTCGTGAACTCTGTGGTTTCATGAAATATCCGGGTTAACGTTATAGTTATGCGAATAATAAGTAAGAGGTAGTCATGAAGTTTATAAGTATTTTGCTGGGTATCTGGTTGTTAAGTGCATGTGCCGCTACTGATATGACAGCACGTTTAGCGCGAGGAAAGGGAGGAATTCCTACTACCCAATTTTCCGATGCAAAAACGATAGAAGAAATAAGAGCTCTTAAACCACAAGCGCGAATACCATTAAAAATTGCAGTAATGCCATCGAACAGGTGGGAGGCGCTTTCTCAAGAAGAACGGGATGTAATCGAAAAATGGAGCGATGATCTAAAGAAGCTTGGTTTTGTTAAAAGCCTCGAAATCGTTCCAAAATCAATTGCGCCAACTTGCGGATATCAAGATGATAGTAACTGTTTCCTTCAGGGTTCTAGAACGGCGGGGGCTCGTTTAGGCGCCGATGCAATTTTGTTCCTAAATGACAGCACAGTAACTGATACATATATGAATCCACTAAGTATTTTAAATCTCACAATAGTTGGTATGTGGATTGTTCCAGCACATCATAGAGACTCATATTCCATCTATGAAGCGTCACTTTTTGATATAGATAATGGATATCTTTATGCTGTGGTTGAAGGAGGTGGTGAGCACAAGGTCCTTAGGCCATATATGTATGACGAGTACCGTGTTGGCGAGAAAGAAGCTCGAATAAAAGCTTTAAACGCAGTCGGTAGTAAGTTATACGCGCTGGCTAAAGAGCAAATGGCGACGCTGAATTCGCTTAACAAAAGCAATTAACTCGGACAATTTTCCGCGGTGTTCTGTTCAAGTCCTGCATATCGCTACGCTAGCAGGACCGTAGGTGCGATTACGCTGCGCTAATCGCACCTACGGTCCTAATATATATTTACTTCAGAATGAATGAGCGCGGCGGCGCTTAAACATGGATGCCTAGCGGCAGTTTTCAGACCTTCATTTGCCATTGACAGGCAGTCAAGAAACCGCGGTCGCGGCTGAAGAATTTGATAAAACGATTAAATTCAATAGCCTAACGTTGAGCAAAAATCCGGGCGTTGATGCAATTTTTAAGGCTCACTGCGCTCAAAAAAGCATAACCAATTCTGCGCTTCTTACTTCAACAAGTCCGGAGAATCCACCGTGAAAACATTGACTAAATTGGTCTTGGGCATGATGGGGCAATTGCGCCCCGGTCCCGTTCGGGGGAAATCGACAGAATCGATCGCGCTGCCCCCGCCTCAGAAAACGGGAGGACTTCCGCTGATGGAGGCGCTGCTCAATCGCTGCTCGTCGCGCGAATTTGCTCCTGATGCTTTGCCATTGCAGCTACTTTCCGACTTGCTTTGGGCGGCTTATGGCGTTAACAGACCCGATGGCGGGCGTACCGCGCCTTCGGCCTTGAATGCGCAAGAGATAGATGTTTATGTGGCACTTCCTGAAGGCGCTTATTGGTATGACGCTCACAGGCAAGCGCTCGACCTTATGGTGAAACAGGATCTGAGGCGAATAACGGGTTATCAGGACTTTGTCGATGAAGCGCCGTTGGATTTGGTTTATGTGGCCGATCACAGGCGCATGGCGATGGTACCGGTCACGCAACGTGAATCCTACGCTTCCGCGGCGGCGGGCGCCATTGCACAGAATGTCTATTTATTTTCCGCGAGCGCCGGCCTGTCTACGGTCATTCGCGCCTGGATCGACCGTGCCGCCATTGCCGACGCGTTGGAATTGTCCCATGATCAACAAGTGTTGTTGTCGCAGACAGTCGGTTTTCCCAAGCGTGGCGCCAGGGATTAAAGCGTAGCAAGTTATATTTGCGGTTCTGTCGCAAAATTGACAAGCTTCCAGTTTTTTCATACTTTTCATTCAATCAAAAAGGTTATTTATGCTTCTGACGGGAGCGGAGTGACTCCCTTTCAATCGTTATTCGTAGTTCCTTAGGAAAAATCTACAGGTATGTATGTGCCGCTTTATTTTTTGAGGACGCTCTATGAACCAACAAACGCCTGCCCGTCGAAGATTCATCAAGCAAGTGATTTTGGGCGCCAGTGCTCTGGCGCTTCCGCCATTCAATATCCTTGCCCGGCCTGCCAGGGAGCGTCTGGGCGTCGCCCTGGTGGGCCTGGGCCACTACAGCACCCACCTTCTGGCCCCGGCCCTGCAGCGCACGAAGTACTGTTATCTTGCCGGCATTGTCACCGGGACACCGGCCAAAGCCGAGCAGTGGAAACGGCGCCATGGCATTCCTGACCAGAATATTTATGACTATCAATCGATGGATAAGATCGCCGACAACCCGGACATCGATGTCGTCTATATCGTGCTGCCCAATGCCATGCATGCGGAGTATGTCATCCGCGCCGCCAACGCTGGAAAGCATGTCTGGTGCGAAAAGCCCATGGCCCTGACGGTCAAGGAGTGCGAAGCTATGCTCAAGGCCTGCCGGGATAACAAGGTCAAGCTGGCGATCGGCTATCGCATGCAGCATGAGCCCAATACTCAGGCCGTGATCCGCTTCGGCAAAGAGCGAGCCTATGGGCCGGTAAAATCGATATCGGCCGCCGCCGGGTTCTACTACAATCGAACCGATCACTGGCGGCAGAAAAAGAGCATGGGAGGAGGCGCCATGTATGACATGGGCGTTTATTCGCTACAGGCCGCGCGCTATTGCAGCGGTGAAGAGCCGAGCGCGGTGACCGCCCGGCAGTCGACGAGCCGCCCGGAAATTTTCCAGGATGTGGATGAAACGATGACCTTCGATCTCGAGTTTCCGAGCGGCATCAAGGCGCAATGCAAGACCAGCTTCGCTACGAGTATGAATTCCCTGCACGTGGACTGCGAAAAAGGCTGGTATCAGCTGGAGCCCTTCCAGAAGTATAGCGGTATCCGTGGCTCAACCAGCGATGGCAAAACATTGGACGCCTTCCTGGAAAGCCAGCAAGCCAGGCAAATGGATGACGATGCCTTCGCCATTTTACATGGCCAACCTCTGCTGGTGCCCGGCGAGGAAGGACTGCGCGATATTCGGGTCGTGGAGGCGATATTCTCATCGGCGAAAACCGGTCGGAGAATAGTGATCTAAAAAGCGATGGAATATCAGAAACCTATCGACACGCCAGCCACAGTAGACAAGCTGACTTGACGAACATGCGGAGAAAACTTTTTTGAAGCGGGACGGGGATTGTGGTCCCCGTCCCTAATGTTTCTGCAATGTTTGAGCTCAGAAGCTATGCTTAACCAACGTCAAACTTTATGGACGGGGCAATATGCCCCGTCCAGCCGCAGGTAGATCATTAATATAGCGGGACCTTACGGTTTCAAGGCTCTGGCAAGGGCGGCGGTCAAGCCCTGATCCATTTTTGTAGGGGCGAACCTATGTGTTCGCCCTTGCCCGACGGTTCCCCCTCGGCCAATGGTTTCCCGGTAACCTGTCGTGCACCGGGCACAGGGCGGACACGCAGGTCCGCCCCTACGGTTCATCCCGGAATTGGAAATGGACCTTGCGGTTGTTTCGGCAATCCTGTAAGGGCGACTGAAGTCGCCCCCACAATGTTATTAACGGCCGCGCCTCATCCTCTGTGCGGAAACCTGAGCCGCGCCTCCGTGCCGTTGTCATGCGAGACCATCTCCACTCGGCCTTGATGCAGTTCCATCACTTCCTTCACAAAGTTCAAACCCAGCCCCGAACTGCGCCCGCGATTGCCAGGCCGAGGCAGGGAATAAAAGCGCTCGAAAATGCGCTCTTTGGCATAGTCCGGTATGCCTGCGCCATGGTCGCGAATGGACACCACCAGCCAGTCCTCGTCGGCGTAGCCGCTGATACGGATGTGCCCGGCATCGGGCGAGAAATCGATGGCGTTGTCGATGACATTGAACAAGGCCTGACGGATCAAAAAGCGCTCGCCCGGCACGCTGAACTCTGCCGGATGCTCGATGTTCAGACCGATCGCGCGCCGCTCCAGCGTACCCTGCAGGGAAGCGCCGATTTCAGCGAGCAGTTCGGTAAGCGGAACCGTTTGCGTCTCGATCGAGCCTTGCCGGTTTTCCAGCGCCGCCAGTTCCAGCAGGCGCTGAATGAGGTTGAGCGCCCGGTCGTTTTCGGACTGGATGTTTTGAATGAACCGCTGGCGCTGGGCGGCCGGCATCTCCTCCAGCAGCAACTCCGCCGACGCCTTGATGGAAGTCAGCGGGCTTTTCAGTTCATGCGCCAGGGTCTGCGTGTACTTTTCGATGTAGTGCTTGCCGTCGAGCGCCTGGCGCATGGCGTCGATGGCGTTGACGACCGTGCCGATTTCATTGCGGCCCAGATCGGGCGCGCCGACCGGTTCGCCCGCGGCGATGCGTTCGGCGAACCGGGCCGCCTGATAAAGCGGCCGGCTGACCCAGAGATAAAGCATGGTGGCGATGACGATCACCAGCACGGTGACGCCCAGGACCGTCCATAGCAGATCCTGACGGGCGGCCATAATGAAATGCGAGACGGTGACCTTGGGCTTGCCGACGCTGAGCACGCCGACGAGGTCATTGCCGCGGTAAACCGGTGCGGCGATATAAGCGATGGAATTGCTCTCGCGCTGTTCGATTCCGCGCATGCGCCGGTCGTTCGGCGATGAGCGGGCGCCGTATTGGCCTTGCAAGGTTCTGGACACATCGCGCCAGGCGGCGAAATCCTTGCCGACGTCGAGCTGGTAGGAATCGAACAGCACCTTGCCGGCCCGGTCGGTAATGTAGACGCGGATATCGACGGCGTTTTTTATCAGGCCGTAAATGTCGGCGTTGACCTGTCGCGCGTAAACGCGGGTCAGGGCTTCTTGCAGCCTGTCAAAGCGCGGCGGGGCCTGGTCGAATTCCTGGCTGGCGATTTCGGCCAGAATGTTGGCCATGTCCACCAGCGGCTCTTCGAACGATTGATAATAGCGCGGCCGCAGTTCCAGACTGAGCCAGCGCTCCAGCACGAAAAAACCGCTGCCCAGCGTGACCAGGAATATCAGCAGGATGCGGGTCCTGACCGTCATGCCGGCGGATTCAAGGCATAACCGATGCCGCGCAAGGTGCGGATGGCGTCTTCCTGAGGACGGACGGCGTGCAGTTTGGCGCGCAAGGTCTTGATATGCGTGTCGATGGCGCGGTCCAGGCGGTGCTCCGGCGCGTCCCAGCACTGCGCGAGCAACTCTTCCCGGGTAAAGACCCGCTGCGGCTGGCTGATGAACGTGTGCAGCAGCCGGTATTCCTGCAGCGTCAGATCGAGGGGCAGGCCGTAATAACGGATTTCATACTGCTCGGGAAAAATCCGGAAACGCTCGGGGGCGGCAATCGGTTGCGGCGCCTCCGGTTTCGACTGGCTGCGGCGCAATACGGCCCTGACCCGGGCATTGAGTTCGCGCGGACTGAACGGCTTGCCGATATAGTCGTCGGCGCCCAGTTCCAGGCCGACGACGCGGTCGATCTCCTCGGTGCGCGCGGTCAGGAAAATCACCGGCGGCGGTGCGGCCAGCCGGGCTTGCAACGATCTCAGGACATCGAAGCCGTTCATGTCCGGCAGGCCGATGTCCAGGATGATCAACTGCGGCCGCAATGCTAACGCCTGCTCCAGGCCGTCGGCGCCGGTGGCGCTCCAATGCGTTTTAAAGCCATCCGTGTTCAACGCATAGCAAATCGTTTCCGCGATGGCGGGTTCGTTTTCAATGATCAGTACCGCGGACATAGTATCGGGCCAGTAGGGGCGAAAGCTGGAGAAGGTCGATTATAACCAAATTTAATGATGAATTTCCCATTCGCTACGGCGCCGGCTTGGCATGGTCTTAGAAAAAGGGAGTGAGCTTGCAAAACCACATAAAGCGCGTAACCCGGATGTAGGAAATGTCGGCGCTGCGAAGCCCTGGATTCCGCAGGTTTCATCCGGGCGATTTCTCTGAGCCTCCCTGTCCCTTGATTCAATAAGACGCCAGTTCCTGCTCCAGATCCTTGACCAGCGTGGCGACCAGGGACCTTAAGGAGCCGGTCTCCAGAAAAAGCCGCCGCTGACGAAGATAGCTGGGGTGTCTGACGAGATGGCTGTCCAGCTGCTGTAAATACTCCGCGGTTCCCAGTTCACGCGCGGTTGGGGCCAATTTCTGCAGCGTTTCCTGAATCACGGCCTTGATAGGGCGATTGCGGCCCTGGTCATCGAAGATATAGTCGGCCTCCAGCCCCTGGTAGGAGGCGTTGAAACTGTTCATTTTTTCCATCCACCAGGGGCGGGGTTGCAGATGATCGCCTGCTTTCTGCTCGTGACAGCGGAGGAGATAGACGATCAGGGTGTAGGTCAGCGCCGCCATCAGGATATTCTCGCGGACGGTGGGCAATGCATCCATCACCCGGACTTCAAGGGTGCCGAAACCGGGGGAAGGGCGTAAATCCCAGTGCAGATCGCGGCATATGGCGCTCAGCCCGGCCGTGCGTGTGTTTTTGAAGAATTCGGCAAAATCGTGCCAGGCACTGAAACTGGGCGGCACGCCGTAATCCCTGAAAATCGCCAAGAACCGCTGACGAAAGGAGGCGAAGTTGGTGTCCTCCCCCTCCCAAAAAGGCGAACTGGCCGATAATGCCAGCAGGATGGGCAAATAGGGCTTGAGCAACGTCATAACGGCCAGCGCCGCATCCCCGGAAGGCATGCCGACATGGACATGCAGGGCGAAGGTTTTCAGCCGGCGCGCCAGATAGGCCATTTTTTGCTCGATGGCGAGGTAGCGCGGCAGCGGGGTGATGCCGGCCGGATGCCGGCAGAAAGGATGGGCGCCGGCGGTACAAAGGATTATGCCTGAAGATTCGCAACGGCCCCTCAGCGTCTTGACCAGCGAGATCACATCCGCTTCCAGTTCACGGATGTTTGCGCAGACCTTCGAGTTGATCTCAACGGAACATTGGGTCAATTCCGGCTTGATTTCCGGCGTTTCGGGATAGTTGTCCAGCAGGGGCGATATGCCATCGGTCAAATCCAGGGTAACGGGATCCAGCAGCTGAAACTCGATTTCGATGCCCAGCGTGGTTTCCGGGCATGCCTTGAATTCGATATAGGGATGAGCCTCGGGCTCAGGCTTCCTGGGCAGCATAGGTGTTGATCGCTTCTCTTGCGACCTCGTTGAAGAAGGCCGCTCCGACTTTCAAGGCCTCTTCAGCAAAATCGAAGGCCGGGCTGTGCAGGGGAATGTTCTCCCAGCCTTCGCGCCGGGCGCCGAACCGGACATAACAGCCCGGGATCCGTTCGAGATAATAGGCGAAATCCTCGGCGCCCATGCTGGGATAATCGAGGGGGACCAGTCCCTGCTGACCGACCACTTTTAGCGCTGCGGCTCTGGCGATCTCCGCCTCCTGTTTGGTATTGACCACGGGCGGATAGCCTTCCGTGACTTCCACGTCGACGACGGCGTTATGCAAGACCCCGGTCGCTTTCGCCATGCGTTTGAGACCTTCGATGATGTGTTTTCTCACCGGGCGTTCGGTGGTGCGAATGGTGCCCTGCAGCACGGCATGCTCGGCAATGACGTTAGGCGCCGTGCCGGCCTGTACCTGGCCGATGGTCACCACCGACGGATGAAACGGGTTGATTTCCCGCGATACCAGGGTCTGTACCGCCATGATCAGCAGGCCGGCGACGACCACGGCATCGACAGCCTCATGGGGCCGTGCGCCGTGCCCTCCGCGCCCCCGTACCCGGATGACAAACTTATCGGACTGGGCGGTGATGACGCCTGGGGCGACCATGATTTCCCCCACTCGGAACTGACGCATCACATGGCCGCCGAAGATCGCCTTGACGCGGTTCAGGGCTCCGGACTGGATGATCACTCGGGCGCCGGCCCCGCGCTCTTCGGCCGGCTGGAAAATCAGCACCACATTGCCGGGCGGCGGATTTTCCTTGAGCATGGCGGCCGCTCCCAGAAGCATGGCCATGTGGCCATCGTGGCCGCAGGCGTGCATTTTGCCCGGATTGACAGAGGCGAAAGACAGTCCGGTCGTCTCGTCGCCGGGAAGGCCGTCCATATCGGCCCGCAACGCGATCGTCGGGCCATCGTCCAGGCCGCTGATCCTGCCGACAACGCCGCCGCCTACGCCGCCGTATTCGAAAGGAATATCCAATCGTTGCAATTCCTCCATGATGACCAACGCGGTCTGCTCTTCCTCAAACGCCAGTTCCGGATAGCGGTGGAAGGTTCTGCGCAGTTCCACCATCCGGGGAAATATCCATTCAGTCAATGCTTGCACGCTCATAACCTCTCCCACTGCTTTTCTGCTCGAAAACGAAGTTGTTATGACATCTGATTCGATTTGCCGCGTAAGATTCCGCTAATGTTTATGAGGTTGGTCAATTGTGGAGATAAGGTTGCGGCCGGGGTGAATGCCCTGTCGGTCAATGTGCAGACCGCTCACTGACCGACAGGGCGCCAGAGGTGACCATAAACCCGGTAGGGTACGCAGTGCGTACCTTTGGGGATGGCATTCACCGGGACCGCTGGAAAAGGTACCAGACTGTGAAAGAATTAGTGAAAAGCGTCATAAAAAAGCCTTATTCACCACGAAGATCACGAAGGACACGAAGAAAAAATAAAATTAATCAATAACTTAAAACTTCGTGTGCTTCGTGTCCTTCGTGGTTAAATCTTTTAAATTGAATACTTTCACAGTCTCGTACGCACTGCGTACCCTACTGTATCTTTCAGGCAGGCTTGTCAATAACAAAACTCAATTTTCACAACAGCCGTTGCTTTCATGTAACGGCTGATTGCTCTAATTCAAGGAGGCTGTATGATCCGCGGAATAGGCTTTCACTCTGACCCCAATTATTCACGCCCAAAACCCGGTATTGGTTTCCATGGAGGACCATTGGAAACAGGAACGCTCGCTATTTCGTCGGTTACGCGGTTTAGTGCGAATGAATTCGCACCTACACCGGAAATTCATCCGCGCACTTGAGGAAGTTATTTTATGCGCATTCCTAAGTACTAGCCCCTCGTTCAGCATCCGTCGAATCTCTTCCAATAATTCTCCTTCGATATGCCGCTTGAATAACTCCCGATATCTGGCTTGCCCCTGACCCGCAAAGAAAGCCATCTGGCTATCAAAAAGAGTAGCAAGTACCGAGTCTCAGTTATAGGTGTTTGACACGAGTTTTTTTGCTGGGCTTTTCCTATACCCTTTGCTGAGCGCAGCTTCAGAATTAACGGCTTCGTCAATCAGTAACAGACGCTTGCCCGGCCGCCCGTGCGAAAGCCAGTCCTGCCGCGAGGTTCGCAATGAAGCGGTTAACGCGGAACAGGATTCAGGACAACGCATTGGTCCTTATATCAGATACAAACACTTCCCTGGAGGTCGCATCATGTCTGATCACAAAAATGAGAAAACCCGAAACGGGATAACCCGTCGCGACTTTTTGGCCACGAGCGCCGCCGCGGCAACCCTGGGAGCCTTGGGCTTATCGGACCCGGCCAGCGGCGGACCGGAACTTCAAGCCGCGTCGGGGAGAAAGTCAAAAGGCCCCCGCTGGCTGAAGGGCCGCCGGCCGAATTTCCTGATTCTCATGTGCGACGAGATGCGCTATCCGCCGCCTTATGAAACCGAATTTGCCAAGGAATTTCGGCAAACCTACCTGAAGACACAGAATGCGCTGAGAATGCAGGGCATGGAATTCCATCGGCATTATGCCGCCTCGGTCGCCTGTGTCCCCAGCCGGGCTTCCCTGTATACCGGCCATTATCCATCCCTGCATGGCGTCACCCAGACCACCGGGGCGGCCAAGGAAGCGTCCGATCCGGATGTATTCTGGCTGGATCCCAATAGCGTTCCCACGATTGGCGATTACTTCCGGGCCGGCGGCTACCAGACTTACTGGAAAGGCAAGTGGCATGCCTCCGATGCCGATTTAATTCTCCCCGGTACTAACGATCCGATCGCCAGTTATGATTCAAGCGGCCAGCCCGTGCCGGCCCAGGAGGCGCTTTACCTTGAAGCGGACCGGCTTGAGCCGTTCGGTTTTTCGGGCTGGATCGGCCCCGAGCCTCATGGAAGAGCACCGCTCAACAGTGCATCCTCGGCTAAAGACGCCCAGGGCCGGGATATCGGATTTGCCAATCAGGCGGAACAACTCATTCAGCAGCTTCATCACAGCCACAGCCAACAACCGTGGCTCATCGTCAGTTCTTTTCTCAATCCCCACGATATTACGCTTTGGGGATTGGCGGCAGAGCTTTCCGGAAGCTTCGATTTCACGATTGAGGATATCGTACCGGAGTTTCTGCTGCAGCCCGCGCCCTCGGGGCCGACCCAAGCGGAGAATCTGGCCGGGAACAACAAGCCCGGTTGTCAATCCAGTTACAAAGACGCCTATCACAGTGTTTTTCAGCCTATCCTTTTCGAAGAGGAATATGTCCGGTTCTATTACCAGCTGCATAAAAACGTCGACGAACAAATGATGAGGGTCTACCAATCCCTGCTCAACTCCCGCTTTAGCCGCGACACCATCGTCATCTTCACCTCCGATCACGGCGATCTCCTCGGTTCGCACGGCGGCTTGCACCAGAAATGGTATACCGCCTATGAAGAAGTCGTCCATGTCCCGCTGATCATTTCCAATCCCTACTTGTTTCCGCGGCCGCAATCGGTGGATACCCTGACCAGTCATGTCGATTTGCTGCCTACGCTGCTGGGGCTGGCCGGTCTCGACCAGGAGACGCTTCGCGAGCAACTCGCCCGGAACCATACCGACGCCCAACCCTTGGTGGGCCGCGACCTGTCGCCGCTGGTGCTCAGTGAGGTGAGTTCTGATGCCATGGAAGAGGCGCCGGTTTATTTCATGACCGATGACGATCCCAGCCGGGGCCTCGATCAGGACAACTGGACCGGAATTCCCTATAACTCAGTCATCCAGCCCAACCATATCGAGACCGTGATCGCGCGGCTTTCGGACGGGAAACTCTGGAAATACTCGCGTTATTTCGATAATCCCCAATTCTGGAGCGATCCGGAGACACCCCCCAGCGATACGGTCGTGATTCCGCCCAAAGAGCCGTTGCCTGCCGCCGAAGGCACTTACACATTCGAATATACCGTGACCGTGAAGGAGTCTCCGGCACCTGATGAGTTCGAGATGTACAATTTGACGGATGATCCCCTGGAGCAGAGCAATCTCTATGGGAACTTCAGCTATCAAGCCCAACAGCAAGAGCTGGCGGCATTACTGGTGCAGCAGTGTGAGCAAAAACGGCTGATACCCAATACCAGCAATGGCACCGTACCTAGTCAGCCGGCGTGCTGACTTGAGTATTTAACCACGAAGGCCAAAGGCGCCACTAGAGCAATCAGCCGTTACTTGAAAGCAACGGCTGTTGTGAAAATTGAGTTTTGTTATTGACAGGCCTGCCTGAAAAATACAGTAGGGTACGCATTGCGTACCTTTTGGGATGGCATTCACCGGAACCGCTGGAAAAGATACGCAATGCGTACCCTACCGGGTTTATGAAAATCTTTGGCGCCCTGTCGGTCAGTGAATGGCTTGTTTTCATGGCGACCCATGCCTGAAGGTGGTGTTTCCGGCTAATAAATAAACGCTATAGAATTCTATTCTAATAAAAACGGGTTAAGTTGCTTGGTGTTGTTAATCATACAAGTCGTTCATGTCCTTCGAGGTCGTATGAAATTTCCGGGTTAAGGCTATTTTCGCCCATTCCCCCACGCTTCCTCCCAGGACCCCTGCTTCCCTGGCTCAAAACAACAGAGCGTCCAGGCATAGGCAATGCCCTCGGCAAGCACCTCTTTAACACCGGCGCTGCTTCTCCACCAATGCGAAAAATCATAGGTCGATGGCGGCGCCGCAATTGTGCCGACTTCCACATGCTTCCCGAACGCCAATTGATAGAGATTGCGTGAGCGCCGGGTATGGGGGCCGCTGCTGAACAGGTCGAAAGCGGTAACTTTGCGTCCCTGAGACTCAAGCAGCTGCCTGACAGAAACGCTGCTTCGATAAGTCCGGTCCTGAGCCGATGCCGGCGCGGGAGCGACAATAATCTGCGCGTCGGCAATGCCTAATTGCTTCAATTCATAAGCGGCGCGTTCAGCGTAAGTGCTAAATCCGGACCGGCAGAAGTTGCCCTCAATCGGCCCGCCGCTGACGACAATGGCTTCATAGCCGCCCTGTTGAAAAGTGTCCGCCGCCATGCGTAAAGACGGCAGTGAAACCCAGCCCTCGACAACCAGTAAACCATGCCGGACAGGACTGTTGACAGCTAAAAAATTGGGCAGCGCATAAACAACGGCCAATAGGCTTCCGCAGCCGATCAAAGTAAAAAACAATATCCCGGCAACAGTGGGAACCGGGATCATTCTGAGATGAAATAAATGGAAGGAAATTAAGGGCATGGGTTTATCAGGACTGTAGCGATCCGTTCAAACGTGCTGTTGTTCTGTCCTTTGCCGGCGACCTTTGGGCGCGGTTTTGGCGCATCAGGCGGAAGTCTCCAAATCCACGTAGGATTCCGGCCTGAATCGCGGCGTGCAGATCGCAAGAAAGACGAGACTGGTAGTGCCGGTGTTTTTGATCCGTTGAGAATGGCCTGCGGGAATAGACACGACATCAGCGGGGCCAACCGGCACGTACGGGGCGCCATCTATTTCCACTTCTCCCTCGCCTTCAAGGATGACATAGCGTTCGACCGTACCGCGGACGGCATGCAGGCAGGTCGTAATGCCGGGCTCGACGCGAGCCCGGGCAATTGAGCAGGCTTCATCATCGGGCGTATTGAGCATCTCGACAATGAAACATTTCTCGTCGGTATAGAACTCGGTTTCGGGCTTGAAGCGCCATACCGTTTCCATGGTCAACTCCTTGCATTCAATAAAAAAACAGGCCTTGCCTTTGATATTCAGGCATTGCCGTGGCGTTTGAAACCCGATTCAACCGATAGGATAAACAAGGCCCCTGTCGGGCTATTCGCGATTATTCTGCATAACGTTGTCATGATGATTGGGGTCATGCCGATTTTGTCCTTTGGTATTTTCACAGCCCCAAAGTATTACCAGTATAAAAAGCATCAGTGTTGATCGTTTCATCACCCGCTCCTTAATCAAATGGTGGCTCGGGCGAATAACATAGCAGAATCCGATGCAGCTAACTACCTCCATTTTGCTAACTGATGTTACGCGGATAATTGACTCGGCGTCCCTGTGGGAGCGATGCCTACATCGCGACTGCCGAGCCCATGGACGGCGTGCAGTAGAGCACCAACAGTAGGAGTTTTAGGCGGCGCCGGAGCAGCGTAGCGGAGTGCCGAGGAGCAAATATCTGTCCATGCAATCGTTCGTGATCTTCGTGGTGAACCCAGCATCGGTATGCATTCCCGCGCAGGAGCGCGGGAACGAGTAAATATTAAGAACCGTGCCCACGCTCAGCCTCAGTATGGGTTCCCACGGAGGAGAGACTGTGAAAGTATTCAATTTAAAGGATTTAACCACGAAGGACACGGAGAGCACGAAGTTTTAAGCTTTTGATTAACTTAAATTTTTCTTCGTGTCCTTCGTGATCTTCGTGGTGAATAAGGCTTTTTATGACGTTTTTCACTAATTCTTTCACACTCTCAGGACCGTGGGAACCAGGGCAAAGGGAGTCTGTATCGTGCGGATGCATTGTAGGGGCGGACCTACGTGTCCGCCCTGTTTCGGGTGCACAACAGGCTATCGGGGAACCACAGACCAAAGGCGAACCATTGGGCAAGGGCGAACACACAGGTTCGCCCCTACATGTCTGCTCATTTTACGGTATCAGGGCATCAATCCGTAGTAATTGCCAGATTAGGCTGAGCTATTTGCTTAGGTTAGCGCGTTCCTGTTCGATCAGCTGGTTCATGATTTCGATCATCTTTTCATGAGAACCGGCTAAAGGGCCGTTGGTTTTGTATTTGCCGTTGATGATGACGGCTGGCACGCCGGTGACGCCGTATCGGGCCGCTATCGCGCCGGCCTGGCGCATTTTCGTGTCGACCAGGAAGGAATTGTAGGCGGCGCGGAACTGCTCTTCGTCGACGCCGTGCTCGGCAAAGAATTTGGCCAGTTGGTCTTCGTCTTCAAGTTTCTGTTTTTTGACCTGAATGGCGTCAAAAAAATCGGCATGCACCTTGTCGACCACGCCTAGCGCCTCGGCCGTGAAATAGGCCTTGGCATGTTTGCCCCAGAGGCTGCTGAACACGGCCGGCTGACGGATGAATTCAACATAGTCGGGCAGGTTTTGTTCCCATTTTCTCAGCAGCGGCTCAAAGTCATAGCAATGCGGACAGCCGTACCAGAAGAACTCGATAACTTCGACTTTGGCGGGATTGTTGGTCGGTTGGGCCTGCGACAGGGTTTCATAACCGACTGGCTCGGCTTTCAGCAGCATGGACCATGAAAACAACAGGATCAAAAGACCGGTTGGGATGATTTTTTTTAACATGATTTAGAGTTCTCCATAAGAATGTAATCCGGACAAAAACATATTGACGCCAAGGAACGCGAACAACGTGACGAAAAAGCCGATGATAGCCCACCAGGCCATCGGTTTGCCATTCCAGCCTTTGGTCAGGCGCATGTGCAGCCAGGCCGCGTAGTTCAGCCAGACGATCAGGGCCCAGGTTTCCTTGGGGTCCCATGACCAGTAGCCGCCCCAGGCCTCCGCCGCCCATAGGGCTCCGAGTATAGTGGCCAGCGTGAAAAAAGCAAAGCCGAGGGCGATGGCTTTGTACATGACGTCTTCCAGCAACGGCAGCGCCGGCAGGCGCGTGGCCGCCAGGCCGTTCGGGTTTCGGGCTTCGGCCCCGGCTTTCAGGATGAACACGACGCCGATCATGGCGGCCAGCGAGAACGAGCCGTAGCCGATGAAATTGGCGGGCACGTGGATTTTCATCCAGTAGCTGTTCAGCGCCGGCACCAGCGGCTGGATTTCATGGGCCTGCTTGTCGAAGGTGTACCACAGCAGAAAGCCTACCGCGGCGCTGATGACCAGCAGCACGAAGCCGCCCAGGGAGCGCGTTTTGTAGCGCTGCTCGTAATACAGGTACAGCAGCGCCGTGATCAGCGAGAACAGGATGAACACTTCATACAGGTTGCTGACCGGGATATGGCCGATATCGGCGCCCATCAGGTACGATTCGCGCCAGCGCACCATCAGGCCGGCCATGCCCATCGCCGTGGCCGACCAGGTCAGGCAGCCCGCCACCTTGCCGGAGAATGCGTTGCCGGAAAACAAATGGCCGAAATAGGTGACGGTTGCCATCACGTACAGCGCGCTCATCCACATGATGGCCGACTGGCTGGCCAGCAGGTATTTGAGGAAGAAATTGCTGTCGGCCGCCGACAGGTCCGCTCCGTAAAGCGCAATGGCGAACAGGCTGAGGCCGGCGATGGCCAAAGTAAAGGTTCGCAATGACGGCCAGAACCAGCCCAGCCAGACCGTCAACAGGCCGCTGCCGAGCAGGATGGCGATTTCGAATCCATCCATCAGGTGCCGGTACTGGCTGAAGGCGAACACGGTGCCGGCCATGATCAGCAGCGCCCAGGCCCAGTCAAAGCGCGAGCGCTGTGTTAAAAAGCCGTCTGATTTGAAGTCTTGATCTAAAAGATTTTCCATAGCGGTATGCAGAGATTGGTTACAGATGAGATCCGGCGGGATCAGGTTAGCTTTTGGGTCAGGTCTTGCCTGATCAGTTCAAATTCCCTGTCGAAGTCATAACGGTTGCGCAGGGCGCTGCCGGCCAGGGTCAGCGACGATTTTTCGCCGTCCGGCCTGATGATCACCCAGAGCCGGCGCTGCGGCAGGTAGAACATGAAAAATACGCCGACGGAGAGCAGCAGACAGCCCGGAAATACCAGCCACTGGCCCGGCGAGCGCGTGACTTGCAGGCCGGTCGCCTCGATGTGCTTGAAGCTGTTCAGCGACACCAGAAACGGCGAGCCGTACTGATGGCTGACATTGAGGGCATTGACGGCATTCTCAAAGAAGCGCATGTCGAAATCGCTGACCGGCTGGTCGATATCGACGCCCTCCTGTTCCAGTATCGTCAGATACATATTTCTCAGGAACTGGTGCAGGACCGTGGCATACAGTTCGGCGACCTGTCGGCGCTGCTCTTCCGGCACCGATTTTTCAATCTGGGCCGAGATGCGCTCGTTGCCCCCGTCGATGAACTGCCGGCTGAGCGTGATCATGAAGTCGGCGACTTTTTGCTGTTCGGCGGCCGGCAGGCTTTGGCTGTTTTCGGTGGCCCGGGCCGTGGCCAGGGCCACCTGGTTGAGCCGGTCCGGATTGTGCAGCGCCGCCAGAAAATTCAGGAACCGGTCCGGGCGCTGTTCCGTGTCGGCCGGAATGAACCAGTATTGAAACGGTTCTGCCGGCGAGCGGCGCATGCCGCTGAGGTAGAAGGATTCGCCGTCCTGTTGCACGGGCTGCATGTAGTTGATGTATTCCTGCGCCGTGCCGTCGGCCTTGCGCAGCTTGAACTGGAAGCTGGGCCCGATATTGTGGAATTTCTTGACGCCGGTCGGGTCCGGATTGACGTTGAACGGGCGGAAGTCGACGATTTCCAGCGACAGCTCGCCGGACGCGGTTTTGATCGGATGCGCTTGCTTGACCGTCGCTTCGATTTCCCGCGCCTGGCCGCCCGTGCCGGTCAGCGGGTGCAGGGCCAGCTTCAGCTGCGAGCCGCCGTCGCCGAAGCTGTTCTGGTAAATCGTGTAGCCCTTGTAGCTGAATGGATGATTGACCGAAATGGTTTGTCTGACCGGCGCGCCTGAGTCCTCGTCGATAATGACCAGATCGCTCTCGAACGACTTGGGCTGGCCGCTTTCGTAATGCTCAATGCGGAAATCGTCGACGCGGATGGTAAACGGCAGTTTTTGCACCAGGTAGCCGTCCTTGAAGTCGATGAAGGCGATATTGGCGGCCTTGCCCTCGGTAATGTCGATATTGGCGCGGAAGGACAGGTTGTCGGCCGGCAGCGTGCTTTGCTCAGGCACTTCGCTGGCCGGAATCCGGCGCGTCTCGACAGCGATATCGCCGCGCATCTGGGCGATTTTCAACGGCACGTTGCCGTCCAGGAGCCCGCCGATGCAGATGATGACGATCGCGACATGCGTGAAAATATAGCCGAGACGGCTGCCGGCGCCTTTTTTGGCCGCGATCAGCTGGCCGTCCTGGGTGTCGAGCCGCTTGATCTTATAGTGTTTGTGTTTGAGCAGGGCGCCGACATAATCGCTGCTGGACCGGAGCGGTTGGGCGCTTTGCCATTGGGCATGATGGGCCAGGCGCTGCAGGGCGGTCCGGTGCGCATGCTCATGGAAATTGCGCATGTCCCTGAGCATGTGCGGGGTGTTGCGGTACACGCAGACGCTGGTCGACACCACCAGAAACGTCAGAATCGTTAAAAACCAGCTGGACGAGTAGACATCATACAGGTCCAGGGCCTTGAAGATCTCGAACCAGAACGGGCCAAATTTCAGCACATAATCGACGTAGGGCTGGTTCTGCTTCAGGACCGTGCCGATCACGGCGGCGATGGCCACGGCAACCAGCAGCGTGATGGCCAGGTTCATGGAGCCGAGAAAGCGGAAAAGAGTACGGGGCAGGGACGCGTTAACGGAAGACATTGATTTATAGGTTAACTATGACTATCCCGTTCTGAGGGATGTCGGGTAAATACTGAAAGATTCAAGCATTACAGGGTATTCATTGCTGGCCTGCTGCTTCGATAAAGCCCGGCGGCCGTTTCGGGTCGAATACCCTAAAGGGCACAAGTACCCATAGGGCATAAATGAATTCGACCCGGCTGCGATGATTTGATGAATATGAGAGTTGACTGCGTAATATCGGCTATTTCATCATCGAAATGCGATAGGAAACGGCTTTGATTTCATCATCGGTCATTTTCTTGGCGATCATGTGCATCATGTTTTCCGGATTATTGCTGCGGGCGCCGGCTTTAAAATCTTTCAGCGCCTTGATCAGGTAATCGGCATGCTGGGCCTTCAAGGCCGGAAATGCCGCCGGCTTGTTGCCTTCGCCGAAAGGGCCGTGGCAAGCGATACAGGCCGATACTTTCCGTTTCAGGTCGCCGTTGCGGTAAAGATCGCTGCCCTGGGCGATCAGAGTTTGCACGGGGTCTTCCTTGTTTTCGGTTTCCGAGGCCGGTTGTTCCTCTTCATCGTCATCGTCCAGAACCGGCAGTTGGTTGGCCGAAACGCGTTTGGAGGCATAGTAGGCGGCAATGTCGGCGATGTCTTCATCGCTCAGGGGCATCGCCATCGGCGACATGACCGGGTCATTGCGCGTGCCGTCCCTGAAGTCCTTCAGCTGTCTTTCCAGATAAGAGGCATGTTGCTGTGCAAGCTTGGGGAATGTTGATACCATGCTGTTGCCGTCCTCTCCATGGCAGCCGGCACAGGCAGCCGCTTTTTCCTGTCCTGCCTTGATAGAGCCTTGGGCATGTGCGATATGTGTGGCGCCACCCGTAAACGCCAGAGCCATTGAAAGTGCCAGCAATTTTTTCTTCATCAGGTTCCCCTTCGAAATAAAGTCATCATTTATGGTAGCCTTTATAGTTATTGGTCGGCTACTTAACAGTCGAATTCTACTCTAATTAACAAGCTTAAGCGAGGCAACGATGAATCCCATCTATCACCAGGCAAAATTTATCAACAGTTCGCCGCACATGCGCAATGCGCCGGCCGACCAGGGCCTGGAAGTCGCCTTTGCGGGGCGCTCCAACGCGGGGAAATCGAGTGCGATCAATACCCTGACGCGGCAAAACGCGCTGGCGAGGATCAGTAAAACGCCGGGCAGGACACAGATGCTCAATTTTTTTGAAATCAACGCCGGGCTGCGTTTCGTCGATTTGCCCGGTTACGGGTATGCCAAAGTGCCGGTGGACGTGAAGAAAAAGTGGCATGAGCTGATGGAGCATTATCTGATGCACCGCAAGTCGCTGTGCGGCATCATTCTGGTCATGGACGTGCGCCATCCCTTGACCGAGTTCGACCGGCAGATGATCGCCTGGTGCGAGCATGCCGGCCTGCCGCTGCATATCCTGCTGACCAAAGCCGACAAGCTGACTTACGGGGCCGCCAAAAATACGCTGTTGCAGGTCAAGAGAGAACTGAACGATGCCGGCTGTCCGCTGACGATCCAGCTTTTTTCGTCATTGAAGAAAACCGGTATCGATGAAGTGCATGAGGCATTGGATAATTTGTTCAGCCGCGCCGAACCCGATCAAAGCGGGATTTCGATCCCTTCCTGAGCCAACAGCAACTCGAAGCCGAGTGCCGGATATTTTTTCAGCAGGGCTTCATAAATAGCATCGAGCTCGGCATCGCTGCGGGTCGGTTCATGATGCGTAAGAAACAGTTTTTTCACCTGGGCATCGGCGGCCAGTTTGATGGCCGAATCATAAGTGCCATGCCCCCAGCCTTGCTTGGTCGCGTATTCTTCGCCGGTGTACGACGAGTCGACGATCAGCGCGTCCACATCCCGCATGGCGAGCGTGACTTCCTCGCGCTTGGCTTCAATAAACGACTGGAATTCCGGATATTCTTCATCGCATGCGCTGTAAATATTGACTTGCGGCTCGTAATCGCCGGTGAAAAACAGCGATTGCCCGTCGCAGTCAACCCGATAGCCGAAATTCAATACGGGATGGTTGAGCACAATCGGGGTGATCTTGGCGCGGCCGATGCAAGTCGGCTCGCCGGGCTTGATCGTGAAGTATTCAATGCCGGCATTCAGCTGGGCTTCGCGAATCGGAAAGAAACTGTATTGCAACTGCACGGAAAGGGCGCGGTGAATGCTCTCATTGGTGACCGGGTCCAGTCCGCCGTAGATGTTGATCTGGTTGTTCTTGATGAACATGGGCGTGAAGAACGGCAGGCCCTGGATGTGGTCCCAATGCGTATGGGTGATAAAGATATGCGCGGTAATGGGCATTTCCCGGTGCAGCGCCTGGGCCAGCGCGTGGATGCCGGTGCCGGCGTCGAGGATGATCAAATCATTGTCATCGGTTCTGATCTCTATGCAGGTCGTGTTGCCGCCGTATTTGACCGTATCGGGCCCCGGTGTCGGTATGGATCCTCTGACGCCCCAGAATTTAAATTTCATGGCTGTTTTTTAAAGGGCGATCAAGGAGCGGGCTTCTGTTCTTATCAGTTCCAGATCCCCTAAGGCATCAATCAGCGCAGTGAACGGCATCCCGAAACGCGTGTCGATGAAGTCGGGGAAAGGTTCGATTACGGCATTGCCGCCATCGCCCGACTGCATGTGTTTGCTGATTTGATTGGCGGCGAAAAGGCAGTCCCGCATCGGATTGTCGCTGTCGCCTGTGTCATGGTGATTGGCGATGGCATCGACCAGCAGTGCGGAAAGCTCCCATTTTTCCGCCAGTATTTTGCCTGCCTGGGCATGATCGAAACCGATGAATTCCAGTTCGGCCAGGTTCAGCGGCATATTCCGCTGCTTGCTTTTTTCCAGGACGGCTCTGAATTCGGCCGGCATAAATTCGGCCAATACGACTTTGCCGAAATCATGCAGCAGCCCGGCCACGAAACAGTCGCTGCATTCGGACAGCGGCAGACCCAGGCGCGCCGCCAGCATGCGGCTGACGGCCGCGGTCGTCAGCGAGTGCAGCAGGAAGTCATCGGTATTGAAGCCAGCCCGGTTCTTGTTATTGAGCATGCCCATCGCGGCGACGCCCAGCGCCAGGTTCTTTATCGTATTCAGGCCGAGATGCACGACCGCGCGTTGTATCGAACTGATTTTTTTCGGCAGACCGTAGAAGGACGAATTGATGGCCTTCAGGATTTTAATCGTCATAATCGGGTCGCATTCGATGACGCGCACGATTTCCTTGGCCGGTGCATTGAGATCGGAAGTGAGTTGAAGCACTCTCTGTACGCTTTTAGGAAAAGCGGGCATTTTTTCAACGAAAGCAATGAGTTTATCGTTTTCCGGTTGTGCCATTAAAAGATACGCTAAACAATATTTAATATTGAAATAGCATAACAGAGAAAATCGATTGTGGAATAGCGGTAAAAAGAAAGCCCCGAATACATGTGAATATATCGGGGCTTGAAAAGAAAATCAGCCAATAAATTAAGGGGGGAATTGACTGACTTGACGCCGTTTTAAGGCGTACGTCCATATGACGCAGATCAATTTAAAAAGTTCCGGCCAAATTTTAATTAATTAATGATATTGCGCGCGGGCGGTTTTTTACCATGTTTACCGTCAGCCGCGGCATTTGAATTCCTGGTCTGACGCGAGGCAATGGCCGATGCGGATAGTGCGAATGAATTCGCACCTACAATTTAGCCGGCAAAGCATCTTTAATGCGCCTCATCCCAGTTGTTGCCGGTCCCGATATCGACGACCAGCGGCACGTTCAGATCAGCGGCCGAGCACATCTGTTTTCTGATCTCGGCCGTGCAGCTGTCCAGCTGGTCTTCGGCGATTTCAAATACCAGTTCGTCGTGCACCTGCATGACCATTTTGGCGTCGGGTTGTTTTTGTTGCAGCCAGCGGTCGGTGAAGATCATCGCGCGTTTGATGATATCGGCGGCCGTGCCCTGCATCGGCGCGTTGATGGCCGTGCGTTCGGCATACTGGCGGCGCGCGGCGTTGCGCGATTTGATCTCGGGCAGATACAGGCGCCGGCCGAACAGGGTTTCCACGTAGCCCTGCTCACGCGCCAGGGCGCGGGTGTTGTCCATGTAATCCTTGACGCCCGGATAGCGGGTAAAATACAGATCGATATAGGACTGCGCCTGGTTGCGCGACATGCCGAGCTGCTGCGCCAGGCCGAACGAGGACATGCCGTAAATGAGTCCGAAATTGATCGCTTTGGCCGAGCGACGCAGGTCGGGGGTGACCTGGTCGGGCGCCACGCCGAACACTTCGGCGGCCGTCGCGCGATGCACGTCCTCGCCGGCGCTGAAGGCTTTCAGCAGGCCGGCGTCATTGGACAGGTGCGCCATGATGCGCAGTTCGATCTGGGAGTAATCGGCAGCGACGATTTTATAGCCGGCGGGCGCGATAAATGCCTGGCGGATCTTGCGGCCTTCCTCGCTGCGGATCGGGATGTTCTGCAGGTTAGGGTCCGTCGACGACAGGCGGCCAGTCGCGGTCACGGCCTGATGATAGGACGTATGGACGCGGCCGGTCTGGTCGTCGACCTGTTGCGGCAGTTTGTCGGTATAGGTCGACTTGAGTTTGCTCAGGCTGCGATATTCGAGAATCAGCTGGGGCAGCGGATAGGTCAGGGCCAGTTCCTGCAGCACCGATTCTTCGGTGGACGGCTGGCCTTTCGGCGTTTTCTTCAGTACCGGCAGCTTCTGCTGGTCATAGAGGATGTTCTGGATCTGCTGCGGCGAGCCGAGATTGAACGCACGTCCGGCCAGGTCATGGGCGCGCTGCTCCAGCGCGGCCATGTGGCCGGCCAGTTCCAGGCTGTGCTGCGCCAGCATGGCGGTGTCGATCAGCACGCCGTTGCGCTCGATGCGCGCCAGCACGCTGATCAGCGGGATTTCGACTTCCGTGTACAGCTTCATCAGGGCCTGATGCGGGGCCAGCTTCGCCATGAGCACCTGATGCAGCTTCAGCGTGATGTCGGCATCCTCGGCCGCATAAGGCGCGGCCTGTTCCAGCGGCACTTCCTGGAACGGGATCTGTTTCGCGCCCTTGCCGGCCACATCCTCGTAATGAATCGTGTCAATGCCCAGATATTCCTTGGCCAGGTCGTCCATGTTGTGCTTCGTGGCCGTGCTGTTCAGCACGTATGATTCCAGCATCGTGTCGTGGGCGATGCCGCGCAGCGTGATGCCGTGGTTGGCCAGCACATGCGCGCCATATTTCAGGTTCTGGCCCAGTTTGGCTTTATCCCGGTTCTCCAGCAGCGGGCGCAGGCGTTCCAGGATGGCGGTTCTGTCCAGCTGATCGGGGGCGCCGGGATAGTCGTGCGCCAGCGGCACGTAAGCGGCCTGGCCTGGCGTGACGGCAAAGGAGACGCCGACGATCCGGGCTTTGCTGTAGTTCAGGTCGGTGGTTTCCGTGTCGAAGGCGAACAGCGGCGCCTGTTCGATCTGTTCCAGCCAGTGCTTGAACCGGTCCTCGGTAAGAACGGTTTCATAAACCGCGTCCGGGGCGGCCGGTTTCTGCTCCGGAACGGCGGGGGTTTCGGTCTGGCTGTCGAGCAGTTTCAGCCACGATAAAAAGCCCAGCTCGGTCAGCAGCGTTTTGAGCTCGGCTGCGTCCACGGGCCGGCGTTTCAGGTCTTCCAGACCATAAGGCAGGTCCAGGTCGCATTTGATGGTCGTCAGCTGCTTCGATAACGGCAGCTGGACCAGGCTGGCGCGCAGATTGTCGCCGATCTTGCCTTTGATCTGGTCGGCGCAGGCGATCAGGTTTTCCAGCGTTTCATATTGCTCCAGCCATTTGGCCGCCGTCTTGGGGCCGACCTTGGGCACGCCGGGAATGTTGTCGACGGTGTCGCCGATCAGGGCCAGGTAATCGATGATCTGGGCCGGCTTGACGCCGAACTTGTCGATGACGCCCTGAATGTCGAGACGAACATTGGACATGGTATTGTCCAGAATGATGTGCTCGGTCACCAGCTGCGCCATGTCCTTGTCGCCGGTCGAAATCACCACGAAAAAACCGGCGCGTTCGGCCTGCTGTGCCAGCGCGCCTAAGACATCATCGGCTTCCACGCCGTCCACCATGATCAACGGCAGGCCCATGGCCCGGATCAGATGATGCAGCGGCTCGATCTGCACGCGCAGGTCATCGGGCATGGCCGGTCTGTGCGCCTTGTATTGCTCATAGAGGTCATTGCGGAAGGTCTTGCCCGGCGCATCGAAAATGACGGTGATGTAATCGCTTTGATAATCGGCGATCAGCTTGCGCAGCATGTTCGAAACGCCGAGGATGGCATTGGTCGGCTCGCCTTTCGGATTGGTCAGCGGCGGGATGGCGTGGTAGGCGCGGAACAGGAACGAGGAGCCGTCGACGAGGATCAGGCGTTTTTGTGTGTCTTGGGGCATAGGTGCAGGTATTAAGTTTAAGAATACAATGCCGCGCGGGGCGGTTGTTCGCCCCGCGCGGCTACATTAGGTTTTACGCTTCACATCGACTATGTTAGGCAATTGATTGATTTTAGTCAGCACCTGGCTTAATTGATCGGTGTTTTCAATTTGAATGGTCAGGTTGAGATCCGCCGAGAAATCCGGGTGGGTGTTCAATAGCGCATTGGAAATATGAATTTTGGCCTGGGCCAGCACCTGCGACACGTCGTTTAACAGATTCTGCGCGCTAAAGGCATGGATAACAATCGGCACGGCGTGACTGGATTTTTGGGAGCTCCAGCTCACTTCGATCAGCTGGGACCGTTTTTCCGGACTTAAATGCTCGATATTCTCGCAATTTTTGCGATGCACGGTGATGCCTTTGTTGTGCGAGATATAACCGATAATATCGTCGCCGTGAACCGGCTGGCAGCATTGCGCGAGCGTGGTCTGCACGTTATCGATACCGGCCACGGAAACGGCGGATTTGGCCGGCGATTTCTGTTGCCTGGCCTTGGCGGGCGGCGCTTCCAGTTCCGGGATCTTGAAAAATGCCGCCAGTTGGCGCGGATTGATATCGCTGCGGCCGATCGCCTCGAGCAGCTTGTCGGTGTCGGGCTGCTTGAAATGCCTGGCCAGTTCTTCCAGATTGGCCATTTTCAGCCCCAGCTGCTGGTATTTTTTGTCCAGAATGGCTTTGCCGGTGGCGATGTTCTGCGCCTGCTGCTGGCTTTTAAACCAGCTTTTAACCCGGCTGATGGCGCGCGATGATTTCAAATAGCCCAGGTTATGGTCTATCCAGTTGGGATTGGGGCCGCCTTCCTTGGCGGTCAGGATTTCCACCTGTTCGCCCGATTTCAGCGTATAGGTCAGCGGCACGATGCGGCCGTTGACTTTCGCGCCGCGGCAGCGATGACCTATTTCGCTGTGGATCGCATAGGCAAAATCCAGCGGCGTGGCGCCTTTGACCAGATCGATCAATTTGCCGGCCGGCGTCAGCACGTAGACGCGATCGCCGAACAGATCGTTGCGGAAGTTTTCGACCAGGGCCTCGTCATTGTCTTTTTCTTCCAGCAGCTTACGCAGGGAGGCGATGCTTTTTTCAATGGCGGCATCGTGCCCGCCGCCTTCTTTGTAGGACCAGTGCGCGGCGACCCCGAGTTCGGCAAAGTTATGCATTTCGCGCGTGCGGATCTGGACTTCGATGCGATTGCCGTTCGTATCGAGAATGACCGTGTGTAGGGATTGGTAGCCGTTTTCCTTGGGGTTGGTGATGTAATCGTCGAACTCCTTCGGGATCGTCTGCCAATGGCTGTGCACAAGGCCCAGAACGGTATAGCAATTGGACAGATTGTCGACGATCACGCGCACCGCCAGCAGGTCGTAAAGTTCCTCTATGTCCAGTTGCTTGCGCTGCATCTTTTTCCAGATGCTGTAAATATGCTTGGGGCGGCCGTAGATGTCAGCGTAAATACCGGCATCGGCCAGTGATTTTTGCAGCTGGGCGATAAAGCTGTTGATGCAGGTTTCCCGATGCACGCGCTTGCTGGCCAGGGAGGTGGCGATGCGGCGATAGATCTGCGGCTCCAGATAGCGGAACGCCATGTCTTCGAGTTCCCACTTTAACTGGTGAATGCCGAGGCGGTTGGCTAGCGGCGCATAAATATCCAGCGTCTCCCGGGAAATAAAATGCCGGACTTCATAGGATTCCCGAGACAGGTTGCGCAAACGCTGGACGCGATAAGCCAGCTTGATCAACACGGCGCGCACGTCCTGGGTCATGGACAAGAGCATGCGGCGCAGGGTTTCGGCCTGGTTCGGCTGGCGGGCCATTTCCGGCGTGTAAACGGTCAGGGTATTGAGCCAATTGACATCCTTGACCAGTGCCCCCACTGTGTCGCCGAACTGTTCGGAAATGTTGGGCCGGGGATTTAGATTCGTCAGGCGGGGATCGCTGAGTATCGCCGCCAGGATAGTTTTCAGGTCGATATTAAACGACATCAAAATACCGGCGACATCGACGCCCTTGGGGCGGTAATAGTGGGGATCATCAGGAATTTGCGCGACGATGGCCAGCGCCTGGTCAATCCGCGCCCTGTCCGGAGCGGAAAAACCGGTAAACAGCGGTTTGTTGGGATCGTTGTGTTTTTGCATCCGATGATTGTAAACGATTAGCAGAACTTGGCAATTATGATGGTCAAGACGGGCAATGTAAGTTCTTTGGGACTGAATTGAAAATTTGTGACGCTATGAATAACGATTAAATCATAAAATCATTAAACTATCGTGTTTATATCGGTATTAGTACTCATTGATTTTGAGTCTGCAGTCAGGAAATAATTCCTTGACTCTAAGTCGGCAGGTAAATCAGTTTTTAATAAGCAAGGACAAAAAAACCATGAAAATTACTATATTCGGCAGCGGTTATGTGGGATTGGTGACAGGAACGTGTCTGGCGGAAGTCGGCAATGACGTTGTCTGTATGGATGTAGATGTAACAAAAATAGATAAACTCAAACAGGGCATCATTCCGATCTATGAACCGGGACTGGAAGCGATGGTCAGGGAGAATCAGGCCGAGGGACGGCTGAGATTTACCGCTGATGTCAAGGAAGCCGTGGATCACGGCCTGTTCCAATTCATCGCCGTCGGAACGCCGCCCGATGAAGACGGATCGGCCGATCTGCAATACGTGCTGGCGGTAGCGCGCAGCATTGCCGAGCACATGGACGGCTACCGGGTCATCGTCGATAAATCGACCGTGCCGGTCGGCACGGCGGATAAGGTCCGGTCCACGATAGAGAAAATATTGGACAACCGCGGCGTGGATCTGGAATTCGATGTGGTTTCAAATCCGGAATTTCTGAAAGAAGGCGCGGCGCTGGCCGACTTCATGAAACCCGACCGGATCGTCATCGGAACCGATAATCCCAGGACCGCGGAACTGCTTAAGGCATTGTATGCGCCATTCAACCGCAGTTATGAACGCGTCATCAACATGGATATTCGCTCGGCGGAACTGACCAAATATGCCGCCAACGCCATGCTGGCGACAAAAATCAGTTTCATGAATGAACTGGCCAATCTGGCGGAACAGTTGGGCGCCGATATCGAACAGGTAAGGCAGGGAATAGGCTCCGACACCCGTATAGGCTACAGCTTTATTTATCCCGGCTGCGGCTACGGCGGCTCATGTTTCCCTAAAGACGTCAAGGCGTTGGAAAGAACGGCGAAAGAGTGCGGCTATCACGCGGAACTGCTCAATGCCGTGGAGAATGTCAATAACCGTCAGAAGCACCGGTTGTTCGACAAGATCAGCCAGCACTATCAGGGCGCTTTAAGCGGCAAGACATTCGCCCTGTGGGGCCTGTCGTTCAAGCCCAACACCGATGACATGCGCGACGCGCCAAGCCGGGTCGTACTGGAATCCCTGCTTGAGGCCGGCGCGTCCGTCCAGGCTTATGACCCCGAGGCGATGGACGAAGCACGGCGAATCTATGGCGACAGGCAGGGGCTGAGCTATTGCGATTCGCCCAAGGATGTCCTGAGTCAGGCCGATGCCTTGGTTATTGTCACCGAATGGAAGCAATTCCGTAGTCCGGATTTTGAAGAATTGAGTCAGCAATTGCAGGATAAAGTTATTTTTGACGGACGTAATATGTATGAGCCGCAGCTGGTTAAACGCAGCGGATTGCAATATTACGCAATCGGTCGATAAAGTCAGGGCTGTCCTTGAAGACTGGTATTTTTGAAACTAACGTCTAAACTCATTCTAGAATAGTTGAGATTATTCTGGTTGGCGATAAGTTAGGACTATTCAAATTTCTTCAATTATTTAAGGACAGAACATGAAAAAATTATTGATAGCTTTATTTGCCACCCTTTGCGCAACCAATGTCAGTGCCGTTCCGGTCAATATCAACAGCGCCGATGCCACCACCATTTCGGAATCCCTTTCAGGCATCGGCCAGAAAAAAGCCGAAGCGATCGTCAAATACAGGACTGAGACAGGTCCGTTCAAAACGGTGGAAGACTTGGCCAATGTTGCCGGTATCGGTGAGAAAACTGTTCAAAGAATCAAAAGCGACATTCTGTTAAGCGATTCTGAAGCGGCAGCGCCAAAGAAGACGGCAAAAGCTGATAAGAAGCAGTAAATTTGAGGCTGTTAATAATATGTAAGGATTAAGACGGCATTGTCTTATGCATTATTGAATTAATGGCCACTTCCAGCAAACATTCTTAACCTTAGGGAAACTTTAGCTGCGGCAACCCGAAGTTAAAGTTTCCTTCCTCTAAAGCAACACTCACTCCTGCTGTTTTTTTTGCGCGCAACCTAAGGAATGGGCATAAAATAACTTCCTCAAGGAGTCGGAGGATTTTCCGGTGTAAGCGCGGATTTATCCGCGCAGTGCGAATAAATTCGCACCTACAATTTTCTGATTTATTCCATGCTCATTACTAATCAATGTCTGATGTTTACGCAGAGACAGATGGTTATGCCGTCTGCTGTGCCGGGCATGGGCGTTGTTCACCCTGGCCGGGTTTTAAATGCGGAAAGCGGTGGTGGGAGCGATGCCTACATCGCGATTTAAAATCGCCCGGCAAGTCGCGATGAGGGCATCACTCCCACGGAAACGGCCTTACCGGTGCCTGAGTCAATCGTCTGCGAAACATCAGTATTAATGGCTCGATATGATAGATGCTTGACAAGCATAAAGCAGCGGTGCAGAGTTTCAAGCTTTTCAGGCATTAGAAGCCCAAATGCTTTTACCTCATGCCACGGGCGTTGCGATAATGAAGGCGAGCCGAAATTTCAAACCATTGGCTAGTAGTCAGTCAATTTAATCATGGCGGGTAAATTGTAGGTGCGAATTCATTCGCACTATTCGCTCGACAGAACAAAGCTGACTGAGTACTAAGAGTACTCGGGCAGTTTTATTTTGACGAGAAACTATAGTGTGGAGCGACTTTACGTATGTCCTCGAAGGATTCGAATAGTGCGAATGCCCTGAAGGGCACAAGTACCCATAGGGCATAAATGAATTCGCACCTGCAGTATATCTGCCATAATCAGAATGACAGACTCAGCAGCGCCTTTATTAAAATTTCGGCAACATACGCACAGAAACCACCTTAATCAATATGAACAATATCGTCTGGCATCACCATAAAATCACCAAAAAAAATCGCATCGAACAACTTCAGCAATCGCCCTGTATTTTATGGTTTACAGGCCTCAGCGGTTCAGGAAAATCCACTTTGGCGGGCGCCTTGGAAGAAAAGCTGTTTTCGATGGGCTACCACGTTTATTTGCTCGATGGGGATAATGTCAGGCACGGTCTTTGTAAGGATTTAGGCTTCAGCGATCAAGACCGGGTTGAAAACATCCGCCGCATCGGAGAGGTATCAAAACTGATGGTCGATGCCGGCATGATTGTCTTGGCCGCCTTTATTTCGCCTTTCAGGCAAGACCGGCAGATAGTGCGGCAATTGGTCGATGACCAGGAGTTTATTGAAATTCATGTCAATACGCCGCTGGAAGTCTGTGAGCAGCGCGATCCGAAAGGGCTGTATAAAAAAGCCCGGCGAGGCGAGATTAAAAACTTTACCGGCATTGATTCAGTCTATGAACAACCGGAGAATCCCGAATTAGTCATAGAAACACATCGGCAACCGTTCGAAAAAAGCGTGACGCAAATAGTCACTTGCCTGATGGAGCGAGGAGTGTTAAACAAATGAATTATGACGTGTTCAATGGCGATGCAGACGGCATATGCGCATTGTTGCAACTCCGACTGGCCGAGCCTAAGCCTTCTGTATTGGTGACAGGTATCAAGCGCGATATCGAATTATTGGACCGGGTCAACGCGAAACCGGGCGATGACGTGACCGTACTGGACATTTCCCTGCACAAGAACCGCCCTCATGTGCAGCGGCTGCTGGAGCAGGGTGCCCGCGTTTTTTATGTCGATCACCATCTGGCCGGCGAGATACCCGAACATGCCGCGCTTACAACGCTCATTGATACCGATGCGAATATGTGCACCAGCCTCCTGGTTGACCGTTACCTGCAAGGGCAATACCGCGGCTGGGCCGTGGTTGCCGCTTTCGGCGACAACCTGAATCAAAGCGCGGAGCAGGCGGCCAGAGGGCTGAATCTGTCGGCTGCTCAGTTGGATCAGCTAAAAGAACTGGGTGTTTGCATCAACTACAACAGTTACGGCAGCTGCGTGGAGGATCTGCATTATCCGCCGGATCAGCTGTATAAGTGTCTGTTGGCCTATAAATCGCCTTTTGATTTCATCAGCGACGAACATTCGGTCTACAAAAAGCTTCAGGCAGGCTATTATGAGGACCTAATGCAGGCAAACCAAATCAAGCCTGAATATGATAATGGTCATGTCGTGGTGATTGTATTGCCGGATACAATCTGGGCCAGGCGCATCAATGGCGTCTACGGCAATGAGTTGGCTAACAAGGCTCCGGCCAAGGCGCACGCCATCGTGACGCATAATAATCAGGGCGGTTACCAGGTCAGTGTTCGTGCGCCATTTGTCAATAAAACCGGGGCGGATGAGCTATGCAGCGAATTTCCCACTGGCGGTGGCCGCAAAGGCGCGGCCGGGATTAATCATTTACCGGTAGAGCAATTGCCTGATTTCATAAAAAGACTGAGTCAGAAATATGGCCCGGTTTGAGATACTTGCCGTTTACTCAGGATTCGGTTAAAAATAGCGCTCCGATTTACTAACTGATGTTACGCATGTCGCCGAAAAGAGCTTATTATTCAAGGCAAATCAGATGGCTATTCCGATACTGATGCTGCGCCGTTGTAGGGTCGAATTCATTTATGCCCTATGGGTACTTGTGCCCTTTAGGGTATTCGACCCATGCAGTGCGAATACCCCTCTGGGGCACAAGTGAATTCGCACCTACACCGCGATTCAACGCAATGTTCGCAGCAAAAACAGAACATAAAACGATTCGTACGTAACATTAGTTACCAAATGAAACCGTGCCGATGGAAGCCCTACGCCGCCACAAGGCGTATCCGGAAAAATTTGTAAAACTTGAAACGGTGCAATGCAGCATTGATGACGTTAAAATGACTATTGAACGATCAACAGGCCGCCTGTCTGCAGCGAACTTCTACCTTAAAAACTAAAAAATGAAACTGATCCCGACAAAAATTCCTGATTTATTTATCCTTGAGCCAAAAGTATTCGGCGACCAACGCGGCTTTTTTCTCGAAAGCTACAATCAGCAAACCTTTCAGGATGTCACCGGCATAAAAGCGGCCTTTGTGCAGGATAACCATTCCCGCTCGGGTAAAAATGTCTTGAGAGGGCTGCATTATCAGGTCAAGCAGCCGCAGGATAAACTGGTGCGGGTAGTGCGGGGCCGCGTATTCGACGTGGCGGTTGATCTGAGAAAATCATCGCCGACATTCGGCCAGTGGGCAGGCGTCGAATTAAGCGAGGAAAATCATCGGCAATTCTGGGTGCCGGCGGGCTTTGCCCATGGCTTCCTGGTGCTTTCGGAGCAGGCAGATTTCCTGTATAAAACCACCGATTACTATGCGCCGGAATACGAACGCTGCATACGCTGGGATGATCCCGACATCGGCATTATCTGGCCGGAAAACTGTACCCCTTGCCTTTCCGCCAAGGATCAGCAAGGCGTCTCGTTCCGTGAGGCCGAGGTGTTCGCATGAAAATCCTGCTGACAGGCTGTAACGGTCAGGTCGGCTGGGAACTGGCCAGAACCTTGTTGCCTCTAGGGGATGTCATTGCCGTCAACCGTTACAAGGCCGATCTGTCCGATTCTGACGGATTGCGCCGCACCGTTCAAAAGCTTAATCCGGACGTTATTGTCAATCCGGCCGCTTACACGGCGGTGGATAAAGCGGAAACAGACCGGGATCTGGCTTTCCTGATCAATGCAGAAGCTCCACGCGTGCTAGCCGAAGAGGCCGCGAAAAAATCAGCGCTGCTGATTCACTATTCCACCGATTATGTTTTCGACGGCTCAAATAATGCGCCTTATACGGAAGACGATGTCACGCATCCCGTCAATGTCTATGGCCAGAGTAAACTGGCTGGTGAACAGGCGATCCAGGCAACCGGCGCTGATCATCTGATACTCCGCACCTCCTGGGTCTATGCGGCCAGAGGGCAAAATTTCCTTAAAACCATTTTACGTCTCGCGGCGGAACGCGAAGAACTGAATATCGTTGCCGATCAGATCGGTTCGCCCACCTGGGCGCGCCTGATCGCCGAGACCACGGCGCATATTCTCAGGCAAACGCTGCTGGAAAGACAGCAAGGCGTTTTTAATTCAGGCATTTACAATCTGACTTCGACTGGCGAAACTTCATGGCACGGATTTGCACAAACCATTGTTGAGATTGCCCGCCAGCAAGGGATGCAGCCATTAAAAAACCGCGTCATCAATCCGATACCGACGACAGCTTATCCAGTGCCCGCTAAACGTCCCCTCAACTCGCGGTTATCAACTGAGCGCCTGGAGCAGCACTTCGGTTTGAAAATGCCTTTCTGGGATGCTGCATTAAAATTATGTATGGATGATATGGTTTAGATTGATTTAAATCATACTTTATATATGAATTTGTATCTATAACTCTGCTTCTTCTGGCGCTTGTTCTGTCTGTAGGCCTAAGCGGTGACATTAGCATGAATGGTATTGGAGAAAGGGCTGGATTTTCGTGCAAGGGCTATCTTCTCGGTCTTTTTTTAAAGTATAATCTCAATTTAAATCACAGCGCTTCTTGAATTTTTTAAAGATGCTCAGGCATGTTTGCTAGTTCTGAGTGATAGTTTGGTTTACGGAGATATCCTCAGGATAAGATAAGCTATTTCACCCTTTACATTTGATCGCGGACAATAAAAATTAATGGCTAACAAATGATTTTAGTAACAGGCGGCGCGGGATTTATTGGCGCAAATTTTGTATTGGACTGGTTATCGCAGTCTGACGAAACAATTATTAATCTTGATAAACTCACCTATGCGGGCAATCTGGAGAGCCTTTCTTCCTTGGAGGAAAATGATCGGCACGTCTTCATTCAAGGCGATATTGGTAATTTTTCACTGGTAACTCAATTGCTGACCCAGCACCAACCTCGTGCTGTTATCAACTTTGCCGCCGAAAGTCATGTCGATCGGTCCATTCATGGTCCAGAGGATTTTATCCAGACCAATATCGTCGGCACATTTCATTTACTGGAAGCTGTGCGTGCTTACTGGAGTCAGTTGGAGGGACAGGCAAAGCAGAACTTCCGCTTTCTCCATGTCTCGACCGATGAGGTTTATGGCTCTTTGTCTAAAGACGATCCTGCTTTCAGCGAAACCAACCGCTATGAGCCTAACAGCCCTTATTCTGCCAGCAAGGCTGCTAGCGATCACCTAGTGCGTGCCTACCACCATACTTATAGTCTGCCGGTACTTACTACCAACTGTTCAAACAACTACGGGCCGTACCATTTTCCTGAGAAGCTCATTCCTTTGATGATTGTCAACGCATTAGCGGGCAAAGCCTTGCCAGTGTATGGGGATGGTCAGCAAATCCGCGACTGGCTGTATGTCAAGGATCATTGCAGTGCCATACGCCGGGTGCTGGAAGCCGGGAATCCTGGGGAAACCTACAATGTTGGCGGCTGGAACGAAAAGCCTAATATCGAGATTGTTAACACGGTGTGCACCCTACTGGACAAACTTCGACCTCGTGCCGATGGCAAGAGTTATCGCGAACAGATCACTAACGTCACAGATCGGCCTGGACATGATCGCCGATATGCCATAGACGCTAGTAAGATTGAGCGTGAACTGGGCTGGACGCCGGCCGAAACTTTCGAAACAGGTATACAAAAAACCGTGCAGTGGTATCTGGACAATCCCGATTGGGTGGCTAACGTGCAAAGTGGCGCTTATCGAGATTGGGTTGCCAAGCAATACGCACACGAGGGGTTGCATGAATAGAAAAGGCATTATCCTGGCCGGTGGTTCCGGCACTCGGTTGTACCCAGTTACTAAAGCCGTTTCCAAGCAGCTGCTGCCGATTTACGATAAGCCAATGATTTACTATCCGCTCAGCACGTTGATGCTAGCCGATATTCGAGACATTCTTGTAATTTCCACGCCTCAGGATACGCCGCTTTTCCAACAGTTGCTCGGTGATGGCAGCGATTGGGGCATCAATCTGCAATACGCAGTACAACCCAGTCCTGATGGGCTGGCACAGGCTTTCATCATCGGCAAAGACTTCATTGGACAAGATCCTGCAGCGTTGGTGTTAGGCGACAATATTTTCTACGGCCATGATTTGCATGTCCAGCTTGAACATGCCATGTCCCAGCCGGAAGGCGCCACGGTTTTTGCCTATCATGTGCACGACCCCGAGCGCTACGGTGTAGTAGCCTTTAATAAAGAGGGCTGTGCCACTTCGCTGGAAGAAAAGCCCGCCCAGCCTAAAAGTAATTATGCCGTTACCGGTCTTTACTTTTACGACAACAAGGTAATCGACATCGCCGCTAGCCTTAAGCCTTCTGCACGGGGTGAGCTGGAAATTACTGATGTTAACCGCATCTATCTTGAAAGCGGTCAACTCAATGTGGAAATTATGGGTCGAGGCTATGCCTGGCTCGACACGGGCACTCATGAAAGTTTGATTGAAGCAAGCAATTTCATTGAAACCATAGAACATCGGCAAGGCTTGAAAGTTGCCTGCCTTGAAGAAATTGCTTACCGTAAAGGTTTTATCGACGCTATGCAGCTTGAGAAATTGGCCCAGCCGCTTGTGAAAAATGGCTATGGACAATATCTTTTACGCTTGTTGAAGGAAGATTTGTATTAATGAAGTTTGTGTCAAACTCTTTTTTCGATGCGCTTGTTTCTGAAGCTGGAGTCTTAAATATCGGTTGCTGCTTGTTTAAAAGTTTCAATCAGAGTACCGGCAATGAAATCGTCGGGGAAAATAACAGCCGGTTGGGGCAAACCATGCTATCGGTACAGGCCGAGGTATCCGCATGAACCCGCACGCAGCACAACCCGCATCACTCAAAGCATTGGTCCGGAGTCTTTGGCTCAACCGGCAGCTTATCAGGCAAATGACTGTGCGCGAAGTTATAGGGCGTTATAAAGGTTCTGTAATGGGATTGTTTTGGTCGTTTCTCAATCCGGTTTTCATGCTGGTGGTTTATACCTTTGTTTTTTCTGTCGTGTTCAAGGCACGCTGGGGAATAGGCGGCGATGAAAGCAAAACGCAGTTTGCTGTGGTGCTGTTTGTCGGCATGATCGTACACAGCCTGTTTGCAGAAGTGCTCAATCGCGCACCTTCGCTTATTCTTTCCAACGTTAACTATGTCAAAAAAGTCGTGTTCCCGCTGGAAATATTGCCTGTCATCAGTATGGGCGCAGCACTATTTCACAGCCTGGTCAGCTTGACGGTTTTATTGACCGCTTTTATTATTTTCAACGGTTACCTGCATTGGACAGCGGTTTTTACGCCGCTGGTGTTATTGCCTTTGGTTATCGTCAGCTTGGGTCTCGCCTGGATACTGGCATCTTTGGGTGTATTTCTGCGGGATGTAGGGCAAACCATTGGTATTATTACCACGGTAATGATGTTTCTATCACCGGTTTTTTATCCTATAACTTCGCTACCGGAAGATCTTCGTCCCTGGCTAATGGCCAATCCTCTCACTTTTATCATCGAACAGGCTCGAGAAGTGCTCATCTGGGGCCATCTGCCCAATTGGGCAGGGCTGGGTATTTATACATTAGCCGCTACCCTAATGGCTTGGATGGGTTACGTATGGTTCCAAAAAACCAGAAAGGGTTTTGCTGATGTTCTATAAGCAGTCTCTATTCTCTGGCAAGGCGATATTATTTATATGCTTAACTGAATGTTAACGAGATGCTGTTAAAAGTGTTAATTGTTAAGTGTGTAATGATCCGAACAAGTTAGCATTGATGCAAATTAACTGCGGAACACCATTGACATTGCAGTCAGGAAATATAGAAAACATCGATGACAAAAAAAATTTTACCTTTCGAAGTCTGGCAAGACCGGCATGTTTCGCGTGAAGTGCGAGCGACCTCGCTGGGTCAGCAGCCTAAAACGTTCTGGATTATAAGTCTTCCTCTCCTTATGAGGTTCCCAAATAACCTGATCTATTTAGTAATGATAAGGAGCGGTCTCCATTCGGTAAGACGGTTTTGTAATTGGTTGATTGGTTGCGCTGATAAATGGGGAACTGTAATTGCATGACATTATCAATACCGGCAATATCTGGGACAGATCATTTGGACAATTTGGACAGCGCAAACAATATAGCCATCCGTGTAAATAGCCTTAGCAAATGCTATCAGATCTATGATACCCCTCGTGATCGGCTTAAACAGTTTGTTGTGCCCCGCCTGCAACGCATGGCGAGGCAAGTGCCCAAGCAATATTTTCGCGAATTCTGGGCGCTGAAAGACGTGTCATTCGAGATCAAGAGAGGTGAAACTGTAGGTATTATTGGTCGCAATGGCAGCGGAAAGTCGACTCTTTTACAGATGATTTGCGGAACGCTCAATCCAACTAGTGGCGGCATTCAAACCAACGGCCGTATTGCCGCTCTGCTGGAACTGGGCTCCGGATTTAACCCCCAATTCACTGGACGTGAAAACGTTTATATGAATGCAGCAGTGCTGGGTTTGAGCAAGGAAGAAGTGGATGCGCGCTTTGATGACATTGTTGCCTTTGCTGATATCGGACAGTTTCTCGAACAACCAGTAAAAACTTATTCCAGTGGCATGGCAGTGCGTCTGGCTTTTGCGGTAGCCATCAATGTCGATCCGGAAATACTAATCGTCGATGAAGCGCTCTCAGTCGGTGACGAATTATTTCAACGTAAATGCTTCTCACGAATCGAAGCCATACGCGCCAAAGGTGCAACCATTCTTTTTGTTTCTCACTCGGGTAGAACTATCGTTGAGTTATGCGATCGAGCAATGCTGCTGGACAGCGGCGAAAAACTGGCAGTTGGCACTCCCAAGCAAATTGTGGGCAGATATCAAAAGCTGCTTTACGCACCGGCAGGTAAGAGGGAAATTATCCGTGAGCAAATTCGGCGATCGAATGCACAGTGGGCGACACATCCAAACCTTATTGAAGAAGCGACACATGAGCAACAAACGTCCAACGCGCATACACAAGAAAAGCAGGAGAGCTTTGATCCATACCTCAAGCCCAGCAGTACAATCGAATATGAAGCACATGGGGCTTATATTAAAGCACCGGCCATTCTTACGTTAGCCGGCGAGCAGGTTAACAACCTAGTGCGTGGAAAAATCTACCGTTATACATATACCGTTCGCTTTACAACGAGCGCTAGCAATGTTCGCTTTGGCATGCTCATTAAGACCACGAACGGTGTAGAGCTAGGTGGCGCAGTATCGGCATCCTCCGGCATAGACAGCTTGGCCTATGTGGAAGCAGGATCACATTACCAGGTTGAATTCCGATTTTGTTGCGCTTTGAATACGGGCACATATTTTCTAAATGCAGGGGTAGTCGGCGACTTAAATGGCAGCGAAACGTTCCTCCATCGCCTGATCGATATCGCCATGTTTAGAGTACTGCCTAATTCGAACAATTTAGCGACAGGAATCGTTGATTTTGGCTGTTATCCAGAGATAGAGCTACGGCAAGTACAGAGTTGAGAGAGTTGAAGTCATTGGAAATGAAGAAAAGCAGACTGATTGTTGTATTAGGCATGCACCGCAGTGGCACAAGTGCGATTACGCGCGGACTACAGGTGTTTGGGGTAGGGCTTGGCGATAGGCTGATGCCAGCCATTGAGGATAATAATGCCAAAGGTTTTTGGGAAGATATTGACCTCAATGCGTTGAACATTGAAATGCTCAGCGTCATTGATAGCGATTGGCATCATCTTGCGCCAATTACAGCCAATGATGTGGAGGTTTTGCGAAGCAAAGACTATTTTCTGCGTGCGGCTGAGTTGCTTCGGCAGAAGTCCAGTAATACCGCCATCTTTGGCTTCAAAGACCCGCGTGTGACAAAATTATTGCCTTTTTGGAAGAAAGTGTTCGAGCATTGCCAATTTGATGTGAACTATGTGTTGGCCGTGCGTCATCCGCTTAGTGTAGTTAAATCATTGGCTAAACGCGATGGTTTTGATGCAGAAAAAAGCTACCTGCTTTGGTTAGGACACGTTATAACAGGTCTTCTGGAAAGCAAAGGCAATAAGCGCGTGCTGGTTGATTATGATTTGCTGATGCAATTGCCAGAACATCAATTGAATCGGATTGCAAAGTGTTTTGATCTGGCTCTTGACACTAGCGACTTGCAAATCTATAAAACAGAGTTTCTCGATCAAGAACTGCGACATACATTATTTGCACCCAACGATCTGGAGCTGGATAAATCCTGCCCAGCCCTGGTGCAGGAAGTTTACGCGACACTTTTAGATATCGCAACTGACGAGGTGCAGATTGATGACGTCGCAATACAAAAAGCAATTGAGCAGTGGAATAGAGAGTTTGGTAGTCTTAATACAACGCTAAGACTCGTTGATAGACTGCAACTGCAAAAAACTAAGGCTGAGCAAACTGCAGTTGACTATGGCAACCAGATCGCTAGTTTCAAGGAGGTTGTAGCTGAGAGTGACGGGCAGATTGCCAGCCTCAAGCAGGCAGTAGCTGAGCGTGACGGGCAGATTGCCAGCCTCAAGCAGGCAGTAGCTGAGCGCGATGGGCAGATTACCAGCCTCAAGCAGGCATTAGCTGAGCGCGATGGGCAGATTGCCAGCCTCAAGCAGGCAGTAGCTGAGCGCGATGGGCAGATTGCCAGCCTCAAGCAGGCAGTAGCTGAGCGCGATGAGCAGATTGCCAGCCTCAAGCAGGCAGTAGCTGAGCGCGATGGACAGATTGCCAGCCTCAAGCGGGCAGTAGCTGAGCGCGATGGGCAGATTGCCAGCCTCGAGCAGGCAGTAGCTGAGCGCGATGAGCAGATTGTCAGCCTCGAGCAGGGGATAGCTGAGCGCGATGGACAGATTGCCAGCCTCAACGAACAAGTAGAGAAATTGAATAATCGGCTTGCACTCGTAGAGATGGAAGTATCTGAGCGGAACCATACTGTTCGGGCTCAGGCAGATACTATCGCTGAATTGCAGAGCTCCACTAGCTGGAGAATTACTCGTCCGTTACGTTATGTGGGTACACAGAGGCGTAAAGCTAAAGATGTGCGGGCCATAGCCCGGCAGCTGCTTCAAGACGAACCCTTGCCGGTGTTGTTGAAGAGAGGGCTGAGAGTCTTGCGCCGTGAAGGATTAGGGGGTGTCAAGGTGCGTGTTCGGCATCAACATTACCTGGCAACTCAAACGGGAACGGCATCGCAAGTATCATCAGCCGCCCCTTCCTCTGCAGAGATGGGGTTCTCGCTCGAACCTGCGGCTATAGTTCGCGATCTGCAAGGACACTATTCACTGGCTGCTGCATCAAAAGGTTACACTTACTTAGAACCACAGTGTCCTGCGGATCTCGAAGCTCAGTTAAAAGCGATGCAGACTACACCGTTGTTTTCGATCGTGGTGCCTGTTTACAATACAGCTCCTGAACTTCTAGCAGCTGTGCTCACGTCTGTTCAGGCGCAGTGGTATCCGAATTGGCAATTGGTGCTAGCCGATGATGCCAGCCCTGCTGAGGCGACCCGTAAGGCGCTGTCCCAGATAGAACATCCGCAAGTCAAGTTGCTGCGCCTGGAAAATAACCAGGGCATTGCGGGCGCGACCAATGCGGCGCTTGAGGCCGTCGACGGCGATTTCATCGTATTTATGGATCACGATGATGAACTCACTGTGGACTGCTTGTACGAGCTTGCGTTATGTATTGAGCGAGAGCAGCCGGACTTCATTTATAGCGATGAAGACAAACTCACTGAAGACGGACAATATATACAGCCGCACTTCAAGCCGGACTGGTCGCCTGATACCATGATGAGTACCATGTTCACCTGTCATGTGTCGTGCGTGCGCCGCAGCTTACTGGAAAAGGTAGGCGGGTTGCGCTCGGAGTATGATGGCTGCCAAGACTGGGATTTTGTCCTGCGTGTGTCAGAGCATACCAGCCGCATAAGTCATATCCCCAAAGTGCTGTACCACTGGCGCATCATTCCCGAATCGGTTGCCTCGGACATTGCCGCTAAACCTTACGTCCTAGAGGCTTCCCGCCGTGTACGAATGGATGCTTTAGAGCGCCGCGGTCTGAAAGGTAGCGTAGAGGCCGTCAGTCAGATGCCGGGCTATTTTCGAGTCAATTATCATCTGCGCGGCACTCCATCTATCTCGATCATCATCCCGAGTCGTGATAATGGACAAGTGTTACAGCGCTGCATTGATTCGATTCAGAAGAAGAGCAGTTATCGTAATTTCGAAATCATTATCCTCGACAACGGTTCGGCCGATCAGTCTACGCTCTCCTACCTTCAAGAGCTACACAATGAAAGGCTGGCTCGGGTTATTCGACATGATGCGCCTTTCAATTTTTCTGAGCTGAACAATATCGGCGCAAAGAATGCAAGCGGTGAACTGTTACTGTTCCTCAATGATGATACTGAAGTGCTCTGCAGCGACTGGCTGGAACGCATGGGCGGATATGCACAATTGTCACATGTTGGCGCTGTGGGAGCTAAATTGCTGTATCCCGGCGGCAAGGAAGTTCAACATGCTGGCGTCCTCAATCTAGTAAATGGTCCAGTGCATGCGTTTCTGCGCCATGACAGCGAACGCCCAGGCTACTTCATGCGCAACCTGCTGGAATATAACTGGTTGGCTGTTACCGGTGCTTGTCTGATGATGGAAGCCAGTAAGTTTAACGCATTAGGCGGGTTTGATGTCACTCTGCCGATTGCCTACAATGACATAGAGTTATGCCTGCGGAGCGTCGAAAAGGGCTTCTACAATGTTGTCTGCCAGGCCGTGACGCTCATACACCACGAATCCGTCAGCCGGGGCTTGGATCATGTCGATCCGCTTAAACTGAAGCGCTTGCAAAAAGAACTTGGACATCTCTACAGCATTCATCCTGGCTATTTTCAGTATGACCCCTTCCATAACCCGAATCTGCATCCCAGCGGACTTAACTTTGAGGTGCCCGCCTGATGAATATGACGATGAGAAATAACCACGATTCGCCAGAAATGATTGATCTATCGTCTTACAACTTTGGCACAACTGACCTTGATCGCCTGATCGATAGCGCTGCGGTGGTCTCCTTTGATTTTTTCGACACTCTTTTTATACGTCCTCTTGCCAATCCGGAAGACGCTTTTGATATTCTCGGGCTTCAGTTCGCTATTCCAGATTTTCGCGCGCGCCGTCGGGCAGCACAGGCAGAAGCTTTCCGGCGGATGCAAGCCGCTGGCCGCAAAGAAATCACGTTAGAGAATATTTACGCCTGTCTAAGCGGAACCGACACCTCGGCCGACATACTTATGAGCGCAGAATATGCTCTCGAATTATCGCTGGTCGAGCCGAATCACGAAATGTTCTCCTTATTTCGTGCATTGCTCGATATGGGCAAAACGGTGGTCATCACTTCGGATATGTATTTGTCTACCGATTTCTTTATCGAGGCGCTCCGGCCGCATGGCTTGGCGCATGTGCCACTGTTTATTTCTGCGGACTGCAATGCGACTAAACGTGATGCCGGGGAATTGTTCGATATTATGGCAACACAACTGGGCCTGCCGGCTAGTGATATTCTGCATATCGGGGATAACCAATTGGCCGATGTCGTACGCCCGCGTGAAAAAGGCTTAATGGCTTTCCATTATCAGCCTGGCCGTGATCGGACTATCGGGAAGAGTGCCTCGCTCACTACCTCGATCGGACATGGTCTGTTACGAACCCGTGCACGAGATATCCCTCTTGACTCCTATGCCGAGCTTGGCTTCATCTATGGGGGAGCGGCCAGCTTGGGGTTTCTGCAATGGATCAAGGACTGTGCCCGCGCGGATGGCATCGATCATGTGTTGTTCCTTTCCCGAGATGGTTATTCGCTCGAGCGAATAGCCCGGTCTCAGTCGGGCAACGAATTGCCCGACTTTTGCTATTTCCTGGGTTCGCGTACCGCTTATACGCTGGCTGCAATCAAGGCTGATAACTTCAGCCAGTTCCTGCCCTTCCTGCTATCGGGGGCTGACGGCTTGGCGCCTTGCGAATTGCTGAAGCGGATTGGTGTGCAACCGCCGTCGCCTCAGGTTATGGCGGATCTGGGACTGGGAACTGAAGTGCGTGTGAGTCTGGCTCTACATGAGAAGCTGGCCAGCTTTCTGTATGCCTATCGCTGGGAAATTCTCAAGGTGTGTCAACGTAACCGTCGCGCACTTTACAGTTATCTCAAGCAGATCGGGCTTAGCGAGGGAAGCAAGGTCGCCTTGGTCGATGTAGGCTGGAATGGTACCACCCAGGAAGCGTTCGAACTGGCCGTGCGTTCTCTTATGGATCTTGAGGTGTTTGGTTACTATTTCTGTCTTGCCGATACGCCGGGGCGTTTCCAGCGTGAAAAAACTCAGCGTATGTCAGCTATGGTCACCACGGCCACCACCTCTGCGGCGACTGTTGCCAGCATGTACGCCAACCGCGTTGCCGTGGAATTGTTTTTCTCCGCGCCGCATCATTCAGTGATCGGATTACAGATCGGGGTTAACGGCGTTGAACCTGTGCTGGATGCCGGGCGTGGCAATACCGATGGTTTGCTACAGATAGCGGAAGAGGTGAATCGAGGCATGGAAGTCTTTGCTGAACAGTATGGCGCGTTGCAACAGCGTTTGGGTATGCAGGCTTCGCCATTGCAGATTGCCTGGCCGATGATTGAACTGGTTACCGAAGAGCAAGGAAGTGCTCATCAGTTGCTGGGGCAAGTCAAAAATTTTGATGCCTGGGGCAGTTCATGCAACCATGAATTGGCACTGGCTGACTATTTGGCGGCTAGTTGATGGCGTTTATTGAATCCATAGCATATTAGCTCTTGCAATCCTATTCTTCTTCACTGTTTTATAGAAACATTAATAATGACTGACAAAACTTTATTTATTCATGCCGGTGGCTCAAAAACGGGGACCAGTGCTTTGCAGAACTTCTTTGAAATCAATGCTACCCTACTCGAAAGCTTCGGTTTCGCTTATGAGAACAGACTCCATATCGAACATGAATATGAGATAGGCAGTGGCAATGGTTTGCTGCTGTATAAGCGATTGTCGTCTATGACTATTATGGATAATGAGATTGACAAGTTAGTATCAAGTTATTTCGGCCAATGCAATAACGCTATTTGTACAAGTGAATCTTTTGCAGAACTTGATGCGCATGGCTGGAAAAAGCTTTTCGAATCGTCAACAAGACTTGGCGTGAAATTAAAGGTGATTTTCTATGTGCGCAATGTGATTCCATATCTTCTGTCTGCCTATGATCAAATCATCAAGCGCCATGGTGAATATAAATTGTTCGACGAGTGGGTTGAAAAGGCAATATGGCAGCATGGCAGGACGCTGCAAATAATGGCGAGTGTATTGCCCAAATCGAGTATACAAGTTCTTCATTTTGATAGCGAACGGACAAATTTAATCAAGGGATTTTTTAATATTATCGACGCTGATACTTCATTCGAAATTAATGCGGCTGATCAGAAGCGGCAGGTCAATCGCAGTTTAACGAGCGATGAGCGCGAGGTTCTAATCACTGTTAATAAAGCCCTTGGTGCGGCCTATTCAAAAGAAGTGTCTGAATTATTGATTTATGCCGACCCCAACGCGCGGGGAGAACCGGTTTCATACCATAAAACGACAGCTGATTCATTGCTGGATCGTTACAATACCGAGGTCAATTGGGTAAACAACACTTTCTTCAATGGTCAAGCCGTTGTGTCAGTTTTGCCCATTAAACCAGTCAAAGAAACCCTGGACCTAAAACCTAAAACCGAACCGGAGCAAAAAGGCAACGTAGAAAAACAGGTCTTGAACTGGGCGCTTGAAAAGTTGAAAACAATTAAAGGTGAAACGGAGCAGACTATAGAACGAGCATTAAGGGTTGCCGTTCAGAATAATTCAGGAAAATCCCATCCGGATATTCCGGAAGATTTTGATGTGCTCGCCTATTTGCTGCTGAACCGCGACGTGCTGCACGCGGGCGTCGATCCAATTCAGCACTATATTAATTATGGCATGAATGAAGGAAGAGCCTATAAGTTTGTAAGAAGGCAGAGTTTGTCATGATGGGCAGTGTTATGCGGCACAAGTAAAAAAGTGATGCTCACTTGAAATCACATTGTCTTGGCGATCAGCAACTTTGAAGAAAATCGATTTGTCAGGTCGAGCAATGGGCTCCAGATATTCTTGGATACAATCTTTTAGCTTATAGAATCGAATTTCTTGGCATCTTCCGAAAGAAAAAATTGAATGATGAAGAATGAATAAATATTTGCAGTCCAGTAATGGTAAATGCATGAGGTCATTCACACCCTATGATAAGGTGCCGTGTTCTCAGCGGCAATAAATTCCTATGGCCTTCTTATGATACAAAAAGTGGTGAGAGTTGAAAATGAAAGAGCGAGAATTTAACGAAGCTGAGTACTTGAGAGCAAATCCTGATGTTGCGGCTGCGGTAAAAGAGGGAAAATTTCACAGTGGGCGTGAGCATTATGAAAAGTATGGCGAAAGAGAGGGGCGCATACTAAATCGATTGCTCGGTAGAACTTCGCGTGAAGAGAAGGTCTTCCATCTACTGGACACAACAGGCCTGGGTCTGGAAATCGGCCCTAGCCACAATCCGATTGCGCCTAAAAAGAAAGGATTTAACGTACAAATCCTTGATCATGCCAGTGCTGAAGAGTTGCGAAGTAAATATAGAGGGCATGACGTCAATCTGGATAATATCGAAGAAGTTGATTTTGTCTGGCACGGAGAGCCTTTTCAGGAGCTGATAGGTAAAACGGGTTGCTACGACTGGATCATTGCCAGCCATGTCATCGAACATGTACCTGACTTAATCTCATATTTGCAGCAATGCGAAATATTACTTAAGTCCACTGGTATTTTGTCTTTGGTGATTCCAGATAAGCGCTATTGTTTTGATTATTTCTCTTCAACTAGCTCAACAGGTAATGTGCTGGATGCCTATGCAGAAAAGCGGGTAAGGCCCAGTCATGGACAGGTATTTGATCACTTATCCAATGCCTGCAAGCGGAATGGCAAAATTACTTGGTCATCTGACGGAATGGGTGGGGCGGACGAGCTTGTGCATGCTTTTGCTGTGGCTCAAGCGCACTGGGTACGATCGGTTTCTACAATGGATTATATTGATGTGCATTGTTGGCGATTTACGCCGGCGTCGTTTCGTCTTATGGTTTCAGATTTGCGGGGACTTGGCTTGATCAACTTGGAAATCAAAGCGGAGTTTGATACGACGGGCTGTGAATTTTATGTATCGCTAGGCAAAAAGAGTGATGCTTCCATACCGTTAGATCGCCTTACTGCTCTGCAAATCAGAAAGCTTGAAAATGCCTGAAATCAATCGACTGCCATTACGACCATTGTTTTTTATATTTTCTCTGGCTTATTTGATACTGGCTATGAATTTGCCAGTATCCATCTATACAAGGGCGGGCCATGATGATGCTTTATATTGGGAGCATGCGTATCAGATATTGAAAGGGAACTGGCTTGGCGCATATAGCCAAATGACATTAGCCAAGGGACCGGGCTTTCCATTGTTTTTAGCCACAAATGCGGTGCTAGGCATTCCGATTACGCTCTTGATTGCGCTTCTTTATCTCTTGGCCTGTGCACTGATTGCAAATACATTGCGTGAATTAGGGCTGAGCAGATATTTGGTTTTAACTATCTTTGTCGTGATTCTCTTTCATCCGGAATTATTTCCAATGAGAATAATTCGAGACAATATTTATCCGGCATTGTCATTGATAATCATAGCTGGGGTGATCCGACTGGTATTTGCTCCACTACCGCAATATCAGCGGCTAATGAATGTAGCTCCTTACGGTTTGGTTTTTGGTTTTTTCTGGATAACTCGCGAAGAAGGCATTTGGATAATTCCAGGCTTATTTATCTTACTTTTTCTTAAGGCGCTTCAATTAAAGAAACAAAACTTGCCCATTAAAGGGGTTTTTTATAGGTTCGCTTGTTTCTCATTGATAGCAATATTATTTGTTTGTTTAATCGCATTGATCAATTATCAAAAATACGGGAAGTTTGAGGTTGTTGATTTTAAGGGTAAAGCATACTCTCAGGCCATTAAAAGCTTGAACAGTGTAAATGTTGGACAGGATTTACCCTACGTGCCCGTTTCATTTGCCAAGCGACAAGAGATTTACAGAATCAGCCCCACCTTTTCGCAGTTAAAGGACTATTTTGAAGATAAGGGGAAGAGGTGGACCTCCGCTGGCTGTAAAATATACTCATGGACATGCGGAGATTATGCCGGAGGTTGGTTTGCCTGGGCCTTTAGAGACGCTGTTGCCAGTAAGGGCTATTATGGAAGCCCTATGCGCGCCGCAGAATTTTACAACAACATTACGAAAGAAATAGAAACAGCCTGTGACGTTGGCGTTATAAAGTGCAAGGCCAATCCTGTTCCACTTATGCCAAATATCACAATGACGCAATTAAAAGAATTGCCTGGGAAAATAATTGAAGCATTAAAGCTTGCAATGGTTCAGTTTCCACTGTCGGCCACCGGGGGGGCTAGCTGGGAGCCACTGGATCAGCTTCAAAGAATACGTTTTATTCTTCGGAGCCCGCTTACTACTCCGGCGCCAAGTGAACAAAGAATCGAGTTAAACGGCTGGTACTATTCAACTAACCGCGACTGGATAGTATTGAATTGTTCAATAAATGGTGCGCAAATAAAGAGAAATATCAGTAGGATGAACAGTCCTGATATTGCGGAGCATTTCAAAAATCCAAATGCAAATTTTCAGCGTTTTTCAATTAGCGTGATGGGTAATGAAGATTGCAGCATTTCTACAGATGCTTCGCCTTCAAATATTTTCCCGATTACAGCACTATTAGAAAAACAAAAATCCGAACTCAAAGTTGGGGATAACGGCACTCTCTACGTTGACCAAATTCTGGATACAAACCATCATTCTGTGCAAGATTTACCTTTAAAGCTTAAGGGATCATTGGCAAATCTATACAAATTGATTATTCCTATACTTGTAATGCTGGGCGCTTTTACATATTTGATGTATTTAATGTTTATATTGGTTGGAAGAATGCCTATCACAGATATTTTTATAGTCAGCACAATGATGTGGTGCCTGTTTTTTTCTCGAATTGCATTACTCATTCTTGTCGATATTAGCTCTTTCCCTGCTATTAATAGTCTTTATATGTCTGCCGCTTTCCCAATCTTATGCTTGGCTGCTTTTTTATCTTTGCAATTAGTATTTGGTAGTAAGATGAAACTTCGGGTTTTCTCTTAAGAAAGTTTTGGTGATTGAATTTGTAATAGAAACCTATTTTTTCATTTATCCAATTACGTATTAATCGATCATTTAATTAAAAATTTACACTTTTATATGGGGTTGCAATGAAAGAAAACATGGCTGTAAAAGCTCATCGAAAGGTTGTTATGAGGCGGAGGGTCCTTCAAATATCAAAGAACATTTCAAAGTTAATTCCTGATGATGTTGTTTCTGTGCTTGACGTAGGAGCTGGAACTGGAGAAATGGCTCAGTCTATTAGAACTTTACGACCAGAGTTAAAGATTTCTGGAGCCGACATTTATATTAGGCCTAAAACTTTTATTCCTGTTGTGGAGTATGATGGGAATAAATTACCTTTTAATGATGCTTCATTTGATGCAGTAATAACAGTAGACGTTCTCCATCATTGCAATGACCCGGTTTCAGTGCTCAGAGAATGTGCAAGAGTCTCAAAAAAGTGGGTAATAATAAAGGATCACATTGCAGACAGTACTTATGATGAGAAGATACTTACGTTTATGGACTGGGTCGGCAATAAGGCTCATGGTGTTACCCTGCCTTATAATTATTTATCTTCTTTAGAGTGGAATGCCGCCTTTGATAAGGCTGGTTTGAAAAAAGTGAAAAAAGTTGACCAGCTTGATATCTATCCAATGCCACTCGACATTATTTTTGGTGGTTCTCTACATTGTCTTCATTTGTTAAGCAAAAATTGAAAGTATGTCGAATGTTAAATTAACTATTCTTATGCCTTGTTTGAATGAAGCAGAAACACTAGCTCGCTGCATTGAAAAGGCAAATTCCTGGATTAGCAATTCTGGAATAGAAGCGGAAGTTTTAGTGGCTGATAATGGCAGTACTGATGGTTCGCAAGAAATTGCCAAATCCCTTGGAGCCAGAGTGGTTGACGTTGCACAGAAAGGCTATGGGGCCGCCCTTTTTCATGGAAGCATGGCAGCTGAAGGAGAATGGATTATCATGGGAGATTCCGATGACTCTTATGATTTTAGCCGGCTTGATCCTTTTGTAGAGAAATTGAGTGAAGGTTATGATCTTGTGATGGGTAACCGCTTTTTAGGCGGTATAGCACCAGGCGCGATGCCATGGAAAAATCGTTATATCGGTAATCCTATATTGACCTGGATTGGTAGGTTACTTTTTAAATGTCCTGCAAAGGATTTTCATTGTGGATTAAGGGCTTTCAGAAAAGATGCTTTCTTACGTATGGATTTACGTACAACCGGGATGGAGTTTGCATCTGAGATGGTGATTAAAGCTAATTTGCTTCAGATGAAGATTGCGGAAGTTGCGACAACTTTATCCAAGGACGGCCGATCAAGACCCCCGCATCTTAGACCTTGGCGCGATGGGTGGCGACATCTTCGGTTTATGCTACTTTTCAGCCCACGTTGGCTTTTTCTTATACCTGGTTCGGTTTTGTTTTTGATAAGTATGGTTAGTTATGCAGCATTATTATCCGGTCCAGTTAAGTTAGGTTCGGTTACTTTTGATGTGCATACTCTTTTTTTTGCCGAAGCCGGATTGGTGCTGGGTTTCCTAGCTGCAATACTTGGTGTAGTAATTAGAATGTTTGGTATCCGTGAGGGACTATTGCAAGAACATTCGTTGCTCGAAAGATTGCGAGTGTCTCCCATCCTTGAGGTTGGGGGCGCAGTCGGAATTTCGATGATGCTCGGTGGGTTGTTTTTTGGATTTGATGCTTTGATGGCTTGGAGCGCAGTTAAGTTTGGATCTCTTGAACCAGGAGAATTGCTGCGGACAATAAGTATTTCAACAATATTGATATTGTTAGGTGGTGTTACATTGATGACTTCTCTCATTATGGGATTTTTGGCTTTACCTACGCGCGAGCATCGGACTTGAGCTCATTTATCTTGCTCGCAGGGTGTGTGTTACTTAGTGCTATAGCATCAATTTTTTTAAAAATTGGTGCTGAAGCATTAACAGGGACTCTAAATTTTTCAACTTTAGCTAATAACCACATGATTTGGGTTGGCGCTTTCTTTTATTCAGCCGCTTTTCTTGGTTATATATATGTTCTAAGGCTTGTTCCTCTTTCTTTGGCTCAACCTGTCATTACAGCAGGCGTTTCTGCCGTTACAGCACTAGTAGCTGTAACGCTCTTCCGAGAATCAATGGTGCTGGCTAATTGGATTGGCCTCACATTGATCTGTGTAGGTATCTTTTTTCTTTTTTGGGGTCGCATATGACCCTATGGATTTTAAGTTTCCTTATTTCGATCGCTTTCGCTTCTGTGGTTTTGGGAACTGCGGTTTTCAAAGATGGAAGTTATGTTGACAAAGTAAAGCCCTTAGTAAAAGAGATGCGAGATGCTCACAAAAGTTGATAATAAAAGCCGAGTTTCGGTGATTATCGTCAACTGGAACGGCGGACAATTTCTCGAAAAATGCTTGGCTGCATTGATGGCTCAAACGGTCAAGCCTTATGAGATTATTCTACTGGACAACGCAAGCTCGGATGGATCGGTCGATATCGCCCGACAGTTTCCTGCCGTGCGGCTGATGCTTCTGGACCAGAATACCGGATTCGCGCGAGGCAATAATCTGGCCATTCAGGCGGCTTCTGACGATTCGGAATGGATTGCTCTCATTAATCCTGATGCATTTGCCGAACCGAGTTGGTTGGAAGCGTTATTATTGATGACTGAATCTAATTCAGGCTTCGACGTATTCGGCAGCAAACTGGTGAATGCGGCCGATCCGATGGTACTGGATGGTGCGGGTGATGCTTATCATTTGAGTGGTTTGGTATGGCGCATGGGCCATGGTTCCCATGTGCCAATTCTTGCAGAGAATGAGCGCGAAATGTTTTCACCCTGTGCTGCGGCAGCACTCTATCGACGCAGTGCCCTATGCGAAATAGGAGGGTTTGATGAGGATTATTTCTGCTACGTGGAAGATGTGGATCTTGGTTTTCGACTGAGATTGGCCGGGTATCGCTGCCTCTATGTGCCGCACTCAGTGGTGCATCACGTCGGATCAGGCACGACTGGTGGACAACATAGCGATTTCGCCATTTATCACGGACACCGTAATCTGGTGTGGACGTTCATAAAAAATATGCCGGGCATCTTGTTCTGGTTGCTGTTGCCGTTGCATGTGACACTGAATGCGGCGAGTATCATTTGGTTTACATTACGCGGACAAGGTAAGGTGATTTGGAGAGCCAAGCGCGATGCATTGTTGGGCTTGCCAAAAATATGGTGTAAGCGTCAAACGGTTCAAAGTCGGAAGGTTGCATCGGTTAGCGAAATTTGGCGTGCTTTGGATAAGCGTATGGTTCCTGATTTACGTGTCCGTCAACCGAGATGGAAGATTCGACGATTAATAAAATAGACGGCATTAGACTCTCTCTGTGGCAAAACGCCGGTCGCGGATACTTATTACGCATCAATATGTCATTCCGATACCATTCAGTTGTCAACTGATAATCTTTGCTGGCAGGACGAGTTATTTCGACCAAAGATAAATAAATTGATAGAAGGCAAGATTATTGCTGATCCATATGGTTCTTATTTTCGTGCCGATGATATACTTTGCCCTACATGGATAAGATAAGTAATCTTATGAACAAAATGACATGCAATTTCAGAAATAGCTACAGCATGGCGTAGTCGGCAACATACAAGACCAACTCGCGCTGTAACTAAGTGCGTGATTGAGCCGCTAATAAACAATCAAATCATTCCTGCAATATGATGCAGCGGAGAAAAGTTTGAGGTTGATGAATAAACAACTTGATGCTGTGACTTTAGTAACTGTCAATTATAACGCAGGCGATATGCTTTTGAACTGTGTCCGTTCTGCGCTTGATCAGGCAGGAGAAATCATTGTTGTGGATAATGCTTCTTCCGATCAGAGTTTGGCTAGCTTGAGTGCTCAGGATGAATTGCAGGGAGTCGTCAAGATTATCCGGAATTCAAAGAACTTGGGATTTGCCGCCGCTTGCAATATCGGCGCGCAAGCCGCTAAAGGAGACTACTTATTGTTTCTTAACCCGGACTGTGAGCTTAATCCGGATGCCATTCAAGTCATGCTCGATGTGCTTCATGAATGTGGTGAGGTCGGTATGGTGGGAGGATTGCTGATTGATCCTGATGGAATAGAGCAGGCCGGTGGAAGGCGGGCTATTCCAACGCCCTGGCGGTCTTTTGTAAGGGCCTTCGGTTTATCCCGTTTTGCACAACGCTGGCCGAAGCTGTTCTTTGATTTCTATCTGCACAAACAGCCCTTGCCCGTTCACCCTATCGAAATAGAGGCTATCTCCGGCGCCTGCATGTTAGTGAAGCGTAAAGCCGTTGAAGATGTCGGGCTTTGGGATGAAGATTATTTCCTGCATTGTGAAGATCTGGACTGGTGCATGCGCTTTCGTCAGAAGGGCTGGAAAATCTTATTTGTACCGGATGCTCGTGTATTGCATCACAAGGGCGTGTGTGGCCGGGCTCGTCCCATCTTTGTGGAATGGCACAAGCATAAGGGCATGATGCGCTTTTACCGCAAGTTTTTCCGGCATCAGTATCCGGGACCGTTAATGTGGCTGGTGGGCGCCGGTATCGGCCTGCGATTTTGTATGCTGGTGGTTTATTTTACGGGGTTTCATGTAATGCGTCGTTTGGGGATTGTCGAATGCATAAACCGCAGATAGGGATTATCGGTGCGACCAGCTTTGTCGGAGAATGTCTTTTGGCTAGGCTGGCTAGGCTGGCTGGGTCGGATGTTGATATCACGGCATTTTCGCGAAAACCTCAAGAAATTAGTAATGATTGGCATGCATCAAATGTCAATTGGCGCGTTTTAAAGGCTGGCGCTGATTCGTCGGCTATGCCTCATCTTGATGAGAGGCGAAAAATCGAAAGTTGGGTAAGTCTGGCTCCCATCTGGATTCTGCCTGAGTTGTTTCCGATGCTGGAAGCCTATGGCGTGCGCCGTATTGTGGCTTTGAGTTCAACCAGTCGTTTTACCAAAATGACATCCAGGGATGCATCCGAGCAGGCTCTGGCCGGGCATCTGATCAATGGTGAAGAAAATCTAAAGGCCTGGGCTGAAAAACAAGGAGTGGAATGGGCGATTATTCAGCCGACCATGATCTATGGCCACGGCAAGGACAGAAATATCGCCCGGATAGCGCGTTTTATTGAGCGCTTCGGTTTTTTCCCCTTGCTGGGCAAAGCTTCGGGCAAGCGGCAGCCCGTGCATGTCGAGGATGTCGCCGATGCCTGTTGTTCGGCGCTTTTTTCAGAGCGGGCATTGAATCGCTCTTATATTGTATCGGGTAAGGAGCAGTTGACTTACCGGGCAATGGTTGAGCGCATATTTTTATCGATGGGGAAGTCGCCTGTTTTTCTACCATTGCCATTAACTGTTTTTCAATATGCCGTCCTATTTTTACGAATTCTGCCCAGATTCAAGTCGTTGACCGTTGAAATGGTATCTCGCATGAATCAGGATATGATTTTTGACCATGAGGAAGCGGCTCAGGATCTGAAGTTTAAGCCAAGAGCATTTTTAACCGGTGAAAATGATTAGGAACGCACATAAAATAACTTCCTCAAGTGCGCGGATGAATTTCCTGTGTAGGTGCGGATTTATCCGCACAGTGCGAATACCCTGAAGGGCACAAGTGAATTCGCACCTACAATTCCCTGATTTATTCCATGCTCATTACTTAGCTATATTAGGGTATGCATTTATGTCCTTCTCAACCCGGTTAAAACTATTTCGGCTTGGCATAAAGCTGTAAGTAGCATGAAATTTATTTTTTCACTGGGTGGGTTGGCCGCTCTGAATCTGGTTATTGCCATGGCCATCCAGTGGCTGGTATTGGTTTATATAGGCCCTGGCGCCGATACCGATGCCTATTTTTCGGCGCAGGTGCTGACCTTGATTCCGCTGACGATCTTGAGCGATATCCTGATCAGGGTGTTGGTGCCTTTATTCACGGATTTAGCAAGCGAGTACATGTCCGGGACCGTAAAAGCCTTGCTGCTGCAGTCCTTTGCGGTCTTTACTGTTATAGCCGCCATGCTGGGGCTTTCGGCTTATCTGTGGGTTCCGCTGTTATCGCCGGGACTTTCCGGTCAGGCGCTCGAGTTGACCATTGACATGGCTGAAGTGATGTCGGCTGCGCTGGTTTTCGGCGGGCTGACGACGGTGCTGAAATCGGCTTATCATGCCGAGCAGCGTTTCATTTATCCGGAACTGTCGCAATTGATCGCCAGCGTGGTCGTACTGATCGGTGTGCTCTATGCCATGCCTGTCTATGGCATCGAATCGGTTGCTTGGGGCGCTGTCATCCGCTGGACATTGTGGACCGTGATGCTGTGCAAATGGATCGATTGGCGCGCACCTTCCTTGTATGACCGGTCTATGGCCAAAGCCGTCCGGCAACGCACGCGCGTTCTGTTATTTGGCGCCTCTGTCTACAAAACCGGTCCGGTGATCGACCGTTATCTGGCCTCGCTCGGCCCCGTAGGCAGCATCAGTTTGCTGACTTTCGGCAATCAGCTGTACGGGGTGTTCCTGGCGCTTACGGATAAGGTTTTCGCCGTGCCTTTATTGTCGTTCGCGGCAAAGAATATGAAGTCAGGCGATCTGTCCCTGCTTTGGCGGAATTACCGGCGGAAACTGCTGCTGACCGGCTCGATGGCGCTGGCCGTATGGGCTGTGTTCGCCCTATGCGGAAAATGGGGACTGGATTTGCTGGTCGGTTACGGCAAATTCGGTGCCGGGCAAATCGATATGCTGTGGACGCTTATGACGGTGATGGGCGGTATGCTGGTCGCCGGCGTGGCGGGCCAGATGGCGAGCAGTTGTCTTTACGCACTGGGCAGGACGAAGGTGGTGGTCAGGCTGGCCATGGTCAATTTCTTCATTTGTGTGGTTATCAAAGTACTGGCGTTCAATGCTATGGGTATTGTCGGCATTGCGCTCGGAATAGTGGCTTACCAGGTATTGAATGCGGTTTGTTTGCATATCGTGCTGATGCGGGAATTAAAGCAACCGGTCAATTAACAGGTGCTTGACGGGCATTCTGATAGCTTGCCTGAGCTTATGTAATGGAATATTTTTTCAGAACTTGGCGGGGAAGCGGTAAAATTAACGTTTTTGTATGTCACAAGGTACCGGGGGATGAGATCTTTTTTTGAGTGGGCGACTAAAAACCGGGTTATGGATCAGCCTTGGCTGGTCCTGGGAAAAGGCCCGAGTTTTAGTAAAAAAGATCAGTTCGTCCATGATTACAAGCTGCTGGGACTCAATCATGTGGCGCGGGACCAGTTTGTTGATGTGGCTCATATTATTGACCTGGATGTCGTCGATCAACTGGGCGAGGTGTTGATGGAGCAGTGCGGCATTGTGGTGATGCCCTGGATTCCGCATATAAAAAATCGCGCCGGGCGGCAAAGTCTTCAGCAGATTACCGCTGTAAATCCAACCCTCCAGGCGCTTGATCGCCAGCAGCGCTTGTTTTATTACAATCTGCATTCGGGGCGTGAACGGCAGGGCGGCTCGCCGGTTGTTTTTGCGCGTTTTTTCAGCGCTGAAGCGGCGATTCGGCTATTGGCCATGGCCGGCGTCGGGACAATCAGGACATTGGGAATTGATGGCGGCAATACTTACAGCGCCGATTTCAAGGACCTGGAAAACAAGACCTTGTTGGCTAACGGGCTCAGTTCATTTAATAAACAATTTAAAGAATTCGCGAAAATTATTATGGAAAACGATCTGGATCTGGCTCCTGCCGATATGCCGTCGCCGATTAAGGTTTATGTGGCGACCCAGGAAGAGCAAATGCTTGCCGTTAAAGTGCTGGAATATTCTATACGCAAGCATGCCAGCATGTCCGTCGAGGTGATTCCGATACACCGTACCGAAATAGCAACGCCTTTGCCCAAGGATGAAAAAAATCACCCGCGCACGCCTTTTTCGTTCCAGCGCTTTTTGATTCCTGAAATGGCCGGCTATCAGGGGCGAGCCATTTACCTGGATTCGGATATGCAGGTGTTCAAGGACATCAAGGACTTGTGGACCTTGCCGTTCAACGGCGCCCAACTGCTGGCGGTTAAAGAGCCTGGCAGTTCGGGCAGACGGCCTCAGTTCAGTGTCATGTTGCTGGACTGCGAGGCACTTAAGTGGCGCATCGGCGATATCGTCTCCGCGCTGGATAAGGGGGAACTGGATTATGAGGCGCTGATGTATGATATGTCCGTTGCCGAGACGATATCGGCGGACATCGATCCGATCTGGAATTCCCTGGAGCGTTATCAGGACGGAGAAACGGCGCTGGTGCATTATACCGATATGACGACACAGCCTTGGGTTTGTTCAACCAATCCGCTGGGCTATCTGTGGGTCAGGGATCTGATGGAAGCCGTGGCAAACGGTTTTATCAGCTATGACTATATAAAAGAGCATAGTGACAAGGGTTATATCAGGCCGTCTTTGTTATTTCAGCTGGATCATGGCCTTGAAGATGGCTTGTTGCTGCCGAAAGCCGCCCGTCAGATGGACCGCAATTACCGTGCCCCTTTCACAGCCATACATCGTCATGGGGCCGCGCCCTGGCAAAATAAAAAGGCCTGGCTTAAGGCGCTGGTCCGGCATTTTCTGCTCAAAACACGTATTGCGGTGCTATGGCGTAAAATTGATAATGTGCTGCATCTTTATGATTGATTATCACAAACAGCCTGTCGTCATGGGTGCCATATGACCGCAGCGGTTGAAATTCTTCTGTCTACCTATAACGGCGGCGCCTACCTGGAAGAACTGCTCATCAGTCTAGCGCAGCAGGATTATCCGAATCTTAAGGTGACGATTAGGGACGATGGCTCGACGGATAATACGCTGGAGATTATTTCAGCATTTAATGACAGGTTGACGCTGCGAGTCATGCAGGGTCCCAACCTGGGGCCTTGCGGAAGCTTTTTCGAGTTGATAAGGAACGCTGATCCTGACGCCGATTTTTATGCTTTTTGCGATCAGGATGATGTCTGGCTGCCCGGTAAAATCAGCCGCGCTGTTGCTCTTTTGGCTAATGAAACGGCCGGCCAGCCGTTGATGTATTGCGGGCGTCAGCTGATTACCGATAAGGCGCTGAATGTCCGGTGCCGGTCTGATATGCCGACCCGTCCCGCCCAACTCGGCAATGCCCTGGTTGAGAATATCGCCACGGGATGTACTGTCGTCATTAATCGACACGCACGCAATTTATTGCTCGACCGGCTGCCAGCCCCGGAAAATATCGTAATGCATGACTGGTGGCTGTATCTTGTTGTCAGTGCCTTGGGTAAAGTCGTTTTCGATAGCGAGGCATTGATTTTGTATCGACAACATGGCAGTAACAGTATCGGATTTCAGAATGGCCTGGCGCGCTGGAAAGCCCGGTTGCAGCGCTTGTTATTCGGGAATAGTCGGCGGAAACTAAAAAATCAAGCATTATGCTTTCTCAAGGCCTATGACGATTTATTGAATGATGCGACCAAAAAGCTGATAACCCATGTTTTCGATAACGGCAGTTCTTTAATGTCGAAGATTAAAATCCTGTTCCTGGACGGCTCGATTTACAGGCAGTGTTCAAGGGATTCTTTTTATATCCGTCTGTTGCTGATGACAGGAAAATGATCATGTTATTGATTTTATCCGCGGCCGCCAAAGTGCATGACTCTCCAAGCCTGCGGTTTCAACGGGCAGATGCCGGGAAATGAGAGCTGTTTTGCATAATCTTAATAGGCCTCCCGTCTTCGTCTATGTCATTAATGTAGACTGGTATTTTGAGCTGCACTGGTTGCAGCGGGCGCTTGCGACTTTGAATGCCGGTGCCGAGGTGCATTTGGTAATGGGTATGACTGACCCGCGGCTGATTGACAGCTTCAGCCGATACGGATTTATTTGCCATCAATGGAATATTGATCGCAAGTCATTGAATCCTATATTTAATCTGCATGGGTTGATGGAGCTTTATCAGCTGCTTAAATCCATTTCTCCGGATGTGATTCACGCCATCACCATCAAGCCTAATATTTATGTCGGACTGATTTTCTATTTGTTAAGAGTGCCTTACCTGTTAAGTATTACCGGTACCGGCATTATTTTTTCGGGCAAATCGCTGTCGACTAAACTGATAAGGCCGGTTATCAGGCTGCTTTATAAAGCGTCAAAAAGAAAGGATGTCAATCGCAGGATCGTGTTTGAAAACAGGGAAGACAGGGCTTATTTCATTAACACCGGCCTCTGCGACAGTCACGAGGCGGTGACGATTCTTGGCGCCGGCGTGAACCCTGACCTTTATGAGCCGGTCGCCGAACAGGAAACCGATACCCCCATTATCTTGTTTGCCGCTCGGTTATTATGGGATAAAGGTCTGGGTGATTTGGTTGAAGCCGCAAGATATTTGCGCAGTCAGGGTTTGAAGTTTTCGATACAAGTGGCGGGTATTATTGATCATTCAAGCATCAATGCCATCGATGAACGGGTGCTGGAAGACTGGAGCCGGGAAGGTGCGATACAGTGGCTGGGCACTGAAACAAATATGCCCAGCTTGATTGCGCAGGCCAATATCGTGACGCTGCCGACTTTTTACGGCGAAGGCGTACCGCGCATTCTGATCGAAGCCGCTTCCTGCGAAAGAGCGATAGTTGCGACTGATATGCCCGGATGCCGTGAAATAGTCAGGCACGGTATTAACGGATTATTGGTGCCGGCCCGTAATATAGAAGCGTTGGCGGAGGCGCTCGCGCAGTTGATACAAAATCCGGGGCTCAGGAAAAAAATGGGCAAACAGGGCAGGAGGATTGTCGAGCGTGATTTTTCCGAGCAGCAAGTGATTTCTGAAACACTGTCTTTATATAAAGAACTATTGTCATGAACAAAGTGTTAGTTACGGGAGCTAATGGCTTCATAGGCAAAGCCTTGTCTGCCGAGCTTATCGCCGCGGGCTTTGATGTGAAAGGCGCGGTCCGATCGGCTGCATCCCGCGCCGAGCAGTCAGCCGACATTGTTGTAGGCGATATCAATGCCAGAACACTCTGGCAGGACGCGCTTCAGGATGTCGATGTCGTGGCGCATCTGGCCGCGCGCGTGCATGTCATGAAAGAAACCGTGGCCGATTCATTGAGCGCTTTTCGCGAAGTCAACGTAGTGGGGACCGAGAATCTTGCCTGGCAGGCCGCGGCGCACGGTGTCAGGCGGTTTATTTTTCTGAGTTCGATCAAGGTGAACGGCGAGCAGACTGAGAGGGCGTTTTCCGCCGATGATGATGTGATTCCCCAGGATGCTTATGCCCTGTCCAAATGGGAAGCCGAGCAGGCATTAAGAAAAATCAGTGCCGAGACCGGGATGGAGATCGTTATTATTCGTTCGCCTTTAGCTTACGGACCTGGCGTTAAAGGCAATTTTTTGCGCTTGTTGAAGTTGGTCAATTCAGGCTGGCCGCTGCCTCTGGGCAAAGTCAATAACAAACGCAGCATGGTCAGCGTCGATAATCTGTGTGACTTGATAAAAACCTGTATTGACCATCCCCGTGCAAATGGCCGGGTTTTTCTGGTATCCGACGGCCATGATCTGTCCACGCGGGATTTGGTCGAGATGATAGCCGATCATATGCAGCGGTCGATACGATTACTCTCGCTGCCGCTAGGCTGGTTGTACGGATTGGCTGGAATGACGGGTAAAAAGCCTGAAGTAGAGAGACTGTGCAGTTCATTGCAAGTAGATATTCGGCCAACCTGCGATACCCTGGAGTGGCTGCCGCCGTATTCAGTGGATGAAGCAGTGAGCAAAACGGTGGCCTGGTTTATAGCGCAAAAGCGATAGCAGAAATACATGCTTATTATATTACTGGCAATCGGCGCCTTATTGCTGTCGTGGTTGAGCGTTTATTTCATCAAGGCTTACGCGCTGAAAAATCTTTTGGATATTCCTAACCAGCGCAGTTCTCATCGGATGCCGACGCCTAGAGGCGGCGGTCTGGGCATCGTGCTGGGCTTTACGGGAACGGCCTCGGTGCTGGTGCTTGGCGGCTGGCTTGGGCTGAGCGGATTTCTGGTTTTAGCGGCGAGCCTATTGGTGGCCGGCATCGGCTTCTGGGATGATCACCGGCACATACCGGCCCGCTGGCGCTTTTTGGTGCATATGGCCGCGGCGTTAATCGCTCTGTGGTTGATGCAAGGATTTCCCGTATTGATCATGGGCGATTGGCGCATTGATTTGGGTCTTTTGGGCTATGCGCTGGGTGCGGCTTATCTGGTCTGGCTGCTTAACCTGTTCAATTTTATGGATGGCATTGACGGGATCGCCGCTTCCGAGGCCGTCTTCATATCCGCGGCGCTGGCCGGTTTTTTGGCTTACAGCGATTATGAACTGGCGCTTGTCGCGGTTACGCTATGCTTTGCATCATTGGGCTTTTTGGTATGGAACTGGCCGCGGGCCAAAATCTTCATGGGCGATGTCGGCAGCGGATTTTTGGGCTTTGTGTTGGGGCTGCTGATTTTAATGGCTGGCCATCATGATCCCGTTTATGTTTATATCGGTCTGATTCTGTTCGCGGTTTTCATAACGGATGCCACTGTCACTTTGGTGCGCCGCTATATGAGCGGGCAGAAATGGTACGAGGCGCACTGTTCTCATGCCTATCAGCATGCGGCAAAACGCCATGGCCATTTAACTGTGGTTCTGGCCATAGGGGGCATCAATCTGTGCTGGCTATTGCCGCTTGCGGTGGCGGTATTCAAATATCCGGCTTATGCGCTGCCGGGGTTAATCACAGCTTATTTGCCCCTGATTTATATTGCTGGTAGGCTTAAAGCAGGCAGCTGCGCGTAAACCGATAGTATTTTGGTATACTGCAGTGTTTACATGGCGTTCTTTTTCTTCGTGACAGGCATATTCCCATTCGTGAGATTTAAATTCCGCTCCCGCACGACTATTTTCATCCATGATCTGGCCATGGTGGCTGTGGCCTGGTTCGGCGCATATTGGCTGCGTTTTAATCTGGATGTGATTCCCGATAGGTTCCAGCAGGATATAGAGAAGGATATTCTTTATGTAGTTGCTATTCAGGGCGTCGTCTTTTGGTTTTTAGGTTTGTATCGCGGGGTTTGGCGTTTTTCCTCAATGCCGGATTTAATCCGCATCACTAAGGCCGTCTTACTGGGCATAGGCTTGGTTGCCCTGAGTTTCTTTTTGTACAACCGTCTGGATGGCGTGCCGCGCGCTGTATTACCGCTCTATGGGTTCTTATTGTTGCTGCTGTTGAGCGTGCCCCGGTTTTTCTATCGATACTGGAAAGAAAATATCCTGATGGAACGAGCGGGTAAAAGAGCCTTGATTATCGGGGCCGGCTCGGCAGGGGAAATGCTGGCCAGGGATTTATTGGGCGAAGTCAATTCCGGTTATGTGCCTGTCGCCTTTGTTGATGATGATCGCCATAAGCGGAAAAGGGAAGTTAGAGGCATTCGGGTCGTCGGCGAAATCGAGCGGTTGCCGGCATTCGTAAAGAAGCTGGATATCGAGGTGGTGTTGATCGCCATCCCTTCGGCGACAGATAGCCAAATGCGGCGCGTCATTGAGATTTGCGAGCTGTGTGAAGTGCCTTTCCAAACTTTGCCATCGGTTAAAGACGTGTTGTCAGGCCGTATTTCGCGCGGAAATCTGCGCGATGTTTCCATCGAGGACATCCTGGGGCGTGAACCGATCCATCTGGACTGGCGGCTGATTGCTGAAAATCTGAATGGCAAAAGTATCATGGTGACCGGCGGTGGCGGGTCTATCGGTTCGGAGCTTTGCAAGCAGTTGACCCGCGTCAATCCGGCCAGGCTGGTTATTTTCGATCAGTCGGAGTTTAATTTATACAAAATAGACGCCGAATTGAAAGCGCTGCATCCTGAAATAAAGCTCAAGGCTGTTTTAGGGGATGTTGCCGACAGATTATCGGTGCGCCGCGTGATTCAGGAATTAAAGCCGGATGTTATTTTTCATGCGGCGGCTTATAAGCATGTGCCGTTGCTGGAGAATCAGATTCGCGAAGCCGTGCATAATAATGTCATAGGTACAAAAACGGTTGCCGAAGAGGCGATGATGGCGGGTATTGAGCGCTTTGTGCTGATTTCCACCGACAAGGCTGTTAATCCGACCAATGTCATGGGGGCGACCAAAAGAGCGGCCGAAATACTTTGCCAGAATTTGAACAGCCGCGATGGTACCCGTTTTATGACCGTGCGCTTTGGTAACGTGCTGGATTCCGCTGGCAGTGTCGTGCCTTTGTTCCGGGCCCAGATTAAGGCCGGCGGGCCGGTCACGGTAACCCATCCCGATATAACGCGTTATTTTATGACGATTCCGGAAGCCTGCCAGTTGATCATGCAGGCCGAAGTGGCCGGCAAAGGCGGTGAAGTCTTTGTCCTGGATATGGGGGAGCCTATTAAAATCGCCTATCTAGCCGAACAAATGATTCGCTTGAGCGGCAAGCGGGTCGGTGATGATATCGAGATTAAATATGTAGGGTTAAGACCCGGTGAAAAGCTGCATGAAGAACTTTTTCATGAGCACGAGCAGCTTAGGTCTACAGGCTATGAAAAATTGTTGTTGGCGAATGCGCGATTGTATGACGAAATACAATGGAAAACGCAGATTGAGAAGCTGGTTCAAGCCTGTCGCCAGGATAATGACACTGAGATTTTGAGAATTTTACAGAATCTCGTCCCTGAATATCGGGCTGATGTCCCTGAGTATCAAACTAAGGAAGAAGTATTGGCGCCTGATTTAATGCCGGCTAATCTGGCTAACCTATAGATAAAAAAGACCTCCCTCTGTTAAGCAGAGGGAGGCAAAAAATCAAGCAGAGTGTTATGAGGAGGATCTGCTTGTAGGTACGACAACTGGGAGTGCAGTCAATTCCGCCGGGCTTGGCGGTTTAGTTTGACTTATATTGCAATGTTTTACGTGTTGCAATGGTCACGAAAAAGTGATTGGAAAACAACCTGACCGGAAATTAAGGTTATAGCGCAAGTGTTCTTGTCAAAAACTATAATTCTTTCAAGCTATTGCTTGGTCTACTTGTCTGCCAGTTGATGGTTACTATACAGAGATATTTATTGGATACAATATGATAAATATTAAATTGATTGTTTCTTTTTTGTAAACAGTTGCGATATCGTATTTTTGTTAATCTATTTGTATTTTTGAAGTCGTGGTACTGGTAGTCAGTCGATTTAATTGTGACGGGTAAATTGTAGGTGCGAATTCATGCGCACTATGGGTGCTCACTGCCATTAAGTTAAGCATTTTGTTCTGGTTCCCGCGGTCCTCCGTGGGAACCCATACCGGTGTTTAATCAGGCCCGGTCTGCATTCCCACGCAGGAGAGACTGTGAAAGTATTCAATTTAAAGGATTTAACCACGAAGGACACGGAGAGCACGAAGTTTTAAGCTTTTGATTAACTTAAATTTTTCTTCGTGTCCTTCGTGATCTTCGTGGTGAATAAGGCTTTTTATGACGTTTTTCACTAATTCTTTCACACTCTCAGGAGCGTGGGAACGAGATAAAGTCGTGGTACTGGTTGCATTCTATTTTTGTAATGGGAATGTATGACACAGAGTTTATTCCGCTCAAGATTCCCCAAAATGACCTGTCAGATGTTTAAATCGGAACTCAATAATTATTATTTTTAAGATTAAGAGAGGATGCAGTGGATAAATTAACCAGCATGAATGTTTTTGTTCGTGTGGCAAAGGCCGGGAGTTTTGCTGGTGGCGCGCGCGATCTGGGGATTTCGCGGGCAATGGCGACCAAGCATATCATGCAGCTCGAGAGTAATCTGGGAACGCGGTTATTCAATCGGACCACGCGCAGTTTGAGCCTGACAGAGGTGGGATCGCAATATCTGGAACGTTGCCAGCAGGTGCTCGGCGATGTTGAAGAGATGGAAGCGGCCGTGACGCATTTGCAGACTGAGCCGCGAGGCGTTTTAAAGATCAGCGCGCCGCCGGTAATCGGTGCCACCCATATTTCCCGCGCGTTGGCTGAATTTCTTAAAATACATCCGGATTTAACCGTCGATATGATTCTGCAAGGGAGTCCCGGCGATTTGATCGACGAGGGCATCGACCTCGCCATTCATTTAGGGGCTTTGGAAGATACCAGTATGGTGGCTCGTAAACTGGCTAGTTCCTCGCTGGTCGTCTGCGGATCACCCGAGTATCTGGAACAGTACGGCATCCCGCAAACGCCGGAAGATCTGGTTAGGCATAGTTGTCTGGTCAATTGGGCCATTCCCCCCCGGGATAAATGGCAATTTAAAGGCGAAACCGGCTATACGGTGATGAATGTATCCGGCCGGATGCAGGCCAATGCGGCGCATCCTATCCGGATCGCCGCTATCAATGGCCTGGGGTTGGTTATGCTGCCGACCTATATCGTGGGCAGCGATATAGAAAAAGGCAAGCTGAAATTGGTATTGGAAAATTACACCTTGCCGCCCCTGGATATCCATGCAGTCTATCCGCATAGAAAATATCTGTCCGCTAAGGTCAGAAGCTTTATGGATTTTTTGCAGGAGTGGCTGGAACATCGGGTCAGTATGCCGGGAACCGAATAATGGATCCGTTAGTCAACAAATGGGATGCTATTTATAGTCAAGCCGGGAATGAAGCGTGTCCGCCGGCTCAGGTGCTGGCCGAGAATGCATTTTTATTGCCTGAAAACGGAACGGCATTGGATTTGGCCTGCGGACTGGGCGGCAATGCGATTTTTTTGGCACGCCAGGGCCTGGCTGTGACCGCGATTGATATTTCTTCGGTCGCGATTGAAAAATTAACGGCTCATGCGGCTTTACAGGGGCTTGATATCAACGCCAGCCAGCAAAAAATCGATCGTCACAGTTTGATGGAATTGAGATTTGATGTTATTGTCGTGAGCCGATTTCTTGACCGTAACCTAAGTGATGCGATAATAGGCGCACTTAATCCCGCTGGATTGCTTTTTTATCAGACGTATACGCGAGAAAAAGCAGGCCGGCATGGTCCCAATAATCCCGATTATCTGCTGGCTGAAAGCGAATTGTTGGCGTTATTCTCGCCATTGCGCCCGGTGTTTTACAGGGACAATGCCCTAATCGGCAACAAGATGATGGGTTTAAGGGGCGAGGCGCAGTTTATCGGCCAGAAATACGCATAGATTGGTTAATTTACGATGATAGAAAATTTGGATCCTAGACAGTGTTGGGATTTGCTGCAGCAAAATACCCGCGCAGTATTAGTGGATGTAAGAACAAAAATCGAGCACGGCTTTGTCGGCCATCCGCCGGGCGCGGTTCATATCCCCTGGAAAGAAGCGCCGGACTGGCAAGTCAACCCGCAATTCGTTGCCGAGGTTGAACAGGCCGTGCCTGACAAGCAGGCGCCGGTTTTATTGCTTTGCCGCAGCGGGCAACGGTCGCTGGATGCGGCGAAAGCATTGGAAGAGGCGGGCTATCAGCATTTAGTCAATATTGTTGACGGTTTCGAAGGTGCTTTGGATGAAAACAAGCATCGCGGTAACCTGGGCGGTTGGCGCTTTCATGGCTTGCCCTGGGAGCAAAGTTAATCTCCATTTCCTTATTTAGGTTGGACCAAGACGGGCGTGTCCAACATCCCCATAAACTTTTCGTTATGATGGTGACAGCCATCTTTTCCCTTGCCCGATTTTTTAACCGGAGCACGCTCGATTCCGCGCGTCCGTTCATTTAAACATTAGAGTATATTTAAAAGTGATCCAGAAATTAAGAAACATTGCCATCATTGCTCACGTAGACCACGGTAAAACGACCCTGGTTGACAAGCTGCTACAACAATCAGGCACCTTTGCCGCGCATGCCAAGGTTTCAGAGCGGATTATGGACTCTAATGATCTTGAAAAAGAGCGGGGTATCACGATTCTGGCCAAGAATACCGCGCTGGACTGGAACGGCTATCACATCAATATCGTTGATACGCCGGGCCATGCCGATTTTGGCGGCGAAGTCGAGCGAGTCCTGTCGATGGTCGATTCGGTCTTGTTATTGGTCGATGCCGTAGACGGGCCGATGCCGCAGACACGGTTCGTTACGCAAAAAGCTTTCGCCTTGGGCCTGAAGCCGATTGTGGTCATCAACAAGATCGACCGGCCGGGGGCGCGCCCTGATTGGGTGGTTGACCAGACGTTCGATCTGTTCGATCGCCTTGGCGCAACCGATGAGCAGCTGGATTTTCCTATCGTTTACGCATCGGCCTTAAACGGTTATGCCGGTCTTGATACATCGGTCACAGGCGGCGATATGACGCCGTTGTTCGAGACGATTGTTGAACAAGTCAGTCCGCCGGCCGTTGATCTGGACGGGCCGTTCCAGATGCAGGTGACTACGCTCGATTACAACACCTATGTCGGCGTGATCGGTATCGGCCGTATTCAACGCGGCACAATTAAGCCGAATACGCCGCTGGTGATCATTAACAGGGAAGGCGTTGAGCGCAGGGGGCGAATGCTGCAGGTTTTCGGGTTTCACGGCCTGGACCGTGTTGAAGTGCCTGAAGCGCGTGCCGGCGACATTATCGCCTTTACCGGTATTGAAAAACTGGAGATATCCGACACGATCTGTCATCCGGACGCGGTGGAAATATTGCCGCCGTTAACGGTCGATGAACCGACAGTGACCATGACTTTTCAGGTCAATAATTCACCTTTCGCCGGTAAGGAAGGCAAATTCGTGACCTCGCGGCAGATTCGCGACCGCCTGGAAAAGGAACTGCAGCACAATGTGGCGCTGAGAGTCGAAGATACGCCCGATCCTGATAAATTCAAGGTATCCGGTCGCGGCGAGTTGCATTTGTCGGTTCTGATAGAAAATATGCGTCGCGAAGGCTTTGAATTGGGTGTTTCACGGCCGGAAGTGATCATTAAGGAAATCGATGGCGAAAAATGCGAGCCTTTCGAGATGGTCACGATCGAGGTGGAGGAAACCCATCAAGGCGCGATCATGGAAAAAATGGGCGAGCGCAAAGGCGACTTGCTGAATATGGTGCCTGACGGCAAAGGCCGGATTCGCCTGGAGTATATGATCCCATCGCGCGGACTGATCGGTTTTCAAACCGAATTTATGACCGCCACATCAGGTTCCGGCTTGTTGTATCACGTGTTCGATCATTACGGTCCGGTGAAAAAAGGCGAGCTGGGCACACGCAAACGGGGGGTGATGGTTTCCATGGTGCAGGGCAAGGCATTGGCCTATGCTTTATTTGCCTTGCAGGAGCGTGGTGAATTGTTTTTAGTTCATGCCGATGAAGTCTATGAAGGCATGTTGGTGGGCATACACTCGCGCGCCAATGATCTGGTTGTCAACCCGACCAAGGCCAAGCAATTGACGAATATTCGCGCTGCCGGTACGGACGAAAACCTGGTATTAACAGCCATTCAGAAAATGACGCTAGAGCAGGCGCTGGAGTTTATTGGCGAGGATGAACTGGTAGAGGTTACGCCGAAATCGATCCGCTTGCGCAAAAAGCTCTTGACTGAAAATGAGCGTAAACGCGCTTCAAAAGGCTAAGTAATAATGGAAATACAAGCGGCTGCCCGGCCGCTTGTATTGGCTGGCCGCTATTTAAAAATTGCGGATCCGCATGGCTTTGAATTTTGCATAAAAAACCCCAGGGCACAAAGTGCGCTGGGGCTAAAATCGCCAGCTTGGTTGGCTTGATCCGTCCATGGCAACGTCCTGTTGAATAATCCTTGAAATCCGTTTCCTGTTTGGCGATGTGTCTATTCTCTCAAAAAGTTCCAAGAAAAAAAGCCGGCTGAAGCGGAAATTGATGTAGGTAAAGGATTACAAGGCAATATTGCCTGATAAAAGGCGACTTCAGTCTTGTATCTTAAAAAAAAACAGGAAATTTGATCTGTACGGACATGAGTTAACAATCACTGCGAAATCCGTTAATTCATAGTAAAATGCCAAGACATCAATTCAGACCTTGAAAACATGAATCAACGCATTGCCGAAGTAGAGCGAAATACGCTTGAAACTCAAATTAATATTGCAATTAACCTGGATGGTTCGGGGAAAGCCTCGTTTGTAACGGGCGTTCCCTTTCTTGAGCATATGCTGGATCAAATCGCCAGGCATGGTTTGATTGATATGGAGATCGATGCCAAGGGTGACTTGGAAATTGATGATCACCATACGGTGGAGGATATCGGGATTACCTTAGGGCAGGCCTTTGCCGAAGCAATGGGGGACAAGACAGGGATTTACCGTTATGGGCATGCCTATGTGCCTCTGGATGAGGCATTATCCAGGGTAGTGATTGATTTTTCCGGGCGTCCCGGTTTATTTTATGAAGTAAAATTTCCGAAGGCGATGATCGGCAGTTTTGATGTGGATTTGTTCCGCGAGTTTTTTCAGGGATTTGTCAACCATGCGGGCGTCACGCTCCACATTGATAATTTGAAAGGCGCCAATTCCCATCATATTGCGGAGACGATCTTCAAAGCCATGGGGCGGGCGATACGCATGGCTATTACCGCCGATCCGAGAATGGCCGGTATGATGCCTTCAACCAAAGGCAGTCTTTAGTTTCGAACTCGCTCTTAACCTTTACTCTTGTGTTTTATGTCTTCTGTTGCCGTTATTGATTATGGAATGGGCAATCTGCATTCGATTGCAAAAGCCCTGCAGCATGCTGCACCGCAAGTGGATGTGCGGATAGTGTCCGATGCCGATGCGATCTTGCGCGCTGATCGGGTGGTTTTTCCCGGTGTCGGCGCCATACGCGATTGCATGCAGGCGCTGAACCGATCAGGTTTGTCCTCTGTTATAAAAAGCGTTGCCGAAACCAGGCCTTTATTGGGCATTTGCCTGGGCATGCAGGCTTTATTGACTGACAGCGAGGAAAACGGCAATACCCAATGCCTGAATGTATTTCCGGGCCATGTCGTGCACTTTCCCGAATCGTTAAAAGATAAAGCGGGCAATAGCCTGAAAATTCCTCACATGGGCTGGAACCGGGTTCATTTCACGCCTCATCCGTTATGGCAGGGTATTGTCCAGGACAGCCGGTTTTATTTTGTGCACAGTTATTACGCGCGCCCCGATGATGCATCCGTCATTGCGGCAACTGCGGAATATCCCGATCCGTTTGCTTGCGCCTTGGCGCGGGATAATGTCTTTGCCGTACAATTTCACCCTGAAAAAAGTCAAATGGCTGGTTTGCAACTGCTGAGAAACTTTTTGCAGTGGAATGGACAGGTTTAAATTTATCATTGAGGTTTTACATGTATGTTGCTAATACCAGCTATTGATTTAAAAGAAGGGAAATGTGTTCGGTTGCGACAGGGACGCATGGAAGACGACACGGTATTTTCGGATGATCCGGTAGCCGTTGCCGGCAAGTGGGTAGCCGCCGGCGCCAAAAGAATTCATTTGGTCGATCTGGACGGCGCCTTTGCGGGTAAGCCCAAAAATGCCGACGTCATCCACGCCATTGCCGCCGCTTATCCGGATGTACCCGTGCAGATTGGCGGCGGTATCCGTGATGAAGAGACGATACAGGGTTATCTCGATGCCGGGGTTCAATACGTTATTATCGGCACCAAGGCTGTTAGCGAACCGCACTTCGTCAGGGATGTGGCGATTGAATTTCCCGGCCATATCATTGTCGGACTGGATGCCAAGGACGGCAAGGTTGCCGTGGATGGCTGGTCCAAACTGTCGCGGCATGATGTGATCGATCTGGCGCAGCATTTCGAGGAAGACGGGGTCGAAGCGATCATTTATACCGATATTTCCAGGGATGGCATGATGTCCGGCGTCAATGTCGAAGCCACGGCGAGGCTGGCGCGCGCGGTTCGTATTCCGGTCATCGCTTCCGGAGGCATCACCAATATGGATGATATCCGGGCCCTGGGTGCTGTGGCCAGCGATGGCATTATGGGCGCCATTACCGGGCGGGCCATTTACGAAGGGACATTGGATTTTGCCGAAGCGGAAAAGCTGGCCGAGTCATTTTAAAGAAAATCATGAGTTTAGCTAAACGTATTATTCCCTGTCTCGATGTCGACAATGGCCGCGTCGTTAAAGGTGTAAAATTTGTCGATATCCGCGATGCCGGCGATCCGGTTGAAATCGCAAGGCGCTATGACCGTGAAGGTGCTGACGAAATCACCTTTCTGGATATTACCGCGACCCATCATGATCGCGACACCATTGTGCACGTGGTTGAGCAGGTCGCCAGCGAAGTCTTCATTCCGTTGACCGTGGGCGGCGGCATCAGAACCCTGGACGATATCCGGCGCATGCTCAATGCCGGCGCCGATAAAGTGGGTATTAACAGTGCGGCGGTTTTTAACCCCGAGTTTGTGCGCGAAGCCGCGGAGCGCTTCGGATCCCAATGCATCGTGGTCGCCATTGACGCGAAGAAAGTCAGTCAAGCCGGCGAAGACAATCGCTGGGAAATCTTTACCCATGGCGGGCGTAAGGCAACCGGCATTGATGCCGTTGAATGGGCGAAAAAAATGGTGGCCTACGGCGCGGGCGAGATTCTGCTAACCAGCATGGATCGGGACGGCACAAGGGAAGGTTTTGATTTATTGTTAACCCGCGCAATCAGTGAGGCGGTGCCCGTGCCGGTTATCGCTTCAGGCGGCGTAGGCAATCTCGATCATCTGGCCGACGGCGTAATTGAGGGCAAAGCCGATGCGGTATTGGCGGCCAGTATCTTTCATTTCGCCGAATACACTGTTCAGCAGGCGAAAGAGCATATGGCGGCACGCGGCATAGAGGTGCGTTTAACATGAGTGCTTCCTGGCTTGACGAGATACGCTGGACCGAAGAGGGTTTGGTGCCGGTGATTGCGCAGCAGGCGGATACGGGAAAAATCTTGATGTTCGCCTGGATGAACCGCGAATCGCTGGCTTTGACGGTCCGGGAAGGCTATGCCGTTTACTGGTCGAGATCGCGCAATAAGCTGTGGCGCAAGGGTGAAGAATCCGGGCACAGACAGAGAGTGACCGGCCTGTTTCTTGACTGTGATGAGGATGTTATCCTGATCAAAATTGAACAGGAAGGCGGTATTGCTTGTCATACCGGCCGCGAAAGCTGTTTTTACCGGAGTCTGGTTAATGGGCAATGGCAGCCTGTTGAGCCGGTGTTAAAAGATCCTGAAGCTATTTATGGGAAGCAATGAGCGACGTATTACAACAATTGGCGCAAATTCTGGAACAGCGCAAGCTAGAGTCGGCTGACAAATCTTATGTGGCCAGTCTTTACGCGAAAGGGCTGGACACGATATTGAAGAAAATCGGCGAAGAAGCCACGGAAACAGTTATTGCGGCCAAAGACGGCGATAAGAAGCAGATTGTTTACGAAACGGCCGATCTTTGGTTTCATTGCATGGTCTTATTGGCTGATCAAGGACTGGGACCGGATGATGTGTTGCAGGAGCTGCAGCGGCGCTTTGGCTTGTCCGGCCTTGAAGAAAAAGCCCGGCGCAATAAATAAGCAAATCATATAGAGCCGACCTTGATTCGGCCATTTGGAGTTAGAAATGGGCATAAGCGTCACGCAACTGTTAATCGTATTGGTCATTGTCATTATTGTTTTTGGCACCAAGCGTCTGCGCAATCTGGGATCTGATCTGGGCGGCGCCATCAAGAGCTTTCGTTCCGCGGTAAAAGAAGGCGAGGACGAAAAAAATACCGCCGACGAGGATGGCAAAACCATTGACGGTGAAGTCATTGACAAGAAAAACGAAAAAGTCTGATTAGACCATGTTTGATATCGGGTTTTCGGAGCTTTGCATGGTGGGGCTGGTCGCCTTGCTGGTGATTGGGCCGGAACGCTTGCCAAAGGCCGCGCGGATTGCGGGCTTTTGGATCGGTAAGACACGGCATATGATTGCTTCCGTTAAGGCGGAGATCAAAGAAGAACTGCAAGCCGAGGAAATACGCCAAGTATTTAAAGAGCAGGCAGAGCTCAAAGAAATTCAGCGGATGCTTGACGATGCGTCCGATGCGGCCAATTCGGTAAAGTCCTCGCTTGAACAAGCGCAACAAGTAAACGTAGAACAGGTTAAACGGCCGCATGAGTCAGAATGATTTCAAAGAAGATGCGGTAGAGCAGCCTTTTATCAGTCATTTGATTGAATTGCGCAGTCGCCTGTTGCGTGTGGTTTTGTTTGTGCTGGTCGTTTTCGGGGGCTTGGCTTTCTATGCCAATGAGCTTTATACTCTTCTGGCCGGTCCTTTGATGCGGTATATGCCGGCCAATAGCTCGATGGTTGCTATTGATGTCGCCTCGCCCTTCTTTACGCCGTTCAAGCTGGCGCTCATCCTGGCGGTGTTTATTTCCGTCCCTTTTATACTTTATCAGTTCTGGGCCTTTGTTGCGCCAGGGTTATATAAGCGCGAACGGCGCATGATTTTGCCGTTGCTGATTGCCAGCACGTTTCTGTTTTACCTGGGCGTAGCCTTTGCTTATTTCGTCGTTTTCCCTTTAATGTTTCAATTCCTGACTGCGGCAGCGCCAGCCGGCGTCGCGGTTATGACTGACATTACCAAGTATCTGGATTTCGTTTTAACCATTTTCTTTGCGTTCGGTGTTTGTTTTGAAGTGCCGATATTTACTATCGTCATGGTCTGGACCGGACTGACCACACCGAAAAGTCTGGCTGAAAAACGACCTTATGTCGTTGTTGGTGCATTTATCATCGGCATGCTGTTAACGCCCCCTGATGCGATTTCGCAAACCTTGCTGGCCGTGCCGATGTGGATGTTGTTTGAGCTGGGTCTGCTGTTTTCACGCTTATTCGTGCCCAAACTGGATGAGGCGGCTTACGAGTACCTGGATGATGCGGAAATCGAAGCCAGGCTGGATGCGATCGAAAAGCAGGAAGACGAGTAAGAACCCGCTTGGACGATTTTATAGCGCTCCGGTTTCCTGCAATAATTTAAAGATATTGCCGGCCATAAGCTGATAGCCTGCGTCATTGGGATGAACCATATCGGATTTCAGGCTATTGTCGCCCAGAATATCGGGCAGGGTATTGAGGTCGACAGGGATATTCCGGTCTTCTGCAATACGCTGGTATAAGTCCGCACTGGTCAATGTTAGAAGGTTAGGCTGCGGGACGCCCAGCATAACGACTTCTATATGGCGGCTGGCAGCCTCTTCAATCATTTTATTCAGATTGGCGGCGATTTGTTCGGACGGAATTTTTCGTAACAAGTCATTGCCGCCATGTATCAGGATCAGCAGCTTCGGCTGGTATTCATCAAGCAGGGCGGGCAGTCTCTCCAGTCCCTCTTCGCTAATTTCCCCCGGTATGCCTTCATTGATCACTTCAAGCGAGGTCAGTTCGGCAAGAATATTGGGATAGTCGCTGAGCCTGGATGCGCCTGTGCCGTAGGTCAGGCTATCCCCAAAAGCCAGGATGACGGCGTCATCGGGCAACTTGGTCAGGGTTCTGGATGGCTCGCTGCAGGCTGTAAGCGCGAGGAAGATTAAAGATAATAACTGTTTTCTCATAAAGCAGGATGGATAGTGAAGATGCAAAAAAATATTTTGATTACCGGCGCGGCTAAACGCATAGGTGCCACCTGTGCCAGATTGCTGCACAGCAAAGGCAATAATATTGTTTTACATTATAGATCATCGCAAGAAGCTGCGCTGCAGCTTTGCAATGAGCTAAACCAAAAACGCCCTGGTTCGGTAACAATGATTCAGGCCGACTTATTGAACATGCAGGCATTGGAAATGGTTGCCAGAGAGGCGGCTCAGGCCTGGGGGGGCATCGATGTGTTGGTCAATAATGCGTCAGCATTTTATCCTGCCGCAGTCGGTGAAGTCACCGAGCAACAGTGGGATGAGTTGTTGGGCAGTAATTTAAAAGCGCCTTTTTTTCTGGCAAAACTATTGTCCGACACGTTAGCCGATCATAACGGCTGCATTGTCAATATTGTCGACATTCACGCAGAACGCGGCCTGAAAGGCTATCCCGTCTATAGCATTGCCAAGGCCGGGCTGGCCGCCATGACCCGTGTTTTGGCCAAGGAATTGGGTCCGGACGTCAGAGTGAACGCGGTGTCTCCAGGTGCCATATTATGGCCCGAGCACGGGTTGTCCGAACAGGCCAAAGCCGAGATTGTGCAGCGCGTGGCTTTAAAGCGTCATGGCGAAGCGCTCGATATTGCCAAGGCAGTGCTGTTTTTGATTAAGGATGCCGATTATATGACCGGACAAATCCTTACCGTGGACGGGGGGCGAACCTTATTTTGCTAGCGTCCAGGACGGCGTGACGCGTTTTTGCTTGAGGTTTGTTTTGTCAAATTTATCCCATAGTTCGGCATAGCTTATATGGCTGACGGGGTGCTTCAGGGTCGGTGCAATTTCCGCTAGGGGCTCAAGGACAAAGGCATAGCGCTCAATTTCATCGCGCGGTATCTGTAGCTGTTCATCGCAGCAAACGAGATCGCCGTAGAGGATCAGGTCCAGGTCCAGGGTCCGGGCGGTAAATTTTTGGCAGTTTCGGGCGCGTCCATGGTCGAGTTCGATTTGTCTGAGCTGCCGGGCAACCTCTTTCGCATCCAGGTCAGAATCAAAACCCACGACCAGATTGTAGAAAGGGTCGCCTGAAAATCCGACTGGCTCGGTTTCATAAATGCTCGAGACGGTCAGTTCGCCAAAGCATTGTTCAAGCACCCGTAGGCTGGCAGGAATGTTTTTATCCCTGTCTATGTTACTGCCGATACTGATATAGCCGCGCGGCATGGTTTATTTCTCTCCTCGTTCGATTATGATGCCTACATCACTGGCACCGCTGATGGCGCCTTTCTTGTTCAGCGTGATTTTCACCCAGGGCACATTGAATTCGTTGCGAATGATGGCGGCAATTTCTTCAATCAGTTTTTCGACCAAAAAAAACCGGCTTTCTTCAACGAAAGAAATAATGCGTTTGGAAACTGTTTTGTAATCAAGCGTGTATTGGATGTCATCGGTTTCGGCGGCTTTTTTAATGTCATAAGCCATTTCAATGTCAAGAACCACGGTTTGTTTGATTTCTCTTTCCCAATCATAAATGCCAATGATAGTCTGAATTTCGAGGCCGCCTAAAAATATGATGTCCATGATGATTTCCGGTTATGATGTGCGCTTTAAAATTGGCTAAGTATCGGGGAATTAGCCCTGGCTTACAAGTTCTGAATGATGAAAGGTATAGAATGTTTGAATGGTTGTTTATTCCGGCTGCCTATTTGATAGGTTCGATTTCCAGTGCAATTATTATTTGTCGCTTGATGGGGTTACCGGACCCCCGTGAACAAGGTTCGGGCAATCCGGGCGCCACTAACGTCATGCGCATCGGTGGAAAAAAAGCGGCGGGTATTACATTGCTAGGTGATTTACTAAAGGGCTTGATCCCGGTATATATAGCGAAATCATTTGAATTGCCCGCGGAATTGCTGGCAGTTGTCGGGCTGGCCGCGTTTTTGGGACACCTTTATCCGGCTTTTTTCGGGTTTAAAGGCGGTAAGGGAGTTGCCACATCCGTCGGTGTATTGCTGGGATTTTCCTGGGCGCTGGGTTTCTCATTCATGGGTACATGGATTCTGATTTACAAGTTGGGCAAAATATCTTCTTTATCGGCCTTGATAGCCTCGATTTTGTCCCCGGTTTTTGCCTGGTTTATTGTCGGGGATGTAAGGATAGTCATCGCTTCGGCGGTCATGACGGTGTTTTTGTTATGGCGGCATGAAAGCAATATTCAACGCTTGTTATCTGGTGAAGAAGGCAAATTAAAGACCTGATAACTCGCTGATTGGCCAGCGAGGGCGGGCAAAAATTTCAAGCGCCTGCTGCTGGCCGGCCATTAGGCGCTGACAGCCGGCGTAAGCGATCATGGCGCCATTGTCGGTGCAGAATGCCGGCCTGGGGAAATAGATCTCCGCATTTTCGCGGGCGGTCATTTCGGTCAGGCTGGCTCGGATGTGCTTGTTGGCGCTGACGCCGCCAGCGACGACCAGTCTTTTCAGACCGGTTTGCTGCAATGCGCGCTTGCATTTGATGCTGAGTGTGTCGGCAACGGCAGATTGAAAGGCCATGGCGATATCGGCTTTGGCCTGGTCGGTTTGTGACGAAGCATTGAATGCATTCATGGTGTAGGTCTTCAGGCCGCTGAAACTGAAGTCCAATCCCGGTCTGTCGGTCATCGGGCGAGGAAAATGAAGGATGGGACGGCCGCGTTCGGCAAGTTTGGACAGTTTGGGGCCGCCCGGGTAGCCGAGGCCCAGCATCTTTGCTGTTTTATCAAACGCCTCGCCGGCCGCGTCGTCGAGTGATTCGCCCAGTAATCGGTAATGGCCGATGCCCTCGACTTGCACCAGCAGTGTGTGCCCGCCGGAAATCAATAAGGCTACAAAAGGAAATGCCGGCGGCTTTTCTTCCAGCATCGGGGCGAGCAGGTGTCCTTCCATGTGATGAACGGCAATGGCGGGAATCCGCCACGACCAGGCCAGGCTACGGGCTGTCGCGGCACCGACCAGCAGGGCGCCCATAAGTCCCGGGCCCGCGGTGTAGGCGATGCCATTGATATCCTTGCGGGTTAATCCGCTTTCTTGCAGGGCTTGCTTGATGAGCGGGACTAATTTGCGTATGTGATCGCGCGAAGCCAGTTCCGGGACGACGCCGCCATACTCGCTGTGCATCTCGATCTGGCTGTACAATAAATCAGTGCGCAGCCCGTGTTCGGCGTGATAAATGGCGACGCCGGTCTCGTCGCATGATGTTTCTATGCCTAAAACGTACATTGAGTTTTTGAAAATAATTTAAAGTAAAGGTATAATTTAGGGTTCTGTTTATTTGGTGGGTCGTAAGGCCTTCAATTTTTAGATACTATCATATTTGGATTATTATATGCCGTCAGTTAAAGTTAAAGAAAACGAACCTTTCGATATCGCGATTCGTCGCTTCAAGCGTGCTTGTGAAAAAGCGGGCGTCTTGTCAGAAGTGCGTCGTCGCGAGTTTTATGAAAAACCAACCGCGGAGCGTAAACGTAAAGGCGCTGCTGCCGTTAAGCGTCACCTGAAAAAACTGGCGCGTGAACGGTATGCGTTGAAAAACCTGCGTCGCGGACGTCCTCAGTTGTAAAGCAGGGTTGATGAGATGGATTTGATATTAGATCGTATCAAGGATGATATGAAAGCCTCCATGAAAGGCGGCAACAAAGCTAGATTGGCAGTGATTCGTTTGATACTGGCCGCAATCAAGCAGGTTGAGGTCGATGAGCGGATTGAGCTGGATAATGATCGTGTTATCCAGGTTCTCGATAAGATGTTGAAGCAGCGCCGTGAATCTATCCGGCAGTATGCTGATGCGGGTCGAAATGATCTGGTCGAGATTGAAGAGGCTGAAATTTTGGTGATTCAGGATTTTCTGCCTCAGCCCCTTAGCGAGGCCGAAATTGACGCCATGATTAAAGATGCGGTGGCTGAATCTGGCGCGGCATCAATTAAAGACATGGGCAAGGTCATGGGTTTACTTAAGGCAAAAATGCAAGGTCGTGCTGACATGGCGATCGTCGGCGCAAAAATCAAAGCTGTCTTGGCAGGATAGTTTTCTTGTGGCAATTTTGTCCGGGTAAATTATGTCCGGTAGAATTCCTCGCGAGTTTATTGATGAACTTCTAGTGCGGGTTGATATTGTCGATTTAATCGATTCGCACGTTCCTCTAAAAAAAA
>SWBY01001876.1_pt1 | contig 82644 bp, 62 predicted proteins | sample 4693071 | NCBI WGS metagenome assembly SWBY01 (sample SAMN10267273, study PRJNA491770) | bioreactor metagenome | isolation source: DHS bioreactor inoculated with marine methane seep sediment | place: Japan: Omine Ridge, Nankai Trough | collected 2006-05-06 | reverse complement strand
TGGATATACAGATACCGACAGAGACGCCGGCGCCAACCGACACGCCAAGACCCACAGATACACCGCGGCCAACCGATACACCGACACAGGGGCCGTCACCGACACCCATACCCATCCCCGCCACCGGTCCGGCCGGTCTGGGACTGCTTTTACTGTTTATCAGTGGTTTGCTGGGACTCGGATATATCCGACGGAAATAGCAGCACGAAGTGATAATATCATGACCGGGAGTGTTTTACTTCCGGTCGTGTTTTTGTACCAGCAGCATTTTATTTGAAAATGGAAAACCTGGTCCTCAGGGTCAGGTCAGAGATCGGAGGCTTTGCCGGAACCTGATGCGATGGAATGCAGGAATACTGGAACAGTGGAAGAATGGAAGGTGTTTTCGGTAATTGAAACAAAAAGCCGGGTTCTTTGAGTCCGGATCTTTACTACGTTGTTTATCAGTAACGGGGCAGGAATCAGTTTGAAAATTTCCACAAAAAAAGGGAACCCCTTGCGGGTTCCCGTATCCCATCTTAGAAGGTGATAACGATACTGATTTTAAATGCGAGATAGAGATCTGTCAAACAGATGAACCAAAAAATAGTGTAATGAGCCGCGGTTGTGACTGAAAAAAGGTATCCATGGCGATACAATAGAACAGGCCGCAGATGATCATCATGGCCGAAATATAAAATACAATCGAAGAAGTCCACTCAGAATAAAGAAGGTGAATAGCTTTTCCCAGAACGGTTTTACGCGATTGAATGCTGCTTTGGTTTCACTGATTTTCGATGTGTAATCCTTGAGTATTTTAATGGCGGTTTCCTGATCGGCAATATCACTGATACGGGGTACAGGAGATTGATTGAAAATACCGATATATGTCAGAAAGATACATACGACAAACCCTATGACAATACATTTCCGCCATGAAAGTATATCCCTGGAAAAAATAGTAGTGATTTCATACCGCCATATAAGCACGCCGGAGATAAACCATGCCGCACACAACAGCAATGCCAGGCCGGGAAGAACGCCGCTCCATCCGGGGAAATCGTACCAGTTCCGAGGATCGTCTCCCAGCATAGCATACCGGCGCCTGATACTCGGTATGAAAATTGATCCCAGAAACAGGGAATATACACAGTACAAGACAAGGGATACTGAGACGGCGATATCATATATAAAACAGTATCTGATGCTGAACTTCATGGATGAACTCCTTCCCTATGGCGGAAACCCCACTGTCTGAGCGTATGTTACTCGATGATTCTCATCAAGACCGATTTTTTCTGCCAGGATTTTTCGATTGAGGTGGCCGTGAATAATTGTGTTAAGACCTTCAGAGGCACAGAAAAGATAGACGTTCTGACTGATAAACCCGGTTTCGGTATTGGCAGAGATTTCTTTGGCCATGGAATAACCTCCCATTATCGAAAAATCTGCAACGTAAACCAGGTTCACGGGTGCATTGATCACAAAATCCTGTTCGCCGGTCAGTTCACGGATATCTTCTGTCAGCATCAGATCCAGAGCATGTTCCTGTGGAACGTAAATGAATAATCCCTTTTCCAGGGCCACGTATATGTCTGTTCCCTGCCAGTTCATGGTGGAGGGTGCCGTGCGTCTGCCGTCGGGTCGGTTGATGCCAAAGGCTGCCCAGAGCAGGTTTGAGAGTTTTTGAGGGGGTAACTCCCGGGAACTGAACTCCCGCCGGCTCTGACGATCATTCAAGACATCCATGAGGGGTCTTCCTCCATGGATCTCAGGCGGCGGCAGAACAATCCTGTCCGGCAGTGGCTGCTGTGATTGCCTGAGGGATGCTGCCAGCCCCAATAATAAAATGACGATAACCGCCGATCCAATGAATATCGATTTCTTCAACAAATCCCTTTCTCCGGTCACTGACCATGAACTAAACCGAACAAATTTATTCTTACTTTCACAGCAGTACCAGCCCGGGTCAATCACTGTCAAACAGGCTCTTGCGTAATTACTGTCTCTGGCATAGGCTGATGGTGGAGAATAACATCATGAATCCATTATCATCCGCGGATGAGAAAATTTCCCGGTACAATCTTGTAATTATAGCCGTCGCACTTATTATTCCCACTCTGATGAGTATTCCCGTGCTGACCGGATATCTTGCCACCCGAGGCACTGATAAAGTATTTCTGGGATTTATCCGACCCGACGATTTTCACCGGTACGCATCTTTCATGAAACAGGCCGCTGGTGATGGTGTTTTCCTTTTTGATGAATTTTCGTCTGTGGAGGGCCAGGGAGAACGGATTCCAGCGCTCTTTTTTACCATTATGGGAAGGATCAGCGGCATCACAGGGATTCCGGAAGCGCTGCTCTGGATGATCTCCCGAACCATCCTGGGCGCATGCCTTCTGGGCATGGTTTTCCTTCTGGCACGCCGGCTGTTTGCCCGTGAGCGCACGGCACGACTGGTATTATTGCTGGCGGCATTTTCCGGTGGGTTTCAGTGGATCTTCCTGACATTTTTCCGTCATGCCGGTGAGGGTGCAGTGATTCCCCGGGCACAGCAGTGGTGGATGGATGGGATGAGCACCTTTGAGGTGATGCATAATCCCCTGAAAGTGGCCGGATTGCTGGGCATGGTTATCTTTCTGTGGACAGCCCTGACGTATCGCCGGACGGGCCGGATCCGGTACGGGGCACTCACAGCCGTTCTCATGTTCCTGACATGGCTGCTCCATCCCATGACAGCGGTGGTGGGCTTCGCGGCGCTGTTTATCATGCCGGTGATTGCCATGGCCGGAAACCCATCCCGCCGGACACTTTCCGTGGAGATTCCCCGGCTGCTGCCGCTTGTCGTCCCGGTGACAATCGCTGTCGTTATGGTGGGATGGATGCGGATGGATCCCGGAAGTGCCCATACCATTTCCGCTCACCGGCTGGTGCTGGGACCACTCTCAATACCCGGCTATTTCGTCCATTACGGTGCAGTTCTTCCTCTGGGTATTCTGGGAATGTGGAGGGTCTGTTCCATTAAAAATCCGGGATGGGAACTCCTGCCGGCATGGATTATTGCCGCTGTTTCAGCGCAGCAAAACCCATGGGTGGAACCGCTTCTTTTTCAACATACTCTCCATATTCCACTCTGCTTTCTGGCGGCTCCCGGAATTGAATACATCCTGGACCGGCTATCCACGAAAAATATTCTTCAACGCGGATTTATCATGCTTCTGGCGGGTCTGTTTGCTGTCCAGATGGTGTTTGATGTGGCGGCCATATCCAGGCAGACGGTAAACGATGTCTGGCCATCCAGTCTGTACATGGACCGGGACGACTGGGCACTCTGCCGTCACCTGGAAAACCTGCCTGACGGTAATGTTCTGGCCACCGCCGATACCGGGAACAAAATTGCGTGGTTATCACAAAAACGTGTGCTGCTGGGCCACTGGGGTACTACTCCGGACAAGGAAACAAAACAACACGATCTGGCCATGTTTTTCAGTCCCGATACAACGGTCCGACAGAAAAAAACGATCCTGAAAAGGTATCATATCGCATATGTGTTTTACGGGAAGCGGGAACAGCAGATGGGTTCGCTGGACGAGGCATTGGATCTGATCGAATTATACCGGGTTGGCGGTGCGGTGCTGTACACCGTTTCAACGGATAATCCCAAGCCTTTGACCTTAAAAACCGATTCGTTGTGAGCAAGGTTAAAGGAAAACCTGAGGGAGTCAACAGTAAAAGATGGTTGTTGATATCCGTGTACAAGATAATCCAAAACCTTCAGCCTTTGACCTTTAGCCTTTGACCTTAAAAACCGATTCGTCGTGAATAAGGTTAAAGGAAAAAGGCAAAAGGAGAAAGGGGCATAAAAAAACCGACCCGCAAAAGCGAATCGGTTTTTTTATGCCGGAGGTGGGAGTCGAACCCACACGTCCCGAAGGACACGGGATTTTGAGTCCCGCACGTCTGCCAATTCCATCACTCCGGCAGATTAAAACGGCTTCCCCGGGAAGCCACCATGATTCATAACACAGAGATCACTTCCCGGTCAATATCACCTGAGCAGAACATCGCAGGCAAACCGGATTTTTTTCACCAATTTGCCCAAAACATTGTGATGAATGTTCTTCCGCATCTTCCGTAAAAGGATTCGCTCCACCCGGAAGGAACTCAACTTCGATTTTTTCTTTTTCCCGCCACCGCCACCGTCGCCGATATCCAGATTAAACGGATCGTATAATGCATCCTGCGGGAATCCCAGAGTCGCAAAATCATCGGGATCACACCCCTCAATCATCCCCCGGATCATTTTCTCCTTTTCCGGGTCCGACAGTACTGGCTTCACCCATTTATGAATGGATGATGTCACCGGTCGTTTGTGCTGGTTCACGCCAATGGGATCGCCCAGCCCTTTTTCCGCCGGTTTCCGTTTCCCGTACTCGATCATGTCCGGCTCGAATTCAAGATCCAGGTATTCACAGATGGCTTTCCCGTGGGTTTCCGGATCCTGCACGAGATCTTCATACCGGATATGGATTTTCTCAACACTGTCATCTTTCAGGAACCGTGCCATGGCCGGCACGTAGCGCTCAACGATGGGATTGAAAGCATGCGCGGCTTTCCAGTCGCCTTCGAAAAATGATTCGGCATAAGACGAAAAGATTGCACCGGGATGCCGTGTCAGCACGATGTATTTCGCTCGGGGGAACACCTTTGCGATGAATGGCAGCACCAGCGCGTACGCCGGTGTCTTGTCCAGGACCCGCTCCTTGCCAGACCCCTCCAACCGCTGCCCGTACAGCACATTGCAGTATGCTCTGAGCGCCTCCAGATAATCATCCTCACCGTTGGGCAGTGTCGCCACAAACTCCCGCTGCGCATCCACCGCACGTAAATGATCGTACGGCGCCGCTTCCACAGCTTCGTAATAACCCAGGTGCGCCAGGGGGGTCATGAGATGCGGTTCCGGTCCCCCCAGAATTTTGCTGTGGGACCCGATCATACGCTCCAGGAGCGTGGACCCGGACCGCGGCGACCCGATAATAAAAATCATTTTTTCACTCATATCCGACATCTTCATGGCAATCCTCCTCACGTCTCAAAGGAAGGGCATGATAATCAGTTTCACCCAAACCCGCAACTGCTATCTTGCCTTCTCTTTTCCAATCACATAATCTTCATATTCGGGCTGTTTTTTAAGAATTTTTTTTGGAGGGTCAAATGAATATTCAATCTTTGCTGGCAACACGGACAAAAGGGCTGGCGTCGTCACCCATCCGCAAACTGGTTCCTCTGATGCGGAAACCCGGAATGATTTCGCTGGGCGGAGGCTATCCCAATCCCGACACATTCGCATTTCAATCCCTTGACGTGACCTATAAGAGTGGCCGGACCGATACCATCACTGAAACCGCCATGGATATGGCCTGTCAGTACGGACCCACAGACTGCCATATACCCCTGAAACCACTTCTCCAGGCCTGGCACCGACACAAAGACGGTATTGATCTTGCCGGTGACCAGATGCAGGTTCTCAACGGGTCCCAGGAAGGTCTGCATATCATGGCCTATCTCTTCCTGGAACCGGGTGACGCCGTGGCTGTGTCCGAACCAGCCTATCCCGGTGCACTGGGCGCGTTCCGTGCCTTTTCCAACACGTTTATCTCGTTCCCCCTGGACGCTCATGGCACGGTGACAACAGAACTGGAAAAAATTCTGGAAGATCACCGATCCCGTAATCTGCCCATGCCGAAATTCATCTACGAAGTCCCCAACGGTCACAACCCCGGCGGTGTGGCGCTTTCACTGGACAGGCGGAAACATCTCCTGGAAATCGCCCGCAGTTTCGACCTGTTGATCCTGGAAGATGATCCATACCAGCTCGTGCAACTGGATGACCGGCCGCCGATCCCCTCGCTTCAGAGTCTGGACACCGACAATCGTGTGGTCCGTCTCGACAGTTTCTCCAAAATATTCGCACCGGGTCTCCGGATCGGATATGCATCGGGTCCGGCGGAAGTGATCCGGATGTTCCAGCTCTATAAACAGGGAACCAACCTGCATACCAGCGCCATGGTCCAGTCCCTGCTTCAATCCTATCTCACCCAGCACGAACCATCAGATTTCATGGACTTGATCAGGTCCAACTGTGCGCTCTACCGGGCAAACCGGGATGCCATGGTGGATGCCGCCCGGGAATTCCTGCCGGATAATGTCCGGTTCAATGTGCCCAACGAGGGAATGTTTATCTGGTTTGAGTTTGACCGCGCATATGATACCACGCGGATGATCGATACAGACAGTATTGACCTGGGCGTTCTCCTGGTGCCCGGCGGCGCATTTTCCGCCACCGGCGGCCTGTCCAACTGTATGCGAGCGAGTTTCAGTATGGTGCCGCCGGACAAAATTCGGGAGGGCATGAAACGACTGGGCGAGATGGTCCGCCGGGAGAGTGCCCGTCACAATTAAGCCACGGGATCTCTGAATATCCTGCGTATAACGGTCATCTGTTTCCCCGGGAGGTGATCCATGCGTACGCTTTTCTTCTGTTTTCTGCTCGTCATGTTCTGCTTGAGTCCGGTGCATGGGCTCTGGCATACGGAACCTGTTGCCGGATCAGCCATGGGGAAGCATAATTCCATGGCAATCGATTCCAGCGGTTTCCTGCATATCTGCTCCTATGACCGAAGTGACAATATGCTGGTGTATATTGTACAGACAGTCTCCGGATGGACCTTCGAACCGGTGGCTCAATCGGGCATTCAATCGTCCATGGTGCTGGATTCACTGGGAAATCCTCACATCTGTTACCACGATAGCCGGCACAGGAATCTCTGTTATGCACACAGAACCAGCACCGGATGGCAGTTTGAGACTGTTTCGGAATTTGGCGAAGATCCGGCGATCGCTCTGGATTCTCAGGGAATACCAAGTGTTACCTGGTCCAGTTGGACCGAAATACTATTTGCAACCCGGACTGATAGTGGATGGAGTCACGAATCAGTGGAGCTCTCCGAAAATTGCGGTCAACCCACTCTGGCTCTCGACACTTCGGACCGGCCGCACATCGCTTACTCGATCAATGTGGACCACTTTTGGACCCAGGCACTGCGAATGGCGATAAGATCGGATACCGGATGGCAGATATCCACGGTGGATAATGATATTGATGGAATCTCAAATCCGATCATGGTTCTGAGTTCCGGCGACTGTCCCCATATCATCTACGATACACACGACGGCCTGCGATATGCTCACCGGGAGAATGACGAATGGCTTTTCGAGGATACCGATGAGCGGTACGGATACCGGTATGATTACTCTCTGGTGCTGGACAAGTATGACCAGCCGCAGATGAGCTACTGGTTCTTCGATTACTACGATCCTGCCTGGGCGAAATACCAGATTAGGTATGGGTGCCGGGACGAGGGTGGATGGCATTTTGAGGTACTGGAAGGTGATACCCACTACTGGGTCGGGGAGGATGACGCACTGGTGCTCAATGCTGATGGGTTTCCCCGGATCTGTTACCGGGATATTTCCAATAACAAACTGAGAGTGGCGCAGTTCGACGGTTCCAATTGGCAGTTTAAGACGGTCGGGACAGAGGGTGAACCGGGACGGTCCAATGCGGTGGCGCCGGGTCCGGACGGCAGCCCGATTATCGCATATACCGATGGAGGTGCGCTGCGTGTCGCCCGGCAGGTGTTGGGAGAATGGGTTTCGGAAATCGTTGAGACCGACGCTGTTGCCTCAACGTACAACATTTCCATAAAAACGGATCGGACCGGAGCTCCGCATCTGGCGTATTTCAAATATGTGGCGGACTCGCCGGATACGAAATATGAATCCCGGTACGCGTGGAAACAGGATGATGTATGGACCATCGAAACGGTTTCTCAAGGCTCTGAATGGGGGAGTGTGTCTCTGGCGCTGGATGCGGATGAGGTTCCGCATCTCACCTGGTCGACGGCCGGTATTGAGTATGCATATCGTGGTTCTTCCGGCTGGGTCCGGGAGACGGTTGTCCCGTATGCACCCAGATTCCATCCGGATATTGCGGTGGACGCTTCAGGATGCGTTCACATCTGTTTCGTGGATAAGGAAAATGATCTGCTGCAGTACGCCAGTCGCAACAGTTCCGGCTGGCAGCTTGAAACGGTGACCACCGGTCTGACTGCTCACAATCATCCTTCCCTTGCCCTGGATTCGCAGGACCGGCCCCATCTCACCTGCCACGGGAGATATAATGAAGATTATTATATCTTCTATGTTGTCCGTGAAGACGACGGCTGGCGGATCCGGTGGGCGGCGGAGACCAGATATTCGACATATTCAGCCAGCGATCTGGTCCTGGATTCGCGGGATCAGCCGCGAATCTGTTACAAGTGCTCTCAAAAATCATACATCCTGTCTGCATGGCGGGACGGTGATGGCTGGCATGAAGAGACCATCGAATCCGTGGCCGAGTATTTTTCTGATTTGTGCTGTGCGGTTGATGAATACGGGCGGACGCATCTCAGTTACTATGATCTCAAACTGAAATATGCCGTGGAAACACCGCCGGAATGTGACGCATTGGGTGTGAGCATTGAGATGCCGGCTGATTTTTTTGAGTGGAACGATCTCTGTTCCTGCAAAATATCACTCTGTAATCCGAGTCCGGAAACGATGTCGAAGATACCGCTGTTCGTCATTTTTGAAACAGCAGGTCTGTTTTATTTTGCTCCCGGGTTCGGGGATTTCGATTGTTACACGGTGGATCTGCCGCCAGGGAGCTCCCGGAAAGTGATTCTGGAGGAGTTTAAGTGGCCGTATTTTCTGGAAGATCCCGGATCCATGACCATCTATGCCGGATTGACGGATCCCGATTTTTCAAGGCTGATAGGCGAACTCGGTACGTGGAAGATACATTGGGAGTAGGTATCCGGAATTGATTCATCGGCTCTATCAGGCATAATCTGAATGATGAACGAATCGATTTCTCATAACCGAGATGCAGAAATACCCGAAGCGAAAGCACGATGGTTTCAGTCCCTTTTAAGGCATGCACAAAAGATTTGAGTTGTTGCAGTGACTATTTTGCAATGGCCATTTTTCTCTGGTATCATCCATGTTAATTAGTAAAGGAAGTCACAATGGGTAGGAATCCGACAGAAATGTAATATTTGGGAATGTCCATCACTCAAAGGGGAAGTGTTACAATGAGAAAAATTATTTTGCTGATTGTTATGTGTTCATTGCTTTCACACATCACATGGGCGCAGGAATTGCATCCAAGAATGCAGCCGGATTATGACACTATTATGAAATGGTATGATCAATTCGAGCAAGCCCCCAAGGCTAAAATCGATCCGAATATTTCTATAGCCAAGGGTCAATTCAGTCTGCTGAACCATGTTCCCTACATCGCGTCCCAATACGATCAGGGGAATTGCGGGAATTGCTGGGCATGGGCCGGTACAAGCTGTATGGCTGTCGCTTTGGATATTCAGGAAAGCATTTTCAGCAGGTTGTCCGTCCAGTACATTAACTCATGCGAATCATCAGTTATCGGGAAAACATGCTGTGATGGTGGTTTTCTTTATGAATTTACTGATTTCTACACCAGTGTCGGATATGCTGTCCCCCAGTCCAACACCAACGCTTACTGGCAGGATGGAGATACATCATGCGACACAGCCTGTTCTGTAATTTCCACGGCGCCCAATTACTCAATAACATCGATAAATGACGTGACTATCTCAACACATGGTGTCGGTCAGGCGACTGCGATCAACAATATCAAGAATGTTTTAAATCAGAACAAAGCGGTCTGGTTTGCTTTTTACATGCCCACTTCTACTGACTGGAACATTTTCTCGAATTTCTGGTCGTATCAAAATGAAAGTGACACATGGAATCCTGATTTCTCGTGTGGACACACCTGGAATAACGGCGGTGGTCATGCTGTGTTGTGTGTTGGCTATAATGATGATGATCCCGGAAACTCGTACTGGATCATTTTGAATAGTTGGGGCAGTTCAGGCAACAGGCCGGCCGGCCTGTTCCATCTGGATATGTATATGGATTATGATTGCACTTTCATTTACTCAGGCAGTACGAATTACAGCTTTCTCTGGGAAACACTCAATGTGACGTTCAATCCCTCCGAAACACCACTACCAACAGTAACCGCCACATCAGCACCGCCAACAGATACCGCAACACCCGCAAATTCACCAACAGCCACAACTACCGGCAATCCAACAGACTTACCTACTATTACACCTTCAGCTGTACCGCCGACAAACACAACGATACCGACATCAACACCGGCAGACACGCCAACACCGGCAGACACGCCAACACCACCGGCCACGCCAACACCGCCGGACACACCAACACCGCTCTGTTATAATACCGGAGATGTCATAATGGATCTGAATCTGACGGCAGGTGACGCCCAGGCAGCATTCAATATTGTCATGGGGTTATATGTGCCCACGTATGCGGAGGAATGTGCAGCGGACTGTAACGGTGACGGAATTATTACCGCAGGGGATGCTCAGGTAATTTTCGGGGCGGTTCTGGGACTGGATTCCTGTGTGGACCCCCTTCCCGCCCTGGCTGAAACAACCGACGGTTACGAACCGGGTGACCTGAAATCTACAGAAAATATCAGGATCAACACACTGTTGCTGTCGGCTTCGGATTCCGGGTAATATCCTTGTATAAGCAGGCTCCGTCAGTCGTATAGATTATATCACCGTCACTAATGATTTCGCCAGTCCGTATGGGAGCCCGGCAAAAAGCCTGTCGCGTGAAAGACCTCCTAACGTACGGGCGTCTTCACATCCGAAGGAAATCGCCAAATCCTTCGTTTGGATAGCTTTAACGGTCACGTTTCCACACGCTGAAATAACGCTGGAGATCTCACCTTGATACGTTTTTTCCAATTTCAACTGATAGATTTGTAACAGGTGCATGACCTGTTCCGGTTGAAGCTGTGCGATCAGCACATCCGGTTGATTACTCAGATTGATACCGATTGCCTCAGGTTGATCCACGCAGTGTGGCATGTTTTCTATAAGGGTTTTTGCATAATCTGCAGAAAACCCCTTTTCTTCGACAAACTTTTTGAACATGTCCTTCTTCAGACTGTCTCCACAGCCAAATGCGTAGCGCGCACCCGGACATGTAAATTTGCCGGGATCAAGCAGTACCTTATTAATAGTAGCTGAATTAACTGCTTCGCAAAACCGGTCCATATGGGGAGACTGAAATTCTTCCCTGCCTTCATAACTTGAATTAAAAAGTGACACGCTGTGCCATCGTCCACCTATTGATACTTCTAACTTTTTGATAGTTTCCATGTTCGTTACTCCTGTTCATCAATTGTATTTATGAGATCAGTTTCCATTTTGGGTTCCAAACAATTTGGTGCCGATACGCACGATGTTTGCACCTTCTTCAATGGCTTGTTTATAGCTGTTGCTCATCCCCATCGAGAGATATGTCATTTTTGTTTGCGGAACGTTTTCCAACGTCAGTCGATCGAATATCTCTTTTGTCAGACGAAAATACGGTTTGGCGTTTTCGGGATCACCAAAACGCGGTCCCATCGTCATCAGACCCTGGATTCTGATATTCGGCAATTCCGCAACTTGCCTGACCAGGGATATCACTTCACCGGGAGACACTCCGGTTTTGTTAGATTCCTGACCGCTGTTGATTTCAATCAGCACCGGCATGATTTTCCCCGCATTTGAACAGTGCCGGTTTACGACCTCTGCGATCCGCAAAGAATCAATGGTTTCAATCATATCAAACAATTCGACCGCTTTTTTTGCTTTGTTTCGCTGCAAATGACCGATTAGATGCCACTGTACCCGGTGAGCGATATTCCGGGTTTCCCATTCTTTCAACGCCTGCCGCATCATTTCCGCTTCTTGAACATAGTTGTAGCCGATGGCCGTAATCCCGGATGTAACGGCGGTTTGCACTTCATCCATGGTGCGTGTCTTGGCCGCAGCCACCAACAGAATGTCCGGCGGAAGAATTCCTTTTACTGTTCTGATCCGTTGTTCCAGAGTTTCATTATTCATCGTTCAATCCTTATATGAGCCGTAATTTTTAATCAGGATAAAAATTTAAACTTTAACGGCTTTGTTATTCCTCCTTTGCCTTTTCCACTTTTTTAATTCGATCCACAATCTGATCCATCTGATCCTGCAAAGTTCTCGCTTGTTCCTTCAAAACTTCCACTTCATCCTTTTTGGTGACCGCTTTCGATGGCGCGGTGTTCGGACCGGCATTTACCGGCTGAGCATTTCCTATAGTGCGTCCCATGCCACCGCCGCCGCCACCGCCGCCACCGCCCATACCCATACCGCGTCCCATACCTTTACCGCCGCCCGTACCAAAATGACTTTGCACGTTGGGAGCGGAGGCACTATCCAGTTGTCCGGATTTGTATTTCTGAATAGCTTCCCGCACTTGACCGCTGACACCGGTAATGACTTGTATTTCGGCTGCACCGAATGTCCGGAAAGCGTTGGGACCGCAGTTACCGGTCAGCATGGTTGATACATCTTTGTCCGCCATGAGTTGTGCGGATTGAATACCGGCGCCTCCGCCTGCGGCGATGTTGGGATTCTGAATGGATTCAAACTCCAATGTGTCCGGATCGATAATCACAAAATAAGCACAGCGTCCAAAACGCGTCTCCACCGTATCATCAAGTCCCGGTCCTGTGGATGTAATTGCAATTTTCATGTTTCATATCTCCTTTATGAATTGAATGAATTGAGTTGATCACTAAGATGGACCATCGCCGTATAGGCTGGTCCTTTACCATATTCAACAACCGTTTTCCCTGCCATAAGCGCATCATTCACACTGCGATCAAAAGGAATACTGCCGATAACACGGGTTCCCATGTCTTTCGCAATGATTTCGATCCGTTCAGCCTGTTCCGGGTTGAGATCGGCCTTGTTGATGACAATGAGTGCGGGAATACCGAAATGTTCCGTTAAGCGAAGCACACGCTCCATATCGTGAACGCCCGAAACGGTGGGTTCAGTGACAATCAGGATTCGATCTGCTCCAGTAATGGAAGCGATTACAGGGCAACTGGTTCCCGGGGGTCCATCCCCAAGAATGTGTCCTTTCTTTAATTTCCTGGCAAGATCCGATGCGACATTGCGTACCTGGGTCACAAGCCGCCCGGAATTTTCTTCCGCGATCCCCAACCGTGCATGTACCATGGGACCATGATCCGTATTTGATACATACCATTTACCCGTAACATTGGATGAGATTTCAACGGCACCAAAATCACACACATATTTGCATAACTCACATCCTTCGCAGGCCAGATCATCGACCCGGAAAGTGACCGCAACCGGATCGTTTCGTGATTCGGTTGAGTGAATCGCATTAAAATGACATGCTTCAGCACACATACCGCAACCGGTACACTTTGATGGATCAATGACCGCTTTCACTCCGCCGATAAAGTCATGCGCTTCTTGAATGACCGGATCAAGCAGCAGGTGAAGATCGGCGGCATCCACATCGTTATCAGCCAATATAATATTATCTGTGAGCATGGCTAAAGAAGCAATCACGGTGGTTTTACCCGATCCTCCTTTTCCGCTGATCACGGCAATTTCCTCATAGGTATCAGAAGTGCCCGTGGTAAAAGTAGCCAATGATTCTGTCGCAACCATGAAACTTTCTTCTTCGGGAGAAGCAGGTGGCTGCGTTCCAACCAAGCTGGAGATGCCGTCAAAAATATCCAGCAGATTTTCCCCGAATTCCGGAAATGTATACGTCAGTATCGCTCCCCTGGAATACGCCTCTGCATACTCGCGCCGATACGGAATTCTGCCGACAATCGGGATTTTTACACGTTCGGCATACTCCTCGATTATCGTGTCTTTTCCGTCCGAACAATTAATCACGATACAGGTCGGCACCCTTTTTTGTAATGTCAGTCCGACGGCCAGTTTGAGATCGTTCAGACCGAATGGAGTTGGTTCCGTTACCAGAACGGCCACATCGGCATCATCAACAGCTTCGACCACAGGGCATGAAGTGCCCGGTGAGGCATCTATGATATTAACAGCTCCCGGTTCGATAAATTTTTTCACACTTCGAATAACGACAGGTGCCAGCGCCTCCGCAATATTCAAAATACCGTGAACGAAAAAAAACGGTTTATTTTGAGGAGCCGCTTCGACAAATCCTATCCGTAACGGTTTTTCCGTCAGCGCATTCTCCGGGCAAATATAAGAACAAACACCGCACGAATGACAGAGTTCGTTGAAAATCAACACCTTGTTTTTTATGACAGCAATCGCGTTGTAGCGACACGCCTTCCCGCACTCGCCGCAACCCGTGCATAACGATGCATCCCACACGGGTTTCATGACCTCAACAGGATTTCGTTCGGTGAATTCCGGTTGAACGAACAGATGATCGTTCGGTTCTTCAACATCACAGTCTAGAAGCCGGACCGTATCTCCGCGATCGGCCAAAGCGTAAGCTAAATTGACAGAGAATGTTGTTTTACCTGTTCCGCCCTTGCCGCTGGCAATTGCAAGTTTCATATCATAATCCTCCCGTTGTGCAATGATAGTCTTTCTGCGACGCATGTGGATAACATATCCACTCTGCAAATAAGAATAAACCATCCCATATCCGGAGGTTTATTCTTTGGTATCGCCGAACCTTCAATCAACCCTTTTGTTGTACTATCAATCTCGACTCATTGTTGTTCCACACTTTGGACAAACGACCTGATTACAGGGTTGTCCAGGAACGTGTGATATCTTGTAACTGCATTTTGGGCAGACACAACTGCCGCCCGGTCCCGCGGCGAGTGGGCCACCCATCTGCCCTCGCCCACGCCCGCCGCCTTGGGGCGGGCCCTGTCCATCACCTCGTGGCATATTCAAACTCCTTTCTACATTGCAAAATGATTGATATCATTTCCTTTCATCTCAACAATCACTGCTTTGAACGGCCACGACATCGCCAGCCGCGAAAACGCCGTCCCCGCCGGAAGCATCCGGGCATAAGGAATTCACCTTCCTTCAATTGCCCGCGTAAAAATGCCTCCAGCACATTCTCCACCGGTCCACAGATTTGACCGATAACCCGGATACCAGCCGAAGTCAGAGCCATTTCCAGCAGCCGGGAAATCGCACAACATATCAACACTTCAGTACCCAGTCCGGATACCTGCGCCGACCGCGCCAGAGGATCAACACTATCGATCTGGTGCATGCTACGTCCCAATTCCCGAACATCCTCAATATCCACCAGCAAAACACTCTTCGCAACATCAAATACCGGTGATATCCGGCCTTCCCAATTCGGAATCATCAGTCTCATCACATCAAATTGAGAAGCAACTTGTGTGCCAACAATTTTAAACGGCTCAAACACCTCATAACTAATTGAAATATATAGCTTTGCATTCAAACTTCAAATCAGCAGCATGTGTATACATAATTGCAATTTGCAATCATTATGGCAAAACAGTAGTGCAGTTTGCAACCTTTAGTCAGGTATGATAGAAATCGGTGGGGATGAGGCGGGAAACTGAGGATAAAGATAATGGAAGGATATCATGATGTCATTCTTGATTCGATCAATGAGGGTGTTTTCACTGTTGATCTGAACTGGCGGATTACGACTTTCAACCGTGCTGCCGAATGGATCACGGGTGTGAAGCGGGAGGAGGCGATTGGGCGTCCATGTTGCGAGGTATTTCGGACGAACATATGCGAAGATGCTTGTGTTCTGAGACAGACCAGAAAGACGGGAAAACCGGTCGTGAACAAGACCGCACACGTTGTTACCAGTGAGGGAAAGCGGATATCCATCCGGATATCCACGGCATTGCTCCGGGATGAAGCGGGAAAGATAATTGGTGGCGTGGAAATGTTCCAGGATCTTCGCCAGATTGAGCAGTTGCAGAAGGAGTTGGAGTCCCGGTATACGTTTGCTGATATCATTGGCAGGAGTGAGGCGATGAGAAACCTTTTTGAAATTGTTCCTCAGATTGCTGAAAGCGACAGCACCGTATTGATCGAAGGGGCCAGCGGCACGGGCAAGGAGTTATTTGCCCGGGCTATTCATAATCTCTCGCCCCGGCAGAAGAAGCGTTTCGTCGCCATCAACTGTAGTGCATTGCCCGACACACTTTTAGAATCGGAGTTGTTCGGATACAAGGCGGGGGCGTTCACCGACGCCCGGCGGGACAAGCTGGGCCGTTTTATGATGGCTGACAAAGGAACCCTATTTCTGGACGAGATCGGGGATATTTCACCTGCCATGCAGGCGCGTTTGCTGAGAGTGCTCCAGGAACGACAAATCGAACCTTTGGGTAGCGTGGAACCTGTTGATATAGACGTCCGGATAATCGCCGCAACGAATAAGAATTTGACTGAACTGGTACGCACCGGTGTGTTTCGTGAGGACCTTTTCTACCGGATCCACGTGATTTATATGAATCTTCCGAACCTTCGGCAGAGACGGGAGGATATTCCTCTTCTGGTGGCTCATCTCATTGCCAAATTCAACCGCATTCAAGGCAAGAATATTGCGGATGTTTCGGATGAAGTATTAGCCAGATTAATGGAGTGTGATTTCCCCGGCAATGTCCGCGAATTGGAAAACATTATCGAGCAGGCTTTCGTCCTTTGCCGCGACGGGATGATCGAGTTGAAACACCTGCCGCCGGAGCTGCGCCCGGCCTTAGTCAACGGACGTGAAACCGCCGGGTCGATGAGTCTTCAGACGATGGAGATGTTCCTGATCATCAAAACACTCCGGCGCTGTAAAGGAAACCGGAAAAAAACCGCCGGAGAACTGGGCATCAACGTCAGTACACTTTACCGGAAGATCAAGGCTCTTCAGATTGAAACGCCCGGCACCGACGGACGCAGGCTGCAAACCTGATGTTACATCCTATACGATGAAACCGAATGAAATCTTTTAAAAGATTGAAAAGGTCACTTCCTGTCTCTGTTATATCTTTCACGAGTCGACGAGGGTGAATGCGGTTCATCCTGATACGTTTGATAAATGGAGTGGCCTGTTCGATAACATTAAAATCGAGGAAATGCCATAATAAGGAGCTACCGGGTTTCAGGTAAGCGGAATTGTTGTCACACCACCGGCAACATCGGTCGGAATGTGTGCACTTATCCGTTCAGATATCAATCGTTATATGATAGTGCTGTTGCCATTCCTGGTCATCGGAATCCGATCACTAACCTGCATATTTCATCAACATGTGAGAAATGTGATAAAAACCTTTTAATTACAATTTGTTGATGAAATGTGGCCTTCATTAGCCCGGCAATGAATACCTGCAAACCTTTGAGAATTAAGCAAAACTGAAATCATTGATAAATCTTTGTGAAATTACCGGGCTAATTCCATCCAAACGTCCAGTTAGAAAAGGTTCCAAACAATTCTGAATGGGACGGATCGGTCATAGCGCCCCAGAACACGATTCCCGATCCGGAACCTTTTATTTCCGGCCATAAGAATTCTGGAATGATAACAACTTCGGTTAATCCGGGCTCGAATTCTTGAAGATAGAAATCGATTCCCTGATCTGCGGGTTTCCAACTCGGACCAAACCAGTAGGAACCGTATACGTCCAGGATCACAAAGAGTGGGTAATCGATAAGGGTTTCGATTCCGGCATTGCACACCCAGGCCGACAAATAGCATAGATTCCCGGTTTGAAACGCATGAGAAGGCATTTCCAGGATCACACCGGTACTGTCGCAACTCGGTGTCGGTTGAGTGCCGGGTGTGGCGGTTGGCGTCCAAATCGGTGTGGGTGTTGCTAATTGAGAGAGAGGGTATGGATTGGGAGGTGTAAACACCGGCGAGGGGGTTGGTGTTGGCAGTATTATGTCATCCGGATAATGAAACCCCATATCAACCGTCAGCAAATCGTTGATGTGATCCGTTCGTGTTGTTCGCTCACTCAGACATGTCTCCAGATCCATAGGACAATAACAATATTCGCTTGCCGGATGATCACCGGTATCCCTGCATGGACTGTCAAGAGATTGACCTGCTGCAATCTGACTCAAATAGAAAATTCCCAGTGGTCCGTCAGAGAAAAGAGGATCTGAAGTAATATTCCCTTCACCGGGAAATCCGTCCTGAATACATGAATATTCTATCAGAACATCACTGTTTTGTGTTGTTATTTCATGATCGGAGTTATTCCAGAAAATACAATTTTTGAAATCAAAAGATGATAACATCGTGGCGTGGACACCTCCTGATTCCGCAGGTCCTGAGTTTTGAGTAAATGTACTGCTGTAGACAGTGATGCCGGATCCCAGGTTACTTTGAATTGCAGCACCATTGATATCTGCATTGTTCCCTGAAAACAGACAGTTCATAAATGACGAGTTGGATTGCGAACATTCAGCGGCGCCACCGAAATCAGCTGTATTGTCTGAAAACAGGCAATTAAAGATACTGGGCGAAGCATAGTCAACACAATATAATCCGCCGCCGTTTTCCACTGCACTGTTGGACGTAATCGTGCATTGAACAATCTTTGGAAAACTGTACAGATAGCATTCGATACCGCCCCCGTCCTCGGTTGCCGTATTGTTTGATATGTCACAGGATAGAAGAAGCGGTGATGCGCTGGTGCATTCAATTCCGCCGCCCCATCGTGCAGTGTTCCCTGTAATGGTACATGATTCAATAAGAGACTGTGCTTCGATACAAACGATTCCGCCGCCATTGCCCATGGCTTGATTTTCGGTGATGGTACATGAGAAGATCCAGAGTTTGCTGTCAGAATAAGTTTCAATTCCACCCCCGTCGATTGTTGCTGTATTATGGTGTATCTCACAGTTGATGATATTGAGGGAAGCATTGGTGCACTCAATTCCGCCACCCCACAAGGCTGTATTATACATCAGTACACAGTCTTCAACGGTTGCCTGCGAATTTTCACAGTAGATTCCGCCACCGTTTTCGTCGGCGATACAATCCCTGATTATGCAATTTGTGATTGTTGGAGATGAATTGAAACAGGCAATACCTCCACCTGAAACCCCGTGGCCGTTGATAATCGTTAAACCGCTCAGAACCGTCTGACCGGTTTCAGAGTGGTTAAATAGAAAACCCTGACTGGTTCCCTGACAATCAATCAAACAATTGGCGGGACCGTTGACGGATCTGACGGTTATAGGTACGCCGTTAAATTGAATATTCGTGTTTCCCGTTCCGGAATATGTCCCATCAGAAATCATCACGGTATCACCACATCCGGATCCATTAATAGCTGCTTGAATCGTGCTGAAATCACCCGGGACATAGTAGGTGTTGGTAATGGGCGGAATCGTGCTTGTTGGAGAAGGTGTAACCACAGTGGTTGCTGTCGGGGTTGGTGATGGGAGGATAATATCAGTAAACAGGTAATGAAAGCCGATATCCGCAGTATCGGTATCAAACACCTGGTCGGTCCGGGTGGTCAATTCGTCCAGGCAAATTTCCCCATCAGGATCAGTAAAACAGATGTCAGTTGCCGGTTGACTCCCGGTGTTGAGACAGGGGCTGTCAGTACCCTGGCCCGCCGCCGTCTGACTCAGATAATACCCGCCGATCAAACCGTAAACGAACATGGGATCACTTTCAATCAATCCCTCACCCCAATGAATTGTGCTTGTATGATCTATATCAGCATACAATGTTCCGCCACGGATGTCTGAATAATCAAGAACCATTTCGGATTGAAATCGTAGACACAGTTCAGGGCCATCAAGGGCATTATTCATCCAGAAAATACTGTCTGAAACTGTCAGATTCGAGCTCCAACAGGATATACCCCCGCCCCGGTCATCCGCTGAATTATTTATAACCGTGCAGTTCTCCATGATGCCATGTGTGGAAGCGCCAAACCCGACACCTCCACCGTTCCCTTCACCTGCCGTGTTGTCGGCGAACAGACAGTTGGATAGAATCACATCAGAGGCGATGAATACAGCACCTCCGTAAGACATGTCAGCATTATTTCCAATGAACTGACAGTGGATCAGATGAACATTTGTGTTCATTCCTAATAATCCTCCCCCATCACAATTCGCCTTATTGTTAAGGATAAGACAGTTTTTAATTGTCGGTGAACTGTTGTAACAGACAATTGCCCCTCCTGATGACGCTTGTCCGTTCCGAATAGTGAATCCCTCGATCACCGTTTCATGGGTTTCATCCTGGTGCAGATAGAAACCCCGTCCACGCATTTGGTCTACTCCTCCATCTCCATCAATCACGCAGTAATAGGGGCCGTTTTCCGATATGACATGGACCCGTTTCCCGAGAAGTTCAATCTCTATGTTCCCAAATCCGGAATACGTTCCGTCAGCAACCAGAATTGTGTCACCATGAGCACTGGCATTCACAGCATCTTGAATACATGGATAATCCGATGGAACATGGATTGTCTCGGATACCGGAGTGGGTGTTGACGTCAATACCGGTGTCGGGGTCGACGTGGGGCCTGGTGCGCCCATAAATGTAAACAACCCGTTGAACGATTCAAAATACGCGATGTCATCTTGCAGGTCATCGATACGGATATCACTGGTATCATTGAGTTCACATGAACTGCAGGTCACATTGAAATAAAGCGTCGCAAAGTGGCCTGAAGATCCCGACGGCACTTGAATACCCAGTATTGAAAAACCGCTGATTGTGACGGTGTCCGGACCTGGTGGATTGTAGCCAAACAGATACCAGCCCGGATCCAGTTCCCCGGGTTCACAATGACTGAAATCAAGCATTGCCGGATCAAACCCAATGGTGAAGGTGAATGCGCTCACCGGTGTAAAATCATTTTCCATCATAATATTTACAGCAATCTGTTCACCGATTGCCCCGGAAACATCTTCAACCCAGATCCTGTCCATGACCGGGACAGGTGTTGGAGTGGGTGTCGCTGTATTACCGGGAGTAGGCGTGTCCTCCCCTGAAAATGTAAATGTTCCATCAACAGTTTCAAAATGTGAAATATCGTCATGAATTTCATAAAAATGCAATAAACTTGTGTCATTGATCTCACAGGAATTACAGGTTACAATAAAATAAATCGTCACCAGGCAACCGTATGATCCGGTAGGAATACTTGGGTCAATGGTAAAACCTCCTGTGGTCAGCCGATTCGGTGCCGGTGAATTGCAAGCAAACATGTACCAGTCCGGATCCAGATCACCGGGTTCACAATAAAAATATTCAAGCATCTCCGAATCAAAGTTGAGATAAATAGTAAATACGTCAACTTCTGTGAATTCATTTTCCAGCATTAGATTGACTGCGATTACTTGTCCGATCTCACCGGAAACGTCTTCGATCCAGACCCTGTCACCGCTTGCGATACATGATGGTCCAATGCATAGAGCAAAGATTAATATACCGGTTATCAACGAGAACAACTTTGTTTTCATCTGAACCTCCCTGTGACAGTTACAAACTCTTCAACCCATCCTGATCATGGTATTATTATATGGACCGGCGATTGTGAAGTCAAGAAATTGTCATAATAACGCTAATTGCTTGGACTGAATATCAGGGATGGTTAATTCGATTGAAGGCCATATGTTTTCCGGATATGATGGGTACACAATGGAGGAAACCAGATGAATAGAATCATTGTCCGGAATATCCAAACCTTCGACACCGGTAAAAATCGCATGACCGGTCCGGTTGATATCATGATCGAAAAAAACGGGTTCACAGATATCCGTGATCTCGGTCATCCGGTTCCGGAAGGGTTCCAGGTCCTGGATGGAACCGGAAAATTTGCGGTACCGGGATTGTGGGAATGCCATGCGCACCTCGGATTTCTTTCCAATAAGCCGGAAAAGGAGAAACAGGAAATATTGGCGGGGTTTCTGCAACGCGGAATTACCCGGATCAGGGATGTGGGCAGCCCCATCCATGTTATCCAGGAAATCGGTTCTGATATCCGATCCGGAAATTACGCCGGCCCGGAAATTTTTTACGCCGGTCCCATGCTGGAAAAGGGACCTGTACACTGGGAGTGTCATAACAAGGTGTTGCCGGAGTTCAGTGTGCCGATAAATACCGTGGATGATGCGGATACCATGCTGGATACACTGAAGGCATGTGGTGCCACCCATATCAAAACATTCAATAATTTTGATCCGGAATTGCACGCATATATGGTCGAACAGGCAACCGGTCGCGGGTTGCTCACGGTTCACGATCCGGGCATGCCGTTTTTCAATAAAATCCCTATGGATATGGCTGCCCGACACGGCGTTTCATGTATTGAACACGGCAAGGCGCCCTGGCCGGTTGTCCTGAAAGACGATTTGAAAGATCAGCATGACCGGTTGATGCTGGAGAACGCCGATATGGAATCCATGCGGCCATTCATGAAACAGATCTTCCCCATGCGCGAAAAGTCCGTATCCATGGATAAACTCCACCGGCTTGCTGACCTGCTCCTGGAAAACAACGTTTTTTTCTGCCCGACCCACCATGTGTTTGCTCAGCTTGACCCCGATGATATGGCGGAAATGAGTGAGGATGAACAGGAAAAAACCCTGGCGTTCATGGGTCTGATGGGTCACATGGGGGAGTTCTTCACCAGCGCCCTGGCTGAACGCGGCGTGAAGGTTCTGGCCGGTCAGGACGGGATTACTCCCGAATACACGCTGAACGAGTTGGATCTGATGAAAGAGTGTGGTTTATCCGAGGCAGAGGTGATCAGGAGTGCCACGCTTTACCCGGCTCAATGGCTGGGTCGGAGCGATATAGACGGGTCCATCGCCATCGGCCAACAGGCGGATCTGCTCATTCTCAATGCCGATCCACTGGTGAATATCCGGAATATCCGGTCCGTGTTTGCCGTGATCCAGGATGGGAACTGCATCTAAAATAGTTAGTAAAGATCCGGACTCAATACTTTTCATTCTACCAGTTTTCCATTCTTCCAGTATTCCCGCATTAAATTAAACAACCCTGATCAGTTTCCGGTTCCTGAATACACCGAACCGTCCGGGTTTTTACATTGAGATCGGGTTGCTTGACGGCGACTGGTACGAAGCCGCCGCGTTTAAAAGTTATTATTATATTGCCGGGCAGCCCGGACGCGGTTACCGCGCCCATACTATTGCGTGCACGAGCGAGGTTACCTCGCCCATACTGTGGTAGTGAATTACCGCGCCCATACAAACGGCTTTTTGGGTACCGTGATTCGGTATAATTCTTCTAGTGACGGCGGAAGCTGTTCCAGAAAATCCAGATACTCACAAGCATCCCTGGGAACAGACGGGTTCACCTCCGGGTCGATCAATTGTTGCTCCTGAACCACAACGGTTTGTCGAGGGAAATCAAGCTTTTCCAGTTTTAATTCCGCCATCAGATAACATCCTCAAACAATCCAGCAAGATTATATAATACGAACAAATTCCTGACACTTTCCAATTCTGGTTTGGCAACTCGAATAATCTCTTTAATATCCGCCAGATCCCGGAGTTTCCTGTCCGGATTATTTCCAATTGCATGGAGTTTCATTGCAATGAGGTGCTCCGGAAGGATAACAGGAAGCTTCAGGTCTTGAATAACAAGCCTCTCTGATGTGGAGCTGAAAATAGTTTCTGCTGTTTCTCCATCGAGATAAACGAAATCGATCCGCACCGACCCGACAGACAGAATGTGATTCGAGAACCCGGAGGAACAATGATACGTTTCAAAGCCAAGAGATTCCATGAACGACACAATTGATTCCTGTGCATCGATATGAACAACAAAATCGATATCTTTTGTTGCTCGAGTAAAACCGTACGCATACATGGCGAATGCACCTGTAACAGCATATGGTATCTGCTGTTTCTCGAGAAACCCCGTAACGAGTTCAAATTGACGTCGGATGCTCACAATTCCTCCTGGTTATCCTGCTTCTGCTGACACCTGACATAACATGCGTTCAGGATAAATCTCAGCGAACGACATTGCAAGCATCTGGAGCAGTTATTACTTGCGTGGCTCGGCGGTTTTTGATCAGAATGGACAGGTCGGGCAGGACCCAATACCGGCCTTCCATTCGGTCGTGGAAACATCATTGATAGTGAAGGTAATGTGGCGCTTCCCTACTCCGGATCTGATAGGTGAAATTAATCGCTATGTGATAGTGTTGTGACCGTTCCTGGTCATCGGGCTCCGGAAGGGTGCCAGGTTCTGGCAGGCCAGGATGGGACGTGCATCGAAAACAGTTAATATAGATCCGGACTCAAACCATTTCATTCATCCAGTTTTCCATTCTTCCAGTATTCCCGCGTTAAATTAAACAACTCTGATCAGTTTCCGGTTGCCATGCTATTGAAAAGAATAGATGATCTGAACAGGACTTTTTTTTGAGAGGAGTATCCCGTGCAGAACCCTTTACCCCATCAATCCATCATGTACGAAGCCCTGGTAAACAAAGACAGCAGCTTCGAAGGCATTTTTATTGTCGGTGTCAGAACCACCGGTATTTTTTGCCGGCCCACATGTACAGCCCGGAAACCGAAACGGGAAAACGTGGAATTTTTCCGAACCGCCCGGGAAGCACTTCTCAACGGATACCGTCCCTGCAAGTTGTGTCATCCCCTGGAGAAAGCCGGGGAAACACCGGATTGGCTGAGACCGCTTCTGGAGGAGATCACCCGGAATCCGGAACTTCGGATCACGGATTCCGAACTTCGGAATCGCGGATATGAACCCCAGAAGGTGCGGCGTTGGTTCAAAAAGAATCATGGATTGACTTTCCAGGGGTATTTGCGAGCGCTCCGGATCAACAAGGCGTTTGGAGAACTTCGGAACGGCGCTAAAGTCATTGATGCCGCGTTCGGGGCCGGATACGATTCATTGAGCGGGTTCACGGATTATTTCAAGAAAACCACCGGGGTTTCCCCCGACCAATCGCGAGGTAAAAACATGGTGACAATCACACGTTTGACAACCCCTCTGGGACCCATGCTGGCCGGCGCTGTGGATGATGGAATCTGCCTTCTGGAGTTCGTGGATCGCAGGATGATCGAAACCCAGTTGGATCGCATCCGGAAATATTTCAAATCCGATCTTATCCCGGGAACACATCCGCTCCTGAATCAACTGGAAACAGAACTGACCGCGTATTTTGCCGGAGACAGACAAACCTTTGACCTGCCGTTATCAACACCGGGAACGCCGTTTCAGCAGCGGGTCTGGGAAGAACTCCTGACGATTCCATACGGAACGACACGATCCTACCAGGAACAGGCACAGGGAATCGGGAATCCCAAAGCCGTCCGTGCTGTTGCCCGGGCAAACGGCGACAACCGGGTCGCCATCATTATTCCATGCCACCGGGTTATCGGAAAAGACGGGAACCTCACCGGCTACGGTGGCGGCTTGTGGCGGAAAAAGTTTCTGCTGGAGTTGGAGGCTGATTGACGTTTCCTGACAATTCAATTTCTGCTGATATTCTGTGATACTATTCATGGATCTGTTATCCTTCAACTGAAGGAGATATCCCTGTTGAATGCGAGACGAATTCTGATCATTATTGCAGCCGGGTTTACTGCCTGTATATGTCTGGAGATCGGCAGCTATTGCCTTCTTAGTTATGTGCTGGGGGGATTGCACCTTCCCGGCACAACATCACAGATCGTGGCATCAGAAATACCGGGTGTGGAACGATTGGCCGGCGATGGAACTCAGAATGCAGATCCCGGGATAGCATGTACATGTATCCATCCCTATCTGGGATATACTTTGAAACCAGCCTGGGATCTGTCTGAAAAGACCGGAGTTAAAAAAAGCCGAAAAATCAATCTCAAAATCGTCCAGTCAAAATCCAGAGTCAAAAAATCGAAACAGTCAAAAAGTGTTTGGTACCAATCCTACAAAAAACTGCCCGATATGCGGCAATGGAACGAACGTGCCAATGAGGGGTTATCTGAATTTCCAGAAAAACGGGTATTCCTGAAGCGCGATCCTTCCCGGGTGATTATCAGTGTATTTGGCGGTTCTTTTGCCCAGGAATTCTCGAATTCGGCTCTTCAGTATTTATTGGACCGATTACACCAGACACCTGAGTTATCAAATCGGGAGTTTATAGCAGTCCCAATGGCTCTGGGCGGGTACAAACAGCCCCAGCAACTCATCGGTTTGAATTATTACCTGGCTCTAGGTGCAGAATTTGATGTCGTAATCAACCTGGATGGATTCAATGAGGTTGCTATCCCGGCCACTCACAACGGCAATGTCGGTCTGCACCCGTTCTACCCCATGAACTGGACGTATCGACTCTCGGATCAAATGAGTGTCCGTGAACTGCGGTTACTGGGTGAAATCGGTTTGATTGAAGATGCCATCCAATCCCAACTGAATTGGTTGACCGGATCCATTGGACGGTTCAGTTCCACGGCATCTCTGGTGGTCACCCTCATGATTCGAAGAAATGTCCGGGAGATAGACAGTCATCAGGAGACACTGAGCTGTGTTGATCCGCTTGAGAGAAATATGATGCGAAATGGCCCCATGTATGCGTACGAAAATGAAATTGCCGCCTTTGAAAATCTGGTTGCAATGTGGAAAAGGTCTTCCATCCAGATGAATGATCTGTGCCGGTCACAAAACATGGAATATTTCCATTTTCTTCAACCGAATCAATATGTACCGGGATCAAAACCACTGATGAATCAGGATGAACGTGACACAGCCCTGAAGGTTAACAGCAAGATCAACGATCGTGTAATTATGGGATACCCACTGCTCGTGACCGTCGGTGGAGATCTTGCTGACAGGGATATTGCCTTTCATGACCTCACCGGTATTTTCCGATCCGTCCCGGAGCCGGTGTATCGTGATGGATGTTGTCACCTGAATGATACCGGATACCGCCTGGTGGCAGATGCAATGTATGATCGGATTCTCTCAGATATGATACACCGGTTCGGTAATATTAATTAATTTTTTCCTAATATTTTCCCGGCGGCAGCCTCAAGTTTTTTATCAGCAGTAACAAGTTGAGCATTTTGTTTTTTTGATAACGCAAGGAACACGGCATCGTATGCAGTCAAATCGAGATCACGGGCGAGTTTACTTGATGATTCAAGGATGTCTCGATGCCCCCTGATCTCCATGGGTATCTTTAAAATATACTGGATAATAGCGTCTGCTTCATCCCGCGTGAGGAAACCGGCTCGTTCCTTTTTTAACAAGACCTGAACGCTCTCAACCAAGGCTAACTCCGGAACAAGCAACAACGCTTCACCCCGCCATCCCTGCTCAATGATCTTCTCCAGATTATCCGGCATCGGACCATCCGGAATGTAATATCGAATCAAAGCAGACGTATCTAAAACATACGATTTCATCGGCTGCGCTCACAACGGATTTCAGAAACGGTATCACCGAGATTCCTGTTGGACAGTTTTCTTCTCATTTCTGCTGCCTGCACACCCGGCGGTACACCATCCAACAGCCTCGCACGATCCAACAGGACAAGGAGTTGCTGTTGAACACTCCGGCGGTTTCTTTTGGCAAGATCAGCAATTGTATCGTAAAGATCATCCGGGACATTTCGAAGTGTCACAGTTTTCATCAGTAAAACCCTCCCCAAATAGCACACTATTGCTATTTTAAAGGTATTGCATTTTGATGTCAAGCAAAATGATAGCATATCATATTGATTTTCAACATATGTTATCCAAATATTCAGAGCCATTTGTATCGCTCATCGGATCAATCGAAAGTACTCTTCCCGGTTTCTATTGCATCACCGTCACCCCTCATGGTATAAGACGACTCCTTTCATATGAAAGGAATTTTTTAAAGGAATTGAAGTCATTATTTTTCTATTAGAGATTATCAGGAGGATTTTATGAGCAAGTATGATGTGGTCAGTATGCCCGGTGACGGTATTGGTAAAGTGGTTCTGGAAGAAGCGATTCGGGTGCTGGAGGCCGTGGGGTTTGATGCGGAATACCATCACGCCGATATCGGTTGGGAATTCTGGTGCAGCGAAGGAAATGCTTTGCCCCAGAGAACCATCGATCTTCTGGAAAAATACAAACTGGGTCTTTTTGGCGCCATAACATCCAAACCCAAGGATAAGGCCGCCTCGGAGCTGGATCCAAAACTCGTGGACAAAGGGTATGTCTATTACAGTCCTATCGTTGGCATGAGACAGCATTTCAACCTGGATCTCTGTATCCGGCCCTGTATCTCGTTTCCAGGCAATCCCCTGAATTTTATTCGTCGAGCCGCAGACGGTGGTTTTGATGAACCGGAAGTCAACGTGGTCATTTTCCGGCAGAACACGGAAGGTCTTTATGGCGGCGTGGAATGGACCAATCCGCCGGACCAGGTTTATGACGCATTGAAAACCCATCCGAAATTCAACAAAAACTTTGCCGATACCCCCCGGGAAGACCTGGCAGTATCCACACGGATCTTCACCCGAAACGCCTGCCGGCGAATCGTAAAAGCGGCGTTTGAATATGCTGACTTTTTTGGATACAAATCCGTCACCATCTGTGAAAAACCCAATGTCATCCGGGAAACCTCCGGTATGATGGAAGCCATGGGTAAGGAAGTTCACAAGGATTTTCCCCATATCAATTTGTGGTCCACCAACATTGACGCCCAGATGATGTGGCTGACCAAAAACCCCGAAGATTACGGTGTTATCGTCGCCGGCAACATGTTCGGCGATATCGTTTCCGACGGATTTGCCGGCCTGGTCGGCGGTCTGGGATTTGCCTGTTCCGCCAATATCGGTGATGAAGTTGCCGTGTTTGAGCCCACCCATGGTTCAGCACCCAAATATGAGACACTGAATCCTTCCATCGTCAATCCCATTGCCATGTTCATGTCAGCGGTGATGATGCTGGATCACATCGGTGAAACAGAAAAAGCCAATCGGATCCGGAAAGCCATCGCCATCGTGATCAAAGAGAGCACCGTACAGTCATACGATATGAAAAAACTCAAAGGCGGAGCGGATGCCATCGGTAAAGGCGCCGCAACCACGCAGCAGGTGACCGACGCCGTCATCGCCGCCCTTTAATGGAATCCGGACCATGGGTCTGACATTTGCCGAAAAGGTTCTGGCCGGAAAAGCCGGTCTGGACACAGTTGTTCCCGGACAGATCGTGTTTATCTCTCCGGATCACCTGCTCTCCCACGATAACACCGCTGCCATCATCGGAAAGATCGGCACGGAACTGGACAAGTATGGGATTACCAATCCCGATCTCCATGTCATTGTCCTGGATCATGTGATTCCGGCTGCATCAGAAAAAAATGCTGAGGGACACAAGAAAATCCGGGAATATGTCAAGAAATTTGATCTGCCGCATTTCTATGATATCGGACGGGGTATCTGTCATCAGGTGATGATGGAAGAGGGTCTGGCCCTTCCGGGTCAGGTCGTCGTAGGATCCGATTCCCACACCTGCTCCTATGGTGCGCTGGGCTGTTTTGCCACGGGTGTTGACCGGACAGAAGCCGCCGCTTTAATCCTGACGGGTAAAACATGGTTCAAGGTGCCGGTGACCATCAAGATCACCCTTACCGGTGAGTTAGGTTTCCGGGTTACGGCCAAGGACGTGATCCTTCAGATTATCGCTGATCTGGGTGCCGACGGCGCCGGGTATAAAGCCGTGGAGTTTCATGGAAACACCGGAGCTCTCACCCTGGATGACCGGTTCACCATTGCCAATATGGGTATCGAAATGGGTGCTAAAATCGCTGTCTTTCCCACGGATTCCGTGGTGGAGAAATACCTGGCTGCCGCCGGTGTTGAACCCGGAGCATACCAGGTGGTCTGGGCTGATCCTGATGCCGTGTATGAACAGGAACTGACGGTTGATCTCAGTCGGATTGAGCCGGTTGTGGCCTGTCCCCACGCTGTGGATAACGGAAAATCCGTGACGGATGTGGCCGGACTGAAAATTCACCAGGGACTCCTGGGAACATGCACAAACGGTCGGGCGGAAGATTTCCGGGTTGCGGCTGAAATTCTTAAAGGAAAACAGGTTCATCCCGATGTCCGGCTGCTTCTGCTGCCGGCGTCACGAACCATCCTTCAGGAAATTATTCAGGATGGCACCCTGGAAAGTCTGGTTGCTGCCGGGGGCGTCATACTGCCACCGGGATGCGGACCCTGCCTGGGCGCACACCAGGGCGCTCTCGCCCCCGGTGAACGCTGTATTTCTACCGCGAACCGCAATTTTAAAGGTCGTATGGGATGTGCCGATGCCGAAACGTATCTGGCCGGCCCGGCAACCCTGGCGGCATCGGTCCTCACAGGGGTGATAACCGATCCCCGGACCGTGGAAGGAGATTGATCATGAAAGTCTGGTATTATGGCGATCAGGACGGTATCAACACCGATATGCTCTTCCCGGGAAAATATACATATACCTGTGCGACGGCGGATGAAGTGAAACCGCATCTGCTGGAAGATCTGGATTCTGAATTTTCCGGACAAGTTCAAGCAGGCGATCTTATCTTTGCCGGCGGCAATTTCGGGTGCGGAAGCTCCCGGGAACAGCCGGTACTGGGTCTGAAAGCCGTGGGTGTTTCCGCGGTAATCGCAAAGGGGTTTGCCCGGATTTTTTATCGGGCTGCCGTCAACCAGGGACTGATGCTTATTGAATCGAAAGAAGCGGTTGAGGCATATAAACCCGGCGCTGAAGTAACGATTGATTTCAAGACCGGCACCATTTCCATCGATAACCGGCAATTCTCGTTTCCCACACTGCCACCGGAAATCACCGCTATTTGTGATGCCGGCGGTCTTCTGAACTACACCCGGAAACTGCTGGAATCAAGGTAATTTAATAATCATCGGTTATTCCCGATGTCCGCCACGATTTGTTTCTTTTTTTCTGTCTGCCTCTTCCGGTTCCGTCCCATACAACGACCCGTGCATATGGATGCAAAAACACAACCGGCGCATCTCTTTACTGCCCCCGCACCTGCCGGACATGACACATTCGCAATCCGTGTCTCCACCGGATCCAGACTTTGCCCCTCCGTCGCCAAGGATTTTGGCGGGCTACGTCCTGGCAGGCAGGATCGTGGGAAGGCAGTGATCAGTTTTGTCTGATCAAATGTCTAATCATAATCTCCTGCATATGCTATGACACCCAACCGCAAAAGCAAAAATTATGTTATAACCATAGACAACGTGGGGAAAGAGATTACGATGGAAAAAGGGAAAGCTTTGAGTATTCGGTATTCGATTGGCTTTGTGGTTTCAATTTTCATTTCGTTTGCTATTTACTTTATCACAAAATTGATGCTTTTTAGTACGGTTTCTGTTTCGTTTTACTTTTTTGGTAATTCTCGAATTACTGACATTATTTTGAAATATGCGCCATTCTCGGTACTGTTCCTCTTTCTAACAAACTACTTGATGCTCGGATTAGCTTTGAAAATTTCAATGAAAAAATATCCAAATTTGCACCATCTGGTTTCATCTCTTTTTCCCAGACGATCTGATTTTGATAAAAGTTGAATGAATTACGTCTATCAACGGGTCCATTTGACCCCAAAGATTCGGTTATTAAAAACTATAAATCTTGATTAAACAGCAGATTCCAGCTTTTCAGAAATCCAGGCATTTATACTCTTGTCGTCCAAATGTGACTTTACATATAATTTTCTGTGGAGTTCCGGGTTTAACCTGAGAGTCAATTTTCCTGAAAATTTTTTATCCGGTTCTTCGTTTCTCTCGGCGCAAAACTCAAGATAATCTTCTATTGAGTCCTTGAAAGCTTGACGGATTTCCCCCACCGATAAGCCCTGGAATGTGATTACATCACGTGTGTTGATTACTTCACCATGAAAAATTCCTGCCTCATCATCAAATTCAACTTTTCCAACATATCCTTTATATTCCATCATTGCTTTACTCCCGCTTCTGATAGGAACCTTCTCACTGACTTCACTGTCCCCTTACCCGTTTCTCTCTTTGGATGAGGGCGGTGAAAAACAGCTCTGATATTATTTAATGCGATCCGAATTCGAGAGCCCCGGCCTTCAGTGATTTCTGCGCCCAATGATTCCAATAATGCTTCAATATCCTTCCAGGCAATGTCAGAGCGTACTGGATTGGTGAAAATCGCATTCAGAGTCTTCCTGGACTTCTTACTCATGCTGAAATGATACCAAAAAGTGACACCAGATTCAAGAATGTTTCTATCAATTATCACCTTTCCCCGGCTTTGCTGGGGAGAGGTTGGGAGAGAGGCCTGCTCCAGACGGCTTCGGCATCTTTATTTGAGATCAGGAACGATGTGAATATCAGTTTGCCTTTCCGGAAATGCTCCTCTTTCACGGCATGGGGGTAGTACTTCAGGATTTTATCCTCTTTGTCCTGTGGGTATGAGCCGGCCGGATTAAATGTAAGAACATAAGCGATATTTCTTTCCACATTGATATTAAATGGAATCCTCACCTTGTTGCCGAAGAAAATCCGGGAAAGACCCGTACCGGTGTACCCCTCATGCTCATCGTATAACGCAAACCGATACATGGGAATGGCCAGTTTTCCGATAAAATTGATGATATACCCTTTCTGATACAGTTCAGCGGCATATTCCATGGACATGTACCGCCGGTAGGTAATATCCGAGTTATACAGTTTGTCCTGTAAAATTCCCCATCCGGTGTACATGGGGAAGAACAGGCTCGCGGCGATTATATAGGGGAGAGCCCGGTGCATCCGGTCCCGGTGCCGGGATGCCCGCCTGAGTTGTTCCCAAAAATAGACAAACCCCATGCCCGCCATGGGGTAAACCAGGAATGTGGCGGTGATGAGCCGCCTTTGGAAAGGATAGACAATAAACCCCGGGAGAAGACCGCTGAGAAATGCCATGATCAGAAAGAAATACTCAAATTTCCGAATCCGGACCATGACAACACCCAGTCCGGCAATAAAGAAGATACCCACAATGGGATCCAACAGAGGAAAATTCCCGTTGGCCGGTCGGGTTGTGCCTCCGGGAGCCGGCCGTTTGTGCCAGGTTTTCAGAGCCATAAAGGCATTGTTTGTAAACCCGCCCTGAGTGTCAATACTGCGAGTATTTTTGTATCCAAGTTTATCCGAGGAAAAAAAGTAATCCGGAAACTCCAGGGCGTGTCGGCCCAGAGGGATCATTAACATGGCCAGAATCAACGCACCGGCAATGATTACACCAGGAAGATGCTTTAAGAGACTTTTCCGGTCCCGAATATAGATATAGAGAAATACCGGGATCAGGCTGAGATAGAAAAATTTGATGGGCGGATACGTGTAAAAACCGATTCCCACACAAAGTCCCAATACCGGGTACTGCCACCACCGCCGTTTCCGGTATATCCCGGTGACGATGATCATAATGAGGATCTGAACTAAAATTACCAGGACCGGCCGCTGGGTCATCCGGCTGAAACTGCTGTGCCACAGTGAGACAGCCATGAACAGCGAAGAGACAAATGCGATTTCCCGGCTGAACCAGGTTTTCAGGTAGTAATACATCAGGAACAACGCTGATGTGGTAACCGCAGTGGTGGTAATCCGCATGGCGGTCAGGGATACACCAAAATATTTGAATGAGAGTGCTATCAGATAGAAGAAAAACGATTCCCGATACTGAAAATACGGTCGAAACTGCTGTTGTCCTTCCAGGATTTCAATGGCAACATATCCTTTTACTGCTTCATCATAAGCCAGTCCCTCTATGGCATACCCGAACTTGTAAAATTTGATAAACAGTGTGATCACGAAGAGGATGGAGAACAGAATCCATGCTTTCTGAGGAGTCCATTTAAACCAGGGTGTATGCAATTCAGATTTGTTGCCGCCATCGCTGAAAAACGATCCTGCTATCATGCTGATAATGGCGGCCGTGAATAGGATGGAACCCGTTACAGATTGGGACATGAGTATTTGAGAATCACCCACCGCGGCCAGGGGCACGGCCAGAGTGATCAGACCCCTGGAAATCCGTTTTTCGCGACTCAGAAAAACCGTCAGAATCACCACCAGCAACGCGGTCAAAGTAAATGTGGTGTGAATTGAACTGCCGCAGATCTGCCGACAAAATCCGGATTTAACCGCCGGTGTGATCATATACGTGTGGACATAGATCAGGGCTGACAGCATCCAGACAGCAGCAAAAATTTCAAAAAAGGGTTTTCTACGATCCAAAACAACCTCCGTGATCCATCTTTTGATGAAGACATTATAACCAATCAACGGGTGGTAGCAAATGCGGAATATTAAGACATCGGGTGAACAGGGGTCGTGTGCAGATCAACCATCGAGGAGATCCCCCGGTCAAGCCGGAGGATGACATTTGGTACACGCAACCATGATGAGATCCCCCGGTCTGCCTGGTCATAGCCGGAACGGCGACGGCTGGATAAACCGGAGGATGACAACAGGGTATGGTCAAGTCGGAGGGTAGCGCCTGTTTGCGGGAGGATGACATTGGGTCGGGTAACGACCCTCAATCAAAAAACCGGTAATGGGGTTTATCCGCCAGAGCCAGCATTTCCCGGTCGCCCCGGCTGTCCCCGTAGGCATATATCGTCTCGTAATCGGACAGGGAAAGAAAGGCGTTTATCCGTTTTACTTTTTCCGGACCATAACAATTGGGTCCATCCAGTTTCCCGGTAATTTTTCCATCCTGGACCACCAATTCCGTACAGATCAGTTCAGCGCCATGCTCTCTGCACCAGGCTTCCAGCCAGAATCGGATGGAGGCGGATACCACCACAATGCGATCACCCCGCTCACCATGCCATGCCAGACGGTCCAGGGCGGACTGCTTAACAATCTGTTGGAGCCGTTTGCGTGAATATTCTTCGGCTGACCCGGTGAATTTTTCCACTTCCCAGCCCCCGTAAAAATGGGTGAGTACCTGTTCTTTGTATCGATGATTCGCAATTTTTTTCCGGAAATATTGCCAGGTGGGCAGCATCAGTTTCAGAGCACCCGATGCAATGGTCAGCGGTGGAACGCTGGATTTCAGAAACTCAATAAAAGTGTCTTTCCGGGTGATGGTGCCGTCCAGGTCAAAAAGTGCCAGGTTCATCAGAATGTCTCCAGGGTTTTTACAATGTGTAACGCCATTTCATGAAGGTAAAAATAACCGGTTCGAGCATACTCTTCCCGCAGTACAGGAAGCACATTTTGAAATTCATCCCGTGCTTCCTGCCACCGCCCCTGTTTACCGAGGATCATCGCCCGGTATCCCCGGCAATTGGCCTGTTCAGCTCGAATCAGCGGTTTTTCGGGGTCACCGGCTGTGGAATCAAGACATTCCAGGATTTCATCATATGCTGCCAGGGCATGGGAATATTCCCCGGTTTTACCGTGAAGTTTCCCTTTGAGAGCCAGCAGATCAAGCCACTGCCTGTTGTACATTGCGATGGACTTATCCTCCGGAGAGAACAGGGATTCCGCCCGGGAAAGATCTTTGGTGGCCTCCCGGATCAGGTCTAATGCGTGAAAAATATGTATCCGGGTCTTGAAAGCCTGGATTAACTCCAGTTTCAGATGAGGATATCCGGTTTTACTGAATTGATTTTCCAGGCTGATCAGAGACGTCGTGATATCATCCATACTTTCCGTATGGTGTCCAAGATCCAGATTCAGTGATGCTTTCACTCGCAGACATGTATCCCGCCGCCAGATCAGGTCGGATCGTCCGTCATTTTGGATCATTGTATCAAGAAGTTTAAGCGCCTGTTTAATCGTGACCAGAGCAGTTTCATACTGCCTCTGCCCTTGCAACACATTGCTTTTCTGTTCCAGGGTGCGGACCAGTTCATGGGTTAGTTCCGTCCGGTGTTCAACGGTGACTTCATGCTCCAGAATCGCCTGAGCTCTATCCAGCAGTCTGGCACTTTCATCCAGATGATGTACCCGGGTATTACACACGGCAAGGTTAGTGAGATCGGTTGCAAGCAAGTGTTTAAATTGTTTTAGATTGAGCTGATTAACGAGTTTCTCTCGGGTTTGCAACACCTTTTGGAAGATGGCATGGGAGGATCTGAACTGACCTGTTCGCTCCAGAATCACACTTTTATTTTTATATGTCCGTGTAAGTTCATCCAGAAGTTCAGCCGTAGGGTTTTCTGATACAAGACGTTCCAGCAATTCTTGTGAACGGCTGATGGCGATTCCGGCGTCCTCCCATTTTTCTTCCGTCATGAGAATACAGGCCAGGTTGGAGAAATCCATAGCCAGCAATTTTCCGGTTATGGGATCATTATTCTGTGTGTAATTTGTGTTCCGAAAGGCAATGGCGCTGTTCACCATCTCATGGGCTTCCGGATACCGCCGGAGTGTCATGAAACAATAGCACTTGTTGCCGTACAAACCGGCCAGGGATTCCCGGTGATGGTCCGATGATTTAAGATCCAGATGCTGTTTCCCGAAAGCGATCCCCTGATCATAAACGGCCAGGGCTCCAGGGAAATCCCCGGTGTTTTCATGGATCAGGGCTTTTTTCATCAGGAACCGGATATATGATGAGTGCAGGTCGTCCCGGCCGGAATCCAGCAACTCCTTAAAGAGGGTTTCAGCCAGACTGTAAAGTTCCAGGTCCGAGAGTGCCTGTGCTTTCCGGGACCCCTTGTGCTGCGGTTTCAGGGCATCGATTTCCTCGGTTTTCATGCCGGCGGCGTCCATGAGGAGCGCCAGCCAGGTATCGGGATCATCCCAACTGCTCCCGTCTTCCAGGATCCGATCGTGAGTTTCGGCTGCCGGTGTGATTGTGATGGGCGGTTTTTCCCGGGGGTAAGGTGAGCGGCAAATGGCCGCATAAGCGGTTTCCATGGCCTCGGCAGCCATCATGAAGGAATCCCATCGGCTTTTTGGGGATTCTTCAAAACAGTGTTTGAGCACATCTGCGACGGCAGCAGGGATACCCGGTTTTCCGCCGGCTGCGGCTTCTGCCTGGATGATCTCCATGGCAACCGGCGCCAGTGCGCCGATAGCCCATGAGCGGTTTCCGGTAAACATCTCCAAAACGGTAACAGCCCAACTCCAGATATCGGTTTTTTCCGTCAATCGATCCCCGGCAGCTTGTTCCGGGGAGCAGTAAGCCAGAGTCATTCCATGCGAACTGACGTCGTTTTGATTATCACTGTCGGTCGTGGAAGCAGGGGTACCCCGGAAATTGGCCAATCCAAAATCTGTGACTTTCGCGATGCCGTCATGGGTCAGAAGGATGTTGGCCGGTTTAACGTCCTGATGAATCACTCCGCTTCTATGAGCGGCATGCAGACCCCACGCACATTGAATGGCTATGTCCATAATGACGGCCGGATCGGTCAGGGTTCCCGTTTTCAGCGCACCTGCAATAGAGCCGTGGTCAACATATTCCGCGAAAATAGCCAGACGATTCTCTATGGTCCGAAAAAAACGGCATGCCGTGAGGTTGGGGTGTTCCGGTAAATCGATCCAGGTGCGGAGCTCCCGCCAGAGCAACTGTTCCGATTCCGAGTTGGCGAACTGTGTTATCAGGATCGTTTTGACGGCAAGATCCTGCCCGGTGGACAGCCGCCGCACACGATAAACCATTCCCATGCCTCCCTGCCCGAGAATGCTTTCCACCCGGTACTCATCCAAAAGAACTTTTCCCGGTGCCCATGAGGATAAAGGCGGTTTAGTCCCGGTAAAATCCGGGTCTGAAGGATCCTTTTTTTCCGGCGTCATTCACTCTCCATTAACTCGTGGACCGTTAAATACCGGTTCTTGAATACCGGTCCGCAAAGAGTATTGATCCGGACAATTAAAGGCAACAAATAGTTTTTATTTTTTCAATGCGCTATAGTCCCGGATATGTCCAAGGGTAAGAAAATACCACATCAGAGGAATGACATTCCCAGGCGGTACTGCCCGATCCGGCAGATAGGTGAAGGTGCTTCAGGAACTGTCTGGCTCTGCAAGGATTCTCACCGGGAATGTGACGTTGCTCTGAAACTTCTGCGGTCTGAGATGTCGGAATCGGAATTCATTTCGTTCCGGATGGAATTCGATATCCTTACCCGGCTCAGGCATCCCCATATCGTTGATGTTCTGGACTATGGATCCACGTCATCCGGCCGGCCATATATCGCATTTACGTTTATAGACACCATACCGTATGAGGGTTTCCGGAAGGCACTGACACCGGCGTCTGTCCGGGAGTTTCTTGTACAGTTGAGTAATGCATTGATGTATCTTCACTCCCAACAGATCATTCATGGTGATCTTAAGCCGGCGAATATTTTGATTTCAGGTGAATTGTCGGATGAGTTCAGGCTGTATGTGACTGATTTTGGTCTGGCCCGACGTCTTTATGGGCGGGGCAGTGGGACTGCCGGCGGCACATTTCCATATATTGCACCGGAATCCCTTACCGGTTCCGTCAAAGATCCCCGATCGGATCTCTTCGCACTGGGCGTAATTCTGTATGAACTGATCACCGGCGAACTGCCGTTTCAAACGATGCAGGCATATCGGGATTTCATGGGATCACGTGAGTATTCTTTACCGGTGAGCGTTTCCGGGGAGTGGAAAGATCTTCTCAAAGTTACTGAGAGGCTCCTGCAGCCAAACCCAGCCGCACGATACCTCTCCGCCAGGGAATTACTTTATCATCTGGACCGGGAATCCGGTACGGAACAGGAATCCCGGGGATACCTTGTGCGGCCGATGTGTGTCGGTCGGAACACGCTGCTGGAATCACTCATCACAGATGCTGAAGCCGTTCAGAAACACGGGTTTCGCAGCCGGATTATCGAAGGTTTACCGGGAACCGGCAAAACCCGTCTCCTGAAAGAACTGGAGGTTCAGTGTCAGTTACAGGAGTATCTCTGCTATTCCACAGAAGGATGTCCGGCACCGCTTTTCACCACTGTTGAGGGTTTTGTGGCGAGTGCACCGGCATCGGCCGTAGCCACCGTTGCAGCCGCTTGTAAATATATTGAGAAAACCATTGAGACAACCCCGCTGATTCTTCTTCTTGATGATAGCGGCCAGGCGGACAGGGCCAGCCGGGAAGTGATGGATGAGTTGATCCGGAAAAAGTGTCCCGGTCTCATGGTAGTACAGGGAATGGAAGCAGATTCCGGCTCTGGAGATATTCTCCTGAATCCGCTTATGAAAAACGAGGCCATGATCATGGCCTGCTCCATGTTTGTGCCGGAACCCGCTCTTGAAATCGGGCACCGGATTACTGATATCAGCGGATATTTTCCGGGCAGGATAGTCAAAACCGTTCATTATCTTGTGGAAAACAACAATATATTTTTTGATAGAGGCAAATGGCGGTGGAACCGTGATTTGGCACTCACCATACCCGACGACGACAAGACGCTGGCGCAGTTGAGTATCAATCGGTTGTTTCCTGAAGAAATCGAGTTCCTGGCGGCCCTGGCATGTGTGCCTGAAATGGACACACCGGAAGTCATCAGTGAGATCATGGGTGTGTCCCTGGAAATGGCAGCGGGTATGCTGACACGATTTGAAAAGGCCGGGGTCATGATTTTCCGGCAGAACCGGTACCGGTTTGCGGATATTATTCTTCGGGATACTGCAGCAGCAATGATCCCGTCATATGAGATAAGGAAGTTTCATTACCTGGCGGCTGAGCAGTTCCGGGAAGCCGTGGGTATGGAGGGTCCCGTGAGTATGCATCTCCTGGCGGCAGGGGATCTTGAAGATGCGCTGCCCGAGATATGCCGGGCGGCATACCTGGCTCGGAAACGAGGCAGTCTTCAGGGTTGTCTGGATCTGCTGAAAACAGGCCGGGCTGCCGTGCCGGAATCCGCACCGGAAACACCGGTGATCCGAAAATTCAATTATGAAGCGCCTCTGGAGCAGGGGAACACCTATATGCGTCTGGGCGACCCGGTAATAGCGCGGGAATACTACATGGAAAGTTTGGCCGCGGTGGACGGGGAGACAGAGGCCGGATACTGTTCCACGGTTTTGGGTAATCTGGCCCAGACGTTTGTGATGACCAATGAGATGGACACGGCTATGGATTACTTCCATCAGGCGTATGCCATGGCAGGAAAAGCGGGAGACAACCGGCGTGAAGCACTGCTCCTGACACAAATGGGAAACCTTGCCTTTCGCCGGAACCAGTTTCAAGATGCAGCAAATCAGTATGTTAAGGCCATCGCTTTGCTGGATAAGACCGATGAGAAACTCCTTCTGGGCGCCTTGTACAATAATCTTGGGTCATGCCGGGAAATGAGTGGTGCTATTGAGGAGGCGCTCACCGCATATCTCCTGGCCCTGCCCATCAAGCGGAAAACGGAAGATAAACTGGGTGAAGCGATTCTGCTTCACAATATCGGTCATTTACTGGGGGAACAGGCGGATCTTTCCGGGGCGCGGCGACGGCTGACTCAGGCCAGGGAGCAGGTGGAGGCTCTGGGAGAAACCAGTTATCAGGCTCAAGTTCTGGCCAGTATGGCCATTGTTAATATGCTCCAGGGCCGATACCGGGATGCGGCAGCGGATCTGGATCGCGCCATCGGGTTGGCTCGGGAGTGCAAATCACAGGATCTTCTGCTGTACGTGGTCTCCGTTCGAGGTCGATTACTCATGGAAACAGGTAATCCCGACACGGCCTACCATTTTATGGCGGACCGGATGGCTGCCGGAAGTGAGTTGGAAACCCTGAACATGGATACGGTCTATTTTTATCAGCGCCTGGCTCTGGCTGCGTGCCGTGCTGGTAAACAGGACCGGACCGACCCCGATACGCTCCTGAAAAAAGCAGAAGCAGCGGATGTACAAAACCCGCTAATGGTCACAGAACGCCGGCTTATTGAGGCGGAACGACTTATGGCGTCCGGCGCTTTGAAGGCGGCGATAAAAGTCGGTGTTAAGGTGTTGAAAACCTCTGTTGATCACCGATTCAGGGTCCGGGAAACTCGGGCGAGACTGCTTCTGGGAACGATTTATCTCATGGTCGGTGCCCCGGAGAAGGCACTGACCACTCTTGACGAGAAGGCTCTGCTTCATCATATTGAACGGAACAGAGTGCTTCCGCTGATGACCGCGTGGTTGTCCCTCATGTCCCAGATTTATTCTGCAATGGGCAATTGGGAACATGCGGAAAAAATGGCTCGGGAATCGGGGAAACTCTGTGATAAACTTAAGAAAAAACTGCCGGACGGTGCCGGCCCGGACCATCTGGAACAGTACCTGACGCCGATTGTTCAGGTGCTTTCGGAACCGACACCTGAATCAGCAGCAGTGACGCGGAACCCGGAGCAGAACATGGAAGATCGACGAAAATTAATGATGCTGCTGGATGTAACCCGAAGTATGGGTTCGGAGCGGCACCTGAAAACCCTGCTTCAGCTCATAGTCGATAAATCGCTGGAACTCACGGGCGCACAACGGGGGTTCTGCTATCTTCGGGCTGCCGGGGCTGATGGGGAAGTACTGGTTTGCCGGCATATCTCACGGAAAGAAATATTCGGGAAAGAGTCCCGGATCAGCACATCGGTTCTGGAACAGGTTATGGAAACCGGCAAAGCCGTGCATCTCAGGGATTCACTCTCTGATGATGAGTTCAAAAAGCAGCGTTCCATCCTGGCGTTCAACCTCAGAACCATCATGTGTGCGCCCCTGCCCCGTGTGGATCTTACCGGGGAGGGCAGCGGCACGGAAGCCGCCGGCGTGATCTATGTGGACGGAACAGCTGCAGGACCCGCGTTCAGCCAGATTGATCGGGATCTGTTTGAAGCCCTGGCCGCTCATGCCGCCGGCGGGATCGAAAATATCCGGCTCAGGAACCGGTTGACCCGGGAAAATGTTTCCCTGAAACAGACCGTGGCCCGGCAGTACGGGTTCGGGGAGATTATCGGGACTTCGGAACCCATGCTCAAACTACAGCGAATCATCGAAAAAGTGGCGCCCAGCGATGCCGGTATTCTTATTCTCGGGGAAAGCGGCACCGGTAAAGAACTCGTGGCCAGAACCATCCATTTCAACGGTTCCCGGACCAGTGGCCCGTTCCTCAGTATCAACTGTGCCGCCCTGACCGAATCCATCCTGGAAAGTGAGTTGTTTGGTGTGGAGTCCGGCGTGGCGTCAGGCGTATCACGGCGTACCGGCCTCTTTGTCCAGGCCGATACAGGCACACTCTTTCTGGATGAAATCGGTGATATGCCCCTGACAATGCAGGCGAAAATTCTTCGGGTGCTCCAGGAACGGAAAGTGCGTCCGGTGGGGGCTAAACGGAGTATTGATATTGATGTCAGGATTTTGTGCGCCACCAATAAGGATCTCTGGGAAGAAGTGGAAAAGGACCGGTTCCGGGAAGATCTGCTGTTCCGGCTGGATGTCATCACTGTCCATCTGCCGCCGCTCCGTGACAGAGTGGAAGATATTCCCCTGCTTGCCCGGCACTTTTTAAATGTGCATGCTTCAAAATCCGGTGTGTCCATGCCGGAAATTTCACCGGAATCCATGAAAGCACTTCTGGCGTATTTCTGGCCGGGGAATGTCCGGGAACTGGAAAACCAGATGCACCGGGCACTGATCCTGGCGGAACCAGGCAAACCCCTGATTCTCACGGATTTTTCACCGCGCATCCAGGGAAAATCAACTCAAACAAACACTGTAAACCAGGCGCCTTATACCGGACTGGATCTGAATAAAAGCCGGCCGTTGAAAGATGTGGTCACCGAATTGGAGATCACCCTGATCCAGCAGGCACTCCGGGATTCCCGGGGCAATAAGCGGATGGCGGCGGATTTTCTGGGCATGTCCCGGGAAGGCCTCCGACTGAAAATCGACCGGCTGGGCATTGATGTAAAAAAACATAAAAAATAGGGTGATACCCTTTTTCTTCGACTCTATTTCGTCCAGATCTGATCTGTCCGGTCCTCGGCGTTGTTGCAGAACCGGGCCAGGACGAAAAAATAATCCGAGAGCCGATTCAGGAAAATCAGGGCCTGGTCCATGTTGGATGTGCCGTTCCCGGGGTCGGTTTCCTGGAGGTGTGCCATCCGCCGTTCGCTTCGGCGGCAGACCGTCCGGGCTAAATGTGCACGGGCGGCTGAAACCGTGCCGCCGGGAAGGATGAATCCCTGGAGAGGCTCCAGATGAGATTCCATATCATCCATGGCGGATTCCAGGGCTTCCGTCCATTCCGGGAGAATGGGCTGGAGCGATTCTATCCGGGGTGAATCCGGTTGTGTCGCCGGCCAGGCCCCCACGTGCAGAAGTCGTGACTGGATTTGTATCAGAAACGTCCGGGTGGTTTTCTGCCCCGGGTTCAATCCCGCTATAAGCAGCCCGATCACGGCATTCAGTTCATCGATTTCCCCATAAGCTTCCACCCGAAGATGATGCTTGGGCACACGTTCTCCACTGAAAAGGCTGGTCTTTCCGGAATCTCCGGTACGGGTATAAATTTTCATGGTGCTGTCTCCTGCTGACCTCTGTGAAAGTATACCGTGATCGTGGCGGGGAAGTAAACGGTAGTCAGAATTCAAAAAGACTTGTTCTTTTCAACTTTTATCGTCTGCACGGAGGCAGGCGCCACACTTTCTATTCTTTAAAAAATAGGGAAAAGATGGGCGCCGGCGTCCCTGCCGGTGATTTAGGGGGAGGAGAATTCCAAAAGTATCTTTTCGGATAAGGCCTAGTAATTACTGTTACAAGATAATATAATTCGAGATGAATCTGAATTAAACAGGATAGGAAAAATATATCGTCTGATGAATGAAGAATCACACCAAGAAAAACTGAAAAGGAAGGGATTGAAACTAATGGCAGTAGGTGTTCTCTGCACTGTTGGGGCAGTACTGTCACAAGGATATGGTGGTAGAAATGTACTCGGTTTATTGAAAATTGTATTTTCGTTTGGGCCGTTGATAATTATTTTTGGAATTATTAGTTTATTCAAATCAAGAAAGTAGTTTAAAAGGAGAAGTAATTATGAAACAAGTATTTACAGCAATAGCGATTTTCATTTTCTTGGCGGGTCCAGCTGCAAGCGTCCAAGCCGATCTCAACAACTTCCTGTCTGACCTCAATATCCAGGCAAAAGCTGACATGAAAGGCTACAGTGTCAAGTTGAGCACCCAGTTCGCTGTCCCATTACCGCAAGTCCAGTCAATCATCAAATCGGTAGATTTTCCCGCTGACGCCTTCATGTGTCTCCATCTCAGCCGGATAACAAACATACAATCCGAGACTGTCCTGCAGACATACAAGGGCAAAAAGGGTAAGGGATGGGGAGTTATCGCAAAAGAACTCGGTATAAAACCAGGCTCAGCTGAATTCCATGCACTTAAGCGCGGAGATTTTAAATTTACGGGTAAACAGGGAGGAAACTCAGGGGTAGAATTGGAGATGGATAAAGGTAAGAGTAAGGAGAAAGATAAGAATAAAGGAAAAGATAAGAGCAAAGGGAAAGGTCATAAAAAGTAAACAGAATTGCCAAGAGAACAGATCATTGCTGCTGATCTCATGGGTTGATTGAGAATAACATGGTACAACTTATTACCGAAGGTTGAACTGATGGGTGAGGATACTTTTGGGTTCACTGCTGACATTATGGATTGGAAGGTGAATTTTGATTAAGATAGATATGAAAGCAAAAGTAGTAATTTATATGTTTATGTTAAGTATCATTGTCCAAACTGCAGGTTGTGGGACTTTTATGCGTGCCAGCCCGGAATTGTATGGGTCCCCCGGGGAGTTGTATCCAGCGGTTCGAGTCGATCTACGTGCTCTGAATCACACGTGGCACAGTCCCTGTGCTATGCCGGTGCCGCTGGAAGTTCTGGTTAAAATCTTTTTTTTCATTGATATTCCGATTTCTCTGGTTACGGATACACTGTTTTTACCCATTGATTTAGTCATTAAAAAGAAACCGATCACAATAAAAGTTGTGGACAGAAACCATCAACCCATGGTGGGTCAACATATTTGGGTTCGCCTCAGCAACAATACCACACAAAAAGCCGTGACAGATGCGAATGGTGTGTTTAAGTTTCGGGGAAACCATCAGCTAATCCGGAGTTTTACAATTGTTGATGATCTCGAGAAAATGAAAACCAGAATGATTCAGACCGGACCAATCGATTTCGACGATAATATGAAAGATCGTGAGTACACGTTAATTGTTGAATAATTATTGTGTATATTCCTGTCTGTGATGAAAATTATGGGCTTGACATCCGGACGAATCAGGAGAAAACTCATATAAGGTCTTAATCAGGAGGTAGGTATGGCTGAACCAACAAAACGAATAGAAGATGAGTATTTTGCCCGGCAGGATTTTGAGAAGAAACAGAAACTGAAACATGCGCTTCACGAGAAGATGAAAAAAGAGGAAAAAGACAGACTGAAGAATCTTCATTATATGCGATGCCCCAAATGCGGTATGGAATTGATTGAGATTGATTTCAAGGCAATTAAAGTGGATCGGTGTTCTGAATGCGATGGTGTCTGGCTGGATACCGGTGAGTTGCAGACAATTCTGGATATTGAGAAAGCCGAAGGGAGTGCATCCCGGGTGCTGAAACTGTTCAGACGGACAAAAAAATAGCGGACAGTGATTTATATTTATGAATGACAGTACTGCCTGGCAACTTAAAATTTTTAACAAAACCTTGAAGAAAAAGGAAAAACTTGCCATTATCCGCCGATTATTACCGGATCTTGAGGGAAAACGGTGTCTGGACCTGGGGTGTGCCCGGGGCACTATCAGCTACTTTATGCGCCGGGAAGGTGGTACGTGGTGCCATGAGGATTTGGACTACAGTAATGTCCGGGCAACCCATGATCTGGTGGGTGGCGGTACCGCCGTGATTCCTGCCAACGCTATTCCTCACCCTGACAACTGTTTTGACGTCATCGTCTCTCTGGATATCCTGGAACATCTCCACGATGATATGGGTTTCACCCGGGAAATGGCCCGGGTACTGAAACCCGGCGGCAGATTGATCCTGTCAACACCGGCAGGCGGTCCCGTGTACCTTTTGAATCGACTGAAAAACAAAGTGGGTCTGACACCGGACCAGTACGGCCACGTTGTGGAAGGCTATTGTCAGGAAGATCTGGAAACCATGTTGGACCGTGCCGGACTGCGTATACAGAAATCCACCACATATTCACGGTTTTTCACCGAACTGGTGGAACTGCTCATCAATGTGGTATTCGTGAAATTTCTCCGGCAAAAAGGCGCAGATAAACGGGATGGACATATTGTCCCGGGCAGTGCCGAAGAAGTTGAAAAATACAAAAAACAACTTAAAATGTACTCGCTGATTTATCCCCTTATTTGGCTCTTTACCCGGCTGGATCTCCTGCTGTTCTGGCAGAAAGGGTATGCCACGCTTCTCATTGCGGAAAAACCGGAGCATTCATAGAAAATACGGGTTATTGGTAAAATCAGGTAAGGCGGGGTTTCGTCCGCGCCACCTTCGCAGGCTGGAAAGTCCGCGCTACCTACCGTTTCCAGAGCCAGATTGCGGGAATCAGCAGTAACATCAGAATGATACCCCATATGCCCGTTGTCGGGATAACCTCCGTTGAGGGATTTATTGGCAGAGAATTGGTGGACATCCAGTGGTACTGCTGAGTGACGAAAGATGTGGCCACCACCAGTTCCAACTCATCAGCCCAGGTATATTCACCCACGTAAAAGTCCGCATATCCCTCGATCTCATAGGTGGGACCGATGGTGAAATGCTTATTTTCATTAGGAATTCGAATTTCTATCAGAAAGTTGTTTTCATGGTATAATCGAAACCATGCATCGGAAATACTGTGTCCGGTATGTGCCCGTTGACCGTTGGTGACATGAACCTCGTGTCCGAAATCCAACGGTCCCGCAGGAGAAGCTATTATGTCAAAATCCGGCGTCCACTGACCCAGTACCGGCACGGTTAAAAACAGAGCAAATAACAAAATAACTAGTTTTTTCATGTCTCACTTTTCCTCCCCAAAATGTCTGAAACAAAATTTACCTTTCTCTATTGTAATAAAGACGACATGAAAATGCATGTTTATTTCCATGATCACTCAAGTGGATAACACTTTAAAAAGATGTCATCACCGGACTTGTTCGGGTGATCTCAGGGTCGGAACTCTACAACCATCGAGGAGATCCCCCGGCCTGCCTAGCCATAGCCGGAACGGCGACGGCTGGATAAACCGGAGGATGACGCTGGTTTTGCCGGAGGATGACATCGGGTGCATGCATAAAAAAAGCCTCCTGCCGAAACAGGAGGCTGATCAATTAACAATGTTGCTTATTCAGAAATGGTAAAATCGAAATTCATCTCCGCCAGCTGTTTGTAAATTTCGAAGCGAGCCGAGACATCACTCTGTGCGAGTTTCAGAAGTTTTGCCGCTCGTTCCGGCCGTGCCAGTTTCAGCGCCCGGTATCGAATCTCACCATACATGTATTCTTCCATGGAAATGGTGGGTGCTTTGCTGTCCAGTTGGAGGGGGTTTTTACCTTCGGCAATACGTCTGGGATCGAACCGCATGAGGGGCCAGTGACCGGACTGCACGGCTTTTTTCTGTTCATCAATCATTTTGGTCATATTGATACCGTGAGCAATGCAGGGGCTGTAAGCGATGACAATGGAACTGCCGGGATAGTTTTCGGCTTCCATAAACGCTTTCACCGTTTGATTGGGATTGGCGCCCATGGCAACCTTGGCCACATACACATTCCCATACGTCATGGCGATCATGGCAAGATCCTTCTTGGGCATACTCTTTCCGCTGACGGCAAACTTGGCCGTGGATCCCATGGGTGTGGCCTTGGAACATTGACCGCCGGTATTGGAGTATACCTCGGTGTCCAGCACCAGCATATTCACATTCTTGCCCGACGCCAGGACGTGGTCCAGACCGCCGAACCCGATATCATAAGCCCAACCATCACCACCCAGGCACCATACGGATTTTTCAACCAGGTAATCTGCCAGGGAGTAGAGTATGGGATCACCGTCTTTAATCTGTGATTTCAGAACATTTACCTGCCGGCGAACCGTTTCAATGGCTTCATCGGAGGTTTGTTCCGTATCAATTATTACCTGTTTCAGGTCATCGGATACATCAGCACTCTGAAGCCGTCGCCGGGCTTCTTCCATTTTCGTGTCAGCAGTCAGCCGGAATCCCAGACCGATTTCCGCACAATCTTCAAAAAGACTGTTTGTCCAGGCCGGTCCCAAACCGTCTTCCCGTTGACAGTAGGGTGTCGTTGGAAGGTTACCGCCGTAAATACTGGAACAACCCGTGGCATTGGCGATGATGGCCCGGGAACCGAAGAGTTGTGTCATCAGTTTCACATACGGTGTTTCACCGCAACCGGCACATGCGCCGGAAAATTCGAAGAGCGACCGGATGAGTTGGCTGCCTTTCACGGAATTTTTCTTCACCCGTGTCGGATCCATTTCCGGAAGGGTGAGGAAGAAGTCCCAGTTTTCGGCTTCCTGTTTCCGCAGGGGAATCTGTGGTTCCATGACCAGCGCTTTTGTTTTGGGCGGACAGATATCCTCGCATACGCCGCAACCCGTGCAGTCTTCCGGAGCGACCTGTACGGTCCAAACCATGTCATCGTAAGGTTTTTTGCCCTTTAAATGCTTGAAAGTTTCCGGCGCGCCGTCAAGGGAGCTTTCCGGGTATGCTTTCACGCGAATGGACGCATGGGGACAGATGTAACTGCACATCCCGCATTGAATACAATTCTCTGATTTCCAGACGGGAATCGTGGTGGCAACATTCCGTTTTTCATACTGGGTGGTCGCGGTAATGAACTGGCCGTCGCAAGGCATCTCCGATACCGTCACCCGATCGCCGTCTTTCCGGATAATCTTGCCCAGAACATCCTTCACAAATTCTGGAGCAAAATCCGGGACAGTGGGCGGGAATTCGATATTACCCGGTGACATACCCTCATAATTAACTTCTTCGATGGCGTTGACAGCACCTTCCACCGCCCGAATATTCATTTCAACGATTTTCGGACCTTTCCGGCCATATGTTTTCTGGATGGATTCCCGGATCAGTTTCATGGCTTTCTCTTCCGGAAGCACACCGGAAATTTTAAAAAACGCCGCCTGCATGATGGTATTGATCCGCGCTCCCAATCCCAGGTCTTCAGCAAGTTTTCCGGCATCAATGACATAGAACCGGGCTTTTTTCCCTAAAATCTGTTCCTGGACCATGCGGGGCAGATAATTCCAGACGGTTTTGGCATCATACGGGCTGTTCAGCAGGAAAGTGCCATTATCTCTGAGATTACTGAGCATGTCGTATTTTTCCAGGAAAGAGAAATTGTGGCATCCCAGGAACTGTGCGTCGTTACAGAGATAATTACTGCGAATGGGTTTAGTACCGAATCGCAGGTGACTGACGGTTTGAGCGCCGGCCTTTTTGGAATCATAGACAAAATAACCCTGGGTATACATATCCGTGGCTTCACCGATGATTTTAATGGAGTTTTTATTTGCGCCGACAGTACCGTCGGATCCCAGCCCGTAGAACATTGACTGGAACGCATCGGCTGATTTATTGATGCATCCCGGATCCCAGTCCAGGCTGGTGTGGGTTACATCATCAATAATACCCACAGTGAAATGGTTTTTCGGTGCGCTTTCGTCAATATTTTTGAACACAGCGCACACCATACCCGGCGTAAACTCTTTGGAACTCAAACCATACCGTCCGCCAATGACCCGAGGCGCTGTTTTAAACGGGGCAGTACCATCCTGAATCGCTTCATTAATGGCTACCTGGACATCCTGATACATAGGCTCACCCGCTGATCCCGGTTCTTTTGTCCGGTCCATCACCGCGATGATTTTCGTCGTGGCCGGCAGGGCGCCCATGAAATGTTTGATGGAGAAGGGCCGGTAGAGCCGCACTTTGATTATGCCGACTTTCTCACCTGCCGCAACCAACTCATCCACGGTCTCGTGAGCTGTCTCAGCACCGGATCCCATGATAATCATCACACGCTCTGCTTTGGGATGACCATAATACTGGAATAATTCGTATTTCCGGCCACTGATTTTTTCAAATTTACGCATGTATTTTTCGATGATACCTGGAGCCTTATCATAGAATTTATTGACACTTTCACGCCCCTGAAAATACACATCGGGGTTCTGGCTGGTCCCGGTGATCATGGGATGGTCAGGACTCAATGCACGGTTTCTGTGAGCGATCACATATTCGTCTTCGATCATTTCTTTCATCTGATCTTTGGAGACGATGACAGCTTTGTTGATCTCATGGGATGTCCGGAACCCATCAAAGAAATGAAGCATGGGGACCCGGGATTCCAGTGTGGCTGCCGTGGCGATAGTGCCGATATCCATGACTTCCTGGGGACTTCCCGAGGCCAGCATTCCGAAACCGGTTGTCCGGGCGGCCATGACATCCTGGTGATCACCGAAAATGGAGAGTGCCTGACAGGCGATGGACCGAGCGGCGATATGGAAGACTGTGGGCAGCAGTTCCGCTGCGATTTTAAACATATTGGGCAACATCAGGAGAAGTCCCTGAGAAGCCGTGAAAGTGGTACAGAGCGATCCGCTGGCCAGGGCGCCGTGCACAGTCGCTGATGCGCCGCCTTCCGACTGGAGTTCCGTAACTTCCGGAATCATACCCCAGACGTTCTTTTCACCCGCAGCCGATTTTGCGTCCGCAACTTCACCCATGACAGAACTGGGCGTAATGGGATAGATGGCAATTACCTCATTACAGGCATGACCAACAGTAGCAGCAGCCGTGTTGCCGTCTATGGTGATCTTGACGTTATTTTTCATAAAACCCTCTCCTTTGTATTTAAATAAAACCCATACTCAAAAATTAAAAAATTTCCTTGCGACCTTCCAGTGCTTTTGCCATGGTTGCCTCATCGGCATACTCCAGACTGCTTCCCACGGGCAGTCCATATGCAAGTCGAAACACTTTTACATCGGATTGCTTTAAAAGTCTAGCCAAATACATGGCTGTTGCTTCCCCTTCAATGGTGAAATTCGTGGCGATAATCAACTCCCGAATTCCCTCACTATCCACCCGACCAATCAGTTCACGGATGTGAAGATTTTCCGGTCCAATACCGTCCAATGGGGATATGACGCCACCCAGCACATGGTACCGACCACGAAACTCATCCGTCCGTTCAATGGCCATGATATCACCGATATCTTCCACCACACAGATGATCGACTCCCGGTCCGGATCACTGCATACACTGCACATTCCTGTTTCGGACAAATTGAAACAGGTTTGGCATGGCACAATCTTTTCAGTGACAGCCACCAGAGTCTCTGCCAGACGGATTACTTTCTGATGAGGTTGTTTCAGTAGATGAAATGCGATGCGCTGGGCAGATTTCCGACCGATAGCCGGCAGCTTTTCCAACTCGGTGAGCAGATCCCTGAGGGCTTTGATTTCCCGGGCCACGAAAGTCCTCCGCACCCTTTACATCAAGCCGGGTATATTCATACCGCCGGTGAGTTTTCCCATATCAGCAGCAATCATTTCCTGGACATTTTTCAGCGCTTCATTGGTGGCGGAAACAATCAGATCCTGAAGCATCTCAATATCATCCGGATCCACAACCTCCGGATCGATTTTAATGGAGATGATCCGGTTATCCCCCCGTGCGACAACCGTTACCATACCGCCACCCACCGTGGCTTCACAGGATTTCCGGGCCAGTTCCTGCTTGGTCGTTTCCAGTTTGGACATCATCTCCTGGGCCATTTTATTTAAATTCATGCACTCTCCCCCCCGGATTTCCCGGAATCATTAGACGATTTCAACCGTACATCGCGGATGGTGGCGTTGAGATCTTTGACCAGTCGCGACACCATGGGATTTTCCATGGCCATCTTCATGCGCCGCTCATGTTCCTCTTTTTTTTTTATCTCACCGGTCTCTTCCAGTGACGGGGGCGTGTTCTTGTCCCCCTGCACCAGCTCGATAGATGCCGTTTTCCCGGTAATACCGGACAATACATCTTCCAAGACGGTGATGTGCTCCCGGGTGTTGAGTCGTTCCATGAGAAACCCGTTTTCCGGTTTGAATCCGATTACCAATGATTCGTCGGTTTGACTCACTACTGTTCCGAACCGGAGAGAAGCGCCAATAGACTGGTTCTGTTCCGGGAGATGGCTGATCATCTGTTCAAGAATGGTCTCACCAGGCGTTGGTGCCGTTCCGGGTGCTTTTACGGCTCCGGATACTTGTGAGGGTCCGGCCGGCGGTGTGCTCACCGGAGCGGGTGGTTTTCGCTGTGACCGGGATTGGGGCGGAACAACTGTCGAAGGCGCCGTTGTTTTCCCAGGGGATCGGACCGGTGCTCGGGAGCGGGGTTTTCGGGGTCCCGGAACCGTTCCGTCCGCAAGCACGCTGTCCAGTCTGGAGATCAGATCTTCCAGAGGTACCAGGGATTGAATCCGGGACATGGAAATTAACGCCACATCCATGAGCAGTCTCGGGTGCTCAGTGTTTCTCAGGGATAATTCCAGATCCAGCAGTACCTTGAAGATCCGTTCCAACTGATCAAATGTAAATGCACCGGAAATGGATTCAGGAATATCCGTCCGGGGTGCGCTTCCCAGCAGTGCGGCCATGATATCCCGTGTGTATTCCATCAGTTCCCGATTGAATACCGTTTCATCTCCGCCACTGTCAATGTAATCGCCGAACCGCGTCAATGCAGTGGCGCCGTCCCCGTGGGATACTGCCTGAAAAACATCCGTGAGAATCGCGGGATCGATCCGTCCCAGGAGCGCCATGATTTCTTCATGGTTTACCGTTTGGCCGGAAAAGGAGATTATCTGGTCCAGGAGTGACAGTCCGTCACGGAGGCCGCCATCCGCCATCTTTGCCAGCACATCCAGAGTCTGGGGAGGGATGTCCACGCTTTCCTTCCGGCAGATATCCCCCAGGGCGTCCCGCATCGTCTTGAAATCGATGCGCTTGAAATCAAATCTCTGGCAACGTGAAATAATCGTGATGGGCACTTTATGGGCTTCTGTTGTGGCCAGAATAAATTTAGCGTGTTCCGGAGGTTCTTCCAGGGTTTTCAAGAGGGCATTGAAGGCCTCCCGGGTCAGCATGTGAACTTCATCAATGATGATGATTTTGAACCGCGATGCGGCCGGAGAATATTTGACGTTCTCCCGTAAATCACGAATTTCGTCGATTCCCCTGTTGGAGGCACCGTCGATTTCCAGAACATCGATAGCGTTTCCGGCAGTGACTTCCGTGCAGAACCGGCACGTGTTGCATGGTTCCGGTGTGGGACCGTTTTCGCAGTTCAGTGCTTTGGACAGGATCCGCGCGGTGGACGTTTTTCCGATTCCCCGGGGTCCGGAGAATAAAAAGGCATGTCCGATCCGGCTCAGGCGGATGGAATTGGCCAGGGTCAGTGCAATGGATTGTTGACCGATGATATCTTCAAATCGCTGGGGTCTCCATTTTCTGGCCAAAACAAGGTAAGACACACTCAAATACCATCCTATAAAAAAAAAGACCGTGCACCCGCCGTTGAACTTTCACCAGTTGCGACTCTTAAACCCCGAAACTCAAGCCAGGCAACCCTGCAACACACGAAAAGACTTCCTTAATGCTGCTCCCTCCCGGGCCTGACATGGTTCGAAAGGTTTCGTTGCGCAGGACCCAGCTCTCAATATCCCGGGGCTTACGCCTGACCAACAGCAGAAGCCCTCGAACGGGAATTCAACCCCGCTATAGCGGATTTCGGGTTCAGGGTGCCGCTAATACCCCATCTAGCACGGTCAAAACAAAAAAGATTCACTGGGAATCAGTGTTTTCAAACCCTGGCGGAGAGGGTGGGATTCGAACCCACGTGGCAGGTTTTGCCCACCAACACGATTTCCAGTCGTGCTCCTTCGGCCAGCTCGGACACCTCTCCGCACAAAAAAATCAACGCCTTTTACAGCGCAATCCGAGACTATAACACCAATTTTAAAAAGGTCAAGAGTCAGGTTATGAATAATTTTCAAATGAATTCAGGCACACGTGAAACACCATTCCTGCTTCCGCCATTCCAATCGGGAAACAGGCATTCCTGTGCCTGTGGCATCACTGTATAGCCGGAATTTGAACCCGGATCTTTAATTAAGCGGAGAGGGTGGGATTCGAACCCACGTGGCAGCTTTTGGCCACCTTCCCGATTTCGAGTCGGACCCGTTATGACCACTTCGGTACCTCTCCGAACATCACTCACTATCCAATACACGGTTTTGATCCGAATTGCCAGCCCTGCGTTCACGGAAAAATGATTTTAATAATCCGGCCGCCGCTTGTTCACAAATACCTGAGGTTACTGTCATCCGATGGTTCAAAGCACTGTTATCCACCAGGTTCACAAAGGATCCCGCCGCGCCGGTGCGGGGTTCCCGGGTGCCGAAAACAATATGCCGGACACGAAACAGCACCATGGCCATGGCGCACATGGGACATGGCTCCACCGTTACATATAAATCCACATCATCCAACCGCCAACGATCCAGAACCGCTGCGGCTTTTTTCAACACCAGCAACTCCGCGTGGGCCGACGCATCCTTCAGGGACTCCACCAGATTGTGAGATTTTACCAGCAACTCACCGTTTTGAACCGCCACTGCACCAATGGGAACCTCCCCGGCTTCATAAGCAACCCGCGCTTCATCAAGCGCAACAGCCATCCATCTTTCATGATCAGACATGATCAATCCTCCTCAGGTAGCATGATACTTCTAAATTATAATGCGGATTTCCTCAATTGATTTGAAATCATGGTCGTGTGTAACCAGAGCGAACGATCGAGAAACCAAAGCTGTAGATACCTGAATCGCATCGGGTAACCGCAATTTTCGACTTATTCGAATTTCAGCAGCTCTCACAGCAATTTCTTCAGTAACATCCATTACACTCCACCCCCGCGATTGCGACATCGCTTCACGATATTTATGGGCAAGAATATCATTCCCGGATTTTAATGGACCTGCGATTACTTCAGCAATCGTTATTGTTGAAACAATGATCCTGTTCCGCCCTGACTCCACGGCTTCGAATAATGGTAAATAACGGTCTGAAAACTGGGTTGTACCATCAAGAACATAGATAATCGGTGCACTGTCAACAGTAAGAGTTACACCCGCAGGAATCATGTCAAGAATACTCATTCCCATTCATCACGGACGCTTTGGATATATTCATCCGGATTACCCCAGAATCCGCTGCCGCTTCCCTTCAAACATGTAAAACCTATTTCACTATTTGCGTGATGGATCTGATCAGGAGGAACAAGCATGGCATATGGCCGACCGTGCTTCGTAATGACGGTTATTTCCCCTTTATACGTCTGGTCAAGCAACTCGGAGAAATTTCTTCGTGCTTTTTCAGATCCCATTTTCCGTGTCATAACAATGCCTCGCAACTCTCTATTAATACTGTACAGACTGTACGGTATTTTGTCAACTTGTTTATGTCCATTGAATTCTCCTCAAAACAAAAAGAGGTTATTGGAAAAACGCAAATTACTATTGACTCACCACCCCTCAATTTCGTATCCTTTATAAGTAAGGATTGTAAAATTAAAGGAGGGTTCATTTATGAAAACATTATCTCAATACAGTTGGCTGTTCTGTATGTGTCTTCTGATCATCGTGTCGGGTGTCACGGCAGCATCCCTGGAGCCGGCCCGGGACGTTCTGGGCAGAACCAGTAATTTTTTCGACACGGATCCCATTGAGAAAGTTCACAATATTACTGCTCCAACAATCAATGACCCCGGTCGGGATCATATTCTGATTGATTTTGAAGGTTATTATCACAACGAATTTATCGGAACGGTTTTTGGATCGGTGGATACAACATTCGGACCCACATGGGTTTCCTCCATCGACGCGGACACCGGCTTTGGGTCCGGAAATTTTGCCAATGAACCCTCCCCGGATACCATCGCCATGGGTCTTTATCCATCCTCCCATTCCCCGGTGAATTTCTCGGAGGGTGTGATGGCGGTCTCTTTTTTCTACTCGGCAGCGCCGGACGCACTTCCTCTGGTGGTGGAAGCCTGGGACGACGCTAACGGAACGGGAATTCATCTGGATACAGCCATCGGAAATCTTATTGGTCACAGTTCTTTCGGCGCGGACTGTGAAGGCGATCCCACGGGTCAGTACTGCAAATGGGGTGTTCTTACGGTGTATTCAGCCGATACGAATATCCGGAGTATCACGTTTCCGGGTGCCTGGAGCAACTGGTTTATTATCGATGATATGCGGGTCTATCTCAATTATGAAAACCAACTGCCTGCCACCGATACTGCCGGTCTTATTATCATGCTGCTGATTATTTCGGTCGGACTGTATGTGTCCGGAAAACGTTAATGATTTTTTGAATCAGGAGTAGCCAAAACTTCAAAAATCACCATTCCTTGTTCCTTGCTCTTAGATCAGAAAGCTCAGGTTCACAATATCTTTAGATCCTGCAGGCTTTTCGGATTCCCTTTAGCTAATGATGCACGAGGGCTGGTACCGCACCATGTACCGGATTCAGACTCAGGCCGCCCTGATCAACAGGACGACCCGGGATAATCCGGTGAAATTCTGATACTGAGTAATAACCGGATTAAATCAGTGCTTCCGCAATGAGGTCCAACGTATTTTTAACTTCCAGATCCAGATTATTATTTTTCACAGCGTTCTTGAAATTGAACTCACAGGTCGGGCAGAGGGTTGTCAGGACGTCTACATCCAGAGCCATGGCTTCTTCCACCCGGTTCAGGGACAGTTTTTCCGCAAGCGGATTGTCACTGACCAGCAGACCGCCGCCACCGCCGCAGCATTTTGCTTTTTTCCCGAAGGTGTTGAATTCCACCAGTTCAACCCCGATCATTTCAAGCACCTGTCGGGGTTCATCAACAATCCCCATGCCCCGGGCAAGGTTACACGGATCATGGTAGGCCACTTTGATCCCCAGCGGTTTAATTTTTTCTTTGTATTTCGGCAGCCGTTCGGCAATTACCTGGATGATGTATTTGGCCTGAATATCCGGGTATTTTTGGTCCACAAAAATCGCACAGGTTGTGCAGGCACAAATCAGCTCCTCCTCCGGATCAGGCAAGGTACTGCTGAATTTTTCCTGCTGCCGGGCAAATCCGGGTTTATCACCGATAACGGCAAAGGGCATGGCGCAGCAGGTTTCATCAAAGGTTTTCGGTTTGATACCCAGTTTTTGAAGTATTTGAACATATTTTTCAGCATCTTCCGTCCGTTCCAGAAGTCGGCATCCCAGGAGTACCTGTTTTTCTTCAAGAAACTCCGGTTGATGCAATTCTTCGCCGAAGATGTTGTCTGACTGTTCGATTTTATCCAGCAATGCCGTATGGGATTCATAATTGAATCCGGCTTCATAAAGATCCGCCCGAGCCGCCGCAATGATATCAACAATGGGTACATTTGCCGAGCACTGTTCCAGACAATCCCGGCAGAATGTGCATTGATACAGGGACCGGACGACATCTTCCGTCGGTTCGATGGTGCCGTGCAGCAATCCGTGAGCCAGCACGAGTTTACCTCTGGCGCCGTCCTGTTCCCATCCGAGTTCCTCATATACCGGGCATCCGCTGTAGCAGTATGCACACCGGATACAGGTGTTTAATTCATTCTCATATTGTGTCAGGTATTTCGTTTCCATCTTTTCACCTTCTTTCTGATTACGCTGTCACTGAATATCGTAAATCCGTGGCTGTCAACCAGTCTCGGGGTGCATCCATCAGCTTGTGTGGATTCAGGATATTGTTAGGATCAAACGCCTTTTTCACGGCTCTCATCAGCATCAGGGAATCCTGTTTCTCGTCCATCATATAAGGGGCTTTGGACAATCCGATGCCGTGTTCACCGGAGGTTGTCCCCCCCACTTTCCTGATAAAAGCATACAACTCATCTGCGGCATTTTTAGCGTGATCCCAACCGGATTTCATTGTGACGTCAAACATGATTTTTGTGTGAATAACACCGGATCCACAGTGCCCATATACCGACATAATGACATTGTTCCGGTCAGCAATGGCATGGATTTCTTCGGTCACCTCCGCCATTTTTGAGTTTGGTACCGCCATATCGTCTGCGAGATCAGTGCAGACAATGTTTTCCTTATATCGGGACAGAGACGCAAAGAGTTTTTTCCTGCCCATATAGATTTTGGCTCGTTTTTTGGCATCGTAACTCGATTGAATGTCATATCCACCGTTGGTTTTGCAGATTTCCGACATGGCGTCAATTTCAAAATCCACGCTGGCAGTGGTCATCCCGTCCGCTTCAAACAGGATAATAGCCGCAACATCCGGGAGTCCCACATTCAGAACCTTGTTCACTGTGGTAATACCGATGTTATCCATGAGTTCCAGCATGGAAGGCGATGCGCCTCCTGCCATAATGCCGGAAATAGCATGACCTGCATCTTTCAGGGAATCAAAACAGGCAATGGAGAGGCAGCGGTATTTGGGAATGGGTACGATTTTCAGGGTCGCTTCAACGATGATCCCCAGTGTCCCTTCAGATCCCACCATGAGTTTTTCCAGTTGATATCCTGATGATGCCACTCGTGTGTTTGAGCCCAGTGTTACAAGGTCGCCATTGGCCAGGACAACTTTCATTCCCAGAACAGCATCCCGGGCGGCCCCGTATTTCACCGAGCGCAGTCCGCTGGCATTGGTGCTGATTTCACCGCCGATTGTGGCAATACGGCTGGATGCCGGCGCTACAGGCCATAAAAATCCATGCGGTTTCAGCGCAACATTTAGATCATCATCAATGACACCGGGTTCCACACGGCAGAGGATATCTTCAGGTCGAATCTCTATAATGCGTTTCATCTGTTTAAGGTCCATCATAATGCCGCCGTCTATCGGTGTGGTATGTCCGGAAGTACTGGATCCGGCACCCCGGGGGATCACCGGGATTTTTTCCGCATTGGCATACCGCATAATGGCCTGTACCTCTTCCACTGTTCGGGGCTGCACAACAACATCCGGCAGCGCAAAATGTACGGATGCGTCAGCGCCATAAGCATTACGTGTGCTCTCATCGGATCTGACATGCCTCTCACCTGTAATTTCAACCAGTTCTTTAATCATTCCCTGCTTTTTCGACACAGTCATAGCCTCTCCTGTTCTGTTGAATTTTAAATGAAAAGAAAATTTACAATTCCTTTAGTTCAATCACCACCTTGAAACTCTGTCTTCACAGACAGATTAACTTAATTAGGCAGGGGGAGTGACAAAAGGTTACAAAAATTTGATGTCATGAATTTTCGAAGGTTCAAAGCACTGCTGTACAAAGAATTCCCCTATCCCATAGGACGTAGCGCGGACTAAACACTAATTCTCGTTAATCCACCGCTTTATGCCTTCGGTAAGGTCTTTTTCCCGTTCACCATGAATCAGGGGTTTACCTGCAGTAAAATCCGTTTCAGCGCGTTTTAATCGGTTCAGTATTTTAACCTAGTTTGTATTGTTTTCAAGATCATTTTCCACGGCACTGCGGGCAATTTCATCAATTCGGTCCTGGCCGGATCTGTTCTGTGCCAGGGCATTATGGCCGAATTCCGCATTACACCAGATCAACCAGAGTTTATCATGGATCATGATGGCAATCGCCCGGGCTCGGATCAGATATCGATTCGCCTGTTTGAAGTTGCCGAACACCTGCCGCTCCATGCGGGCAAGGTTGAGGTATATATCCACTTTGTCACCCGGGGAACCTAATTCATTCAGAATATCCTGAGCCATTGCAAGGGTTTCCTGAACCATTTTGATTTTTCCCTGCCGGAAAAGGAGTTTTCCATAATTTTTCAGGGTCAGACCCTCCAGATACCGATCACCCATTTCCCGCTGAATACACAGTGCTGTTTTAAACAGGCGGGCGCCTTCATCCAGAGAATTGGTATGGGTGTGGATCAGAGCCAGAAGAACCAAAGCGAACCCTTCCTTCTTCCGGTTGCCGATTTCCCGGAAGACATCGAGAGACTCATTAACCAGTCGTTTGGCGGTTTCATCTTCATCTTTCAACCAATAATACATGCCCAGGTCTTTCAGACATTCCCCTTTTCCTTCATGCCTGCCTATGGTCAGATTGATCTTCATTGCACTTTCCGTACATTCAAACGCCGCCTTTGCCTGTCCTTTTTTGATATGCATCGTAAACGCTTGTGAAAGTGTTTCAGCTTCACCGACTCTGTCCCCGGTCCGGCGATAAATTTTCAGAGCGTTTTCAATCATCACCTTGGCTTTATCCAACTCCATTTCACGCAAATAAATGGTAATGAGCTGATTGTAAATATCGGCAAGACCCTTGAAATCATCGATTTTCTCAAAGATGACCCGTGCCTTGTTCGCATTGGTGATGGCTGAAATATGGTCACCTTTCAGAACATGATATTGAGAAATTCCCATGAGACTTTCTGCTTCGAGTTTCTGGAAACCGATGTTCCGGGCATCATTCAGTATCTGACTGAACTCATGAAACCCGTCTTCCAGCCGTCCCTGAAACAGGAAGATTTTCCCGGCCAGATCCATCCGGACCCCCAGGCTTTCCTCGGTGTGGGTGTCCACGCGATGAAGATATGACAGGAAAGCCCGTTCGGCGTCTTCCTGTGAGTAATTTTTGAGTGACTTTACACCTGCCAGGCGGTAGTAATACCGGGCTCGATCCGAGCATTCAGCCCGATCAAAGTGACTGGCGATTACGGGATAGTACTCGTCGATCCGGTCGGCATACGCTGTTTCGTATGATTCCGCGGTTCGCCGGTGAAGTTCTTTTTTAACGTCCGGTTCAATCTGATGGTATGCGATTTGCTGCAGAACATCCTGGCTGAATCGTAATGTATTGGGTGCCGTTTCATCCAGAACATGTCGATGGATCAGTTCATCCATGGCGTCCAGGGTGTCCGGGGAAAAGGAGACGTTATGCCATAAAACCATGGGATCAAACTCACGACCGGTTACTGCCGCAGCCTCCAGAAGTGTCCTTGCCGGTCCTGATATGCTCGCCAACCGTCTCTCCACAAGGTTTTTAAGAGAGCCTGGGAGGGGTAAGGTCTTCAGTTCATCGATACTGACCTGTTGATCCCCTTCAGGGGTGATCTGCCAGGATCCTTGTGCGTCGCGGAAAAGTAATTTTTCCTCAATACATGTCCGGAGATACTCGGCAACAAAAAATGGGTTTCCTTCGGATAGTGAGTTCAGAAACGAGGCAAAATTATCGGTGGGATCAGGAAGTGCCAGCATATCGCCGATAAGGGTTTTCATATCGCTTTCATCCAACCGGTTCAGCCGGACGGATTTGATCCTGGGATTCCGCACCAGTCGTTCCAGGTATGAGGGCATCTCATCGGGTCGATATGAACCCAGCACCAGCACGGGCACCCGGGACAACATTCCGGACTGTAAGAGAAAAAGAAGGAAGTGACTGGTGAGATGGTCCGCCCAGTGCAGATCATCAAGAAAAATGAGGGTGGTTCTGGTGGTTGTGGACACCATCAGTGTCTGAGCCAGGGCCTGGAAGAGCCGAAACCGGGCGGAATCCGGCGGCAGGTCAGCGGGATCCGGATATGTATCTATTCCGGGCAGATCAGCCAGATCCGGGAAATAGGGCAGCAGTATTCTGGATTTCTCTCCCAATAACCGATCTGTTTCATCTCTGCCTGCTTTTCGGCAATATTCCACCAGTTCACTGAAAATCTTTCTCAAAGCACCGAAGGGTACTGTTGATATTCGGGAAACTTCATCCCGGGAACCCTCGTCAGGCAGACATTCCCCGAAAAGCAGCCGTATTCTTTCCCGGAATGCTTTGCGTCCGAATTCAGTCAGCAACCGTGTTTTTCCGATGCCGCTTTCGCCGCCGATGAGTAACATACCTCCGGAGCCGTCCTTGACCTGGGAGAGATACTCCATCATCTCAGCCATGATATCCTTCCGGCCGATGAACCCCGGTCGATACAGATATGATTTGGGCGGGGGATATGAACCCATGTGTGGGTCTGATGCACCCAGGTCCATGAGAATCCGAGCCACGCCGCCGGCATGACCGATCCGTTTCCCGGGTTTTTTTGACAACAGGTTCAGAATCAGGCTGTCCAACGCTTCCGGTACACCCTCCACAAGGTGTGATGGCGGCACCGGCGCCACTTGCAGATGTGCCTGTGTCGCCATAAGAAATGAACTGGCAATGAATGGCGCCTGCCCGGTGATCAGCTCATAAAGAATACAGCCAAAAGAATACAGGTCCGCCCGGGCATCCACTGTGTCACCCATGATCTGTTCCGGCGGAATATAGTTCAGTGTTCCTCCGGATGTGGTGACCGACTCCAGTGCGTCCCGGCCCAACTCACCCCAAAACTCCAGCATTAAACCAAAATCAAATATCACCGGTGTCCCATCAGTCCGGATCATGATATTTGATGGTTTCAAGTCACGGTGAACAATCCCTTCACCATGCAGGAACTCCAGGGGAGCACAAATCCGGAGAGCCAGATCAAGGATTTCAGGAAGTTTTCCACCAGCCGCCGGAGGTTTTTTCCCTGCAACAGGTTTGGGAACACCCGGCCGGGGAGCTGAGTCCCCGTCTGGTAAATCCTGCCAGTCCTCCTGGTCATGGGTATCACCGAACAGTTCAGCTATCTTTTCACGAGGCGGTGCAAAATCCGGTTCCGTATCAGCAGGCGCCTGCACATCCGATGTCCAGTCCGGTGCATAATCTGATATCTGCCAGATTTCCCGGGCACAATATGCGTCCAGGAGCATACCTTCCACGAGATCCATTGCAAACCAGGGGTTCCCGTCTTCTATCCCCTCCCGAAGGATCCGGACAACACCCGGATGCCTGATCCTGGCAAGCGCCCTGATCTCCCGGTGAATACTCAGCATTTTCCGCTTATCAGATACAAATACCGTCTTGATGGCAACCTGCTCGCCTGTCTCACAATGACGAGCCCGGTACACAATCCCCATGGCGCCCTGCCCGAGAGTATCCTCGATTTCATATTCGCCGATCCGTTTGACTGGTTGGGTCATTGAATTATTATCCTTCAACTCCGAATATTTCCTGTGCCTGCCATGCTATTCATGGCACCCCTGATCGCCACATATACTGAAAGCATACCGTACGGCCGGGTTTGTGTAAATTATCTGTTACTTCCGTGATTCCAACCAGCGTTTAATTCCATCACTCAGATCTTCTTCACGCTGACCGTTAATCAAGGTTTGTCCGGCGATAAAAGCCCGTTCGGTCTGATTCAATACGTCACACATCAGTGTATAATCAGGATCATCATCACATTCGTTTTCCTGGACAAAATTTTCTATTGCTTCAATTTTATCCCGGCAGGATATTTTCCGGGCCAGATCAAGGTAAACGGATTCAATTTCACAATTGATCCACCAGTGTTTGTTATTTATCAGTTCAGAGATGGATAAAGCTTTCTTTAAAAAATATTCTGCACGTGAATAATCACCGGATGCCTGGCGCTCCAATCTGGCAAAATTCAGGTAAATTTCAAGTTTGTCCGCTGGGGATCCCAACGTCTTGAGAATATCCAGGGCTGATTTGAATACGTCCTGAGCCTGGTCGACTTTTCCCTGTTTGCACAGGAGTTTCCCATAGGTTTTCATGGTCAGCCCCTCGATATACCGATCCCCGATCTCTCTTTGAACGCGTAACGCCATTTCATAAAACCGGGCGCCCTCATCCAGATTATCAGAGTGCGAGTGAATCACCGCCATGTTGACCAGAGCGATACCTTCCTGTTTCCGGTCACCAATCTCCCGGAACTCATCCAGAGCCCGGCTGACCATTTTGACGGCTTTCTCATTTTCATCCCCCGCCCATGACAGCATTCCTATATTTTTCAGACATTCCGCCACACCTTTACGTCGACCTGTCTCCTTGTAGATATCCAGAGATTTTTCAAAATACTTTATCGCCTTCTCTCGTTTTCCCTCTTTAATATTCAGAGTGCCATACTGTGCCTGCATCATGGCTTCGCCATTTCTGTTTCCTGTGTCACGGTATATTTTTAGCGCCTTTACCATCAACTCTTCCGCTTTTTCAAGTGCCATCTCCCGCAAATACACGGTAATGAGCCGACTATAACAATTCGCTTCTCCACCCCGGTCATGGATTTCTTTAAAAATTTCCAGGGCTATGCCGGAATTCGATATCGCGGATTCATGATTACCTTTCATGATGTGATAAAGCGAAATTCCCATGAGGCTTTCTGCTTCGAAATTACGGTGCCCGGCACTCCGGCTATCGTCCAGAGCACGTTCAATTTCTTGGAATCCCTCTTCCAACCGGCCCTGAATCAAAAGTATTTTTTCCGCCAGATCAATCCGGACCTGAAGACTTTCTTCGTTCTGGGATACCACAAGGTTGAGATATGACCGGAATGCCTGTTCAGCATTCTCATGTGAGTATGTTTTCAAGGCCTTATTGCCGGCTTTAAGATAATAGTATCGGGCTTGATCCGGGCAGTCTGCCCGATCCCAATGACCGGCAATTACAGCAAAATATTCTTCGATGTGTTCACTGTAAATGGATTCGTACGATTCCGCTGTTTGCTTGTGAAGCTGTTTCCGGATATCCGGTTCAATCTGATGATAAGATATCTGCTGAAGAATATCCTGGCTGAACCGGATTTTCCCCGACGTCACTTCTTCCAGGATCTGATGGTTGACCAGGATATCCATGGCATCCAGCATGTCCGGGGAAAAGGGGACGTTATGCCACAGAATCAGTGGATCAAACTCCCGGCCGGCGATGGATGCGGCATCCAGAAGCGTTCTGGCGGCCCCGGATATGTTTGATAACCGTCTTTCCACCAGGGATTTCAGGGATCCGGGAAGCGGCAGGCTCCTCAAGACATCGATACTGACCTGTTTATCTTCTTCACCTGTGGTCTGCCACGTTCCTCTGGGGTCACGATATATCAGTTTCTCGTCGACGCATGCCCGAAGATACTCAGCGACAAAATATGGGTTTCCCTCAGACAACGAGTTTAAGAACGATGCAAATACGTCGGAAGGGTTTTGCAGTGCCAGCATGTCACTGACAAGAATCTTCACATCGTGCTCATCCAACCGGTTTAACGGGATTGTTTTTACCCGTGGAATTCGGGTCAATCGTTCCAGATCAGGCGTGATTTCTTCGGGCCGGTAAGTCCCCAGAATCAGAACGGGCATCCCGGCCAGTGCCCGGGATTGATCCAGAAACAGAAGAAAGTTGCTGGTCAGGTGATCCGCCCAATGAAGATCATCCAGAAAAATAACGGTCCTTTTCTTCATGATGGAGGTGGCAAGGGTCTGGGCCATTACCTGGAACAACCGAAATCGGGCGGATTCCGGTGGCAGTTCTTCCGGCTCCGGATACGTATCTATTCCGGGCAATTCGGCCAGATCAGGGAAATACGGCAGCAGTATTCTGGCTTTTGCTCCAAGTATCCTGTCCGTTTCTTCTTTCCCTGCTTTCCGGCAGTATGCGATCAGTTCGATGAAAAGCTTTTTCAAAGCGCCAAACGGGACCGATGAGATCCGGGATTTTTCACCCCGGGACCCTTCTTCAGGCAGGCATTCGCCAAAGTACAGCCGTATATTCGATTGGAACGCCACCTTTCCGAATTCCGTCAACAATCGTGTCTTACCGATCCCGCCCTCGCCACCAATGAGTATAACACCTCCCCCTGATCCGCTTTTCATACGGGTGAGATACTCAACCATTTCTTCCATCACGGTCTGTCTGCCGGTAAACCCCGGCCGGTAAAGATATGATTTTGGTTGTGGATACGATGAGATTTCCGGATCCGTTGCTCCCAGATCCATCAGAACTTTTGCTGCGCCGCCGGCATGACCGATCCGGTTTTCCGGTTTTTTTGACAGGAGGGTCAGTATCAGAGTGTTCAACTCATCCGGAACGCCGTCCACAATGTGTGATGGCGGCACCGGTGTCAAATGCAGATGTGCCTGGCTCGCTTTAAGAAAGGAATCGGCAATAAAGGGTGTCTGTCCGGTAACAAGTTCATACAGGATACAGCCGAAAGAATACAGATCCGCCCGGGCATCCACAGTGTCACCCATGATTTGTTCCGGAGGAATATAGTTCAGGGTTCCACCACTTGTGGGCAGTGAATCGAATGCGTCCCGGCCCCGTTCACCCCAAAACTCCGTCATTAATCCGAAATCAATGATTACAGGCGATCCATCTGTCCGGATCATAATGTTTGATGGTTTCAAATCCCGGTGAACAATTCCTTCACCGTGCAGAAATTCAAGAGGGGCGCAAATACGCAAAGCCAAATTCAGGATTTCAGGAAGTTTTCCACCGGCTGCCGGGGGCTTTTCCCCCTCAATTGGTTTCGGAACACCCGGCCGGGGAGCCGATTCCGAACCGGGAAGATCCTGCCATTCATTGCTGTCCAGGGTCTCGCCGAACAACTCCGTCACTTTTTCACGGGGTGATGTCAAATCCGGTACTGTCTCAACGGGTGAAAGGACATTTGATGTCCAGTCCGGTGCGAATCCCGATATCTGCCAGAATTCCCGGGCACAGAATGTGTCCAGAAGGATCCCATCCACCAGTTCCATGGCAAACCACGGATTCCCGTCCTCTGTCCCCTCTTCCAGAATCCCGATAACACCGGGATGCCTGATCCTGGCAAGGGCTCTGATTTCCCGGTGAATACTCAGGGTTTTCCGTTTATCGGATACAAATACCGTCTTTATGGCAACCCGTTCACCTGTCTCAACATGACGAGCACGGTAGACAATCCCCATAGCGCCCTGCCCCAGGGTATCTTCAATCTCATACTTCCCGATCCGTTTGACAGGATTGGTCATGAAAACATTACCCTTTCACCGTCACGATATTCCGTGGTGTTCCTTATTTAAATCAATATGCTCTGATCGCCATCAACTGTTGAAATTATATCGTACGAACCGCTTGATGTCATTTCGACATAAAGAGAAACTACCCCTTCTTTGGAACAAAATCCTTCCCGATTTAAATATTTTTCTATTTGATCGTTAACAGTACTTCAGGCAGATACTCTTTCTTAAACGTGCTGTCATCCCGCTCTTTCACAGCAAAACGGACTTTCTGTCCCGGTGATAAGTTCATCTGTGAATACGGAACAGATACTTTTATTGAATTTCCCTGAATGTCTTTACCCCGGGCTTTCCAGTTAAACGCTTCGCTGATCCTTTCCTTTTTGTCTTCCTCTATATATTTTTCCAGGGAATAGGTGGAAAAATAATTAGTGGCTTTAGAACCTCTGAGCGCGCCGGAACAGGCCATGCCGCCATCCTCATATTCGATACAGGCTCCCACCTCAATCAAAAATTCGAATCCGGGCGTTTCGTAGAAAAACGGTTTTCCACCTGTGGCCTTGTTATTATCCGCATCCAGAATCAGATCGATGACGTCACCGGCCATATGACCGTCGAGATAAAATTTCGCTTCTTTCGCCAGAACAACCGTAATATTCAGGTCGGTTCCATCGGTGTCCAGAATCACTTTCACAACGTCTTTCCCCGGATGGTCACCGTCAGTCACATCCCCGGCGGCATCCTCCAGAACCACAGAATGTTCGGCTGTCCGAATTTCCTGGGCCATCATGCCCGGAACCATCACAAGCAGTGCACACACCATAAAAAAATTGATTCGTTTCATTGTTCCCATCTCCCCTTCGGTAAAAGGTTTCCAACCCGGATCCCTGGTCCGGGTCAGGTTTCTGCTGAATATGGACGGAGTTTAGCGATTCTTATGATTTAAATCAAAAGAGGGCTATTTTGAGGGATCTATCTTTGGATGATATAAATATTTTTCTACTTGATCGTTAACAGCACTTCCGGCAGATACTCATTCTTTAACGTGTTATCGTCTCGTTCCCTGACGGCGAGTCGCACTTGCTGTCCCGGCGATAAATTCATCTGTGAATACGGAACAGACACTTTTATGGAATTTCCCTGGATATCTTTGCCCCGGGCTTTCCAGTTAAATGGCTCACTGATCATTTCCTTATTGTCTTTATCAATGTGTTTTTCCAGGGAATAGGTGGAAAAGAAATTAGTGGCTTCAGCACCTTCGAGCGCGCCGGAACAGGCCATGCCGCCCCCCTCATATTCGATACAGGCACCCACCTCGATCAAAAATTCGAATCCTGTTTTTCCGTAAAAAGCCGATTCCCCGCCTGTTGTCTTGTTATTATCCGTATCCAGAATCAGATCGATGACGTCCCCGGCCATGTGACCGTCAAGATAGAATTTCGCTTCTTTCGCCAGAACAACCGTAATATTCAGGTCGGTTCCATCGGTGTCCAGAATTACTTTCACCACATCTTTCCCCGGATGGTCACCGTCATTCACATCCCCGGCGGCATCCTCCAGAACTACAGAATGTTTGGCTGTCCGAATTTCCTGGGCCAACATGCCCGGAACCATCACAAGCAATACACACACAATAAAAAAATTGATTCGTTTCATTATCTGCCGCGGTTATATCGTTTGCTTTGCCGGCGGCCGGCTGTGTTTCCGGGGCGGCCGAAGTTGCCTCTGGGGCGTCTGTTCCGGTTTTCATCACCGCTGTTTCGACCGAAATTCATCGGAGCGGACATGCTGGACTGCATCGCCTCGTCACTATGATAGGCATGTCTTTTATCGACGGGAACCGGTTTTCTCAACAGCCGTTCTATTTCCCGCAGGTAGGCCTTTTCTTCAGCGCAGCAAAAGGAAATGGCGTCCCCGCCGGCGCCTGCCCGGGCGGTGCGTCCGATGCGGTGCACATAGGTTTCAGCCTCCACGGGAAGATCGTAGTTGATCACGTGGGTGATGTCGTCCACATCCAATCCCCGGGCTGCCACATCGGTGGCGACCAGCACCCGTAAATGACCCCGTTTGAAATCGTCCAATGCCCGGGTGCGCGCGGCCTGGCTCTTATTGCCGTGGATCGCCGCACTCATAATACCGGCCGCACCCAATTTTTTCACCACCCGGTTGGCGGCGTGCTTCATCTGGGTGAAGACCAGGGCTTTACTGATCAGGGGATCGTTTAACAGGGAGACCAGCAGGGCGTCTTTGCTCTTTTTGCCCACAAAGAGCATTTTCTGGGTGATGAGTTCCACTGCGGGTTTGTCGGGTGTGATGGTGATATGTATGGGGTTGCGGACCATGGTGTGTGCCAGTCTGACCATTTTCGGGGCCATTGTGGCGGAGAAGAACAGGGTTTGGCGATCATCCGGAACTTTAGCCAATACCCGTTTGACGTCGGGAATGAAACCCATGTCAAGCATCCGGTCTACCTCGTCGAGAATAAACACTTCCACCTCATCCAGATGGATAAATCCCTGCTGCATCAGATCAAGCAACCGGCCGGGAGTGGCCACGAGAATATCCACTCCTTTCCCCAGGGCTTTGACCTGGTGAGACTGCTTGACCCCACCGAAGATCACGGTATGGCTGATGCGCAGAAAGCGTCCGTATGTCCGGATACTCTCCCCGATCTGCGCCGCGAGTTCGCGGGTGGGGGCCAGAATAAGGGCTCGGGGAGTGCCTTGTCGGGGCCGGCGGCTGTTGCCGGAAAGCTGCTGCAGCAGCGGCAGAGCAAAAGCGGCGGTCTTGCCGGTACCGGTCTGGGCGTTACCAAACAGATCACGACCGTCCAGCAGATGCGGAATACACCGATCCTGGATGGGCGTGGGCGTAACGTAACCCTCATCGGCAACGGCACGTTGAAGCTCCGGAATCAAAAGACCAAAAACGCCTTCTGAAGTCAGGGGCGGAAGTTTTAGTGATGAATAATTGTCAGTGGGCGTACGCGGTACGCGTGTGTTTTTTTCCATAATTTTCCTGGTCCGGGGTTTTACAAATCTCTACCCGCCGGACACGTGGAAAAGAAAGGACCGCAATGATAGCGGCATGGGTGCGTCCCTGCCTGATGGACCGGGATGCACGGTTTGAACTGAAAATCTCTATCGGGAACTTTTGACGGAAACCGTCGTGAGAGAGACTCACTCGCAGTGGGGTGTATATCGGAACGAGGAGGGGAATGCAAATGCCGGGGAAATGATCCTGGTGGGATTGCCGGGCTTCAGCGTGTCCGGAAAGTGAGAAACTCTCAAACTGTTGTCAATGCATCGTGTACAAAGCCTTTTTGATCTCAGAACAAGGAACAGGGAACGGTGATTTTTGAGGTATTGGTTATTTTTACTTCAAAAAATCATAAACATGTCCCGGACCTGATCCGGGATCCCTGCTCCCTGTTCGTAAATCATTCAAACCTGGGTTCGAAATAATCCAAGTATCCCTGATCAGCATCAATCCTGAATTACCTTTTCGGATAGGGTCTAGGAACAGCGACCTCGCGGCCTGAAAAAAACTTTGCAGAAAAAATGCCGGCTCATCCGTGGGTGTACTAAAAGGCGGATTGAAAAATGGGAATATTGCTGGAAAATCTTGGTGTTGTGGGTGATTCAGAGGTTGGGATGCTGATGAATTGCCCCCTTGTTTCGATGAAGGTGGTTCAGGAGAACTGCTTAACACCAGGTAGGTTTAGACAGAACCAATCACTCCAGGGAGGAGAATCATAAATGACTTCTAAAATGCTTGTTGTAACCAACCGTCGATTGGAAAATGAAACGGCAACTGATGAATCAATGTTCGGTGAAAATCCGAATATTAATGGTCCAGCCGAAGTTCGACTTGCCTGGGCTGAAAAAGAAGGGAGAAAGTGGTGCCTTACCTTGATTTCAGAGTCGCCCAATTTAACGTCCGATAACTTACCGAGCAAGAGCGTGTTCAAGGAGTTTAAGAAGTTATTAATTGATGAAAATAAGAATTGCGTATTTTATGTCCACGGATATAACAAAAAGTTCAAACAAAGTCTCGCCCAGGGATGGAGTTTGCAAAAACGATATGGTCTCGGAGTATTACTATTTTCATGGGCATCAAATCCGGGTGGAATTCCACCCGTGGAATACCCAAAAGCGAGAGCAATTGCGGGAGCATCTTCTCCTGCGCTAGACATGACCCTTGAGAAACTTGGGCGTTATATGTGCGAAGAGGCTGATGAAGACTGCGATATTTCATTAAATTTGTTAACCCATAGTCTTGGAGCCTATCTATTTCAAAGATTTGTGGAAAAACCACTGTTTGCTGGAGAGACACGGATTTTTGACAACTTGATATTACATCAAGCCGATGTTGATAGTGAAGGACATGAGATCTGGGTAAACAAACTCAGATATGCTCGACGCGTTTATGCAACGATAAATGAGAAGGATAAAATCCTTGATATTTCTGATGTTGTTAACCCTGACAGGCTCGGCAATACAGCAAGCGGCCTTGTTTCTGATCGAGCGATATACATCGATTTCACGGGCGCAGGTAAAGTGAAAAAGGCTCATCAGATTTTTGGTAAGACAGCAGATAAAAACCCTGTAATCAAGGAGTATTTTTCCAACGTATTTAACGGGAAAACCGGTGAAACAATATCTGGAATCCGATTCAATCCTCATAAGAACGCTTATGAAGTCAGCTAATGATTATGGGTGTCACCGGCCAATGGAATTCCCCCGTTTGGTGGATTGTATGTGGGAAGAATTGCAGTGTTGCAAAAGTCCAGGGGTCGGGGACGAATCAGATATCGGGATGTTGATGAAATGCACCCTTATCGCAAAAAAGGTGGTTCAGGGAATAAGGAATTCGGTAGAGGTGATTTACCAACATTTTATGTGGCCATTTACTTGGTTGAAAGGGTTGTTAAGGAGAACGGCTTAAACCCAATTTAACCAAAAGTGTCTCATTCCTAAATTAGGAGGAAATATGGAAACGCTATTAGGAATTCTTGGGTTGCTCTTTTTCATGTTTTTAGTGCTATCCGCTGCTGTTGAGGTAGTGCTGGAAGTTTTTCGCGGACTTCTGGAACGTGTCGGCTTAACATGGGCGAAAGGGAAAGTTACTCTCGACGAAGCACTAAAACTCGCAAGTGAGTTCGCCCCCGATCACACAGATCTCAATACAAAATTGCAAGCCGTCAAATCTACTGCCGAGCAACTCAAGAGCACAGCAACGGATAAGCTTCAAAGCCTCGAAGCAATCAAAGGAAAACTGGAAGCAGCTGATGCCAATACTAGTGTTATAGCAGGTGAGTTAAATGCTATCGCCGCATCTGTGAAACGTGACATGGAACAAAGTGAGCGACGACGTATCTTATTGTTGCGTATCTTGGCTGCTATTGTAGGTTGCTTTCTCGCTTATCAGGCAGATTTCCATGTTTTTCGTATGATTGCGAAGGTGCCTGAGGTTAGCGATTTCCTTGCAGACTTTCCTGGTCTTCAATTGGCATGGATCAATATTCTTGTCACTGGGCTGGCCGCCGCCGCCGGAAGTTCATACTGGCACGATCAACTCGACAAGATCCGAAATCTTAAGTCTGCAGAACAATACATCAGGAAATTGAAGGTGTAGGCATGGCTAAAAGGGGCCTGGAACCAAGTTCCTCCAGGGTATGCTGCACGCTCCCGATTCTGGCAGTAGCTCAGGTTTGGCACTAACCATAAATAGGGGGTGATACATGTAGTGAATATATCCGATATAATATTAAATCTGAGCCTACAAATTATATTGTAAATGAGGAGGTAATGTTGAAAAATCAAATTTCAGTTATATGCCAAAGATGTTTTTCTATACTTGGCATATCATTGCTTATAGCAGTTTGCGTTTTATCATTGCATGGATGCGCAAATCTGCCAGATCTAAGTGGATACACAGCGGCAACCGACCAGCTAAGACGGTCAATTAAATCCGCTGGTGATTCAGTAGCAACAGAAATAGACTTGGTGTCGCTTATGTTCGAAGAGAGCGACGGTGACAAATCGACGATAGAAACGCTTGGAGATGCAAAAAAAGATTTCCTGAAGCATTGGGAATATAGAAACAATGCTATGACTGCCATTGTTAGTTATGCTGGCTCACTACAGGAAATCACAAATGCTGGAAAAGAGGGAAATGAAAGCGCAAAGGCGCTTGGAGACTCCATTAAAGGTTTGCTCAATACAATTGGGATCGTTCCTGGAACACAGATTACTGGGGTGCTAGCGGAAACTGTGGAGTTTCTCTATGGTGAAATTGCGCAGGTAAAAGCACAAGGTTCTTTAGAAAAGTCGCTTAGAAGAACAGGCCCTATCATGGAAAAACTCGTCGAAATAATTGAAAAAGACACTATCAAGATAAAAACTACATTTGAAATCGCTTTAAATGCACAGAAAGAACAGCTTAGACGAAACAGTGAGCCTGTTCGAGTTGGAGGAGAAAGAGATGATTTGATTAAGCTTCGAAAATATAGAAATATGGCACTAGTAGAAGAACTACAAAAAGAAGATTCCAAGCAGGACTCACAAAAAATCAAAAATTTGACGCAAGATCTCTCTGTAATCGAGGGGCGATTGACAAATCTAAATCCCGAATGGAGTAATTATCGTAACGAACTCCAGAAATTACAAAAACGGCAGAGAGTCGGTTTGTGTTTGATTCAAGCATCATCCAAAGCCTTGGGCGTTTGGAAGAATGCTCATGTTAAGCTTGCGGAGGCTGTTGGGAAAAAGAAGTCGCCTAGTCTTCACGAGGTAATAATTGCTTCCAACGATATCCAAGCATTGATCAAAAAGTGGGGTGAAATATGAGTAAATACCGTGGATATGAAGCTTGCTCAAAGGCATTGAACAATGTTCTTAATGATTCAAAAACGAAGCTAAAGAATGCAACACAAGACAATATTGTGCAAGTTGTTGATGAAGTATCTGAAGAACTTGTCAAGTTTACTGCCCGTTCAGAACCAATCAATTATACAAACTGGGAGGAGATTGAACAAATTGAAAAACTAGATGCGCTTGCTGATGCGACTAGGCAAGCCATAACGGCTGAATCTATTGAAAGTTCCGTCAGAGTTATAATGGATTCAACTTCTCAGCTCAATCAACTTGTGAAAAAGCTGAAGTCAGAAGTCGAGATCAACAAACAGAAAGCCAAAGAAATACGGCTTAAACCCGTTATTGCAGTTGTTGATTCATTAGCTTTAGTTATCGAAGAACTCAAGGAATCAAAAATGTCCTTATCTTCGGAAAACAGTGAGGACGACATTTTAAAACACATTAATAGCTTGGTGAAAGCCTTTCAAAGTCTAGACAAGGCAATTAAGGCTAAGTGAACATCGGCTGATCAGCGCATCCACACCGCGGCCTGAAATTATTTTTTTTGCGGAAAAAGTGCCGACTCATCCGTGGAGTTACTGGAAAGCGGGTGGAAGAATGGGAATGTTGCAAAAAAGTTTTGGTGCCGTTGGCGAGTGTGAGCCCGGGAGACACCATTACAACGGAACCATCCCAAACTCACCACCACAATTGGCCAGGGAGCAGGAGTTATGCCTCAGAGTTGATCTGAAACTTGAGACTCCGGAAATCCGGCTAAATAAAATGCCGTCATCACCGCATCTCAAACCCTTCATGCTCACATTGGAAGTTGAATGGCCCTACAGAAATATCTGGAAGGGAACCTGCCCCACATCCCAACTCTATGACTTCTCCGTCGAGTTCGAAGGTTGGCGCATATGGCAATGGAGTCATGGAAAATTCTTCTCGCAGGTGCAGACGGGGGTGGTGATACCCGGTGGAAGCCCAAACACCTTTCCGGAAATGTGGATCATTAGAAAGAGGACGATTCAGTGTGAGGGTCTTTACACGATCCGTGGGTTATTCATCGCCTCAGGTCAGGAAATTGAGAAGCATGTCCAGATCAGAATTGCTCATTGAATCAGCAGTTGGAGGACCCGGTGGATGCGTTGTAGGAAGTCCTTGTCGATATTTTATGAAGATTGGATCACATTCCAGTGGATCTTCTCAGAAAAGGAGATCTATCGTTATAAATAATTTGCATGTAATATCAACATATTATGACGGAAGTTGCTTTGTTGAAAAGGTGGTTCAAGAGAACTGCTCAACACCGAGTTAGCCATTCCATCGGCTTTGGAGGACAGTAGAAGTGTGTAAAGTAATGGAAACACTGGTGACAACACTCGTCCACAACCACATTCAGCTATGTGTACCCGCTCCTCTACGAGACGAGGCAAACAGCTTTCTGCTCGCGGAAGCGGGTGCCTGCCAAAGCCAAACGCGGGCGGTGATAGCTGTTGTGGGTGCCGGTTTTTCGGCAGATGCCGTAGGACTCCCACTTGGCAACGAGACGATACGAATACTCAAAAGCGAACTCAGCGTTCCAGAATCATATCTTCAGCAAGAACTCCGTCGTCTTTCGATCCAATATCGACTGGAACCACAAGAGTTCGAGACGGTCCTTTTAGCCTTGAGCAGGTTCGTCCCTAGCCCTCTTCTGGATTCTCTTGCCCGGATATTCGGCCGACGGTTCTATACCTCTCATAGCTGTGAACTCCTGGCTCATCTGTTCAAGCACCGCTTCATCGATGCAATAATCAACTTCAATTTTGACGAAGTCCTTGACCAAGCAATAGAAGACGAGCTAGGTCGGGAAAATTACTGGAAAGTTGTCTCGGACGGAGACCTTCCATCAGATATAGATCGGCTCTGGGACGATGACGGACGGCTGAAGCTGCCTCTTCTTGTCAAGCCACATGGTACTGCGAGCCACAGATCGAGTATGCGTTTCACTCGGGAAGACTACTTCCTCCTTCCGGAAGGTATACACAATCTCCTGATTAAGTGTTTGCAGGGAACTCCGTTGACGGTGCTCACCCTGGGTTTTGGTATGCAAAGCGTTGAATTCAACGCCATCCTGAGGGAGGCGGTGAAGCAGAACAATGATATCAAAGCCATCGCGGTAGACCGTAATCCTGAGGTAATTAAGCGCTTTCCTAGTGAGATACCTATAGAAAAATGTTCATTCGTCACTCCAGGCACTAATGGGTTTGCTGGTTTTTTCGAGGATGTGTGGAATAAGGTCAAGGAGCGCTTTGTAAAACCCGGAAGATACCGTGGTACAGAACGGCACGCACTGCTTGCGGCACTTTTTAAAGACCCAGTCCAAGCGACCAAGCCAGAGGAAGAAAGAAAAGGTTCTCTGAGGAATTACCTTCGAGACCGCACCCTTGTCGAGATCGCGCTTGCGACAGCAAAGGCGAAGGGCTTTGTCAATGTCGGACAGCTACAATCGAGCCGTGCCGGGAAGTATCTTCACCGCTATCTCGAAAAGTTTCCCGATGCGCATGAGACGCTATATACGTTTTGCGACTGTCTCGGTCTTTGTCGTGTCGGCTATGCTCGAGATACTTTGAGACTTCCGGTTGAGGGAGAAAACCCAGATCAACTTATAATTAGTCGTGATGGATGGGACACAGCCAGTAGCCAGCTCATAGCGAGCCTCCGTGGTCAGCTGTCTGAGGCACGTCGGAAGATCCTGGAATCGGAGACCAGCTTGGTAACAGACGTCTTGCAGGTGATGTATCAAGGGGAAGAAGTTGAGATCTGCACTCCGGTAAATCTACCCCATTGTGCCCTATTCGAGAATCCTCTGGAACTCCGATCGCTAGTGGCGACTAATGTGTACACAATCAGATTGCTCAAGAATAACAAATGGAACCTCCTGCTCTGTGTAGGTGAGACTGCGGAATGGCTTCTTCAAGATCCTGTCGTGAATGCGATCTGCCAACAGGACAGCAGGAGGTTATGTGTAATCGTTGCTGATCGAGCGCACGAGAATAATCTGAAGTCTAAGTATAGAAAGCAGAACATCGAGATCGAGATTGTTGAGCTACCTTGGTGGTTGCACAACCAGCATATGACAATTACCGTTTCGAATTCCGAACTGTACGAGGCATTGTATTTTGAACGACGTCAGCGGTCTTTGACGATTACTCCTTTAGGGCTGGGTAATGCGGGCGATCTCAACACTATATTTAACGTGTTCGTCGCATACTGGGTCAAGGCGAATCAATACGGAACACACGGAACTCAGCTCTTCGTGGGTAACAATGATCTTGAAGAGGCAAAACGGCAGATACTCAACAGCCGGTGAGGGATGCCTAACGAATTGACCTGACGGCGACTATTTACAAGTTTTTCTGTGTTCTTTCGGTATTTCAGGAAAGTGGATATATAGAACATTTTGAGGAAATGATAAAACAATGAAAACAACACAAAAAATCACTGCCCGCTACGCTCCGTAAAAACCAGCGAGTCCTGGACTTGATTGTGATGGAGCACCAATTATCAGAAGAAAGGTGGTAATAATGAGTGAATTAAACCAAGTAGACCGAGAGCTAATGAATACTTTTCTTCCCTTAACTAAAGACTTTGAAAAAGAAATGATTGAAGTTATTGGCAAGATGCCAAATCGAGATTCAAAATCACGTGCACTTAATTCAACTACACATTTGATGATGGCTTTTAAAATTAGAGAAATTGATTCTTGCATGTCACTCTTTCGTTTACTCACTGCAGAAGAAGAAGTTGCTACTGCGATTTTTTTATCTTTAAAGAATCATAAATATGAAAATGCCAGAAAATTAAACCCCATTGACCACAAGCACAAAATGGGTCTTCTGCCTTTTTTGTCTGCGGTAGAGAAGGAGCTTTGGAGAGGTGGTCTATCGAAGGATGGCATTAGATCAATCTGGATTGAAGGAAAAATTAAAAAACTTGGTATAGAGGTTTGGCAGATAAATCATAACACAAATAAAGAAGATTGGGTAAGGTACGAGATACCCTTGAATTTTATTGTCGAAAGAACGGATGATAGAGGTAAAGAAAAAAGTGATTTTTCAGATAGTTTTAATGAAATTGTAAGTGATTCAAATGCAAAAACAATTTTTGATTATATAAGAAATAGAGCAAACCAACGAAATCACGTTTTGTATGCAAATAGCGGGACTCTACCAGCAAGTGTTGGAAATTTAGATACTGAAATTGCTCGCGCGTACCGAAGGGTATTTTTTCTGCTAAAAATCTACTTGCTTGTGGATCAGTATCCTCAAAAACAGGCCTTGGCACAACAGTGCTTAAACGCTTATTTGAAAATTCTCAAGATTCCTGAAATTGTCGAATAGAGTAATTCGACCAAGTTTTTAACTAATCACTATCGAACAGCGGATTCATACGGTCTTGCAGCGGCCATGATCCCCCCCGACTATACCCGGACGCCAACAACGACTGATTCTACGCACACCGGATTCCCGATTTCTATCAAGCTTAATATAAGGCAGCCTTGAAGTGTGAGGTATCGGAAAAGAGAAACCAGTCACCAAACTGCGAAAAGGAAACTAATATTTGAGAATGGCCACTTCAATTTTACTGTTAAATCGACTTAACACAAAAATCGAATCTTCAAATCAGATTCTTAATCCCAGCAATCAACCGATCCAGGTTCTTCCGAGCATTGTTCGCCATATCATAAACATTTTTGGCATTCGTTCTGGGCAGATCCGCCAAGTCGATATCTTCAAATTTCATCTCCTCAATCTTCAGCACGAGTTTTAAAATTGACACGAAAAACCGGTCTCCGCGGCCCCAAAAAAATTTATTGCAGAAAAAGTGCCGGCTCATCCGTGGTGTAGTTGGAAGGCGGGTGGAAGAATGGGAAATTTGCAAGAAAATCTCGATGCTGAGGGTGGATCAGATATCAGAACAGTTCAAGGAAGCGGGAGGTCTGAAAATGAGTGAGTTCCATGGGTTCTTATTTTCCAAACTTCACCTGATCGGCAGCAAGTCTGAAGGACCGAGTTATACCCTTCAGTTGTTCGATTACAGCGAGATACCCATTGCCAAGAAAGCCGAACTCTGGAAGGTAGACCCTACCCTCCAGAAGGCGTTGGGTTCCAAAGTGACCATTAGCGGCGAGTTAGAAGTAGGGAGACTCCATTACGACAGCATCATCCCTTACTCATCGCCACGAGTACCTGGGGAGCAGGAACCATGTCTCAGAGTCAATCTGAAACTTGAGACTGCGGAAATCTGGATCAATAAGATGCCGCCATCACCATCTCCCAAACCCTTTAAGATCACACTGGAGGTTGAATGGCCCTATAGAAGTGTGTGGAAAGGAATCTGCCCGACATCCCAACTCTATGATTTTTTTGTCGAGTTCGAAGGGCAGCGCATATGGCAATGGAGTCATGGTAGGTTTTTCTCGCAGGTGCTGACGCCGGTGTCTATACCAGGAGGAAGTACACACGCGTTCCCGGAAACGTGGATCATTGAACAAGACACGATTCAGTCCGAGGGTCTTTATACGATCCGTGGGTTATTCATCGCCTCGGGCCAGGAAATTGAAAAACATGTTCAGATCAGATTTGCTCATTGAATCACTAGCGAGAGGACCAGGAAGTTGCAGAAAGAAGAGACCCATATTATCGCAATGACTGGTGATCACTCATTTAAAACCAGAAACGATTTGACGCAGGTTCTACGGAGAGGAGATAGATTTAATAATTATGAAACCTATTGATCAGAGTGTTCTTATTAGGATTGTCAATAATACGTTTGAATATTCAAACCAGTCGGATAAAGAAAAGAGACTATCATCAGCACATAAAATACAATCCATTATTGATAAAGCATGTTAGTACATGTTGGATAGTTATTCCAGATCGACGTTTCTTGTTAGTTTGATTTCATTGAGCTATTTGGGTGCTCTAGTAGATCGCTTCAGAATACAAGAAGCGTCTATATTTTTACTTTTTATTTCCATTTATTTAATGATAATCATTCGTGCGCTTCTTAAAGAAAAAAAAGATCCTGATGACTATTCTCCATTATACTCAGGCTATAAACCTGCTCGAGCTGTGTTTAGTAATGTTAGCTCTTTTCTGTCACTCAGTGTCCTTGCAATGTACATGTTGGCTCCGTCATGTGTGCAATGGTTCAGTATTTCTCATACAAGAGGTTTAAACATTCAACCTCCATGGTGTATCCCAGAAATATACTTTTTTGCTCTGTCGCCACTCATCGGTTTTGCTATACTCGCGTTTTTTTTCAAAAGAAACCCTAAACTCTGTGATTCCCCCTTTTACACAAAAATCATTGAGGATCATTTCGGTGGTCTTGTAGCAAAACTTGTAAAATGGGCAATTTCTCTAAGTCTTCTCAGTATTCTTATTTCCGAGATAGTATATTTCAACCTTATTGGGGCAGAGCTATTTAACAGCCCGGAAAGCTATGATTATAGACTCATTACAATTGTGATGATCTGCATTTGTTTCATTTACTTGAGAAGTCGCTACTATGAAGGCTCACTGATAACAGACACCGTGCAATTCTCTGCTGTCTTGGCTCTAATTATACTCGCGTCTTTTTACGCCTTGACTATTGATCTGGATGTCTCGTCAGTCACTTCTGCTATAAAACAGGATAGTCAACTGGTTAATGAGGTTTTGAGTAAAACGAAATCTCCTCAAGATTTTTCTTCCGGAATTAGCTCAACTATAGGAGTCATGCTGTTCAGCTATCCATTTTCCATTGCTGGAATCTGTATCATAATTATCTGTTGGGTTGTCTCGTTGCCGTCTCTTTGGATTTTAAATTTCTACTCAATGAAAAGATGGGCAAAAGCAGAGAAGAAACAAGTCAGTTGTAATCCGCTTATTTTATCAGGAATCTTTACTGTCCCCTTTATGCTTTTTTTTTCATCACTAGGTTTTCGATTGGTTTATCTTGGGTTTAAAAAGCTTACTTTCTATTACCCAGAATATGCGTTTCAATGGTCGGAGTTTTCTTCCAGTCAGCTCTTTCACCTTTCTCACGTGTTGGCGACCTTTGTCCATTATTTGCAGAGTATACCCATTGCTCAAAGCTATGAAGTAAATAATCTATGGCCCAATCTTGTGACAGTGGGTGTTATAAGTATCGTGTTTTTGTTTTTCCAAACGACCTTTGACACATTAGTCTTTACTCTTGTCCAAATTGGCACCACCTGCAATATGGAAACTGATCAGATAAAAGAAAAAGAGAGTATTGCAAAATTATTGAATCTTTTGTTTCTGTTCTCACTTTTTATATCTGTGCTTTGTTTTTTGCTTGAGAAAATGAATGCTTGGATCCTCAAAACAACGGTTGCTATGTCATTTTTGGTAATTCCCGTAACCATTATTATTTGTTTCGCTGTATTTGGAGAGCGGTCTGTTAGAAAGAAATGTTCCTCAAAAATTAAATTGCGAGCGGTGTCAATGCTTACCGCACTGCTTACAGCAGGTTTTTTTACTATAATTTGGGGGTTCTACAGTCGATCTGTTTGGAATAGTCACTATATAGCTAAAGACTCGACAGGAATGGAGGTACCGTACATAAGCTTTGGATCGAGTAACCTATTTTTCTTCACTTTACTTTTTATTCTTCTCTATATCTTTTTTTCGCTGGTTCTAAATCGCATAGGAATTAAAATATTTGGGTGTGATCACCTTTATTTTGCTCTTGAAAAGTCTTTATTGTTGATTCCCGTTATGATTGTTGGCTGTGTATACCTGATTATATTTCCCATTTTCAAATTATCATCTGCAATGAGTTTGATATGTGTATTAGGAGGATTTCCTGTTTCTGCATGCCTACTTATAGGTATGTTCATTTTTTCTACAAAACATGGAGAGCGCAAAACCTGGCTGTCTGCTCGGTTACATAAGTGGGGGAATGAGATTGCAAGTGTATCCGTCTTTAAAAATGTCACGATGTATTTAGTTTTGGTATCAATGCTTCTAGCGGCAGGCATCGTTTATCAAATTCCGCAAAGCAACCTATTAAATAACCAGATCCGAGAAATTGCTGTTTTTAAAACGATGAATGATGAAACCTCGCGATTTAACAAGGAATGTGTTGATAAAAAAAATCGACTGATCCAGAAAATAAGATCCGGGGAAGAGTGGATTGAATTTGCGGTAAACAATGGATGGACGATCTATGTAACACTTTTTCCCGAAAATTTAAATGCAGCAAATTTTAAACGTACCTCATACTATCTTATTGTAGATAATAAGAAGATATTTGAAGACAAAATTCTAGCAGCACTAAATAGAACCAAGCTTCATCGCCTTCCAGAGTATCCACTATTCGGTATCGACACCAAGAACAGTAAAGTGAATGTGTTAGCCTTAAACTTTAAATTCGGTCTAACAACAAGAGATCTGTTATCAATGATGTCCTGTCAACCATTTCATCCCATATACTCAGGAAGAGAAAATATTATTTTGTCAAGTACCCACTGTTACAATATAAATAAAGCTTTTGAGCCTTTAAATCTCTTTGGTTGCATCGATTACGAACATGCGAGAGTATTTTTACACTTGGCAGAGAGTCCGGAGCCTGGCAGTTTTTTCGAGATACCATCAACCCGGTTTTATCCTTACATAAAATCAAGAAGCATTAGCACAACCCTGATGATCACTCTCGTTTTTATCGGATCGCTATTATTGCTTTATAAAAGTGATCCGATACCAAAAAAAGCAGACAAGAGCACAACAAGTCAATAACATAACGTCAGTTGAGTATTCCGGAGCAAATCGGAACACTTGCCTGATCAGCGACAATTTAAAATGAACTCCGACGACAATTAGAATTGC